>FWWM01000317.1_pt1 | contig 153093 bp, 141 predicted proteins | sample 2228351 | NCBI WGS metagenome assembly FWWM01 (sample SAMEA103939774, study PRJEB20133) | metagenome
CCGAGCTGCGGGCAGGTGAGAGCACGGTAACCAGTAGTGATACTATCACCCTGGCGACCGCAGATCCCATCCTGGGAAACTTGCCTCAGGCAGTCGTCTTTAATTTCAACATCGGTGAGCAAGATCTTTACCCAGATTTCATCGATTTGACACCACTGAACACCGGAAACGATACGACATTGGAATGGGAACTGACCCAATCGGGGGATTTCTTCTCTGCCCAGCCGACAAAGGGCATGACGCCCGCTTCGTTCAGAGTGACGCCGGATAATTTCGACACGAACATCCCTGGGACTTACCAGGGAACGATCACCGTGACTGTCACCAATCCGTCTGGGGTAGAGGGGTCACCTCAGGAGATCGAGGTGCGGCTGAATGTCTTCGAACAGACTTATTGGATCGAATTGCCTTTTCTCCAGAAATAACACTGCCTTCCCATCTTCGTGCTGAAGTGGCCTGCCTGTGATTCGTGCGAGCCTGACAATCCAGTAAGGCGCCAGTTCTTGTAGAATTTGTTATACTTAGTCCAAAATAATGCCAGCCATGCTGCACTCAGCGAGGCTGGGATGGATGCGCGGTGTGCGTGTTGTGGCAAAAATTATTGCGGCAGATTTTTGGCGCCCGCGCAAGCAAAACGCAAGCCGCGGGCGGATCGGTTACCAGAACTGATTTTCCAAACAAAGAGGGTGTGAAAAATTGCCATGAATACCAATGTGGGGGATTAACCCTGGCTCCATCGTCCAGGTTCGCAACCGCTACTGGGTGCTTTTGCCCCACCCTGACCCTAATCTTTACGCCCTGCGCCCGCTGACCGGCGCCGTGGATGAAACCCTCACCCTGCACAAGGGCTTGACCGACCTGCTCGGCTACACCCTGGCTGAGGAACGCCTTAAAGCGGCACAGTTCCCACCGCCTACACCGGAGGATGTATCGGATGCCGTCGGGGCGCATCTGCTCTGGCAAGCGGCGCGACTGACTCTCCGCGAGGGCGCCTCGCCCCTGCGTTCGCTGGGTCGCATCTCCATCCGCCCGCGCACCTATCAATTCGTGCCGCTCCTGATGGCGCTGCGCCTCGACCCGGTGCGCCTGCTGATTGCCGATGATGTGGGTGTGGGCAAGACTATCGAGGCCCTGCTCATCGCCCGCGAACTTTGGGAACGCAACGAAATCAAACGCCTGGCCGTCATCTGCCCGCCTTACCTATGCGACCAGTGGCAGAGGGAATTAATCGAGAAATTCAACTTCCACGAGGCGGTGGTCATCCGCTCCGGCACAGTGGGACAGTTGGAGTGCCACAAACCGACCACGCGCACTATATACGAGCATTATCCGGTGCAGGTCATCAGCATAGACTGGGTGAAGAGCGAACGCAATCGCCACGCATTTCTGCTTCATGCGCCCAAACTGGTCATCGTGGACGAGGCACACGGGGCGGCGATGGCAAAGAATCAGAACCAGCAGCAGCGCCACGAGTTTCTACAGGAAGTTGCTAAAGAAGAGAAGCGTCACCTCATCCTGCTGACCGCCACCCCGCACAGCGGCATCGAATCGGCTTTCCGCTCGCTGCTCGGGCTACTCGACCCGCGCTTTGGGGAGTGGGAAGTGGATGCTTTGAGTGAAGGCCGCCTGAGCGAACTGTCGCTGCACTTCGTCCAGCGCACCCGAGGCGACATTGAACACGATTGGGAAAACGAATCCTGCTTCCCTGAGCGCATCCCCCAAGACCAGACCTACCGCCTCTCTCTGGCCTACCGTAATCTCTTCGAGAAAACCTACGACTTCTGCGCCGAAATCGTGCGTACGGGTCAGCACCTGGAAGAGCGCAAGCGCCGCGTGCGTTACTGGGGCGCGCTGGCGTTGCTGCGCTGCGTCATGTCCAGCCCGGCCGCGGCCCTGGCAGCGCTGGAAACGCGCCATGGGCGGCTGGAAGCAACCGAGGGGATGGACGAGGTGGATTTCCGCGGCTTCGTCTTCGAGTCGGATAATGACCGCACTGATGACGAACAGCCCACTCCACCCATCGAAGAGACCGAAGCCAGCCTGCCCGACTCGGAACGCCGTAAACTGCGCGAACTGGGCAAACTGGCTGCTGCCTTGTCCGCCCTCGGCCAAGACACCAAACTCGAAGGCTTGATTCAACCCATTGGTAGTTTGATCGCCGAGGGCTACCATCCCATCGTCTGGTGTCGCTATGTCGCCACAGCGGAATATGTGGCTGACGCCCTGCAGAAGCGCCTAGCTGAGAAGCACCCCGCCGCGCAGGTGGTCTGCATCACCGGCAGACAGGCAGACGAAGAGCGTCGCACCCGCATCGCCGGGATAGACGCCGAACGCCCGCGCGTCCTGGTGGCTACCGACTGCCTCTCCGAGGGCATCAACCTGCAAGAGAAGTTTACCGCTGCCATTCACTACGATTTGCCCTGGAACCCCAACCGCCTCGAACAGCGCGAGGGCCGGGTGGACCGCTACGGTCAGCCTGCCAGACAGGTCAAGGTGATCCGTTACTACGGCGCCGATAACCCGGTGGACGGCGTGGTGCTGGAAGTGCTGCTCAATAAGGCTCGTGAGATTCACAAAGCCCTCGGCACGCACGTCCCTGTCCCTGAAGAGAGCGAGAGCGTGACCGAGGCCGTGCTAAACGCGCTCTTCTTGCGCGGCGGTTATGCCCGCGAGAGCCAGCAACTGGCGTTCGATTTCATGAGGGATAGCGTCACCAGACTGCACCGCCAATGGGAGCGAGACGCTGAACGCGAGAAGATCACCCGCACGCGCTTTGCCCAGCGCGCCCTCAAGCCCGATGAAGTGCGCCGCGAACTGGATGCCGCCGATGCTATACTAGGCGACCCTGAGGCCGTGCGCGTCTTCGTTCAGGAGGCGGCGCAACGCCTGGGGCTGACGCTGACCCGCGAGAAGGACGGCCGGGTCTTTCGCTTGGTGACCTGGCCTCTACCGCCGAACCTGCCCGAAGCGATTAGCTTTGCCCTGCCCCGACGCAAAGATGGCTATTGGCGCATCGCTTTCATCTCGCCTACGCCGGAAGGCGCGGAATATCTCGGGCGTAACCATCCTTTCGTGGCTGCCCTAGCGCGTTACCTGCTGGAAGAAGCGCTCACCAAAGGAGGAGCGGCGCGCGCCGCCCGCGGCGGGGTCATCGCCACCCGCGCCGTCCACCAGCCCACCGTCCTGCTCCTGCTGCGCGTGCGCTATCTCATCCACCTGCCGAATCAGGCGCCGCTCTTCTCCGAAGAAGTGCGCGCCCTGGGACACACCAAAAGCACGCAAACCACCCCCAATTGGCTCTCTGAAGCCGAGACCCTGCGTCTGTTGGCAGAAGCCCGACCCGACGCCAACCTGCAACTGGAGCAGAAACAAGCCATCCTGAGCGCGGCGCTCCAGTCTTACCCGGCGCTGGAAACCCACCTGCGCCCGCGACCTGACCGAAGCGCACAAACGCATCCGCAAAGCCGTTCGCCTGCGGGTTCAGCAGTTGCACGTGGACACACAATGGCCGCCAGATGTGTTGGGCGTGCTGGTATTGCTGCCCACCGGCGGTGCGGCATGAACGCCTATCCCTCCCTGCGTATTGAAGGCGGTCTCTTTGGCCCAGACTTATTGGAAGCCCTGGCCCGCGCCGACCTGCCCGGACAAAGACCGCAGGACTTCGGCCTCTCCCCCAGCCGCGCCCTGACCGAGGAGATCGCCGCCATCTATCACGACGCCCGCGCCCTGTGGAACGTCTTTCAGCATCGCCTGGAGCGCCTGCCCGAAGACGACCCGGCGACCTCCGAGACGCGCGAATTGTGGGTTATCCCCTTCCTGCGTCTGCTGGGTTATGACCTGCACTATCAACCGCGCGCCCTGGACGTGGACGGCGCATCGTTCCCCATCTCGCACCTCGTTGGAGACCAAACCTCTCACACGCTGGTGCACATCGTCGGCTACCGTCAGGAGTTGGGGCGTCTTGCTCCCTCGGGCCGGCCGCGCCTCTCGCCGCACGCCCTCGTCCAGGAGTACCTGAACCGCTCCGAGTCGCTGTGGGGGCTGGTGTCCAACGGCCGCACCCTGCGCCTGCTGCGCGATTCCACCTTTGTCCGCCGCCAGGCTTACGTTGAGTTCGACCTTGAAGCCCTCTTCGGCGAGGAACGTTTTGCCGATTTCGTCCTCTTCTACCGGCTGCTCCATCGCACGCGCCTGCCTGCCGATGGTCGTCCGGAAGACTGCCTGCTGGAACAATATTACCAGCAAGCGGTGGAACAGGGCGGACGGGTGCGCGAACATCTGCGCGAGGGAGTGGAGCAGTGCATTACCATCCTCGCCAACGGCTTCCTGCGATATGAGAACGGCAGTCTCACGCGCTAAACCTCTCACCCTCTCAACCTATACAAACAACTCCTCCGCCTGGTTTACCGCTTCCTCTTCCTGCTTGTCTCCGAAGAGCGCGGCCTGATGGGGCAGAACCCAATCTACCTGGAAAGTTACGGCGTGACGCGCCTGCGCCGCCTGTGCGAAAACCGCGCCGCTTATACCGACGACGCCGACCTGTGGCTGGGATTGCGCGCCCTATGGAAGATCTTCCAAGACGAGAACTGGGCCGCCTTGCTGGGCGTGCCGCCGCTCAACGGCGAACTCTTCGCCCATCAGGAATTGGATAACGCCGTCATCTCCAACCGCGACCTTCTGGAGGCCTTCTGGCATCTGTCCTTCTACGATGACCCGCCGCGCCGCGTGAACTACGCCGCGCTGGATACCGAAGAACTCGGCTCGGTGTACGAGAGCTTGCTCGAATTGCATCCCATTATCGAGTGGCGGGGTAATCGTCCGTTCTTCCAGATGGAAGCGCATGGCGAGGAACGCCGCTCGACCGGCTCGCATTACACCCCGCCCGAACTGGTCGCACCGCTTATCCAGTATACTCTGGAGCCGGTCTTGCAGGGACGCCTGGCGGCCTGCCGCACGAATGATGAGAAACAGGCTGCCATCCTAAACCTGAAAGTGCTCGACCCAGCCTGCGGTTCCGGGCATTTTCTGCTGGCTGCGGCGCGGCGGCTGGGCAAAGAACTTGCCCGCCTGCGCAGCGGCGAAGACGAACCCGCCCCCGAAGCGGTGCATCAGGGCGTGCGCGACGCCATCACGCATTGCATCTACGGTGTGGACAAAAACCCGCTGGCAGTGGAACTGTGCCGCGTGGCGCTCTGGCTGGAGGGTCACGAAAGGGACAAGCCGCTCACCTTCCTGGAACATCACATTCGGCACGGCGATTCCCTGGTCGGGCTGAGCGATCTGACCGCTCTCGAAGAGGGCATCCCCGATGAGGCTTATAAGCCGTTGGGGAACGCCAACCGCAAGCGCCTAGCCGAAGCCCGCAAGCGCAACGCCCGCGAGCGCGCCGCCACCCTGTTTCGGCATGGTTTTGTCTCGCAACCCTTGGCTGACTTTGCGGAGACGATGCGCCAGATTGCCATCATGCCCGAAGCGACCATCGAACAGGTGCGCGCCAAGCGCGCCGCTTATCAGCAAGCGCAGGCCAGCCCCGATTTCCAAATCCTGCAACTCGCCTGCGACGCCTATACCGCCGCCTTCTTTGGGGCAGGGGAGGGATCCATTACTACTTCCGCTGTCCAGGAAGCCCTCTCGCGCGGCAGCCTGACCGATCCGCAGCTCGCCGGAAGCATCCTGGCAGGTCGCACCGAGCGCGCCTTCTTCCACTGGGCGCTGGAGTTTGCCGAGGTGTTTTCTGGAGAGCACGAGAGCACGAGAACGGCAGATCATGAGTCTCATGCTGACGCTCTCACCCTCTCACCTTCTCACGCTCTCAAACAACGCGGTTTCGACGTCATCCTCGGCAACCCTCCCTTCATGGGTGGACTGCGCATCAGCGGCAAGTTTGGCCAACCCTACCGCAGGTGGCTGGAATACGCCTTTCGTCCCTTCGACGGCACGGCCGACCTGTGCGCCGCTTTCTTTCGCCGCGCCTTCGGTTTGCTTAAACCCGGCGGGCGGCTGGGCATGATCGCCACCAACACCCTCGGCCAGGGCGACACGCGCGAAAGCGGCCTGGCGGTGATCCTCAAACAGGGCGGGCAGATTGCCTTTGCCCAACGCTTCGTCAAATGGCCCGGCCAGGCCAACGTCGAAGTCAACCTCGTCGCCTTGAGAACACTCCCCGCGCTCGCTGGGAGCGGGGCTAGGGGTGGGGGCGTTCTCGACGCTCGCCCCGTCCATTTCATCTCCTCCCGCCTCGACGACCAACCCGAAAGCGAACCCGCCCGCCTCAAGCAGAACGAAGGTAAGGCATTTCAGGGTGACATCGTGCGTGGCATTGGCTTCGTACTGGAACCGGATGAAGCCGAGCGCCTGCTGGCGCAAGACCCGCGCCACGCCGATTGCCTCTTCCCCTACCTGAACGGTGAAGACCTGAACAGCCACCCCACACAACAGCCCAGCCGCTGGGTGATTTGCTTCCACGATTGGCCGCTGGAACGCGCCCGTGAGTATCCCGCCTTGCTCAGAATAGTGGAAGAGCGTGTGAAGCCAGAGCGTGAACGCCTGACCGGTCCCGGCGACAAGCGCAACCGCGAATTCTGGTGGCAGTTTGGCGCGTATCGGGCAGGTATGCGCGTTGCCATCGCTCCCCTGCGGCGGGTGCTGGTGAGGAGTCGGGTCAGTGAACTGCATGGGATTGCATTTGTTCCCAAAAATTACATTTACAGCGATGCCACCATCGTCTTCGCCTTCGACGACGACTACCACTTCGCCCTGCTGCAATCCGCTGTGCATGAGACCTGGCTGCGCAAGCAAGCCTCCAGTTTGCGCACCGACATCCGCTACACCCCCACCGACTGCTTCGACACCTTCCCCTTCCCGCCGTGGGAGAACGAGAGAGCACGAGAACGGGAGAGCGAGAGAGATGGAGAGGGTGAGAGCGTGAGGGCGGAGGAGTGGCCACTAGCGGCAAAAGAGGCGGCGCGCATCGGCAGCGCGTATCACGAACACCGCCGGCAGGTCATGCGGGCGCGGCAGTTGGGTCTCACCAAAACCTACAACCTCTTCCACGCCCACGCCTGCCAGGACGATGACATCCTTCGCCTGCGCACACTGCACGTTGAAATGGATAACGCCATCCTCGCCTGCTATGGTTGGGAAGATTTAGACCTGCGCCACGACTTTTACCAGAATGAGCGCGGCCAGACGCGCTTCATGCCCGCGGCGGAGGCAAGGCGGGAGTTGATTGTGCGGTTGACGGGGTTGAATGAGAGGATGGCGAGGGAGGAAAAAGGCAATGAATAGCGTGCAACTCCAACCTGGTCTTTATACCAATATTTTCCCGGTCACCTTGCCTGAAGAAGCCGTGACAGTGATGGTTATTGAACGTGCCCAAGCGGTTGACCTGCGAACATTGCGAAATGAAATCGAAGGTCAAAAAGCGAAGTTTTTCGTTTACGCTCACAAGAACCACGTGTACGGCTATGGTCGAGATGCGCTCACATTCCTGTCTGGCAGGGACTTTCAGGAAGACAGAATTTTCCTCCGAGATATTCCTACGCTTGCGGCTCATGTGGTCATGGATGGACTAATTCTGTCGGCCTTGGACAAAGGTTTTTGGCAAAGAGAAAGAACTTCCCCTAAAGGGGTTGAGGCCAGAGCAGAGATATTTCGTCCATCCCCAAAAGGTGTAACACCTCAGGGGAGGGTCAAAGTTTTCGCTGGCTATGATTTGCGTTGCGTGTATTATCCTACCGTTGAATCTCTGGGGTTGGTTGTGGATGTCATCTGGGCATATCAGGATGAACATGGCAATCCGCTCAACACGCACCAAATGCGCGTAAAAAACGCCTTGAACGAAGCTCTGGTCATTCAGGAAGAGTATCTGCGCGGCACAACGCGCTTCAACTTACAAATCTCACAAATGCGAATGCATAATTACTTGCTTCCATTCGCCCAAGAGTTTTGCGAATTTCTCCTGCCATGCGGTGGAAAGGCACAATTGGCGTCTATTCCTTTCCCGGTCATCTTATAGGAGGTAGCCATGTTGTACTTTGTTGGCGAGAAACTTTCACCTCCAGTGTTGCGATTCAGCGCTTCATCTACAAGCCAACGGGATTACTATCCACGCCGTGGGCTTCAAAACTATGGTCCATACGACGCAATGACATTCGGAAAGGATCGGATAAATTGCCTGGTGGTTTATCCTACACATCTACAAAGCACGAAGCAAGTTGTGGTAAGCGGTTTGCAGAATGGCAATGGCTCTTTTGCAGGCTTCCAAAAGTTGTTTCGGCTTCCATTCACTGTTTGCGGCGAGCCTAGCATTTCTACAGAAACACCGGAGCAGATAGATACTAAGCTTCGTTTATGGGTTCGAGATACCAATCCAGATATTGTTCTGTTTCTTACGTCAACGCAAAACCCTGCCTTTTATGCCAGCGTCAAGTCAATCCTGATAGGGCTCGGCATTCCGAGTCAATTTGCTACACAGGAAAAACTTCGTAATCCCTCTCAGTTACCCTGGATGCTTGAAAATATTGCACTTCAAATGTATGCTAAAGTAGGTGGCACTCCCTGGACAGTCCTCTCTTCGCAGAAAGAAAAAAGCCTGGTGGTGGGCATAAGCCGCGCGGAGGATAAACAAAAGCGAAGGGTGGTGGGGTTTGTTACGCTATTCAGCAGCGATGGTGATTATCTGTTCTTTTCCAGTATTGCTCCTCAACCGGTTTATTGGGAAGATAGAAGTGCTTACCAGGAAGCACTGGCGGGCGTTATCGTCAAAGCCTACAATGAATATGCTAACTTGAACGGAACACCCGACGAAATTGTGATACACCTGTGCAAAAAGCCCGGCAAATTCCGCGAGTTCTATGCGGCAGAGCAAGCGATGAAGAAACTGGGGGCAAATATTCCATACGCCATCCTGCATTTGAACGGATATAGTTCTTATCGGTTGTTTGACACTGTCCATCCCAGTTATGTTCCTCAACCCGGCATAAAGGTTGCGCTTTCCGAGACAGAAACTTTGCTCTTCCTTGACGGTCGTAAGCGAGATTTTCGAACGGGTGAAGAGGTTCGTAATCGCAAGGGTGTTCCTCGTTTGTATGAAATTCGCTTTGACACTCGATCAACAATTTTGCCGAGTGAATTTCCACGGCTGGTCAGGCAAGTTTTCGATTTTGCTGCTGTAAACTGGCGCGGCTTCAACGCTCAGTCTGTACCGGCTACGTTGAACTATTCTGGCTTGATTGCGAATTTGATTGCTGAAATAGGCGTTGACAACTGGCTTCAACACGTAGCCCAATTGGGTTTGCTGGCGGATAAAGCATGGTTTCTCTAAACTTGTTACAGTATCGTGAATCAGTCAAGCGCGCCTTACTGACGCGGAAAAATGAACTGGACCAGGAGTGGGACCCCTTTGTGGCCTCCTGGCTCGCTTATGCATTCTTATGCGAGGGAAGTGCATCGTCTTTGCTAGCCCAGGAAATGTTCGAACGATTACAAGCGTGGGCTCAAGAAGAGTCGGCCTGGCAATCCCAACGCAACATCAGCCCTTTACTCTTCTTGATCTGGCTGCAACGTGAATTTGGTTATGCTCCAGATAGAGCCTTTGTTGAAAAGGTTCTGAATACATTTTTAGAGTTGAACCCCGATAACAGGTTTTCACCGTTGCGCTACCCTGAACAAGTTTTTCTCATGGCCTTTGGTATTTCTTCCCTAAAACGAAGGAGAAAGGCAAAAAGTCATTTCGTGAACGTTGTTGGTTCGCAGACAAAAGGCGGCCTGGCACGCCAGATATTGTACGCGGCTGCGTTGAAAGAAGTTGGGGAAAAATATGCTCTGCAATTATCTCGGCCATTAGATGCGACTGATGTGCTCATGATGCTTTGGTGGGCAGAAAAATACAACGAAATGGTGGACAAAAGCCATTGCTGGTCACAATTTGAAAGCATCGAACCTACGTTGCTCTTGTACAAGACAGATGAGTTTGACACCCGGCGCGTTTTGACGGAGTGGGAACTGGCATTGCTTTATGAAGCACTCGTCCGACAAACCAGCCGCCCCGACCCGGCTATGTTGTTTGACTACTATCCATTGCACGACAGGGTAAGACAAATTGCAGAAGGAGATTTCAAGGCCGGGAATTACTTCGGCGCAGTCTTTGAGGCATGTAAGGCACTGGAAGATTATCTGAAAAAAATATCCGGTTCTACGAGAATAGGTGTCAACCTGGTTGAAGATGTGCTTGGCAGACCGGATATGAGTTCCCGCAACTTCTCTACTCCTCGTGTTAAATTGAACCCATTGGATACAACATCTACGGATTTTGTTTCACAACTGGATGAACAAAGAGGGTTCTCGTCCCTAACAATCGGCATTTTCCAGGCATTCCGCAACCCAAAAGGGCACCAGCCAAAAGATAAAACCTGGGTCGGGATTGATGCTTATGAGGCATTTGACCAACTGGTGGTAATCAGTTTGGTAATGAAAAGATTGCAAGATGCAACAGGAATTGCCCCTTAACGTATTCCCCGGCGAAACCTTCCGCGTGCTGAAAGAGAAGGAACTCCGTCAGTACGGCGAGTATCGCACGCGGCGTCTGGTGCTGGAGGCGTGGGAACATCCCAGTTGACATTTCCGCCAATCTCAAAGATAATGTGTGCAGAAAGTCAAACAACACTTGACCTTTTGCACACACAGGTGAGACCGTGAACGATACCCAACTCTACGAAATCGCCGAACGTCAGGCAGGCTACTTCTCCGCGCGGCAGGCGCGCCAGTCCGGGTACTCCAAAGCCCTGCTCTCCCACCATATCCAAAGCGGGCGCTTCCTGCGCGTGCGCCGCGGCGTCTATCGCCTGGCGCACTTTCCCGAAATGCCCCACGCCGACCTGTACATTGCCTGGCTCTCTGCCGGGGAAAAAGCCGTCCTCTCACACGAAAGCGCTTTGCTGCTCTACGGCCTGACCGATCTGCTGCCTGCCGAAATTCACTTTACTGTCCCGCGCACCGCTTCGCGCCGTCTGTCAGGGATACGCTTTCACACGGCCCGCCTGAACCCTGAGGAAGTTACCATCCGCCAGGGCCTGCCCGTCACCACCCTGCCGCGTACCATGACCGACCTGATCCGGTCCGGCGTGGCAGAAGAATGGGTCAGACAGGCCATCCACCAGGCGCTGAAACGCGGCATGGTCAGCGAGGCGGCGCTGGAAGAGGAAGCCCGTCGGCGCGGGAGGCGGGTCGCCGCCCTCCTGCGCCGCGCGTTGGAGGAATACCATGCGCTATGAAAGCAGCGCTGCCTTTCGCCGTGCCCTGGAAGTCCGCCTGCGCCAGCAGACCGTGAATTCAGGGGTGCCGCTGGCACGCCTGCGCAAGATGGTCGCCTTTGAGCGCTTTCTGGCACGCCTCATCGCCGCGCAGCCGGATGCCTGGGTGCTCAAAGGGGGACTGGCGCTACAACTCCGTCTGCCCGAGCGCGCCCGGACCACGCAGGACATTGACCTGCTCTTGCGTTACTCTCTGGCTGCGCAGGATGTCCACCGCCTCCTGGTTGCCGCGGCGCTACTTGATATGGGCGATTGGTTCACTTTTGAAGTGGCGCGCCCGGGGCAACCTGCCGGGTTGCGTTTCCCGGTTCAAAGTCTGCTGGATGGGCGGTTGTTCGAGACGTTCCATGTGGATGTGGGCATTGGCGACCCGCTCATTGAATCTGTCGACCTGCTCACTGCGCCGCCTTTACTGGCTTTTGCTGAGATTGAACCAGCGACCATACCAGCGTATCCGCTCTCGCAACAGATTGCCGAAAAAGTCCATGCGCTCACCCGCTTGTATGCCTCCGGCGAAAGCAGCCGGGTGCGCGACTGGGTGGATATTCTATTGATGGCGCGCTGGGAAAGTCTGCGCGCCGGGACGTTGCGCCAGGCTTTGCGAGCCACCTTTGCCCAACGCGGCACCTATTCCCTCCCGCAACAGATGCCGCCCCCGCCTCGTTCCTGGTCGCTCCCCTTTCGCCGCCTGTGTGAACAAACTGGCCTGGAATACACCAGCCTGGATGAAGCGGCCCAGGCCATGCGCCGCTTTCTTGACCCTGTGTTGAGCGGGCAGCCCGGTGAGATTTGGAATCCCATTCGCTGGCAATGGGAATGACCTGGAGGATTCTCCCATGACCATCTTCGACCTGCATACCGCCGTCATGCAAGAATACCGCGACTTTGTGCGTTCCTTTATCCTCGTCGCTGATCAACGCATTAGGGATTTTGTGGACCGCGTCCTGGATGAAGAGGCGCATCTCTGGCCCGACTTTCTGCTCCAGGTCAGCCCGTCATATCAGCGCGGCTCCAGCGTGGACGAACTGGCCGGGCGCAGCGATCTACACCCCGAAGCCGCCCGCATCTTCCGTGATGAACGCGGCGAACCTTTTCGCCTCTACCACCATCAAGAACAGGCCCTTGAAAAAGCCCGTCGTGGCGAGAGTTACGTTGTCACCAGTGGCACCGGCTCTGGGAAGAGCCTGACCTACTTCATCCCCATTGCCGAGTCCATTTTGTGTCAGCCCGCTGCCGATAGAACCGTGGCGTTCATCGTCTATCCGATGAATGCCCTGGCAAAATCGCAACTCCAGGCGCTCGAGGCTCTCAAAAAAGGCTACGAAAAACGAACAGGATTACCTTTTCCCATCACCTTTGCCAAATACACCGGCGAAACCGGTGAAGAGGCCCGCCAGGCTATGCGTCAGCGCCCGCCGCACTTCCTCTTGACCAACTACATGATGGCAGAACTAATGCTCGTCCGCCCCGAAGACCAGCGATTCCTGGATGCTGCCGGAGGAGGCCTGCGCTTTGTGGTTTTCGACGAACTGCACACCTACCGCGGGCGGCAGGGAGCTGATGTGGCCATGCTCATCCGCCGTCTGAAGGAACGCGCCGCCGCGCCGGGCCTGATTCACATCGGCACCTCAGCCACCATGGTCTCCGAGCGGGATGCCACGCCACACCAGCGCCGTCAGGCCGTGGCCGATTTCGCTGCCCGTCTCTTTGGTCATCCCTTTACTGAAGCCGATGTCATCGAAGAGACCCTCGTCCCTTTCACCCAGGGTAGCCCACCCACGCCGGACGAACTCCGCGCCGCCGTTCTCACGCTCTCGCCCTCTCCCGCTATCACGCCTTCTGAATACCAAACCCATCCTCTCTCTCGCTGGATCGAACACACCTTCGGCATCATTTCTGACCCCGAAGGAGAATACCAGCACCGCGTGCCCATTACCCTGTCCGAAGCCGTCACACAAATCGCTGGCCAGACTGGCCTCGACCAGCAGACCTGTGAGCATGCCCTGCGCGCCTGGCTGGCCCTCGGCGGTCAACTGGGGCGCGAAGAAGGCGGGCGCGCATTCGCCTTTAAAATCCACCAGTTTATCAGCCAGGGGCGCTCCCTATACGCCACTCCTGAGCCAGCCGATCGGCGTGAATTCACGCTTGGGGGCCAAGTGCAGGCTGGCAAAGGTCGCCGTTTCCTGCCGCTCAAATTCTGCCGCCAGTGTGGGCAGGAGTATTACCATGTCCTGCAATCCGAAGACCGCTTCTGGCCTCACCCGATAGGTCCATTCGAGGAGATAGAGGAAGCTTACCAGCCCGGTTACCTGATGCTCGCCCCGCTTGAAAACGACTGGAGCGGGGATTACCTCCCCGAAGAATGGCGCGAACCGAACGGGCGGATCAAGCACAATATGCGCGAGCGGGTGCCGTTCCCGCTCTGGGTGCGCCCCGATGGGAGTTTCTCGACTGCGCCGTTGCCGGAGATGGAGGCCATCAAAATGTGGTATCAGCCCGAACCCTTCGGCCTGTGCCTGAACTGTGGCGAGTTCTATACCCGTAGGGAAGATGAATTCCGCAAGCTTGCCTCCCTCTCCAGCGAAGCCCGCTCTAGCGCCACTACCGTGCTCGCTGTATCCCTCTTGCGGCAGGCTGCTGGCACAGGCTCTGCCCGCGATAAACTTCTCACTTTCACCGACAACCGTCAAGACGCCTCTCTTCAAGCCGGTCATTTCAATGACTTCATCCATCTGACCGTACTGCGATCGGCACTGGTCTCGGCCTTGCAGAATCATGGAGTGCTCACGCCCGACCGAGTGGCACAGGAAACCGTCGCTGCTCTGCAACGCGGCTTCGGCGTGCGCGACATCGCACGAAACCCGGAACTCGAGCCTGACTCCCAGGCCGCCCATGAAGTTTGGGAGACCTTCACCGAACTGACCGAATACCGACTCTACGAAGACCTACAGCGCGGATGGCGCGTTATCCAACCCAACCTGGAAGAACTCGGCCTGTTGCGCATTGAGTATCGCGGTTTGGAGGCACTTTGTGGGCTGCACGATGAATGGAATATTCACCCTGCCCTTGCAGCACTCACGCTTGAGCAGAGGCAGGTCCTTATCCGCCCCCTGCTCGACCAGTTCCGCCGCAAACTTGCCATCAACGCCCGTGTCTTACAGGAACAAGCCCAAGGTCAACTGCGCCGTCGCTGTGACCAGCATCTCAACGAGTTCTGGGGCCTAGATCCCGATAGCGATCAACTGCACACGGCGAACTGCTTCGTGTTACGAGGGCAATCTTCCCGGCCAGTCGAGGGGTTCAGCCTGGGCGCGCGCAGCACTCTGGGAGATTACCTGTGTCGCCGATTGGGCCTAACTCATGAAGAGTACCGCCTGTTGATAGAATCCCTGCTCAATCTGCTGGTGCGTCATGGCCTGCTCGCACGCATTGAGACAGTAGAAGACCATCAACGCTTCCAACTCGACGCCGCCTGTCTTATCTGGAAGGCTGGAGATGGCACGCCACCGCCACTCGACCCAATCTACACTCGTCGCGCCACCGTCGAAGCCTATGCCAACCGCCAGAGACCGGTCAATGCCTTTTTCCAGCGCTTCTATCGGGAAACGGTTGCTGACCTAGCCGGGCTAGAAGCGCGAGAGCACACTGCCCAAGTGGTCGCGCCAGGTGAGCGCGAAAGCCGTGAACGCCGCTTCCGGTGGGAAGAGAGTGATACGGAGAAAGAGAGAGAATTAGGCCGTCGCCTACCCTACCTGGTCTGCTCGCCCACCATGGAGTTAGGCATTGACATCGCAGACTTGGATATGGTGCATTTGCGCAATGTTCCACCCACGCCGGCCAACTATGCCCAACGCAGTGGACGCGCTGGACGGCAGGGCCGGGCCGGGCTGATCTTCACCTACTGCGGCGCTCTCAACCCGCATGACCAGTATTTCTTCCATCACCGTCAGGACATGGTGGCCGGCACTGTGCGCGCCCCCAAACTGGACATTGCCAACGAAAGCCTCATGCGCGCCCATTTGCACGCCCTCTGGCTGGCTGAAGTGCGCCTGCCCATGCGCCAATCCATCGAGCAGGTGATTGATACCGCCCAGGAGGCTCTGCCGCTGCGTCCCGAAGTGCTTGCTGCCATCCAGTTGAGCGATTCAACTCGTCAACGGCTGCGTCAACGCATGCGACGTGTCTTACAGGCCGATGAAAACTTGCTGCGCACGGCGGGCTGGTTCTCTGATGAATGGCTTGATCGCGTTCTCCAGGACGCCCCGCAAGAATTTGACCGCGCTTTCGACCGCTGGCGGGAATTGTTTCGCGCTGCCACCCGTCAACTGCTCGAAGCTCAGGCCACCCTGTTGCAAGCCCGCCGAGCCGAAGTCCAGCAAACCGCAAACCGTCTGCAACAGGAAGCAATCCGTCAGCGCAACCTGTTGTTGCAAATCGAAACCTCTCGCGAGGAAAGTGACTTTTATCCCTACCGCTATCTGGCCAGTGAGGGCTTTCTGCCAGGCTACAACTTCCCAGCCCTTCCAGTACGCGCCTGGATGCCGCGCGGCGATGGCGAATTTATAGCCCGTCCGCGTTTTCTGGCTTTGCGTGAGTTCGCCCCCGGCAACTTCCTCTATCACGAAGGCGCTCGCTGGGAGATCAATGCCTTCCAATCTCCGCCCGGCGGCCTGGACCAACGTCGCCGCCACCTGCGCTTGTGCTATACCTGCGGCTCCTTTTGCGAACCGCACCTGGATCTATGCCCTGCTTGCGAGACACGCTTCAACGGCGAAAACAGCCTAATTGCGCCTCTGCTGGACATGCCCAACGTCAAGACCCGCCACCGCGAGCGTATCACCTCCAACGAGGAAGAGCGCCTCCGCCGCGGCTATCGTATCGAGACCTTCTATCAATTTGCTCCTTCCGTCCCGGTCCTCTGTGCCGACACCTCCCTCTCTCCTACTTTCCACCTCACCTACGCCCCCTCCGCTATCTTGCTGCGTGTCAATCACGGCTGGTGGGCTGCGCGCGCCGAGGGCTTTGTCATAGACTTTGAGAGCGGCTCTGTCATCACAGAAAAACAAGACGAATTGCGCTTCTCCCGCCACCAGGGACAGCGGCTAGAGACCGTAAGACTGAACGTACAGGACACCCATAACCTGCTCTTGTTCCGTCCTGCCGACCCGACTCTGTTCCAAGAACGCGCCTTCGAGACAACCTTCCGCGTTGCCTTGCAGCGCGGGCTGGAACAGGTCTATCAACTGGAAGAGAACGAACTGGCCGCCAAGAGCATAGGCCGCGAGAAACACCGTGCTATCCTGTTCTTTGAGACCTCAGAAGGTGGCAGCGGCGTGCTGCGCCGTCTCATCGAAGAGCCAGGAGCCATGGCCGAAGTCGCTCGCGCCGCGCTGGAGCGCGCCCACTACGACGAGAACGGTCAGGACATAAAACCCGATTGTGTCGCCGCTTGCTACGAGTGCCTGCTCAGTTACAGCAATCAGCTCGAAGCGACCTTCATTGACCGTAGTCTAGCGCGCCGAACCCTGCTTACCCTGACCCAGAGCCACACCCTGCCTCGCATCGCAGGGCGCACCTGGCAGGAACACTTGGCTTGGTTGCGTTCCCTCACAGACACGCGCTCTCACCTGGAACGCCGCGTTTTGGATGCGCTGGCTGAGGGTCATTATCGCCTACCGGATGATGCCCAGCGGGAAATTCCTGAATCGCGCTGCGTGCCGGATTTCTTCTACGAGCCGAACGTTTGCGTTTTCTGTGATGGCAGCGTCCATGACCAGCTCGAACAGCGCCGTCAGGACGAGGCGATGCGCGCGGAACTGCGGGCACGCGGCTACGAGGTGGTAGTAATCCGCTATGACTGTGATCTGATCGAACAGATTCGCCAGCATCCGGCAGTTTTTGGCACGGGTTGATTGTGGAATACAATAAACATCCTTCTATGACGTCGGTGTATACATCGGCCCCGGAACGATCGTCATCTCTGGCCCTCTTCGACCGTTTGAGCCAGGTTGTAGAGTACTTGCTCGCCACCTCTCAGCAAAATTTTCCGGTCGTGGATGGCGGGCGCGTCGGCGGCGTCCTGACCCGTGCCGATCTGATGAAATCCCTCTCCTGTCATGGCGAAGCCCTGCGCGTGGACGCAGTCATGCGCCGTGACTTTAAAATCGTCCATCCAGGCGACATGCTCGAAGCTGCCCTGGGCCTCCTGCAAGTCTGCGATTGCCAGCTTTTCCCCGTAGTGCAAGATGATCATCTGGTTGGCCTGCTGAATGCCGAGAATTTGGCGAATTCCTCAGGCTCCAATCCGCTCTCGAACGCCGTCTCATCCGCTAACCCCAGACTATTCGACTATACGACTCCATGCCTATGATCCACCGCCTCATCCGCCGCCAATTCCTCCCTGCGCCTATCGAACGGGTTTGGCTCTACTTTGCCACTCCAGCCAACCTGAATGAGATGACCCCGCCGGATATGGACTTCGCTATCGTTGCAGGTGGCGAACAGCCCATGCACACCGGCCAACTCATTGAGTACAACGTCCGCTTTTTGCCTTTCCTCCGCTCGGTTTGGTTGACCGAAATTGCCTATGTGGTCGAAGGCCGCTACTTCGTGGATGAACAGCGTCTCGGTCCCTACCGCTTCTGGTATCACGAGCATATTTTTGAACCGACTGAGGGCGGAGTCTGGATGACCGATCGCGTTACCTATGCTTTACCTTTTGGTCCTCTTGGCGACTTGGTGCATGCTCTATGGATACGCCGCAAACTAGAACATATCTTCGACTTCCGCCGTCGGAAGATGGCAGAAATCTTTGGAGAACAGCCATGACTCTCGAACGTGACATACAGACCCAATACTTCGGCAGACTCCTGCCGCTCTTCCCACCCCCCGCCGAGGCTTCTCTTAAAAGCGCCAGCGCCCAGGACCTGCAGCGGGTCAACTTTCGCGATATCTTCACCGTCCAAGGGACACTCGAAATCAGCCAGCTCATCGAGGACTTCGTCCTCGCCGACCCCGGCGTGGCGGATGTGCACGTTTCCTTCCAAGCCTTTTCACGTTTTGCCAACCAGCAAGAGTGGCACTACGGTCGGGTGACCAAAGCCTCGACTGGACTGTGGCTCCACGGCGTTCCTGAAGTCCAGCCGCCGAAAATTCCGCAGACAATTATCTTGAGTACCAGCAGGACGCCCCTCGAGGAGTACTGGTCCGTCATCGCCTATGGGCTGGGCGTACACATGACTCGATTGGCCGAAGTAGTCAAGCCCGCCGACCGTCTGCCGAAAGAACCGCGCATGTACGAGGCTTCTACACCTTCGATCCAAACTTCGCCTGCAAAGTGTCGAAAATCTTGCACCATATTTTCCCCAATCAGGTGAAGGAATCTACCCTGCCTGAGTTGTTGAACTGACCGATTGTTTTGCAAAAGCGCCACGCGCATGAAAGAACAAGTTCTTGCCTTATTTATCATGCTATTGACCGCTGCCGGTATTGCCTGGGCGGGAAGTCAGGGTGGCACGCTTTTTCTCGGCCTGCCTGTCTTTGCACTGACTGTCGGGCTGTCCTTTCTCATCAACTGGCTGGCTTTCCTGCCTGCTTACCTTCTGCAAACCGAGAAATTCTTCGACCTTACCGGCAGCTTGACCTACCTGACCATACCGCTGATGGCGCTCGCGCTCAGCGGGAAAACCGACGCGCGCTCACTGCTGTTGGCCGCCCTGGTGGCCGTTTGGGCAGTGCGCTTGGGCGTCTTTCTCTTCCGCCGCATTCGCAAAGCGGGCAAGGATGACCGCTTCGATGTACTCAAGCCCTCTTTCCCGCGCTTTCTGAACGTCTGGACCATGCAAGCCTTGTGGGTGACTTTCACCGCTTCGACGGCGCTGATTGCTATCACCACAACAGAGCTTCAGGCTGTGGACGCGTATGCCGTCGTGGGTTTCCTCGTCTGGCTGTTTGGCTTTGCCATCGAAGTCGTCGCCGACGCGCAGAAAAGCCGCTTCAACGCCAACCCCGCGAACAAAGGCTGTTTCATCCAAACCGGTCTGTGGTCGCGTTCTCGTCACCCGAACTACTTCGGCGAAATCACCCTTTGGGTTGGGGTTGCCATCATCGCTGTGCCTGTCCTGCGCGGCTGGCAATGGATCGCGCTGCTCTCGCCGTTCTTTGTCGCTTTGCTGCTCACCCGCATCAGCGGCATCCCGCTGCTCGAAAAGAAAGCAGATGCCAAATGGGGCGGTCAGGCAGATTACGAAGCATACAAGAGAAATACGCCTGTGTTGATACCACGTTTGCAACACAGGACTTTAGGCGCAAGGAGAAATCATGATTAGAAACCAGTGGTACGTCTTGCTCGAATCGAGCGAAGTCAAAGAAAAACCTGTCGGGGTGACCCGTATGGGCGAGAAGATGGTCTTCTGGCGCGACCGCGCTGGAAAAGTGCATTGCGCTATCGACCGCTGTCCCCACCGCGGCGTACAGTTGAGTTTGGGGGAAGTGGTGGCTGACAAATTGCAATGCCCCTTCCACGGCTTCGAATACGACTCCAGCGGACGCTGTGTCCTGGTTCCGGCCAACGGACGCAATGGCGTTGTCCCGGCCGCGCTGCGCCTGCACACCTATACCACCTGGGAAGCGCACGGATACATTTGGGTCTGGTGGGGCGAAAATCATCCCACTGACCTGGAAGCGCCGACCTTCTTCGATAACCTGGATGAGACCTTTTCCTACGCCTCGGCGCGTGACCCATGGCAAGCGCACTACAGCCGGGTCATTGAGAATCAACTCGATGCCACCCATCTCCCTTTCATCCATCGCAAAACCATCGGACGCGGCAACCACACCGTGGTTGACGGCCCCGTCATCAAATGGCGCGGCGACAAAATGCTCTACACCTACGTTTTCAACCGGGTGGATGACGGCACACCGCCGCGCAAGCCCTCCGAACTTGCCTCAAAATCGGCCACCAGCGTCCATCTTGAATTCATCATGCCCAACCTGTGGCAGAACTACATCAGCCCCGATGTACGCGTCGTGGCTGCCTTTGTACCGGTGGACGAGGAGAACACCCTGCTCTACTTGCGCTTCTACCAACGTTTCCTGCGCCTGCCGCTTTTGGGCGGTTTGGTAGCCAAAATGGCCATGCCTTTCAACCTGCGCGTCGCCCATGAAGACCGGCGCGTCGTCGTCACCCATCAACCCCAGCCCAGCGGCCTAAAAAACGGCGAAATCCTGATTCAAGGCGACCTGCCCATTATCGAATATCGCCGCCGTCGCGCCGAACTGCGACGTCAACCTACCACTAAACGTTCAAACTTTCTAACCTATGATTTCACTCTGGTGGATTCGCCGTGACCTGCGTTTAGCCGACAACCCGGCTCTTCACGCCGCTCTGCAACATGGCGCGGTCGTTCCGGTCTTCATCCTCGACCCGCGCTTTGATTCCGCCTCCCCCCGCCGCCGCGACTTCCTCTACGCCGGTCTGCGCGCCCTTGCTGAAGACCTGCGCGCCCGCGGCTCGTATCTTGCCATTCGTAACGGGCATCCGCTCGATGTCCTCCGTCAACTCCTGGCCGAGACCGGCGCGACAGCCATCTACGCCGAAGAGGATTACACCCCTTACGCCCGCGCCCGCGACGAACTTATCGCCCGCTCCCTGCCTCTGACCCTAGTCCAGGGACAGACTGTTCACCATCCCCTGGCTCTGCTCAAGCCGGATGAACGTCCCTATACTGTCTTCACCCCCTATAGCAAAGTCTGGAAAGCCCTTCTGCCAACCGACCTGACCCCCCTCCCTGCCCCGGCGCACCTACCCACCCCGCCCGGATTGGGCAGCGAACTGCTCCCCAAAGTCCAGGAAGACCCCCTCTTCCCCGCCGGTGAAGCGGAAGCCCTTCGCCGCCTCGAATCCTTTTGCTTCCCTCTCCCACAGGGAGAGGGGCCGGAGGCAAGGGGAATCCACGCCTACGCCGAGGCCCGCAACCGCCTCGACCTCGCAGGCACATCTGCCCTCTCGCCTTATATCCGCTTTGGCATGATTTCCATGCGCCAGGCCGTTCATGCCGCTCGACTTTCGACTTCTGACCTTAAACCTTCAACCCCCAAAGGCCCCGAAACCTGGCTCAACGAACTTATCTGGCGCGAATTCTACATTTCCATCCTCTACCACTTCCCCAATGTCCTGCAGACGAGCTTCAACCCGGCGCTGGCGAACATTCCCTGGCGGAACAACGAGGCCGAATTTACCGCCTGGAAAGAGGGCTGTACCGGCTACCCGATCGTGGATGCCGCCATGCGTCAACTCCTCGCCACCGGATGGATGCACAACCGGGCGCGCATGATTGTTGCCTCCTTCCTAGTCAAAGACCTGCTGATTGACTGGCGCTGGGGCGAAGCCTGGTTCATGGCGAACCTGCTCGACGGCGACCTGGCGGCCAACAACGGCGGCTGGCAATGGACTGCCGGCACCGGCACAGACGCCGCTCCATACTTCCGTGTCTTCAACCCTCTCTTGCAATCCCGCAAATTCGACCCGCGCGGCGACTACATCCGCCGCTGGGTGCCGGAATTGGCTCACCTCCCCGCCGACGCCATCCACGCCCCCTGGGAGAAAGGCATCCACCTCCCCGGCTACCCTCCGCCCATCGTGGACCACATCGCCGTCCGCGAGCGCACCCTGGCCGCCTATAACCTTGCCAAAACCTTAGCCTGACCTTCCGCCTACCCGATCGCCCGACTATCCGGTTTCCCGCCTATGCAAAAATCCCGCATGCTCCGCGCCGTTCTCATCATTTTCGCCTCCATCCTTCTGCTCCTGCTGCTTGGCCCATTCCTCGTGCCGGTCCCGCCGTTGGAGGGGACGAAGCCGATCGCCGAACTGGCTGACCCCGACAGTATGTTCGTCGAAATCAACGGCTTGACCACCCACTACAAGACGCGCGGAGCGGATGAGCCGGTTTTTGTCCTTCTGCACGGCTTCGGCGCCAGCCTCTATTCTTGGAACGCCGTCCTTGATCCGCTTGGTGAACGCGGCACGGTGATCGCCTACGACCGCCCGGCCTTTGGCCTAACCGAGCGCCCGCTGACCTGGGAGGGCGATAGTCCCTACAGCCCACAGGCCCAGGTGGACCTCCTGCTCGGTCTGCTGGATCACTTCGGCGTCCAGAAAGCCGTCCTGGTCGGTAACTCCGCCGGCGGAACGGTGGCGATGAACTTCTATCTCCAGCATCCTGAACGCGTCCAGGCGCTCATCCTGGTGGATCCGGCGGTCTATGCTGGCGGCGCTCCGGCTGGGATCCGCTGGCTGCTGCGCACGCCCCAGATGCGTCACCTCGGCCCCCTGATTGCCCGTCAGATCCAATCCCGCGGCCCCGAACTCATCGAACTTGCCTGGTACGACCCCTCCCACATTAGCGAAGAGACCCTGGCCCTCTACCAGAAGCCGCTCCAGGTCGAGAACTGGGACTGGGCACTCTGGGAACTAACCCTTGCCAGCGAAGAGTCCGGTTTGGCCGAACGGCTGGACGAATTCACCGTCCCGACACTGGTAGTCACCGGCGAGGCCGACCGCATCGTCCCCACCGAGCAATCCATCCAACTGGCCGGAGAACTGCCGCAGGCGCGGCTGGTAGTCATCTCACAGGCCGGCCACGTCCCGCACGAAGAACAACCCGCCGCCTTCCTCGAAGCGGTGGATATGTTCCTGACCACGCTTGGCCAGTAAGCGATGCGGGGTCGATCAATTCAAACATATCTCATATTACAAATGAAGGAAAAAACGTGTCGTCTCCATCTCTCCCCCTAAGAGTTATGCTATATTAAAATAAAAAATCAAAAAAAAGCTAATATGCAGGAAAAAAACATGTCGTCTCCATCTCTCTCCCCCGCTCAGGCCCCCGAGAAGACCTTCCTTACCCTGCGCACCTTCAACCTAGTGATGGGCTTCCTGCACCTGCTGCAAGGCGTGCTGATGCTCGTCATCACCTTCTCGCTCGAAAAGACCTACCCTATCTTCACCAACTACTTGAAGTTCGATCTGGCCACCCGCTCGTTGGTCACTGAACCCCGCCTCGCTTACAACGTGAACTTTGGGGTGGGCGTGGCGCTCTTCCTTCTCATCTCGGCTGTGGCCCACTTCAGCCTCTCGACTTTTGGCTACAAGTGGTACGTGGCGAATCTCAAGAAGGGCATGAATCCAGCCCGCTTCTATGAGTATGCCCTCTCCTCTTCACTGATGATCGTCCTGATTGGCCTGCTGGTTGGCATCAATGACCTGGCAGCGGTGATTCTCATCTTCGGCTTGAACGCGGCAATGAACCTCTTCGGCCTGCTGATGGAGAAGCACAACCAGACCACCGAGAAGACCGATTGGACAGCGTTCATCTCCGGCTGCATCGCTGGCATCATCCCCTGGATTGCCATTCTGTGGTACTTCCTGGGCGCGGTCAACATCGGCGGTGACATAAAGCCCCCAGGGTTTGTATACGCCATTATCCCGACCATCTTCGTCTTTTTCAACATCTTCGCTGTCAATATGTTCCTGCAATACAAGAAGGTCGGCCCCTGGAAGGATTACCTGTTCGGCGAGCGCGTCTACATCATACTCAGCCTGGCTGCCAAAACCACCCTGGCCTGGATGATTTTCTCTGGCGTGTTCGCCCCGTGAGCCAGAAATATGTCAACAGGCAAGACGCACTTTGGAAGTTCGTCTCGCCTCAACCCCAAAACATCATCACCTTTGTATTCCTTCGGGTCACCCTTTGTGTCCTTCGCGTTAATATAAACCAATGCCTAAGGTTTTCCTGAACACCCCCGCCCCTGACTTCGAACTACCCGACTACACCGGCCAACCCGTCCGCCTGTCCAATTTCCGTGGCCGCAGCGTTCTGCTGGTCTTAAACCGAACCTTCACGTGACCATTCTGCCAGCGGCACATGGCGCAGTTGCGCCAGGACTTTGTAGAATTCCAGAAGCGGAACGCCGTCATCGTGGTCGTCGGCCCCGAAGATGCCGCCGCCTTCGCCCGTTACTTCCGCGCCAACGCCCTGCCCTTTATCGGCCTTCCCGACCCAACCCACAGCGTCCTGAAACTCTACGGTCAGGAAGTCAACCTCTTCAAACTCGGCCGTATGCCGGCTCAGGTCATCATTGACAAAGACGGCCTTGTTCGCTATGCTCACTATGGTCACGCGATGAGCGATATCCCGCCAAACGAGGAAATCTTGACTTTGCTGGATTCGCTTGCCTGAGTCGCAATCTCAATCGCGACATCCTTGCGAGGTCGTTTTGCCCGCCCTTTCTACCTGGTTGACCGTGTTGCTCTTCACGTTCCTGGGCTTTTTCCTGGGTGCAATCCCCTTTTCGCTCTATCTCACGCGCTGGACAACAGGACGCGACATCCGTCAGATTGCGGACGGCAATCCCGGCGCAACCAATGCCTGGCGCGCCGCTGGCTGGCCGGTCGGCCTGCTGGCTTATTTCCTGGATATTAGCAAAGCCGTCGTGCCGGTGTCGCTGGCGATAAATACCTCCGGTGTCCAAGGGTGGAGCCTCGTCCCGGTGGCCCTGGCGCCCACGCTGGGGCACACCTTTTCACCTCTCTTGAAGGGCCGCGGTGGCAAGGGGCTGGCAACCATCCTGGGGGCGTGGATTGGCGTCAGCACTGTCGAGGTTCCGCTTGTCATCCTGCTCGCCCTGGTCCCCATCTTCCTCTGGCTGCGCAAATCGGCCATCTCTCTCCTGTTGACCGCCGCCCTGACTCTGCTCTATCTGTTCGTTTTCCACCGCGATCCTGCCTGGATAACGCTGCTTGTCCTGCAGACTGGTCTCATCAGCTGGACACATCGCCGCGAATTAGTCGCTCAGCCGCGCTTGTCATGAACAATGTCTTTGCCCACTCATTGGAGACGTTTTTATACAATCAGCAGGCTGGTATTCTGATTTTTTGTTTTGTGTTAGCCCTGATTCTGCTTGGCAATCGAATCGGGATGCGCCGGTTGGGCGAGCTTCCGCCGCCCGACGAGGCCTTGTTTGTTTCGGTATTGATCCCTGCCCGCAATGAATCTGGCAATATCGAGACGTGCGTCCGATCACTGTTGGACCAGGACTACGCACCTTTTGAATTGCTCGTCCTGGATGACGATTCGACTGATGGCACCGCTGAGTTGCTGGCACAACTGGCAGCCGAGTCGCCCCAGTTGCGGGTGCTGCGCGGCGCGGCGTTGCCCGAGGGCTGGCTGGGGAAGAATTGGGCCTGTCATCAGTTGGCGCAAGCGGCACGCGGTTCGTTCCTGCTCTTCCTGGACGCCGATACACAGGCCCAACCTCAATTCTTGCGCGAAATCGTCGCTTTGGCGGTGCTTCAGCGGCTTGAATGCTTCTCCGGCGTACCGCGTCAGCAGGCTGATCGTTTCACCCTGCGGCTGGCAGTCTTCATGCTGCCCTGGATTGCTTACAACCTGACGCCCATCCCCCTCGTCCGCTGGCTGCCGTTGTCTTTCCTGGCGATCGGAATCGGTCAATGTATGTTTTTCCGCCGTGCCGCCTATGAGCGCCTCGGCGGTCACGCCGCGGTGCGGATGGCCATTGCTGAAGATTTTGCCCTGTCGCGCCGAGCCCGACGCCTGAACCTGCGCTGGGATCTGGTCGATGTTTCGCCGTGCCTCTCAGCCCATATGTATCGTACCTTGGCGGAAGCCTGGGATGGGTTCAGCAAAAGCCTGTTTGCCGCTTTCGGCAACAACTTGCCCGTCTTTGCCTTCGTCTGGGCCTGGATGCTGCTGGTCTTTTGGCAGCCGTGGATTGGTCTGGGTCTGGCCTTAATAGGCTACCCCTGGCCAGGGTTTTCCGCGCCACTCGCTGTCGTAACCATCGTTCTGCAGATGTGTATCTGGGCTCTGACCTCTTTGCGTTTCCGCTCGCCTCTTGGACCTGTCCCCCTTTACCCACTGACGGTTGCCTTCTTCGCCGCAGCCGCTGCCCGTTCGGCCTGGCGCTACTACCGCTGCAAACCGTTGGAATGGAAAGGCCGCACATTGCCAGTGCGCAAATGACCAACTTCGACTACGCTTTCCTTAGCAGCAGCGCGGCCGGCCTGAGCCTAGCCCTTGTCGTTAGGCACCTCATGCGAAGAGATGCAATTGTTGGTACAACAATCCCTGGAGATTCCCGCCCTCCCGACGCGTTCGCAGCTATTTTTAATTCACTTACGCAGCCAATTGAACGGCCTTGAATTCCTGCAAAGCGGCAAAGGCAGATTGGATAGCAAACAAATATACCCACGGCGCTCATATTTACGGCGGTTTGGCAGATCAATACAGAGCCTGGTGTAGATCTCTGTAGAGAAGTCCAATAACTCCAGAATGCGCTGTTGCACCTCGGAGGGCGGGGTAAGATGACGATGAGTTTGAGAAGGTTCCCGAATGACCGTCAGAGTTATCTTCAGAAAAGCTTCGGCAGCTGAATTACCTACCAAGTTCATTCGTCTCCAAGGCATACAAGAGAAAATGGAGCGCGATCTGTTTGAAGCAATGCCTAGGCTGCACATTTACGCTCGTCTTGACATTGCCAATTTAACCATAGAAGGGCGTTGAAGCTGATGTCCTTTTACTGCGCCTTCCTAACCTAATGATGAGCATCGGCTCAGCCGGTAACACTGGCGCGTCGGAACCCTCGCATGTTCTATTTGCAATTGGCCTTTCCCGTCAACAGGCAAGCCAATCCTTTCGGATTTCATTAGGTCGAATGGTAAAGGGGGGACGAAATACTTTGGATTGTTCAACAAATTACCACCTCAGTCACCTGTTTCACCAACTAATTTATACACATTATTTCACCACCTCTTTATACCAAAAGCCTTCATTCCCGGAGGAGAGAAACCTCACTCCCGCTTTTCTCTTTCGCCCTAAGAGCTATCTCTTACATATCGTCTAATCCCTGAAATTTCTATGGTGCTACTATCCTTTAGATTAATCATTCGGGTAGATTTGCGTTGGCCTAGGGCATTCCAAAGCCGAAACAACATTCCGGGGCGGGTAGCCCTGGAGCTGGTGGGAACCCAGGCAGCGAAGGAAGAGTCCTTATCCTGCGTAGTCGGCGTGCCGTCTGAGAAAGGCCGCACCATGCGCTGCAGGTGGAGGTTCTCAGGTTTTCCCTTCGGGTCAAACCCTTTGCCATCTGAGTTGGTGCATCAGCGCAGCCAGCCTCGGCCCTCCTTACCCTGCGCCTACACCTCGGCCAGGTTCTGGTCCTCGTAAAGGCAAATGAACGACCGTCTGGCCTGGATCAGCCCGGGTGGGTTCCACCTACCCCGGAGAGGGGGCTGGCTTTTTGAAACCCAGTTTCTCCAGAGTGTGAGTCACCTCGGGGTTCAGCCTAGCCTCGCACTCCACAGCCTGCTGGAACTGGCGGGCGCGGTGCTCTTCCTGGGGCAGCGCTCACTCGGGCAACTGCGGTGGGTAAATGATACTGCGTCTGGTGTGATCGTGATCGAACGAAACCGGGGGGAAGTCCACACGAATACACCCCCATGCAAAATTTTCCATCAACTGTTAGAAGTGCAAGAAGTGTGATCATGGCTGACCACTATAACCACAAACCGCACCCAGAGATGTGTCGGGCGCGGTACAAGGTAAGGGATGGAAACCCTCTTCCCAAAGCATACGCAATGGGATATTAACCGTTTGCAGAGGCGACGACGGGATTTGAACCCGTGATCAGGGTTTTGCAGACCCTTGCCTTACCACTTGGCCACGTCGCCGGATGACCGGAGATCTTATCCCAGATTGTCGATAGACAACGATTGCTGATTGGTCTACAGGCAATCAGCAATCCTGGTAATCCTCTGCATTCTTAGAGCGGGCGATGGGACTCGAACCCACGACCTTCTCCTTGGCAAGGAGACGTTCTACCGACTGAACTACACCCGCATGTTCGGCCTACCCGCCAGGCCGAGAGGTGCCGAGAGCCAGAATCGAACTGGCGACACCGTGATTTTCAGTCACGTGCTCTACCAACTGAGCTATCTCGGCCTTTAGGTTCGGCTCCTTTGCCGCTGTGAAGTTTATTTTAACCGTAGCCAGAACGATTGTCAAGCAGCCTCCATCACGCCAACTTCAAGCCCCTCGATCTCAACCCAGGCCAGGTCCCTGGTTGGCAGTGTCCCAAAGCGCAGCCCCCCTTGCGAGGTGAGGGCAGCGAACTGGTTATCGATCCAGATCACCAGACCAAGCCGGCCAAGCGGAACAACCGGGGTCTCAAGCAGGACCTTTTCGTCTAGAAGGAATTTAACGCAACCACCCACCCAATTCAACTGGTACAGATGCCATTGGGTTGTGTCCAGATCGATCTGGGCAGTAGCCTGCCGAATGAAACCCCGCGCCTGCCGTCTCACCCAGCGCGCGATCGGCGGCAGAAAAATAAAAGGCAGGATTGGAATCAGCCTTGTTGCTGCCAGAGGGGGTCGGAGCGGTGCGCTGAAAGTCGCTGCCAGGGCGCCGTTTGCTGGCAGGTCATCGCGCAGGGAAAGGTAATTTTCCGGCGAGGCGAAGAAAAACCAGGCCGCGTTCGGCAAAGTGGGCAGCCGCAGCCCGCCCCCTTTCACATAAGCCACCCCAAAAGGATCGTTCCAAAACCCAAACCCCCAGGTACCTGGGATGAGAGTTTGGGAAGCCCGCGCCTGCAGACTCAGGCTCACCGGTGGATGCCAGGGAAATCTGCGGCGCGGAAGCTGCTGGTAATCATCCAATTGCGCCAGATGATATCGTTTGGAACGTCTCTGATTTGGCAGGCTTGTGTCGGCCGGGATCTCCAACCGCCAGGAGCGAGGACCTGTTTGATGAACACGCGCGCCTGGCGTGATCCTCGGCCTGAGAGCCGCGGGGTGATTGGATGCCATGCCACCATTATACTCATCGGTAGAGGATAATCCACGCTCCGTCTGGCATGCAATATTGTATAATCGGGTGACGACACTCCAAGGAGGTTGCATGGAAATCACCTATCATGGTCTGTCCTGCTTTCGCTTGAGCGAGCGCGGCATGGCCACGATCGTTACCGACCCTTATGACCACAATACCGTAGGGTTCGAACCGCTCAAGATCAAAGGGGATATCGTCACGGTCAGCCATGACGCACCCGGTCACAACTTTGTCGCTGCTGTAAAAGGTCGCCAGCATGTCATCGATAGCCCAGGCGAGTACGAGATCGGTGGTGTGTTCATCACGGCCGTCCAAACGAATGGAAAAAGCAAACGCTCACCGGATGAACCACGTAACATACTCTATGTGTTCGACTTCAACGGCCTCACTGTTGCCCACCTGGGCGACTTACGCCGTGTCCCCAGTCAATCGGAGATCGAAGAGCTGGGCGAGGTACACGTGGCGCTCGTCCCCGTTGGGGGGGGCGGGGGATTGAACGCCGCCAAGGCGGCTGAGATCGTCAGCCTCTTCGAGCCCTACATCGTGGTTCCGATGCATTACCAGCTCCCCGGCACGAGTTTGAAAATATCCCCTTTAAGCAAGTTCCTCAAAGAGATGGGGTTGGGGAATGTCAAACCAGAACCTTCCCTCAAGGTCACCAGCAGCCTGTCCGGTGAAACCCGCGTTGTAGTGTTAGAATACAGGCATTAATGGATCTGGAGTTCAACCGTGGCGCTTAAGATATTAATGTCCTGGGATATCCTGCCCGGCCGAGAGCAGGAATATTTCGAGTTCGTTGTGCGCGAATTCATCCCCGGCATCCAGCGCATGGGACTGGAGCCGACCGATGCCTGGTTTACCATGTACGGAAACCATCCTCAGATCATCGCCGGGGCGGAGGTACCCAATAAACAGACCCTGGACACCATTCTCCAATCCAATGAATGGCTGGCGCTGACCGAACGATTGCTCAACTTCGTCACCGATTTTTCATATAAAGTCATCCCTGCCCGCAAAGGGTTTCAGATGTGAGCCATCCGCGCCTTTCACACCTGGAGCAGAAACCCTGTCTGCTGATTCGACCCAAACAAGTTATTCGACATTGTACGACCCATTGATCCACTCAAAATGATGGGAAGACAAGCGGAACCAGCTGATCCGGATATCCTGCTTTCAGGTCGGGATATAAATGAAAAGATGACAGATGTCCCTGCCCTGGCACAACGTCTGCTCGATTGGTATGCCAGCCACGCCAGGCAGCTGCCCTGGCGCGGTCAAAGCGACCCTTATGCGATCTGGGTGGCAGAGATTATGCTCCAGCAAACCCAAATTGCCAAGGTCATCCCCTATTACACGCGATGGATGGAGCAATTCCCGGACCTCCCCACACTTGCCAACGCTTCTCTACAGGAGGTCTTAAGGATTTGGGAGGGGCTGGGATATTACAACCGGGCGCGCAATCTGCACCGCGCCGCCCAAATCGTTCGCGAGCGGTTCGCCGGCACACTGCCACAGGATGTGAATGTTTTGCGACGCCTGCCGGGCATCGGGCGGTATACCGCAGGCGCGATCGCCTCGATAGCTTTCGGAATGGATCAACCTACCCTGGATGGCAACATCCGCCGGGTTCTTGCCAGGGTTTTCAACATTCGCTTCCCGGCAGGTTCGAAAGAAAGTGAACAGATCCTCTGGGACCTGGCAGCAAAAAACCTTCCCTCTGGACGGGCAGGAGAATATAACCAGGCGCTAATGGACCTTGGTGCAACAGTTTGCACACCCCGCCAGATTTTTCCACATTCCGGGCCTGACTGTTTGCGCTGTCCATTAAACAACATTTGCAAGGCATACGCCCTGGGCGTCCAGGACGAATTGCCGATAAGATCTAGAAAATCCCGCCCACCGCATCACACGGTTACCGCAGCGGTCATCTGGAGAGAGGGAAAGGTTTTGATCGGGCAACGGCCTGCCAACGGCCTGCTGGGTGGGTTGTGGGAATTTCCAGGAGGGAAGCTGGAGCCTGGCGAGGACCTGAAAAGCGGGCTTATTCGAGAGATCGAAGAAGAACTGGGAGTAGGTGTTCGGGTCGGTCACCTTGTTGGCGTTTATCGTCACGCCTATACGCACTTTCGCGTCACTGTCCACGCTTTCGAATGCACTCTATCCGACGGTGAGCCCAGCCGATTGCACCATGAGGCGCTTGCCTGGGCTTTTCCCACAGAATTATCCACCTATCCCATGGGGAAAATCGACCGTCTGATCGCCCGACAGCTCTCCCATCTATAATTTGTACACTCATCCGCCTATGCTCATCATCGACGCTCATGAAGATCTCGCCTGGAATATGCTCACTTTTGGCAGAGATTACACCCGCTCTGTCGAAGAGAGCCGCCATATCGAAGCAGGAGGTCCGGCACCCAAATACAATGGCGACACCTTGCTTGGCTGGCCCGAATACCAGCGCGGACGGATCGCGATCGTCTGCGCGACCTTGTTCGCAGCCCCAATCCGCCGTCAGCGCGGCGCATGGGATAAGCTGGTTTATGCCAATGCAGATCAGGCATACACCCTTTATGCCGATCAGGTGGATACCTACCGGAAGCTGGTTGATGAGCACTCAGACAAATTCCGTCTGGTTGAAAGTCGGATCGATCTGGAGGATGTGATCTCCCATTGGGAAAACCCGGCTGAAGAGGCGCATCCTGTCGGGCTGGTGCTGCTTATGGAGGGAGCGGAAGGTATTCGATCTCCAGCTGAACTGGAGTCCTGGTGGGCGCGCGGCGTCCGTCTGATCGGTCCGGCATGGGCCGGGACGCGCTTCTGTGGTGGCACACATGAGCCTGGCCCCCTGACCAAGGCGGGGTATGCGCTTCTGGAGGGGATGGCTGAATATGGATTCGCTCTCGATATCTCCCACATGGATGAAGAGGCAGCTCTCCAGGCATTGGATTACTACCCGGGCGCCATCATCGCCTCCCACTCGAACGCCGCCACCCTGCTCAAGGAGGTGCAAAGCAACCGTTTCCTCTCTGATCGCATCCTGCAGGGCCTGATCGAACGTGACGGGATCATCGGGGTTGTCCCCTATAACAAATTCCTGCGTTGGGATTGGACACGTGACGCCAGCCGTGACACCGTCACTCTCGCCGAGGTTGTTGCGCAGATCGATTATATCTGTCAGCTGGCTGGGGATGCCCGGCACGTCGGTTTGGGTACCGATTTTGACGGCGGTTTTGGAGTCCAGGACACGCCTTTCGAGATAGACACGATCGCAGATCTGCAAAAATTGATCCCCATCCTCGAAGAAAAGGGGTATACTGAAAAAGACATCACCGCAATATTGGCTGATAACTGGTCTTCCTTTTTGCGAATGACCTTACCCTGACCCCGATGAATCAGAGCAGTTCACCCGAAGCCAATGGGCGCTTTCGTACTCGCCTGGGATTTATTCTTATGCTGGTCGGGTTTCTGATCTTCCTGATCGGTGCTATCCCGGGCGTTTTCGGCCTCGATCGCAGCCCGGTTGTCGGTTTTGTCCAGATCGCGGTGTTCCTGATCGGCCTGGGGATCATCTGTTCAGGTGGGTATATCACCATGAATGCCTTGTGGAACGGTCAGGAAAAAGCCATCCTTGCCGACATAGGCCTGCGCCTTGTCAGTACAGGCTATGTGATCACCGTGGTTTCAGGCATGGCGGATGTCTTCGGTTTCGGCAGCCAGATCGCTCCAGAGATCCCTTATTACGGGCCATATCAGGCGAGTGGGGTTTTGATCGGCGAGGCGGTGATCGCCATCGGTTTCATCATGATGATCCCTTACAATAAGAGAACAAAAGAAGACAGAGATTATAAAAAGACAGAGCAGTTCTTTTTTCATGACGAAGGTCATCACTCAGAAATCCAACAAAATTAAGGAGGTACCTATGACCACGCGTGTCACCTGGTTTGGACATGCTGCCCTGGGTCTTGAGACTGGGGGGTATAAACTGCTCGTCGACCCTTTCTTGAGCGGCAATCCACTCGCCAGCACCACCCCGGATAAAGTGGAAGCCGATTATATCCTGCTCAGCCATGGGCATAGCGATCACGTCGGCGATGCAGTGGAGATCGCCAAGCGCACCGGCGCGAAGATCATCGCCAACGCTGAGATGTGCGGCTGGCTGACGAAGAAAGGTCTGCAGACACATGGCCAGCATTTGGGCGGCGGCTATCGACACCCTTTCGGCTACTTGAAGTTGACCATGGCGATCCATGGCTCAGGTCTACCGGATGGTTCCTACGGAGGAAACCCGGCTGGTTTCCTGCTCACCGCTAACGACGACAAGAAAATCTACATGGCCTGCGATACCGGTTTGTTTGGAGATATGCGTCTCATCGGCGAGGAAGGCATTGATCTGGCGATCCTGCCGATTGGCGATAATTACACCATGGGCCCAGATGATGCCCTTCGGGCTGTGAAACTGCTCACACCCAAGCATGTTATCCCCATCCATTACAACACCTGGGAGGTGATCACCCAGGATCCTCACGCCTGGGCGAGACGAGTGGAGCAAGAAACCAACACCAAAGTGCATGTCATCAAACCGGGCGAGAGCTTCACGATTTAACATTTTGATAATATCACTCTGATATAATCATCACCTGGAGGTGATGATGTTCGAGGACATTCTTAAGCGCCGGCGGGAGGAAGAGCGCATCCGCCGGGAAGGCCGCCTGCCACCCGGTCAATCCCTGACCCAAAAATTCCCCGTCCTGCATTACGGGCCGGTGCCAAAGTTCAATCCAGCGACCTGGGATTTTCGTGTGTGGGGAGAGGTGGAGCAAGAAGTGCGCTGGAGCTGGGACGAATTCAACCAACTCCCGCGCACGCAGGTTCGCATGGATATCCACTGCGTCACCCGCTGGAGCAAGTTCGATACCGTGTGGGAAGGGGTTTCGGTGCGTACTCTGGTCGATCGGGGGTATATAAAATTGCTCCCTTCAGCCCGTTATGTCTTGCAACACGCCGAATACGGCTTCACGGTCAATCTGCCATTGGAGATCGTCCTCCAGGAGAATTTCCTTCTGGCAACCCATTTCAATGGCGAGCCGCTCACCCCTGACCACGGCTATCCACTGCGTGCTGTAGTTGGTGTTATCCCGGATAAACCGGATTTGAAAACACCCTACTTCTGGAAAGGGGCAAAATGGCTGCGCGGCCTTCAGTTCCTCGCCCATGACATCCCTGGATTTTGGGAACAGGCGGGCTACCACAATGAAGCCGACATCTGGCTGGAACAACGCTTTGGATAATGGAGGACTTCATTGAAGGATTATCTCGATCGCGCCATTAACCTGGCAGAAACGCGCAAGGTCCAATATGCCGATGCCCGGATCGTCCACAATTTGACCGAGGTGATCCTGGTCAAGAACGGGAGAGTAGAAGCGATCGACATTTCCGAATCTTTCGGAATAGGTGTTCGAACGCTGGTGGATGGCAGCTGGGGATTCGCTTCCAGCCGGGAGGTCTCAGTAGAGGAGGTCGATCGAGTTACAGATCTTTCAATTGAAATCGCCCGCGCCTCCGCCCTTGTCCCCGAGGAGCCGGTCGACCTCGGACCCCCGGTCACAAGCCAGGGGATTTACCGCACACCTATTCAGATCGATCCTTTTAATCTACCGTATGAAGAGAAACTTAACCTCTTGATGGCTTCCGATGCCGCCATGGCGACGGTCTCGGGTCTGCGCGTCCGCCGCGGTAACCTGACTTTCATTCGCGAACATAAATGGTTCGCAAATACCGAGGGCGCCCTGACAGAACAGATCATCTACGAAACTGGCGGAGGCATTCAGGCTGTCGCTGTAGGCGACGGTGAAGTACAGACACGCTCCTATCCAACCTCTTTTGGGCGCCAGCAGGTCACGGCCGGGTGGGAAGCCGTGCTCGGGTGGGATCTGCCGGGAAATGCTCCTCGCATTGCCGAGGAAGCGGTCGCCTTGCTCGGCGCAACCCCCTGCCCCCGTGAGATCACCACCACAGTAATCCTGGGCGGCGATCAGGTCGCCCTTCAAATTCACGAATCATGTGGACATCCGATCGAGCTGGACCGCGTCTTTGGTAGCGAGGCGGCTTACGCAGGCACTTCTTTTCTCACACCTGAAAAACTCAACCGCTTCCATTTTGGCTCCCCAGTGGTCAATATCACCGCAGATAGCCTCCGTCCTCTCGGATTGGGCACGTTCGGTTGGGATGATGAAGGCATCCCGGCCCAATCTACCCCAATTGTACGTGAGGGTTTGTTCGTTGGTTATCTGATGTCACGCCAGACAGCCTCACGTCTGGGAATGATTTCCAATGGCTGTATGCGTGCCTCCGGCTGGAACCGCCTGCCGATCATCCGCATGACCAATGTCAGCCTGGAACCAGGCACCTGGGACCTGGCAGACCTGATCGCGGATACCGATGATGGGATTTATATGGAAACAAACCGCTCCTGGTCGATCGATGACCGACGCTACAACTTTCAATTCGGCACTGAGATCGGCTATGAGATAAAGAATGGAAAATTAGGGCGTATGCTGCGTAACCCGACTTATACCGGCATCACACCGGAATTTTGGAACAGCTGTGATGGTGTGGCCAACGAAAAATACTGGAAGATGTACGGCACACCTAACTGTGGCAAAGGTCAACCAGGACAGATCGCCCATACCGGCCATGGCGCCGCACCGGCGCGCTTCCGCAACGTGCGTGTAGGGGTGCTGAGATAACCCGACAATGTTGACGCAAAAAAGAGCAAAGGATTACATAAATCAGATTCTCCAAAGATGTGCAGGCGCTCAGGCTGAAATTGTCCTCATTGCCGATGAGAAAGCCCTCACCCGCTTCGCCAACAATGCCATTCATCAAAATGTCGCTGAGAGCAATCTGACTTTTTATCTGCATCTTATCATGAATGGTCACCATGGCAGGGCTGCAACGAATCACCTGACCCCAGAGGCGTTCGATGATCTTGTCACCAGGGCGCGAACCAGCGCGATGAACTCTCCCGCCGACCCCGAACACCCCGGTGTGGCAGAGAAAGCAGAATATTCAGAGGTAGTTGCTTTCGATGAAGAGACTGCTGGCTATGCCCCGCGAGATCGGGCTGCCCAGGTTGCTCTCGTCTGTCACCTGGCTGCTGAAGAGCAACTTAATGCCTCAGGCTCCTTCTCGACTGGTTACACCGAGATCGCCATCGCTAACAGCCAGGGATTATTTGCCTACCATACTAACACTGACATCGACTTCCAGGTCGTGGTGATGGCTGAGAACTCTTCCGGTCGTGCCCACGCCTCTGGCTGGAAAGCAGCCGACATCGATGCGGAGTCTTTGGGCAGGGAAGCGATCGCCAAAGCAAAGCGCGGACGAAACCCTCGTCCGGTTGATCCTGGGGAATATCCGGTAGTCGTCGATCCTTATGTGACCGAAGACCTGATCGGCATGATGAACCTGAACGGGATGGGGGGATTATCGGTTCTGGAAGGGCGCTCCTGGATGAACGATCGCCTGGGGACTCGGGCGCTCAGCCGTCTAGTCTCGATTTGGGATGACGGTCTCGACTTGCGGGGCATCCCAATGCCTTTTGACTTTGAGGGCACCCCAAAAAGGAAAGTGGAGATTGTCACAGAGGGCGTGGTAAGAAGCCCAGTCTATGACCGGACCACCGCTCGCAAAGCTGGAACCAAAACCACCGGTCACGCCCTACCCCCAAATCTACCCCCCTTCATGCGTAACTATGGCCCAATCGCCCAAAACCTCTTCATGGCTTCCGGTAGCACACCCCTGGAAGAATTGATCCGTTCAACGGAAAAGGGACTTTACATCACCCGCTTCTGGTATACCCGTCTGGTCCATCCGCGTGATTGCATTGTCACCGGCATGACACGCGATGGGGTCTTCATGATCGAAAAAGGGGAGATCGCCTACCCAGTGAAGAACCTGCGTTTTACACAATCTTATGTCCAGGCGCTGGCATCTGTCGAAGCTGTTGGAAGCGAGCCAAGGCTGCTCAAAACCGAGAATGGCAGTCGTGCCACTTGCGTCCCGGCTTTGAAAATGTCCACCTTCCGATTCACAGGCCAGACTGTGTAGGACACACAAGGGTGATCAAGATGTCATCAATATCGCTGGACGAATTTCCATCCTTGTGATATACTCCGCACGCTCCCGCCCGAAGGCGGGAGAAATTGTGCCCTCAGAAGCACGCAATCCATCTCACACGCCCCCGACCTGTCCGGGTGTGCCGCCGAAAAGCGGTGCCGGATGGGGATGACGGCGGCGGAGGCCTAACAAGGAGTCGATTAACAATGGCAGTTATCTCAATGAAAGCGCTTCTGGAAAGCGGCGTGCACTTCGGTCATCGCACCCACAAGTGGCACCCGGCCATGAAGCCCTATATCTTCACCGAGCGCAACGGCATCCACATTATCGATCTGCAGAAGACAGCCAAAGCCCTGGACGAAGCTTATGCGCTCATTCGAGACACCGTAGCCGAAGGCGGCACGGTGCTTTTTGTCGGCACCAAACGCCAGGCTCAGGACACGATCCGCGATGAAGCCACTCGTTGCGGCATGCCTTATGTCACCAACCGCTGGCTGGGCGGTATGTTAACGAACTGGCGTACTATCCGCCAACGTATTAACGAACTGGAACGACTGGAGCGCATGCGCGAACGCGGTGAATTCGCACGCATCACAAAAAAAGAAGCCCTGATCCTCGAGCGCAAAATGGAACGTCTGGAGACCCTGCTGGGAGGCATCCGTAAGATGACCACCCTGCCGGATCTGCTCTTCGTAGTCGATGTCTCCCGCGAAGCCACCGCAATTCACGAAGCCAATCTGTTGAATATCCCGGTGGTCGCCCTGGTGGACACCAATTGTGATCCCAGTAACGTCGATTATGTCATTCCCTCGAATGACGATGCCATCCGCGCCATCAAGCTGCTGGTTGGCAAGGTGGCAGATGCCGTGATCGAAGGCCGCGCCCTGCGCAAAGAAGAGGAAGTCGAAGTCCTCCCAGAAGAAATGCTCATGGCGATCGCCGAAGAGCCAGAGCTATCGGATGAAGAATTGCTTGGCGAAGCCACTCTGGCCAAGCTTCCTCCGCGCGAGAAAGTTCCGGTTGAAGAAGAACTCTTCGATGTCGATGAAGAAGTGGAAGACGAATGGGAGCAATTTGAAGAGATCGAAGATTTCGAGCCCGAGGACGAAGATGAGATCGAAATCGATGAAGATGAATTCGAGGATGAGGAATACGAGGATTTAGATTGACAATGGAAATTACAATCGATATGATCAAGGAGCTGCGGGCAGCCACCGGAGCTGGTGTTCTGGACTGCCGCAAAGCCCTCGAAACGACCAATGGCGATTTCAATAAAGCAGTCGAACTGCTCCGTGAAAAAGGGCTGGCTCAGGCAGCCAGGCGCGCTGAAAGGGAAGCCTCTGAAGGTGTGCTGGAACTCTATTCCCATGGCAACGGTCGGGTGGGCGTGATGGTTGAGGTTAACAGCGAGACCGATTTCGTCGCCCGCTCGGAAACCTTCCGTAAATTTGCACACGAGATCGCCCTTCAGATCGCAGCCGAGGCTCCCCGTTTCATCCGGGAGGAAGATATCCCCGCAGAAGTCCTGGAGGAGGAACGGGCAAAAGCCCGTCAAATGGCTCTTGATGAAGGCAAACCAGAACCTGTGATCGAAAGGATCGTCTCAGGCCGCCTGGAAAAATTCTTCAATGAAACCTGTCTGCTGCGCCAACCCTACATCCGGGATGAGACCATCACGGTGGCTGACCTTTTGAATCAGACCATCGCCTCCGTGGGTGAGAATATAGTTATCCGGCGCTTTGTACGCTGGGAGGTGGGTGAGAACACCCGAGGTTAGAGAATAGAGAGCCAACCGGGCGGTTGGCTCTCTTATTATGCCGAGTCCATTACTCTATGTAAGGGAGATCGGTTTATGGAAAATCAACTGAAATACCGAAGGATCCTGCTCAAACTGAGCGGGGAAGCGCTCTCCGGGCAAGACGGCTTCGGGATCGATCCGACTCGGGCGGAGGATATTGCTGAGCGGGTTGCCGAAGTGCGGCGAATGGGCGTGGATGTGGCTATTGTGATCGGAGCCGGCAACCTGTGGCGCGGTCGCCTGGGCCTGGAACGCGGCATGGACCGGGCAACTGCCGATTACATGGGTATGCTGGCAACAGTTATGAACGCCCTGGCCTTGATGGACGCTATGGAGCGGATGGGAATGGTGACCCGGGTGCAATCGGCGATCGAGATGCACGCAGTAGCCGAACCGTACATCCGTCGCCGGGCGATCCGGCATCTGGAAAAGGGGAGAGTGGTGATCCTGGGGGGCGGCACCGGCAACCCTTATTTCTCTACAGATACAGCTGCAGCCCTGCGCGCCATGGAGATCGGCGCCGATGTCCTGATCAAGGCCACCAAAGTTGATGGGGTCTATGATTGCGATCCCCAGACCAACCCAAACGCAAAACGCTTCGATCGCCTGACCTACATGGAGACCATCAACCGCCGCCTCGAAGTGATGGATAGCACTGCCATCTCGCTCTGTATGGATAACAACCTGCCAATCCTGGTACTCAACCTGTGGAGCCGGGATGCCTTGCGGAGAGCTTTGCTGGGTGAACCGGTGGGTACACTGGTGACCAGCTGATCGGATCGCCGATCCCCGCCGGAATGACCGCATCTGGTTAAGATCCCCTTTCCCATGCGAGGATTTTCGGGTATCCTATAGTCCAGCGGGCAAATATCTTTTACCGTGGAGGCCGCTATGTTGAAAGATATCTACCATGAGGCCGAATCGCGCATGAAAGGCGCTATTGCCGCCCTGGAAGAAGACCTGTCAGGCATCCGCACTGGTCGCGCCAGCCCGGCATTGATCGAAAAACTGCCGGTCGATTACTACGGGACGCCGACCCCTTTGATTCAACTGGCGAGCATCGGTGTGCCAGAGCCACGCTCATTGCTCATCCGACCATTCGATCCCTCCACCCTGCGCGCCATCGAGCGAGCCATCCTGGCCTCAGACCTCGGACTGACACCGAACAATGATGGCAAAACCATCCGACTCAACCTGCCACCCTTAACCGAAGAACGCCGGCGGGACCTGGTTAAAGTCGTCCACAATCGAGTCGAAGAAGCGCGTGTGGCTGTCCGCAACGTACGTCGTGATATGATTAAAGACCTGCAAGAATTCGAGAAAGAGAAAATGATCTCCGAAGACGAAAGAAAACGAGGAGAAGAAGAGCTGCAGAAAATTACCGACCGGTTCATAAATGAAGTGAATGCGATTGGTGAGCGCAAAGAAAAGGAAATATTGGAAGTTTGAATGGGCAGGAATAAGAAAAAACAGCCAGAAACAGACTTAACCGGGCAGATCCCCACGCATATTGCCATCATTATGGATGGCAACGGGCGCTGGGCACTCTCGCGCGGCCTGCCGCGCCTGGCAGGCCACCGGGCCGGCACCGAGAACCTGCGCCGGGTGATCGAAGCCTGCATCGAATTCGGGGTTAAATACCTGACGATCTACGCATTTTCGACCGAAAACTGGGGACGTCCGGTTGAAGAAGTACAGGGGTTGATGCGCATCTTGGAAGATGTCATCGACCGGGAGCTCCAGGAATTGCACGATCAGGGTGTGCAGCTCCGCCATATCGGTCGCCTGGATCAGTTGCGCCCTTCATTACGACAGAAAGTCCTCGATGCGATCGAATACACTAAGAATAACGACCGGCTGGTATTGAATGTGGCTTTCAATTATGGTGGACGCGACGAGATCGTCTGTGCTATCCAGCATATCATCAGGAACGGCGTGCCAGCCGAGGCGGTCACCGATGAACTTGTCAGCCAATATCTCTTCACCGCTGGTGTGCCAGATCCAGATCTGATTATCCGTACCTCCGGAGAGCTGCGGGGGAGCAATTTTCTGATCTGGCAAGGTGCATACTCCGAATGGTACTTCACCCCAACCTACTGGCCTGACTTCGGGAAAGAGGAACTGGCACGCGCTCTGGAAGAATACAAACACCGTCAACGCCGATTTGGCAAAGTCGCCCAATCCGCCTGATTGAATTCTCTCTTCCATGCTGCGCTCCCGCGTCCTGGTTGTCATCGTCCTGCTACCCATCGGGATTTTGCTTGTCTACATAGGCGGCGCAGCTTTCTCCCTCTTTGTGACCCTGATCCTTGCTCTTGCGGCATGGGAGTATACCCTGCTGTTCAAGGCGGCTGGCCAGCAACCATCCGTGCCTCTCGTTGTCGGCGGCGTTGCCCTTCTGGCTCTCGGGCGGTCTTGGGATGGCTTTGCCAGCGCACCTGTTTTGCTCAGCCTGGTGACACTGACTGCGATCAGCTATCACCTGGTCGCTTATGAACGCGGCAGAGATCAGGCAGCTACCGACTTTGGCACCACACTGGCTGGCATCATCTATATCGGCTGGTTGGGCGCCTATTTGATCTCCCTGCGAGATCTGCCCGCAGGCATGTGGTGGCTTCTCCTGGTCTTGCCTGGTGTCTGGTTAGCAGATTCAGGCGCCTACTTTGTCGGGCGCACCCTCGGCAGGCACAGGTTGAGCCCTCGTCTGAGCCCAAAAAAGACCTGGGAAGGCTTTCTGGCCGGTATCCTGATCGGCATTCCAGGCACCGCGGGATTGGCTTCTCTTTGGGGTATTTGGGCTGGACCGGCGTTCACCATCACGCCATTCCAGGGGGCGCTGCTCGGATTGCTGCTCAGCACCCTGCCCACCCTGGGAGACCTGGGTGAAAGCTTAATCAAGCGTCAGGCAGGTAAGAAAGATTCGGGGAATCTGCTCCCTGGCCACGGTGGGGTGTTCGATCGGATCGATTCCTGGCTCTGGGGAGCATCGATCGGCTACTATTTCATCCTTTGGATTGTTCGATAAGGCTGACAGACCCCCGAGAGGACAATCAGCCTCCGATATCAAGGAGCAGCCGAGCCAAATACCTGCCGGGCTCGCTTCTCCAGTTGTCCCTCATGAAGGCGCAGGAAGACCACGCCAACCAGGATGAGCAAACTGCCTCCGATCTGCACGCCACTCAACATCTCGCCGAAAGCGAAGTACGCGATGGTGGCTGTAAAAGCTGGCTCGAGCGTCAGGATCAGATTGGCGACACTGGATGGCAGATAGCTCAAACTGACGTTATACAGGCCAAAACCGGTAAGGGTGGGACCTGCGGCCAGCAATATCAAGACGCCCCACCCGGGCACAGAATCGCCCAGCCAGAACAGCTCTCCCGGCTGCCGGGCGGCGCCGGGAAGAGTCCCCCAGGGCAGCAGGTTGAACATCAGCAAGAAGACCGTGGCGAATGCAAAGGTATAGAAGAGCGTCGTCCAGGGATTGATGCCGCGCTGAGCTGCAGAACGTCCCATCAGGCTGTAGATGGCATAGAGCAATCCCGAACCGATCCCGGTTAGAATGCCCAGGAAGTTCGTCTGCCAGGCAGTGGGGTTGATCGCCCCCGAAACCAAGGCGCAGCCAGCCAGGCTGGTCAGCACCGCCAGGAGTTTTACCCAGTCCAAGCGCTCTTTCAATAACCACCAGCCCAACAGGGCAGTGAATCCCGCCGAGCTGTATGCCAGAACGGTGGAGAGCGCCGCCCCGTTGAGCGCCACCGAAAGCGTCCACAACGAATTGAAGACCGCCAGAACCATACCGTATCCGAGCAGGTAAGGCAGGTGCTGCCGCGGTAATCGTAAAAGTGATGAACGCAGCAAACCCATGGCCAGAAGCACCGACAAAGCGACGATACCGTCCCGCCAGAAAGCCAGGATCAGGGCGGGCAACTGAAAATATTGGGTGAGATACCGGATGAAGATCGCCGTGGTCGAGAGAATCGCTGCGCTCAGCAGTGCGACAACATAGCCGCGGGTGAAGTTCAGGGGAGGTGAGACAGAATTTGTCATGATCGCCTGGAGCCTCGAATTAAAGCGATCTTCCCCTATTCAGGCATCATCAGGGGGTCGGTGCGAGATAAAACAGGACCGCCAGATAGTGGCAAAGGCTGCCTCCCAAAACAAAGAAATGCCAGACAACATGCATGTAAGGGATCTTTTGCAAAGCGTAAAAAATGACTCCCACCATATAAAAAACACCCCCGGCAGCCAGCCAGATCAACCCCCCCAGAGGGATATTGACCCACAATTCACGTATAACCACCACGCACAGCCAGCCCATCAGGATATAGCCCAGGACCGATAATTTTTGAAATCGGTCGATGAACAGCGCTTTGAAACCTACACCGAGGATCGCCAGACCCCAGACCACCGCCAAGAGGGTTAAACCGATCTTCCCCCGCAGGCTGATCAGCAAAAATGGCGTGTAAGTGCCGGCTATCAGGAGGTAGATCGATGCATGGTCGAGGATCTTGAACACGCGCTTGACCCGAGGATGCTGAAAGCCATGATAGAGGGTCGAAGCCAGGTACAGGATCACCAGGGTAGCGCCGTAGACGCTGAAGCTGACGATCTGGTAGATATCCCCATTCCAGACCGCCAGAACGACCAGCAGGGTCAGACCAGCCACGCTCAGCGCAGCGCCGATCCCATGCGTCACGCTATGGGCAATCTCTTCTCCCATGGAGAAAAGCCGGACGGTTGTCTCATCGGTCAGGTGTCTTAATCGTTGTCGCATTGAATGGCTCCCATTATCGCTTCTGTGACTGGTAAGTGGATTATACAGGAACGCAAGACCTTTGACCAAGGATTTGCAAGGTCAGCATCCCCGAGGTGCGCTTGATTGACATCTGTACCCTCCCGTGGTATCATCTCGCAACAATCGAACAGCCTATTCCGGCACTCTTATCCAGAGAGGTGGAGGGACCGGCCCTGTGAAACCTCGGCAACCATTTGGCGGTCAGCGTTTAGCGATTAGCGAAAGGTCAGTTCAGGCAAAGAACTAAACGCTGCAAGCGGTCCGCTAAAACGGTGCCAATTCCGGCAGACGGATGTTCTGGAAGATGAGAGGGCAGCCGAGTGATTATGCAATTGCCCTTTCAAGTCCGGAAGGGCAATTTTTTACCTCGGAGGTTTCTTATATGAGCACAACTTTTATGGAGTCGCCAAGCCTCTTGTTTACTTCCGAATCGGTCACGGAAGGCCATCCCGATAAGCTTTGTGACCAGCTCAGCGATGCTGTGCTGGACGCCTGTCTTGAGCAGGACCCTCTTTCCCGGGTGGCCTGTGAGGTGGTGACGAAAACCGGCTTTGTGATGTTCGTTGGGGAGATCACCACGAACGCGCACATCGATTTTGATAGACTGGCACGCGAGGTCATTACCAGTATCGGATACGATGATAGTTCCAAAGGATTTGACGGCAACACCTGTGCCGTTCAGGTTGCCGTCTCCCGCCAGTCGAGCGATATCGCCATGGGAGTCAACCACTCCCTGGAAGCGCGCAGCGGTGAAGTCACCGATGAGGAGGTCAACTCGATCGGCGCTGGCGACCAGGGAATGATGTTCGGTTTTGCCTGCAACGAGACTCCCGCTCTGATGCCCATGCCGATCTATCTGGCACATAAGATCGCCCGCCGGATGGCAGAGGTGCGGAAGAACGGCACCCTGCCCTGGCTACGCCCCGACGGCAAATGCCAGGTCACGGTAGAATACAGCTACGGCCAGCCAAAAAGGGTCGATACCGTACTGGTGAGTACCCAGCATTCACCTGAGGTGGAGTATTCCGAGATCCGTGAGGGGGTAATCGAAAATGTGATCTTGCCAGTCCTTCCACCTGAGATGGTAGATGACAGACTCAAAACTTATATCAACCCGACCGGTCGCTTCGTGATCGGTGGGCCAATGGGCGATTCGGGTTTAACCGGACGCAAAATCATCGTGGATACCTACGGCGGGATGGGCCGGCACGGTGGTGGGTGCTTCAGTGGCAAAGACCCCACTAAAGTCGATCGATCGGCAGCCTACGCTGCCCGCTGGGCGGCCAAGAATGTAGTAGCAGCCGGTTTAGCCGACCGCTGCGAGATCCAGGTGGCCTATGCTATCGGAGTCGCCCACCCGCTCAGCATCAATGTCGAAACCTTCAATACCGGCCGCATCCCCTCGGAACAGATCGCCCGCCTGATCACGGAGTTCTTCGACCTGCGACCGGGTGCGATCATCCGTGATCTCAAATTGCGAAGACCGATCTACCGCCAGGTGTCTGTCTATGGTCATTTTGGGCGAGATGATCTGGATCTGACCTGGGAGCGCACCGATCGGGCTGAGGCGTTGCGCGCCGCAGCAGGACTGCCTGATACTGTCGCGCAGCCAATCGGCTGATCTCCTCCTTTTCGCATATTAAAATAAAGACCAGGGACTTTGCTCATCTCCCTGGTCTTTCTTATTGCACAGACAGTTAACGACACGGCTTTTCCAGGCCGTGCAAATCCAACAATGCTGTGTCTTCCATCAAGACCTCGGTCGGCCCATCAGCCACAACTCTGCCTTCGTCGAGGATGATCGTCCGAGGAAAGAGTTCCTGAACCATGTGCATATCATGGGTCGAGACCAGCATCGTCAGGGGCAGCTCGCGGAGAAGATTGATCAGCGAACGGCGTGAACGTGGGTCTAACCCGGCAGTCGGCTCGTCCAGCACCAGCACCTCGGGGTGCATCGAAAGCACCGTGGCGATGGCAACGCGTTTTTTCTCCCCCATACTCAAGTGATGCGAGACACGCGCAATATAAGATTCCATGCGCACAGCAGTCAGGGCTTCCTGCACACGGGCAGCGACCTCCTCTGGCGGAAGTCCCTGATAGATCGGACCATATGCCACATCCTCCCGAACAGTTGGAGAGAAGAGCTGATCCTCTGGGGATTGGAATACCAGACCAACCATGGCTCTGATCCTGCCCAGATTCTCTTTCTCGACCGGCAATCCACACACCCGCACACTGCCAGTCCCGACGAGAATGCCATTCAAATGCAAGATCAGGGTGGACTTACCCGCACCATTCGGTCCGACAAGGGCCACCTTTTCTCCAGGCTGGATGGTGAAGGAGATCTCCTTCAATGCTTGATGCCCGTCCGGGTATGTAAAGCTGAGTCTTTCGATTTCGATCGAATGATGCATACTCACAGATACCTTCAAACTTGAGAGAGGAAAGCCATGACCAGCATCGAGATCATGAGGATCCCCCCAATGACCAGGATGGCTATATCCCTGGCTTCCACAGGGGGCAAAGGAAGCGTGCGCACCTCACCGTCGTAGCCACGCGCCAGCATGGCGTTATAAATGCGGTCACTGCGTTCCAGAGAACGCACAAACAAACTGCCTGCCATGCCGCCCGCTATGCGGGCACGCCAGACAAAGCTGCCCCCCGGATTTAGACCGTGACCCTCTGCGTGCCCGCTGCGGGCAGCTCGTGCCCGCAACAGACGCAACGTTTCGTCCCCCAGGACAAACAAATAGCGCCACATCAGACTGAAGATCGCCACCAGCAGGCGCGGCACCCGCACAGCGCGCATGGCGACCAATAAATCCGGGAAGGGGGTAGTTGCCGCCAGCAAGATGGCAGATTGAACCGCCAGCCAGGATTTCAGGGCAATGCCGAGAAAGCGTTCTATCCCCGGGATAGTGACAATCATTTGCCAGCCAGGCAATTGTAAGGTGATGACCGGCTGACCAGAGGTTGTGAAAATGAGCGGCAAAGCAGCCAGAATAAACGGGACAGCAATAACTGCCCGGCCGAGCACATACTTTACTTTCAATCCGGAGAGAATCACAGCTGACAGGACAAAGGCGGCTGCGATCAGATATGCAGGCCAGGCACCCCAGGGGAAGAGAGCAATGGACAAAATAAATGCCACCACCAGGGGCAACTTAACCCGCGCATCCAGAGTGTGCAGCAAACTTTCCCCAGGCTGGTATGGATCCAAAAAATGAATGTGCAGACTCATCCTCCAGGGGTCGGTGGACGCCGCCGACTGAATGCCATCGCAAGCGCCACGCCACACACGATCAATGTCCCTAGAATTCCCGCCAGGATCGTCGCCACCACCTGGTTGGATAGACCCGGGAAAACATAATCGGGGATGAGACGATAAATCGGGCCTTGGGCTGCGTCCAGGAAACCCTGCTGTTCTGCGACCCATTCCAGCCCATCGGGATGGGAAGAAGCTAAGGGCGAAGCGATCGCCAGAAGCAGGGCAAGGACCAAACCCACCACCCAGACCAGCCAGCCGCCCGCCTGCTCCTTACCCCTCGAGCGCAGCAGATCTGGACGAGCCGCATTGACAAATGCCAGCGCACCAATGGTGATCAACCCCTCCCCGACGCCGATCAAGGCATGTATGCCAGCCATAGCCGGGATGGCGACATTAGCCGGTGAAGTGCCCGATAGGGCAAGCTGAAGACCCACGCTGAGAGAAGCCATCAGGATAGATAGCCAGGCGGCTGCAAATCCGCTCAGGAAAAGACCCCAGATCCGCCTGCTAAAAAGCCTGAAGAAAATTCGATAAGCCACATAAGCGACTGCCACCCCCACAACCCCCATATTGAAGATATTCGCCCCCAATGCCAGCAAACCGCCATCCTGGAAGATCAGAGCCTGGACACTGGCGACGGTTGTCATGACCAGCACCGCAGCCCAGGGGCCCAGCAGGATGGTCGCCAGCGCTGCGCCCATCAAATGGCCGGAGGTTCCGCCCGCAACTGTAAAGTTGAGCATCTGTCCGGCGAAGATCGCAGCTGCCAGCACACCCATCAGTGGCACCTGGCGTTCGCCCAGATCCCGGTTGACCCGTTTCAGTGCCAGGCCAACCACCAGGATGGAAAAGAGCCAGAAGAAGATGGAAACGAGGGGAGAAAGAAAACCATCGGGAATATGCATTGCGACCGGTTTCAGGAACATCCTGATACCTCCTTCTATGATTAAGAAGTCGAACTTTTCTGACAGTCCGGGCATAACCCAAAGAATGTGGTGTGGATGGTATCGATCCGAAATCCCGTTTTTTCGAGAAAATTCAGGTATAGTGTTTTCAACGCTTCATGGTCGACTTCCTGTGTCCTCCCACAGGCACGGCAGATCAAATGATGGTGATCGTGGTCTGCGATCTCATAGACTAGCTGCCCATGCCCCACATGCGCCACAAGCACCAATCCCTGTTTAGCCAGGAAGTTTAGCGTTCGGTAGACCGTCGCCTCGGTCATACCGGGCAACTCGGGAGCGACCTTCTCGTAGATTTCCGCCGGGGAAAGATGGTCGCGTGCAGATTTCAGGACACGCAGGATCGCCATCCGCTGGGGTGTGATGCGGTGCCCCTGAGCACGCAGGACAGACAGGTAAGCATCGTTCTCATCCATAATAATTAATCCTATTGCAACTAAATGCAATAGCAAATAGTATACTTTAAAAAGCTTTCGAGATCAAGAGGACATCTCACCACCGAAAATGATTATCTGCGATGGTTGTAATGCACAGTGTTTCTCACCCTAAGCTGAAAACGCCTGGCAGTGTGGCTGTTATAGATCCCACTCCAGGGAGGCTATCAATTGTCCAGCAAATATGGTTGGATGCGGGAGAGAATGCGAGCTTTGGGCTGATATCCGTTCAGTCGTTCGCGGACTTGGCCGTCTTTGAATAAGATCAGTGTGGGAACACCCAGGATCTGATATTTCATGGCGATATCGGGATTGCGATCCACATCGACCTTGACGACTTTTACTTTTCCGTCCCACTCATCAGCTAATTGTTTTACGATCGGATCGAGCATTTTACACGGGTTACACCAGACTGCAGAAAAATCAACCAGCACCGGTCCAGCAGACTGAATCACAGTTTCTCGAAATGTACGCTCATCCACTTCAGGGATATCCGCCATTCCATCCTCCTCAATGAAAACCTGTTATATTTTACCGCCAAAAAAGATTGCGAGGAAGCCGCCGATCGAGGTTCGCCCTCAACCGCTGCATGTCCAACACACTCGAGTGCCATACTACCCAGGCTCTGCATTAATGTCAAGGGAAGAGAGAAAATTTTGGAATTGAGGTAAAATCGTTCTGCCTGGCAGAGTCCAGCAAAGCTGCCTCGAAAAGCGGAGACCTCATGGCGGAATGGAAAATCCTCATCGCGGACGGATTGGAAGAACACGGGTTGACGATCCTGAGAGAATCTGCGCAGGTTGACGATCGCAGCGGTCTTACTACCGAGGAGTTGCTGAACATCATCCCTGAATACCACGCGCTGATCGTGCGCAGCCGCACGCGAGTATCTTCTGAAATCTTCGCAGCCGGGAAGAATCTGAAAGTTGTTGGCAGGGCTGGCGTTGGGGTGGACAACATCGATCTCGCCTCGGCCGCCCAGCATAATGTGATCGTAGTCAACGCTCCCCAGGCGACGACCATGGCGGTTGCCGAATACACTATGTGCCTGATCTTTGCGGTGGCACGCCCGATCACAGCTGCGGACGCCAGCATGAAATCAGGGTTATGGCTCAAGAAGGAATTGAGCGGGATCGAGATCCAAGGAAAGACGCTGGGGGTGATCGGTATGGGGAATATCGGTAGTGCAGTCGCCAGGATGGCTGGCGTCTTGGGGATGGTCATCCTGGGTTATGATCCACTCATCTCCCCCGCCGAAATCCAGGCGCGCGGCGCACAACCTGTCGATCTGCATGAGCTTTATCGGCAATCCGATTTCATCACCATCCACGTCCCCCTCAGCCCGGAGACGCGTGGGATGATCGATGGGCAGGCTCTGGGCAGGATGAAACGCGGTGTGAGACTGGTCTGTACCGCGCGCGGTGGGATCATCGATGAAACCGCTCTGCTCGGAGCGCTGGAATCGGGACATGTCGCCAGAGCTGCCCTGGATGTGTTTGCCAAAGAACCCCCTGGGCTCTCCGCTCTGGTAGCTCATCCCCACCTGGTTGCCTCGCCGCACATCGCCGCGCAGACCAGTGAGGCTCAGACACGGGCTGCACAGGATATCGCCGCAGAAGTTCTGGCTGCCTTGCGCGGTGAGCCTCTCCGCTGGCGCGTCGTCTGAATTACATCAACCTGAACTCAAGGAGACTTTATGGACCCCGAAATAAGCTTGAAACAGCTGAAAGAACGGCTCAATGAGATCGCTGACATTAACAACTCAATTGGTCTGTTACATTGGGATCAGGAAACCTATATGCCTCCTGGAGGTTCACAGGGACGCGGTCATCAGCTGGCGACTCTGGCGCGTATCTCCCATTTGAAATTCACCTCCCCGGAGATCGGTGAGCTGCTGAGCGATCTCGAGCCATACAGCGCCAGCCTCGAGCCGGATTCCGACGACGCCCGCCTGATCAAAATCACTCGCCGGTTGTACGACAAGAAAGTCAAGGTACCCTCAGAACTGGTTGCTGCCTTTGCGCAGGCAGCCAGCGAAGCACATCTGGTCTGGGAAAAGGCAAAACGGGAGGCCGATTTCACACCCTTCCGCCCGAAACTTGAGCGCATCGTTGAATTGAGACGACAATACGCGCAATGCTTCGCACCTTACGATCACATCTACGACCCGCTCCTGGACGATTTCGAACCCGGCCTGAAAACCGCCGAAGTCCAGGCGATATTTACTGCGTTGCGGCCTCGGCAGGTTGAATTGATCCAAGCCATTTCTGAACAACCACAAGTTGACGATTCTTTTCTGCATCAGCCCTTTGACATCAAAAAGCAACGTCAATTTGGTGTCGAGGTGATCACCCGCTTTGGCTTCGACTGGGAGCGTGGACGACAGGATGAATCCACCCATCCCTTCACCCAGGATATAGGTATTGGCGATGTTCGCATCACAACCCGTTTCATGCCAGATTATGTCGCTTCAGCTTTGTTCAGCTCCACACATGAATCAGGACATGCGCTGTATATCATGGGTATCGATCCGCAGTTGGAACGCACACCCCTGGCAGGCGGCGCCTCTCTGGCCGTCCATGAATCTCAATCCCGCCTCTATGAGAACCTGATCGCCAGGTCGAAGGATTTCTGGGTTTATTTTTACCCACGTCTGCAATCATTGTTCCCTGATCAATTAGGAGATATCTCTTTAGATAGATTTTACAAAGGCATCAATAAAGTCCAGCCTTCTTTGATCCGTGTCGAAGCCGACGAAGCCACATACAATCTGCATGTCATGCTGCGGCTGGAGCTGGAGATCGCCCTCATGGAAGGCGATCTGACGGTCCAGGATCTCCCCGCAACCTGGAATGAAAAGATGCAGGCTTATCTGGGTGTCAAACCCGCTAACGATGCAGAGGGCGTGCTTCAGGATATCCACTGGGCGCACGGACACATCGGTTATTTTCCCACCTACGCGTTAGGCAACCTGATATCTGTGCAATTGTGGGAAAGGATGCTCATTGATCTGCCGGATCTGCCGGAGCAGATCCGGCGCGGGGAATTCCGTGCCCTCACTGGCTGGATGCGGGAGCATGTGCATCGTCACGGCGCCAAATTCCAGCCGCAAGAACTTGTCCAGCGGGTGACCGGGCAGAAGATCGATCCAGCCCCATACATGCGCTATCTGAACCGAAAATATGCTGAGATTTACAACCTCTAGTTTAGTCATTTAGAAGCTCATGGCGCGTATCTTATTCGTCGATGACGATCCACTCACGCTCGAAACGCTGAGAAAATCGGTCAGCATTTTCGGTCACGAGGCGCTTCTGGCAGGTTCCGGTGAGGAAGCACAAAATGTAGCCCGGACACAGCTCCCTGATCTGATCCTCACTGACATGCACCTGCCCGATATGGGTGGTCTGGAGCTGGTCGAAATATTGAAAGGCGATCAAACAACCACACATATCCCCGTGATCGTGCTTTCTGCCAGCGCCGAAATGGACGCACAGGAATTATCTCAGGCAGCTGGGGCAGAAGCGTTCATCCCAAAACCCATCCGCCTGCAAGCACTCCAGGAGTTGATCGATCGTTTCACGGGTAAATGAATATAGTATCCAATTAAGTAGATCTCCCCGATTTTTGTCAATCGCGATCCTCAATGCCGGGGAGATTGTTTAAATTTATAAAAGTCGACAATGATACGAGGATCCATCCCGGTAAGAATATGACTCTTGCACGCACTTCGCGATGGCTTATCTTCCTGTGGGCAGTTACAGGCTGCGGACTGGCAGTAAACCAGAACCGGCCTACACTTGTGCCTACTGAAAGAATCCCCACCGTGATCGCCATGACAGTTGCTGCAAGGGGGATTGATGCAGCCCCCACTGGAGGCGCCACACCAGCGATCACCGCAACACCCAGGCGAGAGATCAATAATCCCACCGAGACACAGGAAAGACACCGCCTGTCAACAAACACGCCCACAACATCCCCTACTCCCGTTCCCACCGCAACGCCTATCCAGGATTACACCGCTCAGCCACCTCCAGATATACCAGAAGCTACCATTCAGATCACCCATCCGGGGCCGAGATCCCTGGTGTCCTCGCCCTTTTTCCTTAGAGCGATCACTCGTATTTTCCCCGGATCGACGGTGCGGATCGAACTTCTCGGTGAGGACGGGCGACTATTGATGCGCGAAGTGCGGTCATACGATCCAGAACGGCAAAGCAATCTGGTCTTTGGCGCTAAAATCAATTTCGAAATCAGCGCTGTGGCGGAGGTTGGAAGATTGCAGGTGAGCCTGCTCGATGAACACAATCGTTACGTGGCTGTCTCTTCGGTCGAGCTGATCCTTCTCTCCATCGGCGAACCTTTGATAAATCCGCAGGAGGACACCCTCGAAGATATCGTGATCCAGTCTCCTCAGGAGGACAGTCTCATCCAGGGTGGAACGCTGCGCGTTTCCGGATTGGCGCGCTTGCGCTCCCGACAACCTTTGCTGATCGAATTACAATCCACGGATGGTAGAATCGTGGGCAGCCGACAGGTTGCTGTCGAAGACGTGCCCGGAAGCAGCTTCGCAACCTTTCTGATCGACGTACCTTACACGGTCAGCTCTCCGACGCGGGTCAGGTTACTGGTCTGGGAGCCCGGCGAGCTGATTCCAGGGATCACACATCTATCCAGTGTGGAGGTTATACTCAGCCCGTGAAATCTTATCGTTTCCTTCTAAGCATGCTGAGCTTGATGGTTGCGATCAGCGCCTGTACGCAAAGCCCCACGCCAACGGTCGCAGAACCACCTCCTCTGCCCACCGCGGCTGTGCCGCCCATCACCGAGATCGATGCAGCCATCAGCCGCTGGCAGAACAGCCAGACCACGCGCTATTTCACCGAGATCGAGGAACGTCGTCAGGACGCGCATTTCAAGATCCGTCTGGTGGTCGCTGATGGGGTCATTCGGGCAGCTCAACGTCTTGAGTACACCAGCGCTGATGGATGGAGTGAACCGGTGAGCCTTCCTCCCGAGCAAGTCAGGGAATACACGATAGAATCCATCCTACAGCGCATCCGCAAGGACGCACTGGGTCGGGGAGAGTACCCGGTAAACATGCAGGCTTCCTTCGACAAATCCCTGGGATTTCCCATTGCGGTGCATGCTGAAGCGCTCCCTGCTTATAACGAGCGAGGCGAGCTTGTCCTCAACAGAGCGTATGGCTATGACCTGACCGTTCTGGTCAAAGCATTGCTGGAGGATACCTATGGGGCGGGGAAGACACTGATCTATTCCCACATTCGCAGCGGCGGAGAGAACGCCTGGTGTGATAACCTGAGGATTTTCGATGATGGCGAGGCGATCTACACCGACGATTGCCGCAATAAATTCCTGCAGCTGCCGGTGCCGCAGAGCCGGGTGGAAAGGTTAAATCAATTGCGGGCAGGGTTTGCCAGCCTGGATGACTTGCGAACAATTGAAAATGCTACAGCAAGACTGATCATCATTGGCACAGGTCAGAGCACCCCTGATCCGTCCACCCTTGAGGCAGCCTGGGCTTATGCGGAAGAGGTGCACCCGCTTATCTCCGAGACGATCGGTTTGGGCTTGACCATGGTCTACCTATACAAAGGGGAACTGATCGGTTTCGATGTCTTTAACAAGAAGACGCTGCCCTCTCAGATGGCGGTGAGTGGGGAGCTGCGCAGTGCCTTGTTATCGCCGGATGGCAAAGTACTGGTCTTTAGTGATGAAAAAGGGCTGAACGCTTTGGAGATCGCCAGTCAGACCATCAAACAACTCCTGGCTCCACCCGATGAGGGCTACTATCAACCGCGCGACTGGTCATCAGAAGGTGTTCTGCTAGTCGCCCATATCCCGGAGACAGATGCTACTCCGATCGAATTAGGATGGCTCACACCCGACGAACCCGTCTGGCATCCATTGCCCCTCCTGGAGGGAACCCCGAATTACGGCTGCGATACCGGCCTGGATTGGTCTCCAACCGGTGGCATGCTGGCGATCACCGGGCTCGGTTACGGCGCGCCGTGCAACCTCATGCCAGGGCTGACGGTGATCGATCTGTCAGCCAGGAGCGCTTCCCGCATTATCGCCCCGGAGGTGCAGACAGGGGTGCAAGGAGGCGATACGGTGATCGCCGGAGCCCACACGCCAGCCTGGTCACCCGAAGGAAGCTGGATCGCCTTCGGTCTCGATCAGGATGCCAGCGCGCCGTTGACGTTCCCCACCAGGCTCTATCGAGTCCATCCCGACGGCAGCAATCTGACCCCGCTCACAAATAACTCGACCGGAATGGCTGCATATCCTGTCTGGGCACCCGACGGGACCCTCTATTACTCGCTGACCGGTGCCGGGGCAGAACTGGATGGCCTCTACCGTTATACCTCTTCTAATAACACTCACATCCAGCTCATCCCTGGAAGCGGGCTCAAGCCCTTGAGCATCTCGCCCGATGGTGAATTTCTACTTTATGAAAGCGACAGCGATTTTCATATCTGGCAATTTCGACTTAATGAGGACATCGCCGCGATCAAAGGTGAAGATGGTCAGTTGCCAGCCTTTGTTGGCTGGTTAATGATGGGAGAGTAGATTGTAGGTCGACTAACCACCTCAGGAGATTGATATGGCTAATACCCCCTTCCCTTCCCGCCGGGCACCTTATTATGCCGATGTCCCGGATGAGAAATGGAACAACTGGCGCTGGCAACTCAGCAACCGCATTAATACCCCGGAAGAATTCGAAAGAGTGCTCACGCTGACCGAAAGCGAAAGGCGCGCGCTCTCTACCCCTAACCTCTTTCGCGTTGATATCACACCTTACTTCATTTCGTTGATCGACCCCGCCGACCCGGAGGACCCGATCCGCAGGCAGGTCGTGCCGACCGAGGCTGAGATGGTGCCGTTCACGGCCATGATGGAGGATTCGCTTGCCGAAGACCGTCATTCCCCCGTGCCCGGCCTGGTTCACCGGTACCCTGACCGGGTCTTGATGTTAGTTACCACTCAGTGTGCCTCTTACTGCCGCTACTGCACGCGTTCGCGCATTGTGGGAGACCCCTCAGCGACATTCTCGCGCGCTGAGTTCGAGATGCAGATCGAATATCTCAAACGCACACCCCAGGTGCGGGATGTGCTCCTGTCGGGCGGCGACCCGCTCGTCCTGGCGCCAAAAATCCTCGAAGAGATCCTCATGCGATTGCGCGAGATCCCACACATCGAGATTATCCGCATTGGCACTCGAGTGCCTGTCTTTCTGCCCATGCGCGTCACAGAAGAGCTGACCGACATGCTGCAGAAATACCATCCCCTCTGGATGAACATCCATGTCAACCACTCGAACGAGATCACCGCGGAGCTGGCAGAGGCGTGTGATCGGCTCACGCGCGCCGGCATACCGCTTGGCAACCAATCTGTTCTGCTGGCAGGGGTGAATGACAATGTCCATGTCCAGCGGCAGCTCGTCCAGGATCTGGTGCGCATCCGCGTACGTCCCTATTATCTCTACCAATGTGATCTGGTCGAAGGCGCCGGTCACTTCCGCACACCGGTCGCCAAAGGTATCGAGATCATGGAAGGTCTGCGCGGTCACACCTCCGGTTACGCCGTTCCAACCTATGTGATCGACGCCCCTGGCGGTGGTGGCAAGATCCCGGTGGGACCAAACTATCTCCTCAGCATGTCTGACCATAAGGTTGTGCTGCGCAATTTCGAGGGATTCATTACAACTTATGAGGAACCCTTGGATTACAACCCGGCTCGAGCAGCCAAGCCAAAGCTAAAGAGACCAGAACCAGGCCAGACAGGTATCACCGGGCTTCTGGAAGGCGAGCGGATGTTCATCGTGCCGGAGGGTTTTGAAGAAGTTCATCAACGCGGTGGCGGTCAGCACCGGCTTAAAGAAGCCCGTAAATGGGTGCCATTGGGGATTGGGTCAGGAGAAGATACCGCTGCAAATCAGGAAGTCAGTGAACAGTGAAGGTTGATCATGGCTACGAATTGCCAGCCTTCTGTCAGCGTGGTAGAATGTTAATCAATGTAAGCACTCGCATCTTGTTTTGGAGGTTTTGATCGTATGGAAAAGCAAGTTGCCACTTTTGCTGTCAAGAAAGGCCTGGCACAGATGCTCAAAGGTGGCGTGATCATGGACGTTGTCACCCCCGAACACGCCAGGATCGCCGAAGATGCCGGCGCGGTAGCGGTGATGGCATTAGAACGCGTCCCGGCTGATATTCGTGCACACGGTGGAGTGGCGCGCATGAGTGATCCAGAACTCATCCTGCAAATCATGGACGCCGTAACCATCCCGGTGATGGCTAAGGTACGCATCGGTCATTTCGTCGAAGCTCAGATCCTGGAGGCGATCGGCGTGGACTACATCGATGAATCGGAGGTGCTCACACCAGCAGATGAAGAGCACCACATCAATAAGCATGATTTCAAAGTCCCATTTGTGTGCGGCTGCCGTAATCTGGGTGAGGCGTTAAGGCGGATTGGCGAAGGCGCAGCGATGATCCGTACCAAAGGTGAGGCAGGGACAGGGGATGTTGTCGAGGCTGTCCGCCATGCCCGCGCTGTTTTGGGCGAGATCCGCCGGGTGCAGCATATGCCCGAGGAAGAATTGATGAGCTACGCCAAAGAGATCAGCGCACCTTATGAACTCGTGCTTGAGACTCGCGCCCTGGGACGCTTGCCGGTGGTAAACTTCGCCGCTGGCGGGATCGCCACGCCAGCAGATGCAGCCATGATGATGCAGCTGGGCATGGACGGCGTTTTCGTTGGGTCTGGGATCTTCAAGTCAGGCAACCCAGCAAAACGCGCAGCCGCGATCGTCAAAGCTGTCACCCACTATAACGACCCCTATATCCTGGCCGAGGTCAGCCGTAATCTGGGGGAACCGATGGTCGGCCGTCAGGTTTCTGCCATCCCAGAAGCTGAACTCATCGCCGATCGCGGCTGGTAGCCAGACCTGAATGGGAGACCCAGGTTCCTGTTGACAGGTGTATGCGGATTGGTGTTTTAGCACTTCAGGGTGATTTTGCCGAGCATATTGCCATGCTGCGCCGGATAGGCGTCGATGCAACCGAGGTGCGCCTGCCAAAGCAGCTCGATGACCTGGATGGCCTGATCATTCCCGGCGGGGAATCTACCACGATCGGCAAGCTGGCGCATGATTTCGGACTGATAGAGCCTCTTCGGGAGTTCGGCCAGGAGAAGGCGATCTGGGGTACGTGCGCTGGCGCCATCTTCCTTTCAAAGGACGCCCGCAGGGAGCAGCCTTTGCTCAGCCTGATGGAGATCACCGTCGAGCGCAACGCCTTTGGACGGCAGGTGGAGAGCTTTGAGATCGATCTCCATATCCCGACCCTGCAGATGGTTGGCAATAATAACCGCCCTTATCACGCCGTTTTCATTCGGGCGCCGCTGATTGAATCGGTTCATGAGCCTGCCAAAGTGATCGCAACCCTGCCCGACGGGCGCATCGTGGCTGCCCAACAGGGGCGCCTGCTGGCAACCGCCTTCCACCCGGAGCTCACGGATGACGACCGGTTTCATCGCTATTTCATCTCTCTCGCTGCCCCAGGACGCCAGGCGCAAAGCGTGCAGGCATGATCATCAGACCTTTCGATTGGCGTGATCTGCCAGTTCTGCTGCGATACCGTCAGCGCGGCCTATACCTCGACAACGCCTCCGTCCTGACGCGGGGCTCGATGTTGGTGCCGGCCGGTGCGCTGCTCTCGTACTTTGCGCCTGCTACCGGCATCTACACCTTCTTATGCATACCAGACAACGCTGAGCCGTTGATGGGTCAGGTCAACCACGCTCAACCAGATCAGTTCGCACGCCTGACATTTATCGCGCCTGAGTCAGCGTTCGAATCGCCCGGCATCCTCGCTCTGCTGGATCATTTGGTCGCATTCGTTGGACGAAATGGCGCCATCCATTTGCTGGCTGAAGTGGACGAACGCTCAGCTGCATTCGATATGCTGCGGCGGTCGGGCTTCTCCCTGTATGTCCGTCAGCGTATCTGGCAATTGAACGGTGCGCGAAGACTGGAAACCGGGAACCTCTGGCGGGCAAGCAACGTTAATGATTTGATTGGTGTGCGCTCACTCTATAATACTTTGGTTCCCGCGCTTGTCCAGCAGGTCGAACCCCAGCCCAATGAGCGCTTACGCGGCCTGGTATTCGAGCAGAATCAGGAATTATTAGCTTATGCAGAGATCAAATATGGAGCGCGAGGCATTTGGGTGCAGCCATTCATCCACCCCGATGCTGAAGCAGAGATCGCCCAATTGATCGACCTGTTGCGCGATTTACCCAACCGCCGCTCCCGCCCCGTGTATCTGTGTGTCCGTTCTTATCAATCATGGCTGGAACATGCCCTGGAAGACGTGGAGGCTCAGGCGGGGCCTGTACAGGCGGTCATGGTCAAACATCTGGCGATCGCCAAGCGGGTGACTCCCTCCTTCGCTCTACCTGCGCTGGAAGGTGGTCACCATGAAGCCACAGCTCCATTCATTCGATCAGAAGGTGAAAGATAGTTTTATGACCCAACGGCGCATCACAGACGATTTACAGGCTCTATTAGATGTCTTACCACCACAAATTGCACGCGCAGTTACTGAAGCAAATGACAGTGACAACCTGCTTGAGGTGATTCTGGATTTGGGGCGCGTCCCAACTGCCCGATTCGTCGATCGGGAGGTGGTGCTGAGTCAGACTGAGGTGACCCACAATGACATCGACTATGTTGTCGGTCGGATAGGCGAGTTCGACGCAGATAACCGCGCCGGACTAGAGCGCACCTTGCACCGCATCTCCGCTATCCGCAACCGTCGCGGACATATCGTGGGGCTAACCTGTCGCGTCGGCCGGGCAGTCTATGGCACCACAGATATCATCAAGGACTTGATCGAAAGCGGCAAGAACCTGCTGCTGCTGGGCAGACCCGGTGTGGGAAAGACAACGCAGTTGCGTGAAGCTGCGCGCATTCTGGCAGAGACCAAGCGGGTAGTGATCGTGGATACATCTAATGAGATTGGCGGTGATGGCGATGTCGCTCACCCGGCGATCGGGCGAGCGCGCCGCATGCAGGTCGCTACGCCTTCCTTGCAGCATGAGGTGATGATCGAGGCAGTGGAAAACCACAATCCGGAAGTGATCGTCATCGACGAGATAGGTCGGGAACTGGAAGCTGCCGCGGCACGCACAATCGCAGAAAGAGGTGTACAGCTGATCGGGACAGCGCATGGCAACACCCTGGAGAACCTGCTCCTCAACCCGACCCTCTCCGATCTGGTCGGCGGGATCGAATCGGTCACCCTGTCAGACGAAGAAGCCCGCCGGCGCGGGACACAGAAAACGGTGCTGGAACGCCGTTCACCCCCCACTTTCGATGTGCTGATCGAGATCCAGACTCGCGATCGTTTGGCTGTCCATTATGATGTCGCCGAAGCAGTCGACAGCCTGCTGCGCGGCTACCCCCTACCTCCGGAAATTCGCACCCGCGGCCCAAACGGCGAGATCAAAATCGAGAGAGCCGGTTATCCTCAGGCGGCGCGTCAGGCAGCACCTGTACCGGCAGGCTTCCGGCGCATGGCTAACGGCGGACCACGCCGTATGAGCCAGCCGGGAGGCGATGAACGACCGGTGACGGCTGAGCCGACGAGTACCGCGCCCTCCCAAAGCCCATTGCAAACCATGCGCATCTATGCTTATGGGGTGGCACGCAACCGCCTGACTCAAGCGGCGAAACGCCTGGGCGTGCCAGTGGTGGTTGCCAGAGACATTGGCGAGGCGGATGTGCTAGTCACGCTGCGCTCATATTACCGTAACCGCCAGCATCCCATTGTCGATGCGGAACATCGCGGCATGCCCATCTATGTGCTCCGCTCGAATACTATCAACCAGATGCAGCAGTTCCTGAGCGATCTGTTCAACCTGGCGCGCGAACCCGAAGAGGAACAACTCGTCGAGAAAGCTCTTCAGGAGACAGAAGGTGCCATCAGCGCGGTCTTGAACGGAGAACGCTGGGTCGAACTGCCACCTGCCTCCGCTTACATCCGCCGTCTGCAGCACGAGATGGCCCGCCAGTATAATCTCACCTCCCATTCCTATGGGAAAGAGCCTTACCGCAGGGTGCGGATATTCAGGGAATAGGGTCATGTTTATCTCATTCGAAGGGCCAGATGGGAGTGGTAAAACATCGCAGGCGGCTCAGTTACACGATTTCCTGGTTCAGTCCGGTTACCGTGTCTTCCTGACTAGAGAGCCAGGCGGGACCCAAATCGGCGAGCAGGTGCGCAGTATCCTCTTCGACTTGAAAAACACAGCCATGACCCCCCGCACCGAGACGCTGCTCTTCATGGCAGCGCGAGCGCAGCTGGTCGAAGAAGTGATCCGTCCCCATCTGGCTCAGGGCTATATCGTGCTCAGCGATCGCTTCGCCGACTCGACCATCGCTTACCAGGGTTATGGACATCAGAACGATCTGGCTCAAATCGAAAGCCTGGTCATGTTCGCCACCGGTGGCCTCAAACCAGAGCTGACCTTTCTGCTCGATATCGATGTCGAGACCGGGCTGGAGCGCAGGGCAAAAGGTGGGAAATGGAACCGCCTGGATGCCTACGATCTGGAATTTCATCGCAGGGTGCGCGCAGGCTATCTGAGGTTGGCTGGCGCAGAACCTCAACGCTGGGTCGTCATCGACGCCAGCCAGACGCCTGATCAGGTCCAGGCGGTCATCCGCCAGGCTGTTCTGAAGCACCTGGCATGTGCCCATCAGGGGGGTGATCTCTACTGAGACAGACGGGGATTTAATATTCGGTCAGATCGCTTTCGCCGCTTTCTCCAGAACCCAGCTCCGGCATTGCCTGTTCGATCTCTTCCGGGCTCTGTCCAGACTCCAGACGATCCATGACCTCGTCGAACTCCGGACCGAGGTCTTCATCCATCTCTGCGCTCATCTTGCGCATCATCTTCGCCAGGGCTTTGGGGTCGTCCTCAAGGCCTGCGAGATTGGATGGATCTGCCAGGTCTTCCAGGCGACTTTCCTCGGAACGGGCGAATCTTATCCGGCCTATCCGCCGCTGTACATGATCGCTGTTACAATAAGGGCAGCTGATTGATTGCTTGCCATATTCTTGATAAGAAAGGTATACTTCAAACCGACGTTTACAGCTCAAGCAGCGGTACTCGTAATTGGGCATAACATTACCTCCTGTCCAGATTACCAGTAGCCAGATTATACCCTCATGTCAAACGATTCGAACTTCTGCCGCGATGACCAGACTGACGTGCGCCCCAGATCAGCCGAGCGCAATTTTTTCACACCTGGAGAACCTCTGCTGATCGTCATTTCAGGACCCTCGGGTGTGGGCAAGGACAGTGTGATCCAACGCATGAAAGCGCGAGACCTGCCGGTTCATTTTGTAGTGACAGCCACCACTCGTCCACCGCGCCAGGATGAGATCCACGGGGTCGACTATTTCTTCGTCTCGAAGGATGAATTTGCCGAGATGATCGAGAAGGACCAGCTGCTGGAATACGCCATCGTTTACAATGACTATAAAGGCATACCCAAAGAACAGGTGAGACAGGCACTGGCAAGCGGGAAAGATGTTGTGATGCGCGTAGATGTCCAAGGGGCTGCCCGCATCCGCGAATTATATCCGGAAGCGTTGTTGATCTTCCTCACCACTCAGGATGAAGAAGAGATGATCCGCCGGCTGAAACAGCGCAAGACGGAGACTCCGGAAGGGCTCAACTTGCGCATCGCCACCGCCCGTAAAGAGCTCAAACGCATCAATGAATTCGATTATGTCGTCGTCAACCGCGAATGTCACCTGGAAGAGACGGTCGATACTATCCTGGCCATCATCCATGCCGAACACCACCGGGTGAATCACAGAAAGGTCAATTTGTGATCAAAGACCAGCCTCCTTCCCAATTCCATCCCGATTCGACCTACCCGAAATACCGACAGGAGAATATCCCGCAGGTACCATACAGCGACCAGGGCTCGTTTGGAAGTTCTCCTAGAAAGCCACCCCTGATTACTTACTCGCTTTTAGTCATCACCGGGCTGGTCTTCCTGTTGCAGTCAGCCGGGCGGACTATGCTCGGCGTCGATCTGGTTGGTAGCCTGGGTCTCAAAGTCAATGAGCTGATCCTGCAAGGGGAATACTGGCGCCTTTTGACACCGGTATTCCTGCATGCTTCGCTCGTGCATCTGGGATTCAATATGTATGCCCTGTTTATCTTCGGTCCCGGGCTGGAGCGTTACTACGGTCATCTGCGCTTTGCCTTGTTATATTTTTTGGGAGGCTTCGCCGGCAATGTGATATCGTTCATGTTCTCTGCCGCCCCTTCGTTGGGTTCGTCAACTGCCATCTTCGGCTTGCTTGGCGCCGAGGCGGTGTTCCTGTATCGCAATCAGGGGCTGTTCGGGGGTGTGGCGCGGCGGGCACTCTATAACCTGATCATGATCGCCGTGGTCAACTTGCTGATCGGCCTCTCACCCGGGATCGACAACTGGGGACACATCGGCGGGCTGGCAGGCGGGACGCTTTTCGCCTGGGTCGGCGGTCCGGTCCTCAGGCTGGATGGATATTATCCGCTGGTTCGTATCGTGGACGAACGCGAGGCGCGTGATACGCTGATCGCCGTCCTGGTAGATGGAGCGATCTTCGGCTTCCTGGCAGTGGCGACGATATTTATCCGAACTACTTGAGGTTTCGTTTCCTCACGCTGCTCAGATATACTTCGGTGGCCGTTTCTCGATGAAGGCAGTGACACCTTCGCGGTGCTCAGCACCGCGCCCGGCGATATCCTGGATGTGCGCTTCGTAATCCAGCAGGCTTTCCAGATTTGCCAGGACGGCGCGGTTGAAGTCGCGCTTGGCAAGCCCCATGGCATGCACCGGCCCATGAGCAAGTTCGGCAGCCCAGGTGAAGGCCTGCTCGGTAAGGGCTTCAGGCGGAGCCAGTCGGTTGACCAGCCCCCATGCCAGCGCCTGCTCAGCGGATATCGGGGCGTTGGTGAAGGCATACTCAGTCGCACGACCCAGCCCGATCAGTGCCGGTAGCAGAAGGGATACCGCCGAATCGAGCGCCAGACCGATCCCGAGAAAACCAACCACAAAGCGCGCCTCCGTCGAGGCAATGCGGAGATCACATGCTAGCGCCAGACCCAAACCAGCCCCGGCAGCCGTGCCGTTCAAAACCGCCAGGACCGGTTTCTCTAGCGAACGGATCTGCAGGATCAAAGGGTTAAAAGTGCGTACCAGATGGGAGCGGAAGGATTCCCCTTCCGCCCGCAGCACGTCATTGAGATCCCGACCGGTGCTGAAGAAGCGACCCTCACCGGTCAGCAATACAATGCGCACGCCATCGTCGCGGTGAGCCTGTTTTAATGCCCCTTGAAGAGCTGCGATCATTTCATCATCGAAGGCATTGGCTTTCGGTCGATTCAGGATGATCGAAAACACACCCTCGCGAAGTTCGGTCTGGACAGATGCAGAAGCGCTCATATACCCTCTCTAAAAGTATATCCTGGGGGATTAAAAAGACCCGGGTAAACCCGGGTCTCTGGTGCGATTACAAATCCGGTGGCTCGAAATCTCCGTTCTCATCCTCACCGGAATCATCGTCATAGCCCAATTCGATCTCGACCTCCTCGTCGGTCAGGCGCACCCAAAGGAGGAGCAAATGACCTTCCTCCGTCTCGATATAGCGGGCAGCCACGATGGGTGCTTGCTGCTGCAGCCCGTCCGAATCGCGGAATTCCAGGTGAATGGGCTGGTGGTGCCGCCAGGCGCGGTGGCAACGCTCGACCAGTGCCGGACCATTGAATGTGCGCAATCGGGTGAGAGCAATCTCACTGAGGCGCGGACCTTCATTCAAACCAAGCACCCACCCATCTTCAACAGCTTCGAAAGTGGGCGGAGGACCTTCGATAATTGTGATTTTATCTTCCATGATCTTCATCCATAAATGCCTACAAGAGGCAGGTTACCCTTAAAGATGTGGCAATCATACCACGATTTAATCACAATGGCCTGTAAAGAATGTTGGTTCAGAACACTAAAACCTGCCAGGCAGACGATCTTCACAGGGTATAATCCGAAATGTCAGCAATCATATTGAGCAGGATTCAGAAACATTCCAGTGAGTACCCACAAATATATGGGGCGCCTGGTGGACCTGGATCATAGAAGGAGCGTCATGCACAAGCTGGTCATCTTGATCGAATCCTTAGCCAGGGAAAACGCTTTCGATGAGCTCTGGCCGCAGTTCCTGCATCTGGCGGAACGGATGCCAGGACTGCTTCGAGAAGCAACCTGCCATGTGGAGCACAAACTATACGGTGATTGTCGACCGCTACTGGTCCATGAGCTGTATTTCGACTCCGTAGAAGCTATCCAGGCAGCCATGAGCTCCCCCGAAGGCCGGGCGGCGGGTGAGTTGCTGCAGCGTATGACCGGCGGGCAGATGAGTCTTCTGATCGCGAGCCATCTTGAAGACGAGCTCGAGAACATTCAAAAACATGGGCTGGCAGAAAATTCACAGGAGGGACAAGGTGCTTAAACCAGAAAACCTGCATAGCTTCATCCAGACACACAACATCCGGGCAGAGATGCTGCACCTCGATACCCTGACGCCAACTGTGGAATCCGCGGCGCAGGCCGTTGGAACCGAGCCGGATAACATCGTCAAGTCGATTTTGTTCCTGGTGGATGGAAAACCCATCCTGGCTATTGCGTGTGGTCGGGCGCGGGTCGATTCACGCGCAATCGCCGCTCTATATGGCGTCGGGCGCAAACGCGTCAAGCTCGCTCCACCTGAAGTGGTGCTGAAAGAGACCGGTTATGAGGTAGGCGCTATGCCTCCCTTCGGTCATCTTTATCCATTGGAGACCCTGCTCGACCACCGGGTACTGGAACGACCAGTGGTCTTTGCAGGTGGCGGCTCGGAACAGACGCTCATCCGTCTTTCACCACAGGCTATTCTGGAAGCGACCAGGGCGCGTGTGTTGGATCTCCTCGTTTCTGAGAGACCCCTAGAAGTGCTGTGAGAAAAATGAGCGTTGAGGGAAGGCCTAGATCAAAAACTTTGCCGGCCTGAGATACAAAATATGGATTCCTCTCTATCTGAAAGTTCATCCGAAGGCATAAGGGCTCCCCTCTTCGAAAACAGACGTTTCCTGCTTGTTGATAAATTTGATTTATAATCAAATGGATATCACTCTCACCATATAAGGACCCTTAAATTTTATAGCTTCCTTCGAAGGATACTTGTTAATGCCCTTCAAAGACAAAGTTGTATTGATCACCGGGGCCGGACGCGGGATAGGGCGCGCCATTGCCGAGGCTTTTGCCACTGAAGGTGCCATTGTGGCTGCCAACGATCTCACTCCGATCAATTTAGACGAGACCATCCGCCGGATCACCCAAACAGGTGGAAAGGCGAAACCTTATCTGGCCGACGTCGCCAAGCAGATGCCCGTAAGGGAAATGGTCGCGCAGGTACTTGCTGACTGGGGGCGGATTGACATCCTGGTCAACAACGCTGGCGTCGAGCCGCATGCACCGCTTCTGGAGCTGGATGCCTGGGACTGGCAGCGCACGCTGGATGTCAACTTGAGCGGGCCTTTTTATGCAATCCAGGCGGTGGGGAGGGTCATGCGCGAAAAAGGGGGCGGCGTGATCGTGAATATCGCCTCGATCGCTGGTCGGGCGCACGGCTTGAAGGATCGCGCCGCATACGTCGCCAGCAAGATGGGATTGATCGGGTTGACCCGCGAAGCTGCGCGGGAACTGGCAGCTTACAACATTCGTGTCAATGCCGTCTGCCCTGGTGTGATCGAAACCGAGATGACCGCTACCCTGCGCCAGAACGAAGTCATGCTCGCCAAATGGCTGGAAGATATCCCGCAAGGGCGCCTGGGCACACCCGAGGATGTCGTCGGGTTGGTTCTATTCTTGTGCAGCCCGGCTTCCGCCTATCTGACCGGCCAGGCGATCAACGTTGACGGCGGGAAGGTGATGTGTTGACCCAGACAGAGGGTATCCTTACTTATTGACCTCAGGAGAGACCATGACATCCTACACATTCATCCTCACCGAGATTCACGGAAGAGTCGGACTGATTCGCTTGAACCGTCCCGAGGTGCTCAACGCGCTGAACAGCCAGCTGCGTGAGGAGCTGGTAACCGCTTTGTTGGAATTCGACAGGGACCCCGAAATTGGCGCCATTGTCATCACCGGAAACGAACGAGCGTTTGCCGCTGGCGCAGACATCAAAGAGATGGCTGAAGCGACCGCGGTCGAGATGATCCAGCGCGACGCGATCTCAACGTTCGACGGACTCAGCAAGATCAAGAAGCCGATCATTGCAGCGGTGTCTGGTTACTGCCTGGGTGGGGGTAATGAGCTGGCGATGGCTTGCGATATGATTGTCGCTTCCGAAACAGCCCGCTTCGCCCAGCCTGAGATAAACCTGGGCGTCATCCCGGGCGCCGGCGGCACCCAACGCTTGACTCGCGCAGTTGGAAAGGCGATCGCCATGGAGATGGTGCTCAACAACCGGGTTCTAACCGCCCAAGAAGCATTACAATTCGGGCTGGTCAACCGGGTGGTGCCGGTAGAACGCTATCTGGAAGAAGCGCTTCAGCTGGCAGCCGAGATCGCTAATCGGGCGCCCCTCGCCGTCCGCCTGGCAAAAGAATCGGTGAACCATGCGTTCGAATCTTTTCTGGCCGACGGATTGAAAGATGAAAGGCGTGCCTTCTATTTCCTGTTTTCGACCGCCGACCAGAAAGAAGGCATGCAGGCATTCATCGAAAAACGCCCACCAAGGTGGACAGGAAAATGAGCTCCAGGGAGCTACATCTCAGCCGAAACCTCACCTGAATCGGACAGATCGGGCAGGGATACTTCGCCGATGTCCACTTTTTCTTCCATGGTGACCTGCCCGCGCAGGAAAGCGCCTTCTTCGGTCGAAAAGGCCGCCGTGGTCACATTTCCCCAGACACGCCCGGTGCTGCGGATCTCCAGCTTCTCGGTAATGATATCCCCTCGCACCGAACCTGCCACGATAACCAGGTTGGCTCGCAGCTGATTGCAGATCACGCGACCGGTCTCACCCACGACAAGCATCCCCTTCAGGTTGATATCGCCTTCGAAGGCGCCTTCGATGCGCACACCGCCGCTGCCGCTTATGGTGCCTTTCCAGGCAATGGCAGATCCGAGCACGGAGGTGATCCGATCGACCGCAACTGGAGTCTGGGCAAGAGGCTGCGTATTGCTGCTTCGCCGGAACATTGCAATCAATCCACCGGTTCAGATATTCCAAGGATATTGTACCCCGAGTCGACGAAAAGTATCTCCCCGGTGGTTTTTGCTGCCAGGTCGGAACACAGGAACACCGCTGCCCCGCCGACATCTTCGATGGTGACCGGCTGATGGAGAGGGGCGACCTCGGTGAACCTGCGATGCATCTCCTTGAAACCTGCCACGCCAGCTGCCGCCAGGGTGCGGATTGGACCAGCGGAAATGGCGTTCACGCGCACCCCCTGTCGGCCAAAATCATAGGCCAGATAGCGCACCGAAGCCTCCAGGGCAGCCTTGGCTACGCCCATCACGTTGTAATGCGGAGAGACCTTCTCAGCGCCATAATAGGTCATGGTTAATAACGCCCCACCCGGACGCAGGATGGGCTGAAATGCACGTGCCAGTGCAGTGAAGGAATAGACACTGATGTCCATCGCCAGATGGAACCCTTCGCGGCTGGTGTTGTAATACGGACCGGTCAGCTCATCTCGATTCGCAAAGGCGATGGCGTGCACCAGGATGTCGATCTCCCCAAACGCCTGAATGGCGCGATCGGTGATATGTTCGATGTCGGCATCGCGGGTCACATCACATTGCTCGACGAATGGGCAGCCGATCGATTCAGCCAGAGGTCGCACCCGCCTCTCGAGCACTTCCCCTGCATAACTCAAGCCGATCTTCGCCCCATGTTCATGGAACGCCTTGGTAATCCCCCAGGCGATCGAGCGTTCATTAGCCACCCCAAAGATCAACGCGGTTTTTCCAGTCAGTAAACCCATACCTCCTCCTTCAGTTTATCTCTTCTACCACATTAAACACAGAGTCCGCAGAGAAGAATTAATTTTGATCTCAATGAACCTCCATCGCAGCACCAATGATGCCATCAGGGATTTTGTTGAATTCTTCCATTGAAAAGAACCTGTATCTCTGTGCTCACTGTGGTTCAATGATTCACCCTGGCAAGAAAGCGCCAGGGGATATTCTTCCAGGGTTCTGGCACACTATTTAAACCCACGCGAGGGGTTCTCGTCACGCTTGATTCGGGGATCGGTTCACCCCGTTCGACAAAGAGGGGTGAGCTTTGCGCGCACAGATCGATCCCGTTTAGCCGGCCGTCAATCCCCAATGCCTGACAGATCTTTGCTGGCCCGTTGGTCCAATGCTGAGGCGGTTGGGGATTCCGGCGTGCGCCTATGATTTCGAGACCCTCCGTGGGGACGATCGCCCGGATCAAAACCGCCGCCGGGAATCCCTGCGCTTCGGTGACGAAGTTCAGCATCCAATGTTTCCCATACGTGAAATAGACATAGGCATGACCGGGAGGTCCAAACATAACCTGGGTGCGGGGTGTCAGCCCGACACGCGCGTGGCAACCCTGATCCTCCTCTCCGATGTAAGCCTCGGTCTCGATGATAATTCCCGCCAGGCGGTTTCCATCTTCAATGCGCACCAGGCGGGCACCCAGCAGCTCTCTGGCAACTATCAGGGTAGGTTGGGCAAAGAAATCACGGGTCAGACGCTCTTTCTCCATCCTCGAATTTCAGGAATCATGTACAATTCGATCCGCAGCGAAAAGATTCGCCATACTGGCGAGAGAATATTCACAGGAGGTGCGCATGAATCTGCGCCCGGAAGTCGGATTGACTTTTGACGACGTCCTGCTCATTCCCAAACGGTCACGCATCCGCAGCCGCTCTGCAGTGGATACTTCCACCTGGCTCGTGCCAGGCATCCGATTAGCCATCCCGATCATCAGCGCCAACATGGACACGGTCACGGAGGCCGAAATGGCCATCGCCATGGCTCAGGCAGGCGGAATAGGTATTTTACACCGCTTTATGCCTGTTGAACGTCAGATCGAGCAGGTCAAACGGGTCAAACGCGCTGAGAGTTTCGTCGTGGAAGAACCGATCACTATTTTTGAGACAGCATCTATCGAAGAAGCCAGACGTAGAATGCGCGAGACCCAAATTGGAGGTCTGGTCGTCATCGACGAAGAGGAACATCTGCGGGGGATGCTTACCGCCCGAGATGTGCTTTTCGCCCCTGACCCAACCGCATCGGTTGCCGAGATCATGACGCCCCGCGCCCGGCTGGTCACCGCCCGCTCGGACGAGGCATTGGATTCCGCCCGCATCAAACTGCATGAACACCGCATCGAGAAGCTGCCCCTCGTCGATGGGGAAGATCATGTGGTGGGGCTGATCACCGCCCAGGACATCGTAAAGATCCAGGAACACCCACACGCCACCAAAGATGCCAAAGGTCGCCTGCGGGTTGGGGTTGCGGTTGGTGTCCGTAGTGAGGAACTGGAACGGGCAGCAGCCTGCATCGAAGAAGGCGCCGACCTGCTGGTAGTGGATGTGGCGCACGGACATGCAGATCATGTCATCGAGATGGTTAAAAACCTCAAGAAAGAATACCCCCACATCCCACTGATTGTTGGAAACGTGGCAACCCCGCAAGGAGTACGCGACCTGGCCGAGGCTGGTGCCCAGGCGGTCAAAGTCGGCATCGGCTCTGGTTCGATCTGCATCACCCGCCAGGTGACCGGGGTGGGGGTACCACAACTGACCGCGATCGCCGAATGTGCTCAGGCGGGGAGAGAGCTGGGCGTGCCGATCATCGCCGATGGTGGCGTGCGCAACGCCGGAGATCTGACCAAAGCACTGGCTGCTGGCGCCAGCACAGTCATGCTGGGCAGTCTTCTAGCGGGGACGGATCAGAGCCCCGGCGCGCCGGTGATCCGCAATGGCCGGCGGTACAAGATCGTGCGGGGGATGGCCTCCCTCACCGCCAATGTCACCCGCAAGCTGATCGAACAGCCGATAGACCTCGAACCAGAGGACTGGCTGGAGGTCGTCCCGGAAGGCGTGGAGGCTGTCGTTCCCTATCGCGGAGATGTCACCGACATCCTGCACCAGCTGATCGGGGGGCTCCGTTCTGGGATGAGCTACTTAGGTGCGCAGACGCTCGAAGAACTCATGGCAAACGCGGAGTTTATCCGTGTTACCCCCGCCGGAAAAGAAGAATCCGGTGTCCACGATGTGAGCGTTCTGTGATCAGATAGCCTGTCCCGGGGGTGTGGCGCGCCGCGCCGGGCGGGTGGGCTCGTTTCGGAAGCGGGGATCACGTTCATAGGTGAGCCGCAAACCCTCCATCAGAGAGACACGCGGTCGATAACCCAACTTCTCGCGCGCCAGGGTCAGATCGGCACACATCCGTGAAACCCCCGCATCGGTGCGGGGATTGAACACGATTTCAGCGCGGCTGTTGGTCACCTCCAGGACCAGGCTGGCCAGCTCGCGCACACTGGTCTCTGTCCCGGCACCAATGTTGATCACCTGCCGGTTGATCGACGGGGCAGTGGCTGCGGCAACCATTGCATTGACCACATCATCCACATAGACATAGTCGCGAGTCTGGCTGCCATCGCCGTGGATGACCAGGGTGCCGCCGCGGGCTGCCTGGCGCAGGAAGTTCGGGATCACCGGGGGATGAGATGGGGGCAAGTGTTGCCCAGGCCCATAGGCGTTAAAAACCCGCAAGCTGACCGTTTCGATGCTCCACAGATCGCCTATGGTGCGCACATAATATTCTGCGCTCAACTTCGAGACCGCGTAAGGGGAACGGGGGTCGGGAGAAGCATCTTCCCGGAGCGGCTGAATGCCCTGGTCCCCGTAAACTGCACCGGATGAAATGAAAACCACCCGGCGCACCCCGACATCCCGCATGGCTTCCATCAAGCTGACCGTCCCACCCACATTGACCGCGTTGTACTCGCGCGGATAGAGCACCGATTCGGACACCAGCACCCGTGCCGCCAGGTGATAAACGCAATCCACATCCTGAAGCAGAGTCCACAACTTTGGACGGTCGTTCACATCACCGCGCGTGAAAAGCACATCCGGTGATAGCGAGCCAGGGTCTCCGGTAGAGAGATCATCCAGGCCGCGCACCTGATGCCCCTCGCGCGCCAGCCGGTTTGCCAGCGCCGAGCCTAAAAAACCCGCCGCACCAGTGATGAGAAAATTCATGGGAATGGGATTATAGCACTCATTGAGGATCCCTGTCATCACCATTTCCATCATTGTGACTTCCCGTACATCTTTCCACAGAGGAAGCACACCCTAAACTGTGATTTGCAGTCGGAAATTAAACGGCGTTGAGATGGTGCAACTTCCTTTGACATACCCCGCGGAAAGATGTATCATCAGCCGCATGTCCTCGGTGCGTTGGGTGCGTGTGTTGATCGTCTTCCTTTCAGGCATATATCTCCTGACCTTCAGCAACATCCAGAGCGGAGGTCAGCTCGAGAGGATCCGTGCGTTCACCCGCAATTTAGAATTCGACTACGTCTCATGGACTCTGAGCGCCGCAGGTGTCAAAATCGGTCAGCTGGCTCTCCAAACTTACCAGCAGCTCACCCCAGAGGCACAACGTCAGGTCATCCTGGATTACCTTGCTCTGGTCGAGCGGATCAAACAGGCAGAGTCGCACCTGAACGACATCTATGCCAACCCGGATGTGCGCAACCCACAATCCGCCTCCGCCCTGGTCAGGGCACAACTCACGGAGCTACGCCGCCAACGAGCTCTTCTCGGCCCTCTGGCGGAATCGATCATCCAGGCACAGATCAGCACAATCATCGCTGAACTCGGACTGAGCACAGGAGGGCAACCCCTTCCGCCAGTGCTCTACCGGACGACTCCGCTTCCAACCGCCTTGATCGTCTCCCCCCGCGAGGTCATCCGTCAGGATTACTATATCTCTCTGACCCCGAATTTATCCACTGATCGGCGAGCTCGCCTGGAGGAACAGGTGGATCAAAGCCTGAATGTCTCCTCACTGGTGGTAGATATCGGCGGGATGGGGGTTTATCCGACGATGGTGATCGAGACCAGTGATTTGAACTATCTGACCGAAGTGGTGGCTCACGAATGGATTCACAATTATCTGACCCTGCGACCTTTGGGTTTATATTACACAGCCAGCCCTGAGATGCGCACCATGAATGAAACCGCGGCCTCCATCGCGGGGATCGAGATCGGCCGTGCAGTCATGGAGCGCTTTTATCCGCAGCTGCTCCCTCCAGAGCACGCTGGTGAAACTCAATCGCCAACCGATGAAGACCTTACTCCCTCGACCCCGGTTTTCGATTTCAGGGATGAAATGCGCATCACCCGGCTGACCGTTGACCGGCTGCTGGCGGAAGGCAAGGTGCGCCAGGCTGAAGAATACATGGAGACTCGTCGACAGTATTTCTGGGAAAACGGTTATCATATTCGCAAATTGAACCAGGCATACTTTGCTTTCTATGGCGCCTATGCCGAGCAGCCAGGCGGCGCGGCAGGCGAAGATCCGGTCGGCGCTGCAGTGCGGGCACTGCGCGCCCAAAGCCCCTCGCTGGCTGCCTTCATCAAGCGCATCGCCTGGATGTCTTCTTTCGAACAACTCAAGCGAGCCGTGAATGCGAATACTCCTTAAATTGGCACACCTGATCCGACGAATATACTGGTTCCTGCTGAGACCGGTCACACTGGGCGTGCGCGTCATACTGATCAGCGATGGCAAAGTTTTGCTCGTCAGGCATCGCTACGAGGATGCCTGGTTCCTGCCCGGCGGCGGGGTCAAGAGAGGTGAAACCCTCGAACAGGCGGTGCGCCGGGAAGCCTCCGAAGAGTGTGGCGCCTGTCTGGGCGCGGTGGATTTCCTCGGCATTTACACGAACTTTCACGAATTCAAAAGTGACCACATCGGCCTCTTTCAGTCGAATGATTTCACCCTCCAGGAGCGGCCGAGCATCGAGATCGAGAAGGTGTCTTTCTTCTCCCTGGACCACCTGCCGGCAGATCTGTCCCCGGGAAACCGCAGAAAGATCGACGCTTACATGAATGCGGATCTGGAGAGGACTGGGATGTGGTGAAATATGAGTTAATCCGGGGCTAATGTTCCTGCGGCTTTTCATTGGTACAATTGTCTGGTTCTGATTCGGGAAGGAAAAAGATTAAACCATGCACCTGAATTTCCCAAAAATTCTACCTTTGAGCATCCTGGTTTTTATCCTGGTAGCCTGTCAGGCTGGTCCTGCAGGCATGACAGAAGGGGTTTCGAGCACGGACACGACCCGGGCGGCTTCCTCTCCGGATGCGACCCGGCTCATCGCTACACCCGTCGGCTCAGGGACAGCGACCTCGACAGCGCGCCCGGCGAATTGCACTATCGTCAGCCGCCAGCCAACCCCAGGACCCACGGAGCAGTCCCTTTTCCCACCCGTCGGTTCACAAGATTGGGTGGAAGGACCTCCAAGTGCGGCGGTCACATTTATCGAATACAGCGATTTCCAGTGACCAGGGTGTGCTGCGCTTGCGCCCGTGTTGGCGCAACTCAAAGCCGATTACCTCCAGGATGTGCGCATCGTATATCGCCATTTCCCGTTGATAAGCATCCACGACAAGGCCGCCCTGGCAGCTCAGGCTGCAGAAGCTGCCGGTGCACAGGGGCAATTCTGGGAGATGCACGATATACTGTTCGAAAAACAGGCGGAATGGTCTGGTCTGTCAGTTCCGGAATTCACTGATTGGCTGGAAAAGGAAGCCGAGGGATTGGGACTCGATCGCGAGAAATTTATGGCAGACCTGACAAGCCACACCAACCAGGAGCTGGCGCAGAAAGCCTGGGACGAGGGAGTCGCCATCGGCCTCCCTGGAACGCCATTTCTGTTGATCAACGGCCGACCCTACAATGGCCCGCGTGATTACATCAATCTGGAGGCGATCGTTAAAATGATCAAGCTCGAGGAACGCCAGTTCACCATTTGTCCCCCCATGACGATCGACCCAACGAAACAATATCTTGCCACGATCAAAACCGAAAAGGGAGACATCGTAATCGAGCTGTTCCCGGATGTCGCACCTGTAGCTGTTAACAGCTTCGTCTTCCTGGCAAACAACGACTGGTTCGATGGCGTGACCTTCCATCGGGTGATCCCCGGTTTCGTGGCTCAGGCGGGAGACCCTTCAGGGACAGGTTTTGGTGGGCCTGGTTACGCCTTCGATAACGAGATCGCCCCCGATCTGCGTTTCGACCAGCCTGGGGTTGTCGGCATGGCAAACTCTGGGCCCGGATCGAATGGCAGCCAGTTTTTCATCACCCTTGGCCCTGCCCCACATCTGGATGGAAGCTATACGATTTTTGGGAGGGTGATCGAAGGGATGGACGTAGTAAACCGCCTCACACCTCGCGATCCACAGCAGGATCCCACCCTGCCACCAGGCGACCTCATAATCGATGTCATCATCCAGGAGTATTGACCTCAGGAGAAGAACATGGAGTTGATTGGTTATCTGATCGATCTGATTATCCATCTGGATGAACACCTGAGTGTCATCATCCAGACCTATGGCACATGGACCTATCTATTACTGTTCATGATCATCTTCCTGGAGACAGGCCTGGTAGTCACCCCATTCCTACCTGGAGATTCGCTCCTCTTCGCGGCAGGTTCGTTCGCCGCATTGGGCTCTCTCGATGTCGCGCTGCTCTTCGCCCTCCTGGGGTCTGCCGCCATCCTGGGGGATACAGTCAATTACTGGATCGGTCACGCCATCGGCCCGCGAGCATTTACTGGCAACATTCGATTTCTGAAAAAGGAATATCTGGAACGTACCCATGAGTTCTATGAACGGCACGGCGGCAAAACCATCATCCTGGCGCGGTTCATCCCTATCATCCGAACCTTCGCCCCGTTCGTGGCCGGTGTTGGAGCGATGACCTATAGCCGCTTTATCGCTTTCAACGTGTTTGGTGGGCTCTTATGGGTCGGTCTTTTCGTTTTTGGGGGGTATTTCTTTGGCAACCTGACCGTGGTGAAGGACAATTTCACCCTCGTCATCCTGGCGATCATCCTGATCTCCGTCCTTCCGGGAGTGATCGAGTTCTTTCGAGAGAGAGCCCGGGCGGCAAGACGTGCCGAAGCCTGAACAGCTTTCATGACAATAAATCCAGCGGGGCGCGGTGATCACCGCGCCCCTTATGTTTGTCTACACCTGCTATCACCCGGAACTCAAGGCGTTAACAAGAGATGACCTTCCGCATTATCCTCAACCTGAATCCGGGTCCACAACATCGGATGATACTGGATCGTGCGCCATAGATCGGTCATATCGACATAATGCTTGTGATAAGCATGCCCCGACTGCCCCGTCGTATGAATGCTCTGCGAGCGGGACAGATCACTCAGGTCGATGATCATGCGCATCGAGGGGACAGAACGCACCTGATATCCGGAAACCGCGCTCCAACCGGTTGCGTTCACGATATCGCTGCCGCCTGAGGTGCGGAACTCCCCGCGATTGAAGAGCGCCTCGATCGGCGCGATGCCCGACTCGCCCAGGCTCTGATTGATAAGGGTGAGGGTATGCAGATCACCCCAATTCCATCTCTGCGGGTCTCTCCCCAGTTTGCTTTCCAGCTCCTCTACGGCGGCAGCAAAAGCTGAAACGAATATGCTATCGCGGTCCTCTTGGTTAGAGGTTGTGCGGATATCCCACCAGGAGCTCTCGGGTTGTTCCAGGAGGTTCGCCACGATCGTGAACCAGCGATCGCCACCTCTGGGCCAGAAATCCTCCGGCAGATCGTCTTGGAAGGTCAGGGCCAGGAGATTCCTCCAGAATGAGGCAAAAAGGGCTGCCGCAGCCGAATCCATATGAGCCTGATAATCCCAGCCTGCCAGGAGCTGAAGGGCTGCCTCCTGACCACTCTCCAGAGGAACCTGCTGAAGGACGGGCACCAGATTTTCGGCGTTAAGGTCCTTATTGTCCCCCTGCATGCGCTGAACATACTCCACGTCGATCGGCCCCGAGGCGTTTTCGATCATCTCGACGAGACGTTTTGCCCGATAACCGTAGGCAAACACATTGGTGATCAGATAAGGATAATCGGAGCTGACGACAGCGTTGTTGGCGGTGACCACATACCCCTGAGGAGGGTTATAGGTGAAAGGCAGCTCCTCGAAGGGGATGAAGCCGATCCATTCATATTCGTCCGTCCAGCCGGGGACAGGTAACATGCCATCCCCACCTGCGCGCAAGGGTATCTTACCTGGCATTTGATAGCCGATATTTCCATCCACATCCGCATAGACCAGGTTTTGCGCCGGAGCGTCGAATTCTCTGGCTGCCTGCCGGAATTCCTCCCAGTTCTGCGCCTTATTGAACCCCCAGATCGCCCGGAAGGTGTTCATCGGCTCCAGGGCGGTCCAGCGCAAGGCGATGGCGAAGTGCTCGGGCAGCTCGATGCCTGCAGCTTGTTTGAAGTCCTCCGGTAGATATCCGGCATCCGAGATGATCGGACCATGCCGCGTATAGCGGATGGTGATCTCGACCGGTTTACCGCCCGCCACCTCAATCGTCTCTGTCACCAGCTGCATTTCCTGCCATTGCCCATTGACCTCGTACTGGTTAGGATTCTCAGGGTTGATCTTTTCGATGTAGAGGTCTTGAACGTCTGGGCCGACATTGGTGAAACCCCAGGCGATGCGGTCGTTATGCCCAATGATCACCCCAGGCGCTCCAGCGAAGGAGAAACCGACGACATCGAAGGGACAGGCTTCGCTTTTCGGGGTACAATGCAGACCAACCTCATACCAGATCGCCGGCATCTGCGCTCCCAAATGGGGGTCGTTGGCAAGGATGGGCTTTCCAGTGTTGGTCAGATCTCCCGAGATGACCCAGCTGTTTGAGCCAAGCCCCAGCGAGCGCGGACCAAGAAAAGCCTCGATAGAAGAAAGCCTGTCTTTCAGCCTCTCCAGAACCGGCATCGCTGCGGTTACGAGTGGTCGATCCAGGCGCAGCGGGCGTACCCCTGCTTTTGCTTGCACCTGAAAACCTGGCACGATCACCGGCTTATCCTCCGGGTATGGCGGGATGAGCTCGGCGATCTGCTCTGGAGAAAGGCTCTTGAGCAGCATCGCAATCTCGATCTCGTCATCCATGTTCCCGCCCAGATCCCAGGCCATCACCTTAGCCCAGGTCAGTGTGTGGATGGGCTGCCAGGGCTCCGGCTGATAACTCGCGTTGGTCAGTTTGAGGATGGCATATTCCAGGCTCAGCGCTGCACCGCGGTGATCGGCGAGATAGGCATTGACCCCCTCGGCGTAGGATTCCAGGATGGCTCGACTGGTAGCATCCAGGCTGTTGAGTTCTTCCTGCGCAACCCGTTCCCAACCCAGCGTGCGCAGGAAGATATCTGTTTCCACCTGGCTCTCACCGAACATCTCAGCCAGGCGAGCTGAACCGATATGACGCCAGAAATCCATCTGCCAGAAACGATCTTGGGCATGGACATAACCCTGGGCAAAGAACAGATCGTGCAGGCTGGAAGCGTAGATATGCGGTATGCCGAAGGCATCGCGGTAGATATCGACCGCTGCATCCAGCCCTGATAATTGCACCTCACCATTGATCTTGGGGAACGATCGAGTGATCAACACCCGACCGCCCACTGCCCCGACCATAAAGAGGATCAGGAGTATAGCGATCAAACTGAGAATAACTTTGCGAACAATGCGGGACATTGGCCCTCCTCCTCAAGGTATGAGATGAGTTTATCCGTCACCCCTCAAGAGCGACGATAAAAGCCACGGCGTATCTCTCGCTGTGGCTCAGACTCAGAGACCAGACTTTCAGATTGAGCATCTGCGCCAGGCTGGCTGCCTGACCATGCAGGTGAAGGACAGGCTGCCGTTCCGGACCTCTCAAGATCTCGATTTCCTTCCAGCAGATCTTCCCGATGCCGGTACCCAGAGCCTTGGCTGCCGCTTCCTTGGCTGCAAATCGGGCAGCCAGCGAGGCGTAGTTCTGGCCGGCATCCTCCAGCTCACGCGGGGTGTAGACGCGCTCCAGGAATCGGGCGCCATGACGTTTCACCGCCCGCTCAAATCGTTCGATCTCGATCAGATCAACCCCGGTTGCCAGCCTGGTCACAGGTTAAATCCAAGCATAAGATGCGCATCGACAATCTTTCTCAAGGACCTGCAATAGCCACACCCAGTCTCTCCAGATCGAAATAGCGCCGGGCGACTTGCAGAACCATTTCCGGGGTCACAGCCCGCACCAGATCGGGATAGCGCTGGTAATAATCCAGACCCAATTGATAGCGTTCGAGATTGAGGATGGCAGCCGCCATGCCGCTGTTGGTCTCCATGGAGAGAGGTAATCGACCGATAAAATTGGACTGGCTATCGGCGAGTTCTTCAGCGCTGACCGGCTCCCGGATGAAGCGGGTGATCTCCCCCTGGATCAGCTCCAGGGCGCGATCGACATTGCCGGGATCGACGCCAGCTGAGATATACCATGGGCCTGGTCCCATCCCACCACTCAAACTGCTATAGGCATAATATGCCAGCCCGGCTTGCTCCCGCACAACCTCTCCCACCCTCCCCATCATCCCGAACACACCCAGGATGTTGTTGCCCAGGGAGGCAGCCAGATAATCCGGGGAGCGCCTTTCAGGACCCGCCACACCGACCACCAGGTCAGCCTGGTATTTTCCAGGGATTTCATGTTTTCGGCGCAGGGGTTCGCGGGGCTTGTTTAGTGGAGGGAGTGTGGGTGGTTGCGGCTGGCGGGGATTCTCCCAATCGCCCAAGAAAACGGCCACCCGCTCGACCGCCATCTGGGGTTCGACACCTCCAACCACGCAGATGACCATGCCACGTGGGCCATAACAGCTCGCGTGGAACGCGATCAGATCCTGGCGGGTGATCGATTGGATTGTTTCGGGATAACCGTCATCAGGTCGGCTGTAAGGATGACCATCGTAGATGATCTGATCGAAAGTCAAAGAAGCCATCTCACGCGTGTCCTGAGCGCGGATGGCAAGGCCGGTCAACAGGTTGGCGCGTACCTTCTCCACCTGCTCCTCGGGGAAGGTTGGCTGACGCAAGGCATGCGCCAGCAGCTCCAGCAGCAGATCCAGGTCTTCGCTCAGCGCCCGGCCAGAAAAACCGGTGGTGTGGGTGCCGCCGCTGAATCCCAGGCTCGCCCCCGCCGATTCTAATGCATCGTATATTTCAAGGAAAGAACGGGTTGCGCTGCCGCGCATGAGCATCTCCGCGGTGAAGTCCGCCAGACCGAGCTTCTCATCCGGATCGAAGAGAGAGCCGACTTCCAGATATCCCTGAATGACCACCGACGGGCTGTTGAAATTCGCCCGCGCCAGAACGGTGATGCCGTTTGGCAGCTCGACGCGCAGGATGTCTTCCGGTCCCGGCAGGTGAAACGGCGCGCTCACAGGCCGCCTTCCTTCGATTGCTGCGGCAGATATACTCCTAAAACCCGATTCCCAGGTCTCAGATAAGTGCGTGCGATGCGCTGCACATCTTGCGGGGTTACGCTCTCCAGGCGTTCGAGATAAGTCAAGAACCACTCGTATGTGTCGAAGATCTCGGCATATCCCATCCAGAAAGCCTGATTGCTGATGCTCTCACTGCCATAGGCAAACAGGGCGCGCGCCTGTTTCACCGCGCGGGCGACCTCATCCTGCGGCGGAAGGTCATCCTGCAAGCGTCTGATCTCGTCATCCAGCGCTGTGACAACCCGTTCTACCGTGGCGTTTGGATGAACTGTGATGACGATGTTATGGAGGAACGGATCGATGGTAGCGATCAGCCCGCCCGAAACGCTGACCGCCAGGTCCTTTTCGACCAGAGCACGGTATAAACGCGAGGTCTTGTTAGAGATCCCGCCTCCGAACATGTTCAGGCTGCTGGGGCCGGTGAGCAGGCTGTCGGTCACCACATATGCCATAAAATCTGCCTCCCTCGCTGCCGGAGAGTGATAGGCTGCCTGGATGTAGGTTGTCTCACCCGGGCCTTCGACAACGACGCGCCTCTCCCCAGGTTGGGATGGCTCCGGCCGAGTCACCCTTGGCGGTGGGACTCCATCCGAGAGCGGCTCGAAGTGCTTCCGAATCTTTTGCAGCATTTCTTCGCTGTGGAAATCCCCTGCCACCGAGAGCACCGCGTTACCGGGGATGTAAAACCGCCGGTAATGCGCATACAGGTCATCCCGCGACATGCTTTGCAGATCGACCAGATCGCCGATCACCTCATGATGGTAGGAGTGCACCCGGAAAGCCGCCGCCTGGACCTCTTCACCGAGTAAGAAGAGGGGTTCATTTTCGTTCCCCTGGCGCTCGGAGATGATCACTGTGCGCTCAGATTCGACATCTTCGGGCTTGAACAGGCTGTTGTGCATACGATCCGCTTCCAGATCCAGAGCCAGGTCGATCTTATCTACCGGCAGGGTTTCGAAATAAGTGGTCCAATCCAGGAAGGTCATGGCGTTGCGGTATCCCCCTTCTCTGGCAACAGCTTTATCGATCACCTCCGCAGGGAAGCGTGCGGTGCCCTTGAATTGCATATGCTCCGTCCAGTGCGAGACCCCGGTGACTCCAGGTCTTTCATCGCGCGAGCCCACTTTGTACCAGACCCACACACTGGCGATCGGCGCTGTGTGGATCTCCTTCAGCATCACCGTCAGGCCGTTGCTTAGCCTGCTTTTCGTATATGTTGCCTCTGTCATCGTCGTCATCGCATAATTTTAATACAAACCTGACCGATACCCATGCCGGATTTAAGGATCGGGTTGCAGTTCTGCAGCGCCCTCCAGGCTCTCAGGCAATGAGATGAAAACTTTGCTGACCAATGACATTCATTGCCCCGATTCCGGAATATAATCGACTTGTGAAAAATTTCCCCTCGGGCTATAATCCGGAAAATTATGACGGCTTCCGGCCGTCTTTTTATGCTACCAAGGGAGGCTTCCAGCCATGACAGAGACAGCTAACAGATATCTCGTAGCGGTGATCGGGGCGGGGCCAGCAGGGCTTTTCGCCGCCAGACAGCTCGCCAGCCATGATGTTCACGTTGTGCTATTCAACCGGGATATTAAACCCGGGGGGCTGGCAGAGTACGGGATATATCCCACGAAATACAAAATGAAAGAGGGGTTGCGCCGACAGTTCCGGGAGATCCTGGAAAACCCGCAAATCGAATATTATGGCAACATCGTGATCGGACAAAAAGGTGATCTCACCCTGATGGAGCTGCGTGCGCTCGGATTCCAAGCGTTGCTGGTTACTGTCGGCGCGCAGGGCACAAAATGGTTGGGGTTGCCAGGGGAGGACCTGGTGGGGGTTTATCACGCCAAGGATCTGGTGTATCACTATAACAAACTACCGCCTTACAGCCAGAAAGAATTCGTCATCGGGCAACGTGTGGCATTGATCGGGGTGGGCAATGTGATGCTCGACCTGGCACACTGGTTGATCCGCGAGTTGAAAGTGGAGGAAGTGATTGCGGTTGCCCGCCGCGGCCCGGCTGAGGTCAAATTCACCAGGAAGGAGATGGAAACTGTGGCGCGCAACCTGGATCTAGAAGATCTGGAGAGCGAATTCGTGCGTGTGGCTCCGGTGATGCGCGCAGTGGGTCAGGACATAGCCGAGGCGAAAGCCTATTTCCTCTCCTCATTGCCCAAAGCGCTCGAGCCGGTATCGAACACCCGCTTCCGCTTCGAATTTCTGGCATCGCCCAGCCGCATCATAGGCGGAGAGCGCGGCGTCGTCCGCGGCCTGGAAGTCGAAGACACCACCCTGGTGCGCGATGATGGCGAGACCAAGGCGAAACGCCTGGGGACAAAACGCGTCATTCCATGTGACACCGTGATCTTCTGTATCGGGGATCGCGTGGATGAGACGTTCGGTCTGCCGATCCGCTGGAATGAGTTCGTCAAAAACCCCGAACCACGCTTCCCGATCGAAGGCAAATCTTATGAAGCCTTCGACCCCGATTTGAACCGTCCAATCGATCGCGTGTTCGTGGCTGGCTGGTCGCGCGAAGCCAGCAGCGGGCTGGTTGGCGTGGCGCGCAAAGACGGCGAGAACGGCGCTCAGGCTGCGCTGCAGTTCCTGCAGACCCAACCACCTTTGAAAAATTTCGATCGCATTTTGGAAGAGATCCACGAGCGGATCATACGATTGGATAAACGCATCGTGACCAAGGAAGACTGGAAGCGCCTGGAGCTGGCAGAGCGTGCGGAAGCGGAGCGCCTGGGGTTGGAAGAGTTCAAGTTCGCTTCGAACGAAGAGATGCTGGCAGCCATCGAGCGCACCGCCCCTATTCCGGAGAAAGCGATCCGATAACACTCTTATAAGAACCACACTACTCTAAAATGGGTCATAAGACGATCAACCTGGGTTCCAGACCTCTGTGCGCGTCGCCTGCACAGGGCTGAGCTGCAATTTTATCCGTGAAAGGTCACGCAGACCGACGTATGGGGATCTGATTGTACTCATCGAAATTGTAATAAAAATTGAAGTTTATCGTTAATAAGATCAAACAGACTGAAAGAATCTTCTCATTGGAGAGCTCGGGATTTGTACCGCTTCATCACGATCTTATTATCGATATTTATTTTCACATACCTGGCGATCTGGCTGACTTCTTCAGCTTCCCGGGGAGGGGTGCCGAGCGGCGCGATCTGGGGGTTATTGTCCCTGGCCGTCTGGTGGATGATCGGCAATGCCAGCCGGGAAGATCAACGCAACCGATAAACCTTAGACCGCCTGGAAGTATCCAGGCGGTCTTTGTGATAGAATTCTCACGTCCAGTCCGACAAACCTGATATCGCCGCGAGGTCTATGAAATGTATGTCCAGCACAAGACCTGAACCCTGCCCCCTGGCGCTGGTCTGCGCCCGGTAAACATATGGTGTGGGACGGCCGCTGGCTGGAGGTGCACCGCTTTCTAAGACCACCCTCAACCTCCTGAACCGCGGCTGGCTCTCAAGGGCAGTCCATGTGGTTTTTACTTCGAGACCGGTGTGCCAGTCGCGCTGGTCACAACGATCAGGAGGTTTTATGCACACTCCCAACACAGACACCGTTTTACTTGTCACCCGCTACGGCATGGGGGAGGCAGAGCCGGAGTTGCAGCAAAAACTGATCACCATCTATCTGAGTCTGTTGGACGAGAACGACGCCTTGCCGGGCGCCATTTGCTTCTACGCAGAGGGCGTCCGACTGGCAGTCGAGGGATCACCAGTATTGGACAGACTTAAATCCTTGCAGGGGAAAGGTGTGCACCTGATCCTGTGCAGCACCTGTCTGAACTATTTCAACCTGACCGAAAAGGTCAGGGTGGGTGTGGTCGGCGGCATGTCCGACATTATTGAAGCGCAGCAGCGGGCAGCCAAGGTGATTACGCTTTGATCCTGACAGCAGCCGAAGCTTAAGCTATCTCGATGGAAGGGTGCATGCTTTGAAAAAGCCACCCCGGACAGGGGGCTGCGCCCATAGAACGCCTACGGTGGTGTGCCCCCCAGGGCGGGATTATAAGTCTCGCAACCATGCCACCCCGGACAGGGGGCTGCGCCTGCAAAGTTGCAAAAATGCAATTCTCAATTGGATGACCCAAGGATCACTTCCGACATGAATGTCGTAACCGCCTCTAGAAATGCCTGTGGGCATTCCTCCTGCGGGAGATGACCGCAGTTCCCGAGTATCTCCAAAGATGCCTTGGGTAGCTCCTCCGCCAGGCGGATCGCCTGATCGATGGGCACGATGCGGTCGTCATCCCCGGTGATCACCAACACAGGCACGTTGATTTCATCCAGCCGGTCTAACAACCCATGCGGACGCCAGGCAAGCGTCACTTCCCACAAGGCACGGTCCCAGTTCTCGGCGCGCAGCGGCTTCTGGTAACCAGCGAGAATCTCGGGGGTGAGGCGGGAGGGGTCATGCCAGGCCCTCTCGATCAGATCTATGCCATACGAGCGGATATACCGTACCAGCAACGGTCCAAGCCAGCGAGCTTGCGGTGCCCGCAGAATGGGTTGCAGCAGGCGCGGGGGACCATCCATGTATACCGCCGCGTCCACCAGAATCAACGCCTGGACGCGCTCCGGAGCATGTAGGGCAGCCTGTAAAGCAAGCGTCCCACCAGCCGAGTTGCCTGTCAGAATTGCATGCTCGATTCCCAGGGCATCCAGTAATCCAAAGAGCAGAGCGACCTGCCCCTCCGAACTGTAGGGGTTCACACCTTGCCATGTCATAGGTCTTTCGGTTAAACCAAAACCCGGGCGGTCATAGGCGATCACAGTGCCAAAATCAGCCAGCGGCTTCATCACCTCGCGCCAGGAGAAAACGCTGGCACCAAAACCATGCATAAGGATGAAGGCTGGTTCCCCCTGACCCTGGGTCTTATAGTGCACCTGCAGGCCGTTCACCTCGACGAAGCGGCTGTCCGGGTCAGCCAGCTGCTCCGGTGGAAGGGTGCCTTCCAGCGGCGGCAGCGGCACCAGGAAGGGGCCAACCACCAGAATCGCCACCAGGGTGAGAAGCACCACGAGGAAGATCTTGAGCTTCATAGAGCTCCCTCCCAGGAAAGTAGCCGGCAATTAGAAAGGAATTCTCCCACAGATTGGTGATCTCGGTGAGCTAAATAGACTTCACGCCAGGGAGTAGCCTCAGGCAATATTCTATCAGCTGGCCGGGGTGCATGGGCGCTTCCCCGCTAAAAATGGCTTCAAACTGCATGTCGGGCGGCGTCATAGCGTTTAGGTCAGCAGGCAGGCATGGCGAAGATTGTCGAAACCTGTTCCAGCCCATCCGGAATGACCTGCTCTCGACAAGCAGTATATCCTTGGCAGGGTCCGCTCCTCCCTCCGTTCAGGAGATGCAAAGCAGGGATTGCGCCTTACCTCATAAGTAATTTTGACCTATCCCCGGGAAGGCGCGCACGCGGAAACCACCTTAAAGGCCAGTAAGCTCATAGGGGTTAGCGGCTGAAGGCAGTGCTATCCACGGATCTTGTAAAATTGAGTTTCTGTTTAAAGGAGGCCGAGAAATTACTGGGAGGTTATCGCCGATTACAGGGGAACAAGGGGCGGATTAAGCCTCTATGACAGAAATTCATATGATGTAGATCTTGTATATATTATAATAATTGATGCATATATAATATATGTATTAATAGGGAAAGTGATCAGATGAACGACAAAAAAAGACCCTTTCAAATCTACTTGCGCGAAGACCAGCTCGAGGTGCTGCGCACGGTTGCCGAACGCCGTGGTGAGTCGATCGCAGCGCTGATCCGGGAAGGCGTGGACAGGCTGCTGGCAGAACTTCCCCCAGAAGAGGACCCGCTTTCAGATCTCGTTAGCCTGTACGATTCAGGCCACAGCGATCTGGCGGAAAAGCACGATGCATATCTTGCTCAGACACTTGGAGAAGAGAGCCAAGATGAGCCATGAAGTGTTCGTTGACACCTCTGCCTGGGTGGCAGTCCTTGACCTTCGGGACAGGTTTCACGCTACAGCTAGGGAAATCTATAAAAGGCTGATAGGGGAGCGACGCATCCTGGTCACAACTAATCTGATTATCGCCGAGACCTATATCTTGATCCGGCGCACTGGCGGGCATGACCAGGCGATTCGTTTTCTGCGTTCACTCCGAGGTAGTCCACGCCTGATCAAGGTGTGGTCGGATGCCGGGCTGGAATCCCGGGCGGAGGTCATCCTTGAGAGACATACGGATCAGGACTTCAGCTTCACCGATGCAGTCAGCTTCGTGGTCATGCAGGCGCGAGGGATCACCGAGGCATTCTCATTCGATAAGCATTTTGCAGTGATGGGGTTTGGGAGGGTTGCATAGGAGGAGGTTTCCCTTCCTGCGCAAACCCCTGCGCCTGCCAGCTCTGCAACATTAATCCCGAAATGATGTTACCATTGGGATCTGGCAGTTCACCGCACCCGATTAACGTTCCCTCCAGGGCATGTATGCCTCCCGAAATCGACGATCCCGTTAAGCCAGCCGCACGGCAGCTCAAGGCGCACCGCCTGAGAGAGGTCACCCTGTTGTTTCTCAGGCTGGGCGCCACTGCCTTTGGTGGTCCAGCCGCCCATCTGGCCATCATGCACGACGAGGTGGTCAAGAGGCGCAAATGGCTGAGTGACCAGGGTTTCCTCGATCTGCTCGGCGCCACCAACCTGATCCCCGGTCCCAACTCGACCGAGATGGCCATCCATCTCGGCTTCCTGCGCGCCGGCTGGCCAGGGTTGATCGCTGCCGGGGTGAGCTTCGTCACACCGGCTATGTTGATCGTGCTGGCGCTTGCCTGGCTGTACATACGCTTCGGGGCAACACCTCAGGCAGGCTGGCTGCTCTACGGTGTCAAACCTGTGGTCATCGCCATCATCGTCCAGGCGCTGTGGAGCCTGGGAAGCGAGGCGCTCAAGAACCTGCTGACTTTCGGAACCGCTGCGGCTGTGATCGCAGGATATTTCCTGGGACTGAATGAGATCGCCCTGCTCTTTGCCGGCGGTCTGATCGTAATGATCGCCAGGAACTACCGAAGGCTGCACTCTCAACCGGTCAATGCTTTGCTCCCTCTGAGTACGCTGGGGGCTGCTGGGGTAGCTTCTATTCCTTTCAGCCTGACAGGGCTGTTCCTGACTTTTCTCAAGATCGGCGCGGTGCTCTATGGGAGCGGTTATGTGCTGCTGGCATTCCTGCGCGCCGATCTGGTCGTGCGCCATGGCTGGCTCAGCGACCAGCAGTTGATCGACGCGGTTGCCGTTGGACAGGTCACCCCCGGACCGCTCTTCACCACAGCGACCTTCATCGGCTATACCCTTGGCGGCCTACCCGGCGCGCTGCTGGCGACTCTGAGCATTTTCCTGCCTTCTTTCATCTTCGTGGCGATCTCCAACCCGCTCATCCCGCGTCTGCGCGGTTCGCCGGTCGTGAGCGGCTTGCTGGATGGAGTCAACGCCGCCTCTCTGGGGCTGATGGCCGCCGTCACCTGGCAGCTCGCCCGGGCGGCGCTGATCGATCCACTCACTGTGGTAAGCGCCATTCTCGCCTTCCTTATTCTCACGCGCTTCAAGATCAACTCAACCTGGTTGATCGCCGGCGGTGTGCTGATGGGTTGGTTGAGCACCTGGCTGCGGTAGAGGACAAATAAATAATTGGGCCGGATTCGCTGCACCTGTCCCCTTGCACAATCCTCCATCCTTGAATATACTCACTCAGTGAGTATATGACCTCGAAATCTGGTTACATCGGCGCTCTCTCCCCTGAATACGCACTGCTAGGCCTTCTGGCGCAGCAGCCCGACCACGGCTATGAGCTGCACCAGCGTCTGGTCAACGCGCTCGGCCATATCTGGCACATCTCCCAAAGCCAGGTCTACAACATCCTCAAGCGCCTGGAGGCAAAAGGGGATATCATCGGTGAGATCCAGCCCCAGGAGAAGCTTCCCAACCGCCGTTTCTACAGCCTCACCCCGACGGGCAGGGCGCGCTTCGATGCCTGGCTCGAAACGCCCACCCGCCCTTCAGTGAGGGCTATCCGGGTTGAGTTCCTTACCCGCCTGTACTTCATTAATCAATCTGACCGAAAGACACTGGAATCGTTGTTCCAGAACCAGGAGCGGGAGCTTCAGCGGGGGGTGATGCGCCTGGAGCGGCTGAGAGCCAGTCTGCCCCCAGAACAGGTCTTCAATCGCCTCAGCCTGGATCTGCGCATCCGTCAGCTGTGCTCTATTCTGGAATGGCTGGAGGATTGCCGCCGCAGCCTTTCGATGAGGGAAGGCATCCATCGAGGGGGCACCGCATGAAGATCAACGCCTTTACCAGTCTGGCGCTTGCGCTGCTCCTCGCTGCCTGCGGGCTCGCCCCAGCTGCTGCGCCTGCTTTGATAGATCAATTTCCAACCCTGGAGGTAAATGGGACGGAGACCGGTTCCTCTGCCACGACAGAGCCGTCCCTCACCGTGGCGGCAGCCGCCGACCTGCAGTTCGCCTTCCAGGAAATCGCATATCTCTTCGAAGTGGAGACCGGCAGGCCCGTCACGCTGGTTTTCGGCTCCACTGGCCAGCTCGCCCAGCAGATCGAGAATGGCGCGCCCTATGATTTGTTCGCTGCAGCCGATCAGGCTTTCGTGGAGCGACTGGCCCAAAAAGGGCTGGTGGATGAGGCCAGCGTGGCGCTCTACGCCCGCGGCTGCATCGTCCTGGCAGTCAACAAAACCAGCGGCGTACAGGTGCACTCGTTGGTAGACCTGCTGGATGCGCGCATCACCCGGGTGGCGATCGCCAATCCCGAGCATGCACCTTACGGAATGGCGGCAAAGCAGGCGCTAGAAGCGAGTGGCTTGTGGGAAATGCTCCAACCGAAGATCGTCTTCGGTGAGAACGTACGCCAGGCGCTTCAGTATATTCAAACCGGAGACAGTCAGGCCGGGATCGTGGCACTCTCGGTCGCCAATGTCCCGGAGGTCAACTGGGTGCTGATCGATGAGAGCCTGCACTCGCCACTGAACCAGGCGCTTGCAATTTTGACGGACAGTTCCCATCCGGAGCTGGCAGCGGAGTTCGCTGCATTCATCAACGGCGATCTGGGGCGCCCCATCATGCGCCGATATGGGTTTATCCTCCCCGGTGAGGCCCCTCTGATCGAACCCCCTTAGCGGTTGCTCTATCATGATCATCAACAACTGGTCTCCTCTGGCGATCTCCCTTTGGGTGTCCACCCTGGCGGGATTGATCGCCCTGGCAAGCGGCACTGGGCTCGCCTGGTTGCTGGTCAAGAGGAACTTTCGCGGAAAACCCCTTCTCGAAGGGCTAACCCTGCTCTCGTTGGTGCTGCCGCCGACCGTCCTGGGATATTATCTGCTGGTCCTTTTGGGACAGCGCGGCCTGGGAGCTTTCCTGGAAAAATCCTTTGGGATTCGCTTTGTGTTCGCCTGGCCCGGTGCGGTGATCGCTGCGGCCATTACCGCTCTCCCTCTGGTTCTCCAAACAGTCAAGATCAGCTTCGGTGAGATCAGTCAAGAGATCGAGGACGCTGCTCAGGTGGATGGCTGCACCGAATGGCAGCTGTTCTGGCTGGTGGTGCTGCCCATCGCTTGGCGTGGGGTGATCGCCGCCGGACTCCTGGGTTTTTTGAGAGCTCTGGGGGAATTCGGCGCCACACTGATGGTCGCCGGTAACATCCCTGGCCGGACACAGACGTTAGCCATGGCGATCTACGATGCCGTGCAGGGCAACGACCTGGCACGCGCCAACAGCCTGGCTCTGCTCCTGGTGGGGATCGCCTTCGGGCTGCTTTTCCTGGCGCTGTGGCTTAACCGCCGCATCCTCGAGAAAGCCTGATGTCGACCTCCTTGACAAAAATATTAACCCGTTTTATATTTTTAAATTAAATTACTAACTGGTCTGGTATTTTTTATGTCCGTCCGCAATGCGATCCTTGGTCTGCTGGCGCAGCGTCCGCGCTATGGCTACGAGCTGCGTGCCGCCTTTGAGGCCCTCGTGGGCGGTGAGGAGGTCTGGGAGGTCAAACCGGCCCAGATCTACACCACCCTGACTCGCCTGGAAGAGAGTGGTCTGGTCCGCCAGGAAAACGCGGCGCGCGCCAGCAGCCCGGAGAAGCGCACCTACAGCCTCACCCCAATGGGGCGCGCGGAGCTCGAGCAATGGTTCGCCACCGGCGTCGCTGACGACCACCAGCGAGATGAGTTTTTTGTCAAACTGATGGTCTGCCTGGGCATGCCGGAAGCCAATCCTTATCAGGTGATCCAGACACAGCGCAACCGACTCTATCAGGAACTCCACGATCTCACCGCGCGGCGCAATCAGTCAGACACCAGGCGCGAGCTGGCGCAGATCTTTCTGCTCGACAAAGCCATCATGCACCTGGAGGCTGACCTACGCTGGCTGGATCTGATTGAAGCCCGCATGGACGACATCCGCAGCCAGCCGTTTCCCGAACCGCAGATCAAACCGCGCGGACGGCCGCGCAGAGACAACAAAGAATAACACAGGAGAACACCATGCCACTCGTTACAGCAAACAATCTCACCAAGATTTATGGTTCTGGCGGTCTTGCCGTGCTCGCCCTGAACAAGGTTTCATTGCAGGTGGAGCCAGGCGAATTCGTCGCCGTCATGGGTCCCAGCGGGTGTGGCAAGTCGACCCTGCTCCATTTACTCGGCGGGTTGGACCGCCCCACAGAGGGATGTGTCATCATCAATGGGCACGATCTCTCCGATCTCCCGGATGATGAACTGACCAAACTGCGCCGCACCCAGATCGGCTTCATCTTCCAGTTCTTCAACCTGATTCCGGTGCTGGATGCCGTGGAGAACGCTGCATTGCCGCTCATGCTTGATGGTGTTCGCCCGGCAGAGGCACGCGCCAGAGCGGTCACCTGGCTGGAACGCGTCGGATTGGCTGACCGGTTGAGCCACCGCCCGGATCAGCTCTCCGGCGGTGAGCAGCAGCGGGTGGCGATCGCCCGCGCCCTTACGGCTGAGCCCGCCATGATCCTGGCCGATGAGCCTACCGGTAACCTGGACACCGCCGCCTCGGATGAGATCGCTGCCCTCCTACAACAGGTAGCCGGAGAATGGGGACGGGCTGTGATCATGGTCACCCACGATCCGCGCATTGCAGCTTACGCCGACCGTATCCTCTTCCTGAAAGACGGTGCTATCGTAGATGAGACCGTCCTGGAACCAAAGAACAGCCGGAACTCGCAGGTCCTGGCAGGCAAGCTGAGCGCAGTTGGCGGTTGAGGAGGCACGATGAACATCCAGCTGATCCTCGCTTTCCGTTACCTGGGAGGGCGTAAACTGCGCACTGCGCTGACCACCCTCGCCATCGTCTTCGGCGTGCTGGTGATCTTCGGCATGAACACCCTGCTCCCGGCGTTCCAGCAGGCTTTCCAGGCCAACGTGATGGCTGCGGCCGGGCAGGTGGATGCCACCATCACGTTAAAAACAGCCGATTCCTTCGATGCCAGCCTCCTGGGTAAGGTGGCAGGGATCGAAGGGGTACGCACATTCACAGGGTTGCTCAACCGCACCGTCAATCTCCCCGCTAATTATTACAACCAGGTAACTGATGCCCCGGCTCAGGTGAGCGCTCTCACCCTGTTGGGCATCATCCCCTCCCAGGCTATCACGGTGCATGCTTACCCCATGCTGGAGGGTCGCTTCTTGCAAGACAGCGACACAGACGCCGCCGTGATCAGCAAGAGCCTGGCGGAAGTGATCGGCCTGAAAGTTGGCGACACGCTGCGTCTACCAACAACCAGGGGCGAGGTCACTCTGACAATCGTAGGGCTGCTTCCTGCCCGTGCCATTCCAGGTAACGAGGAAGTTCTGGTCACCCTCCCGCAGGCGCAAGAGATCCTTGACATGCCTGGTGAGATCAATACTATCGAGGTCAACTTTCACACTCTCGATCAGGCTCGCCGTGACGAAATCGAAGCCGCCATCCTGAACGCACTTGGCGAGCAGTTTCAAATCGGTTCGCTGGCATCGAACTCGGAGCTGCTGAATAACATCCGCATTGGACAGATGATCTTCAACCTGTTGGGAGTGCTCGCGTTGCTGATGGGTGGGTTCATAATCTTCAACACCTTTCGCACCATCCTGGCAGAACGCCGCCGCGACATCGGTCTGCTGCGGGCACTGGGAGCCAGCCAGAAGACCATCTTCGGTTTGATCATTGGCGAGGGGCTTATTCAGGGCACGGCAGGCACAGCAGCTGGCCTGGTGCTCGGCTATCTACTGGGCGTAGGCCTGGTCAGGCTGCTCGAACCGATGCTGCATCAGTTCATGAATCTTGAGCTCGGCATGCCGGTGATCACCCCGGGATTGATAATCGGCACGATCATCCTGGGCGTGGGCATCACGCTCCTGGCAGGATTACTCCCGGCGATAAACGCCACCCGGGTGACACCCCTAGAAGCACTGCGTCCCACCCTTGGCGCGGTCTCTCTAAAGCGCATGGCTGGAGTCAGCTTCTGGAGCGGTCTGATCATGATCCTCCTGGCAATTTCAGCTCTGCTCACCAGGAACCTTGGCTTGATGGGCTTAGGCGGGGTCTTGTTTATCCTGGGATTGATCCTTTGCGCACCGGCTCTGGTCAACCCGATCGCGAATCTCTTCAGCAGACTGTTGGTGCTCCTTTTCGCCCGGGACGGCACCGCTCAGCTGGCTGAGGGTAACCTCTCGCGCCAGCCAACTCGCGCTGCCATCACTGCCAGCACCACCCTGATCAGCATGGCAATTCTGATCATGGTAGCCGGAATTATCTCGAGCGTGTCGATTGGCTTCGAACGCGTCTTGCGCAAAAGCCTGGGGAGCGATTTCCTGCTCGTTCCGCCCTCCGTGGCATTATGGGGCACCAATGTGGGAGCTGGCACTAATTTAATCGAGCAGCTCCGCAGCGTTGATGGCGTCCAGGTAGTCAGCTCCCTGCGCTATGCCCCCACGCAAGTTAATGGGATCGCTGTCTCTCTGATCGGGATCGACCCGCAAACCTATCCGAAGGTCAGCGGGATGAACTTTATAAAAGGGGATGAAGCCGCAGCCTATGCGGCGTTGGCGCAGGGACGCAACGCCATCATCAACGGCGTTTTGGCGACAGCGGCGGGTGTCAGGGTTGGCGACAACATCGATCTGCTCACCCCCAAAGGTAGACAGGCTTATCAAGTGGTTGCCATGGCGGGGGATTATTTGAACGCCAAGATTGCCACTGTCTACATCTCCCAGACCAATCTCTCACAGGACTTTGGCCGGGATGAGGACATCTTCATACAAATCAACCTCTCACCGGGTGCAGATGCCCAGGCAGTCGAGAAACACCTCAAAGAGCTTTTGAAATCCTACCCCCAATTCCGCCTGATCAATGGCCATGAATTCATCGAAGAGAACCTAAAGATCTTCGACGCGGCTTTCGCCGGGATGATCGCATTGGGCATATTCCTGGCAGTCCCCTCCCTGATCGCCATGGTCAACACGTTGGCGATCGGGGTGATCGAGCGTACGCGCGAGATCGGCATGCTGCGAGCGGTAGGGGCGACCCGCCGGCAGGTGCGCAGGACAGTCATTATGGAGGCACTGATCCTGGCGGGCATCGGGACCGCTTTCGGGGTGCTCTCTGGGTTGTACCTGGGCTATCTGGCGGTGGGCGCGATGAGTGCAGCAGGCTTTCCGATGGACTGGGTATTCCCAGCCGAAGGGGTGCTGCTAGCCCTGGCTGCTGGGATTGCCTTCGGGGTGCTGGCCGCCATCATCCCGGCGCGTCAGGCCGCCCACCTTGAGATCATTCAGGCGCTGCGCTATGAATAAATAAGCAGGCTTTGCAGCCCCCCTGAGCCCCACAAGCCGGGTGGCAACTTCGCAGGCCGCAGGCTGAGTCTTTCGCAGGGTAAGTGCACGCATGCTTCGGAACGCTCAGCACACGTGGGGCTCAGTCAATCCACACACCGTCTCATCAGTAAACTATGTGCGGTTCGACGCAGCTTTGCATGTCCGAGAATCGATTCAAGAAACGGTCAACAACATCCCGTTTTGGGAGGGATCGCGGACCAGATACCCTTCGTCGAGCTGCGTCAAAGGCACATTTGCCTTCTGCAGACGATCCAGAACACGTTCAAGCTCGTCCTTTTCGGGGAGGACGACCGTGAAATAACGCAGCCCCAGGGCATCTGGCGGAGGCGGTGGGGCACCCTCCCCCACCCAGGTGTTGTAGCCAATGTGATGGTGATAACCCCCTGCTGAGACCATTCCCATGCGAAATGCACGCGCTTGCCCCATATCATCGAAACCGACGATCTCGTGATAAAAGCGGCGCGTATCTTCCAGGTCAGACACATAGAGATGAACATGGCCGATGACCGTATCCGATGGCGCTGGCACATCCAGCCGGTCATCCGGTTTCAGTTCCCTGAACAGTGCCTCGACATCGAGCGGCTCCCTGCCATCGGAGGTGCGTCCATCTGCGTGCCTGGCGTAGAACACGCCGTTTGCAAAACCGAAAACCCCGTCTTCTGGCGTGTCCGTGTAGAGCTCGATGTTCTGGCCTTCCGGGTCGTCCAGATAGGTTGTCTTGGTCATCACATGATCGGTTGGATAATTGGGGTAGCGCAGGGCGAACAAGCGGGCGATGGCAAGCGCCAGCTCGCGACGGCTGGGATACAGGATGGCGAAGTGATACAGTCCGGTCGTGCCGCGGTACCTGCGCGCTCCCGGCACTTCGGTCAGGCGCAGCAGATCCGCCCCCCCTGTGCCCAGACCTGCGCTCGTACCCTGGCGCCAGTGAAGCTTGAAGCCAATCACGTCTTCGTAGAACCCGATCTGGCGGTCCAGGTCAGCCACGGTCAGATGGACATAGCCGATGCGCGTCGCCGGGTGGATCGATTGAAAGGGTGGATTACCCGAATCTGGATTCATCTTAATCCTGACCTTTATCGAAACAATTCCGTCATCTGTGCCGTGCAGGCGGGGTTCCTTGTCGATGGCCAAAAGCATGGATGCCTCGACAATCTCAGCATGCGCAAAAGGCACGCCTTCCGCCAATGATGTGTGCTTCGACACTGCTTAGCGCCCTCTGACGCGTATCACCTCACACGACATGCGAGGCAAGAGCAGCTCTCAAAGATACATCTTCATGGAGCGGTTACAATTCCACAATCTTTACCAAATTCCTCTCCATTATCGCTTAATCTCATTATACAGTTAAATTCAGCCTCCTGGATTATGGAACAGGGAGAATCAACCCCAGCAGGGTGGCGGGGATAGCGACCAAAAAAGACTTCAGTATTACACGCAGCGCCTGGCGACGCACCTGGTGCAGCTCGAGTCGATCGCTGATCTTCTCGACCTTCCCGGTCAACTGGCGCGCCCCGCGCGCTGCCAGGTTCACTCAGGTCTTGTCGCGCCACTGGAAGAATCCCGTCGCGGCAGCTGTGTACATGGGGAAGAGCACCAGCCGCCACCAGCGATCAACTCCCGAGCCGACGAGCAGCGTCAGAATGACCAGACAGAGGACAAATTGAATGATGCCGATCGCCAGTCGCTTGCGCCGTTCGCGGAGACCGATATTGGGAATGCAGACTTCACTCACAGACGGCATCATGACTCCAATAATAACCTCTTTGTCCACTGTGTCAAATGGCTTCAACAAAGCGAATACAAATCCCCTGAGGGAGGTTATGATGTCTTCAAGTAAGACCGCCAACATATCTGACCGACTCAAGCACCTCCGGGGAAGGAGGGTCATGTTATTCATTGTCATCTTCCTGACGGGGGCCTCTCAGATGTTCTCGATTTCATTCGAAAACCCAATGCCACCAACCACAGTCCCTCAGACAGAAACCCCGATCACGCCATCTCTGAAGACGACTGCACCCACGCCCGTTGTCGAACCAACTCCAGACGGAGAAGCCTTTGACGCCTTGCCGGGCTTCGCGGCTTATCAGCAGCCGCTGATCGATCTGGTCCTCGCCAGCTCTCACGAGTCCATCGCCACTGACCTGAGCAATGTGCGAAACCCCTTCCTGCTCTCCGAAGCACACAGACCACGCCTGCAGCAGGAAAGCTTCGTGGTCAGTCCAGAGGTGGAAAAAGGGTTCCTTACATTATACGAAAGAGCACGCTATGATAGTCTTCCGGTGTTCATCACCAGCGATTCCCTGCTCCACATTTACCATCTGCTGTTCGATATGGTGCTGCGCACTTCAGAGAGCCAGTATTTCATCCCGTTCATACGTGATTTGAACCGATCCCTGGTCGCTGAAACCGATCGTCAGTACCAGGCACGGGGAACCACCCCTGGGAAGATGCCGCCCGGCGCACTGTGCCGTTTGTCGTCATAGCTTCAAAATTGCTCAATGAATCGATTTGGGTGCCTGACTATGCTGGCGACCTGGTCGCCGCTGAACTGGCATTGATAGAAATCTACGATGGCATCTGGCCATCACCCCTCTTCCTGGCTTTGAGTTCGGCGAGGATTACACCCAATACATCCTGCGCGGACAATACACCCGCAGCGAGGATCTGAGCCGTTACTTCAAAAGCATGATGTGGTACGGGCGCATGACTCTCCGGGTCAAGACCGATAACCCTGAAGTCGGGCACACCGAGACCCATTCAGCCATCCTGCTGATGAACGCCATGCAGCAGGCTCAGGGCTGCGCTTCATAGGTCAGCGCTTCGTCCCGGACGCCTACATCTACCGCCAGCTGAACTACCGTAACGTAGGCACGCAAGAACACCGCCGTGGCCTGCCCAAATGGCTGGATATCCTGGCAGCCATGGGCTCAGCCCCCGCCTTCCAGCACCTGGAAGGGATGAGCGAGACAGATGCAGCACAGAGACATGCCAGGCAAAGACCGCGCCTCAGCGATACTCTGCGGGGATCTTTTGGGGCAGAAGCGTGGATCTTATCATTTTGGGTTACCGCGGGGCATCTATCGAGTCTTGTAGGGTGGATCGGCGGTGTGTGAGCCGATCCAGGAAATCGAACTGGCAGACCTCGACGGAGACTGACGACAGGAGCTGGCTGTCCTGGAAGCCCTCAACGAGGGCGATCAGCGATCGGTCAGCCTAAGGCGCTGGCACGGCTTGGGGTTCAGCCTGGTATGGCGCAGTCCCCCTGGCTTGTATCAGAACCTGTCTTTAGTGCCTGACGAGAAACACAAGGCTTATCACATCACCGTCATGGTAACCTGCTGGCAGAATGCCCGTTAGGTATGCCCTGGTCTCCCTTGATGAAATCAGGTCTGGAAAGAGCATACGGAAAGTTCTCAGATCATCTCAGTGATCAATTCACCCAGGTGTTGGATGGCTCGCTCAATGGGCAGGGACCACTCTGCGGCGTTAAGGCGGATGAAATTCCTGTATTGATTCGTTGGTGAAAACACATAACCAGGTGTCAGCGTGATGCGCTCCTGCAGGGCACGTTTGTACAGCTCGAGCGAATCTACCTGCTCAGGCAGCTGCACCCACAGCACGAACCCCCCCTGCGGGCGGGTTACCCGTGTCCCGGATGGAAAATACCGTTCCACGGCGTGCGACATCAATGCCACATTGCGGGCGTATTCACGCCGGATACGGCGCAGGTGGTGATCGTAACCTCCGCTCTCCAGGAACTCCGCCAGCACCATCTGAGGCAGAGTGGCTGTAGCCGTGCTGTTGGTGAACTTCAACCATTCGACCTTATCCTTAAACCTCCCTGGTGCCACCCAGCCCACCCGCAAGGCCGGGCTGATATCTTTGGAGAACGATGAACACAGCATCACCAGACCCTTCTGATCGAACGCTTTGGCTACCATGGGACGCCGGTCGGAGAAATAAATCTCGCCGGAGACGTCGTTTTCGATCAGTGGCACTTCGTAGCGAGCCAGCAGCTCCACGAGCTCCTTCTTTTTCTCATCTGGGATGCAGCTACCCAGCGGATTATTGAAATTCGAGATCACCAGCACAGCCCGGATCGGGTTGTGCTCAAGTGCCAGCTTAAGCGCATCCAGACTGATGCCCTCGCGTGGGTGGGTGGGGATTTCGAGCGCCTTCAAGTTGTGCACCTCCAGGTTCTGCAGGGTACCGAAATACATCGGCGACTCGATGGCGACAATGTCCCCCGGACGACAGACTGCATGCAGGCAGAGGTCCATGGCCTCGATACCGCCAGAGGTGATCACGATCTCGTTCGGTGATAGCGTGCAACCAGCCCAGATCGCCCGACGGGCGATCTGCACCCGCAACTCCTCCAGACCGGGCGGCAGCAGATACTGATGGCTGCTTCTATCTGACTTCCGCGCCAGGGTTGACATGATGCGGTTGATCCTGGCGACAGGCATCAGGTTGATGTTCGGAAGCGCCGCACCCAACTGCACCAGCTCAGGGTTCAGCGTATCGCGTAGCACCATCATCACCAGTTCCTGCAGGCTCACCCGGGTGGGATCGCGCCCTGGCGAAGACATCTCAGGTTCCGGGAGGCGCACCGGCAGGCGCGCGCTGACATAGTACCCCGATTGCGGGCGCGCTTCTATCAGCCCGCGGCTCTCCAGGAGCATGTAAGCTGTCAAAACGGTACTGATGCTGACCTCCTGCTGCTGACTCAGCTGCCGTACCGATGGCAGCCGGCTGCCGGGTCGATACGTCCCGCTTTCGATCAAGCGCGCCATCCTGTCCGCAAGTTGTTCGTACAGGTGTCTCTTCCGTGGGGTTGGCAGTGATTGGTTCATCACCAGACTTTCTTCACTCTTTTCATCGGTTCAAAATGTCTGCCAATTCATGCCTAAAAGAAAGCAGATCAGTTGGTTTGTTTATAACCAGCACAGTTTATTATAACCTGAACTGTTATGGTCACAATTCTATATTTCTGCATCTGTACTTCAATCAATTTTTCTGTAAAAATGTAATCGGATGAAAAGCAAGGGTAAGTTGGATTGGAGGTAGACCATGAATAAGACTTACCAGCAAAACACAAGCCACCTGAGCCTGCCCCAGCATGAGGTGTTTCGTGTCAGCGATAGCTGGCCGAGGACCAGGATCGTCTGTGAAACGGGTCTCCTGTGGGTAACAAGCGCCGGAGATCCTGAGGACCATTTGCTCAAACCCGGCGATAGCTTCATCGCCAATAAAGGTGGAAAAGTTGTGATCGAAGCCATTCGCGATTCTCAGGTGCGTCTGGTTTCAGCGGACAACGCTAACTGAACCCTGACCCTGGGAAATGCTCTCTCTCACACCGGTCTCGTCAAGAGACCGGTTATTTTTATCCACTTTTTGCTCCAGCGCAAAGATATCTTTCTAAAGAAGTATTATCATCAAGTCGAAACACTGATGTCATGTAATGATTGTTCTCTGCTGGACTCATTCGCTTGACGAATGTGCAACCGAATTTTCTATACATTCCTGAAGAAGACAGGTGTTCTCAGGGTTCTATTCGATTGTGTAGGAGAAGACGAATGAAGGCAACAGACATCTTGATGAGCGAACACCGCGTGATCGAAAGGGTGATCGATTGTTTGCAAACAGCTGCAGAGCAGCTCGCATCGGGAGCCCAGGTGCGTCCGGGTTTCTTCCTGGAGACAGCCGATTTCATCAAAGGTTTTGCCGATGGCTGCCATCACCGTAAAGAAGAAAGCGTTCTCTTCAAGGCCATGTCCGAGAGTGGCGTACCTGTCCAGGGCGGCCCGATCGGTGTGATGCTGCACGAGCACGATCTGGGACGCGCGTATACACAGGCGATGCGAGAGGCAGCTCAAAGACTGGCGGGAGGGGATGAGTCCGCCAGCTCGGCTGTGGTTGCCACAGCGCGCTCATACGCCGGGTTACTCAGACAGCATATCGCCAAAGAGGATGGCGTCCTGTTCCCCATGGCAGAGCAGTTCATCCCGATCAGACAACAAGAGCAGCTTGTCGAGGATTTCGAACACGTGGAGCACGAGGAGACCGGCGAAGGTGTGCACGAACGCTATCTCGCCCTGGCAGATCAGCTGGAAAGGGAAGCAAAAGCTCTTACCGGATAGGCTGAACAGTTGAGGCGCGCAACCGTTCTGTCACGGGCAGCCCTGTGAATCTCTCAACCCCTCGAGCGCATGCGCGCTCTCGCTGTCACCCGCGTAATTGAAATCCCCAATCGCCGCTATCAGCCCGGCGCACCATTCTGAGTTTGGCGCTTCCTGCTCCAAAGCGAGAGAGAGACCGGCATAACCGTCTGAGTCTCGATCGAGAAGATTCCTCAACCTTTCTACCTGCTTCTGCACGATTTCCCACTCGGTGAGAGTCGGTGCTGGGCTGGGAGAGGGTCGAAGAGAGGTCTCAGAGGAAGGGGACGGGTGGATGATCTTTGCGGTCTCCTGAATTAAAGGGATGGCTGGTGAAGGGGATGGAGACAGGGGAGGAGTTGGCGACGAAGGTTTGATTGTGGTTGTCCCAGCCGGGTTGCAGGCAGAGAGTACCACGAGACCCAGGCATACCCAGATGACATCTCTCATTATTTCCTCCACTCATATATACGAACAGGGGCGGAGGTTGGTTCTATTTCGGGTTGCCATCGATCATCTGGCAAGATGCCGATCATAAACGATGAAAATCTGCCCTGAGCCCTCCAATCCGAAAGGGTCGAAATAAATCGAATTGAGGCGCATATCGGTTGGCGGTTCGAACGATTCACCATCCACGATCGTGGAGAACACGTTCCCGCCCAGCAGGCGATGAGCGAAAGTGAGATAAAGGCGGTTCAGCACACCCGCGCTCAATAACAGATGCAGCACTTTCGGGCCGGCTGCCGAATAAACTGTTCGGTACCCCAGCTCAGCCATGTAGCGCGCCATAAGCGCGCCATCCACACGCTCACCCTCGAGGACAATCACCTTGCCGGCTTTAGATTCGAGCTCTTTGATCCGCAGAGGGTCTGGCTTCCCGGAGGTGAAAATCACTGCCTGGCGCCCGTTGGCGCGTAAAACCTCCGGGACCGGGAAATCAAGACTGTTGCTGATGATCGCCAGGTCGGGCTGCGGGGATAAACCCTGGTTAAGCCGCCATTGCTTCAAATCCGCGAATCGAGGGTCATCGACGCGCAAGATCTCCTGCGCCCGTCCATCTGCCCAATCGCGCAGGTAACGTCCACTGCTGATGATCAAATCCGCCTGGGCAGCCAGCTCTTGAAAGAGGCGCCAATCGCGATCGTTGGCAGTGCTCTTAGGCACCATCAATCCCGGACGAGTAGGGTGCGGGATGGCAATGCGTCCATCCAGACTGCTAATGAAATTCGAATATATAAAAACCTCTTGCAAACTATGCGCTTGCTTCCGGAGCTGGTGCGCCAGATAAGCCCCCTCGAGGGGCAGCTCTTGCGGAGGGAGTGGGTAGAGACGGATGATGTGAGACATATGAAAATCCTCCTTGGCGTGTGAAAACTGATTGTACCTTATGCATCCAAAGTCTAGTCAACGCGCTTTCCAAATCTCCCATTAACAATTTCTGAACAAGGTCACTATATACTGAAAAAAGCGTCCTTGTAACCATTGGATTTCTCGGGAGGAGGCACTGTCAATCCTTAAAACTAAAGAATCTACTCGAGGCCGTTCAGGTGCTTGCGCGCCTAACGACGGTGAAGACTAAAAAAGAGCAACCTTGGGTTCGTTTTGCTCGACTTGCAGCTCCCTGGCTCCAGCACCCTGGCGCTCATGCGAAGCATCCGTGCCGATGAACGAAAAACTCCCCACCATCTTGATGGAGACCGGCATGGATAGTGAGGAGAGGTTGCCCGGATTTGAGGCGGGCGCTGATCTGTGCCTCTATGATCCTTTTCGGGCGCGGGGATTCATTGCCAGGAAGAATGCATTGATGCGCAGGGTTTACCCGCGTGGTCAACTATGACGCGCTCAAAACGCAGGCTGATCGCTCTTTGGCAGCAGGATCGTGAAGATCGTCCCGTGGCCCGGTGTGCTCTCGACAGAAATTGTACCTGCCTGTGCCTCAACCAAAGACTTTGCGATCGCCAGCCCCAAACCAGTCTCACCCTCCTGACCGTGGCGGGATTTATCCCCCCGAAAAGAGCGCTCGAATATATAGGGTAGATCCTCAGGAGCGATCCCTATGCCATTATCCGCCACCTGCAACCTGATTTTGTCACCCACCTGGTCAGCGATCAATCTAATCGTACCCCCCGCGGGGGTGTAGCGCAGGGCATTGCTCATCAGGTTGCCGAGCACCTGAGCCATGCGGTCTCCATCCACCCAGATAAAGGGCAAGTTCGGGGGGATGGCAGTCTGCAGGGTTATACCCTTCTGATCGGCGTAAACCCGGTGAGCGTCGGCAGCCTGCTGAAGCAATTCGCCGGGGGAAAGCAATTGAAAGTTTAACGGGAGTTCACCAGCGTCCGCCAGCGCAAGCGTCTTCAGGTCATCGATTAGATGATTGAGATGCCGGGCTTCCTTATGCATGACCGAGAACATCTCCGGGTCGGGCGCTAGTTTCTGCTCCTGCAATGCCTCGGTATAGCCGAGGATCACACTGAGCGGGGTGCGCAGGTCGTGAGCGATATCAGCGGTCATCTTTCGTCTCAGGGCTGTTGAGCGCGCCAGCTCGGAGCTCATCCGGTTGAAAGACTCCGCCAGCACTCCCAGTTCATCTTTCGAACGAACAGGTACTTGGTGACCCAGCTTGCCGCTAGCAACCTCCTGTGTGGCAGCTGTCAACTCCCTTAGAGAGCGCGTCAGGGTGTAAGCGAGAACCCCGCCCACCACCAGGGCAATCCCTGTTGCCAGCAAGGCGCTCACCAGGATTGCCCGGTTGACGTTCAACAGGAAATTCCCTTCGGGTGTCCCTGGGCTCCAGCGATCCAGATCAGGATTGAAGATCAGCCAGCCGACGATCTCGCCTTCCACTCGGATGGGTACCCCCTTCTTCAGATCCGAATTAGAGAGGATTTGACCAGCCCTTCGGGTCCCTCCGCCAAACAGGACTTTCCCTTGTGCATCGGTTATGGTGAAAAGCGTGCGGCGGATCTCCCAGGGCGCATCCGGATCGCGCTCGAGAATGCCCAGGCCGATCGGTGGGTGGAAAACCTCTTCTATCCCCTCCCAGCTGCCATAATCGGCGTAATGCTGGATCAGGCCGGCGATCAGGGCTTCCTGATTGCGATTCAGGATCAGGCGATTGAATTCGGACTGTGTGCGCAGGCGAACGAGCTGCGCCACGACGATCACGCCGATCAGGCCGACAAGCAAGAACGCCAAGGTGAGCTTGAGTGCCAGCGAGCGCACAGCCAGCCCTCACTTTTTCTGGAGGGAAAAACGGTAACCCACGCCATACACCGTTTCGATATAACTGGATTGAGGGGCCGCAGATGCGAGCTTGGCGCGCAGGTTGCGGATGTGCACATCAATGGTGCGCTGATAGCCTTCGTATGCCGTGCCCTGCAACCTGTCGAGCAGCTCCAGACGGGTGAAAACCCGGCCCGGAGCTGCCATTAATGTCGCCAGGAGTTCGAACTCTGAGGGCGTCAGATCGATCATCGTTGACCCGACCATCACAACCCGACTGGTGCGGTCCAGGGTGATATCCGCCTCCCGCAAGACATCTCCAACGCCTTCCTGTTTTTCAGCCCGCCGTAAGACTGCTCGCACACGAGCGGTCAGCTCACGCAGGCTGAAGGGTTTGGTCACATAATCATCCGCTCCTAATTCCAGCCCCAGGACCTTATCGTTCTCGTCTATCCTGGCCGTGAGGATGAGGATTGGCGTGTCAGCTTCCCGATTGTAGAGACGCATGAACTCATATCCACCCATCTCTGGCATCATCAAATCCAAAATGATCAGATCAGGTTTTTCCTGGCGGGCAACGAACAATGCCTCCCGTCCATCCCCTGCGGTGACTACCTCGAATCCTTCCTGCACCAGGTATTGCTTCACCATCGTGCGCAGTTCTTTCTTATCATCTACAATCAGGATCTTTTTGGCCATTTTCCCAAGTTGTGTTGATCTCCCAGGTTGCTGAGGTTGACCGATAATTCAGGCTACCGACATCTTCCCTGCAGGCGGAATATCATCACACGAGGTCGATCAGGGTCGGGTTCCGAGCGTCAACGAGAGGGTCGTCTCATGCCCGTCTCGGATGACTGTCAGCTTCACCGTCTGTCCAACCTTTGTGTGAAAGACCAGATAGCTGTTAAGGTCGCCGAAATCCTGCACCGGGTTGTCATCGATGGCAATCACCAGATCGCCGCCCTCTCCGGTTTCGGGATCGGCGGGGATCAGGCCAGCTTTCTCGGCCGGGCTTCCAGGCGTGACACCAAGCACATAGGCGCCAGCAGATTCCTTCAGCCCATATTGTACTTCTTCTTCGAGGGAGATCTCGCCATCAAAGAGCGCTCCCAGATAAGGATAATCATAACGCCCCTTTTCGATCAAGGCTGGCACGATCAACCTGACCGCCCTGGCAGGGATCGCAAAGCCAACACCGGAACCCATCCCGCCCTGAGAAGCGATGGCGGCGTTGACGCCGATCACCTCACCGTCCAGATTCAATAGAGGTCCTCCCGAGTTGCCCGGGTTGATCGGAGCGTCGGTCTGAATCACTTCTGGCAGGGAGTAGGTGCTACCTGTCGTCAGCCCGCGTTGTGAGGGCAGGCTGCGCCCCAGACCACTCACGATCCCAAGCGACATCGAACCCTGCTCCCCGAAGGGGTTACCGATGGCGACCACCAGCTGACCTACCTGTAAATTTTCATCTGCAGCCAACTGCAAAGGTAGCACACCTTCCGGCAGCTGGTCAACCTTGATCACCGCCAGGTCACTGTCGATGTCGCTGCTCACCAGGCGAGCCATTTGCCGTTCTCCATTGGCGAAGACGACTTCAAAGCGCCGATCGCCCTCAACGACATGATGATTGGTCACGATGTATCCTTCCCGACTGTAAATGAAGCCGCTGCCACTGCCGGAAGAAGTGATGATATAGACCACCGATGGGTTGGCTGATCGATAAAGCTCAATCAATCTCGTCTCCAGATCGGCGGTAGAGGCATCCGCGGTCGAGACCTGGTACAGCCGGGATGCCTCCAGGGAGTTCAGCACAACATCCTGCCTCAGCATAGTGGGAGATTCGGATGCGCCGCTAGCGCTGCAAGAGACCATTCCCAGCGTCAGGAGGGTCAGAATTGCGGTTTTTAATGCAAAACTGAGTTTAAAACGTTTCATGAAATGCCACCCGTTTGTCATTTATGCTGATCCCCACAGATGGAGCGCAGCGACCTGCTGCGCTCCATTGTGGGTTGTCACCAATACCTTGCAGGTTCTGTTGCTTAAAGCCCTGTGCCATCAGCGGTCGGTGGGGTCATATTCTGTGGAGCCCACATACCGCCGTGACCAAACCCTCGGCGAGCCCCAAACCCCCAGCAGCCCCCAAGGAAACCACCGTTCTGGATCTGATCGGCCTGCTCCTGAGTGATCACACCATCCGCAACAGCCTGGTCGATCGTGTCCTGATAAACATCCTGTAAAGCCTCACGCGCTTGAACGGCGGTCTTACCTGTTTCCGCCAGGATCTCGCTGAGCGACAGACCCTGATCGCGGTAAGCCTGTAGCTGTTCGGGGGTGATGCCCAGCGCTTCGGCAAAGAGAGCCTGTGGATCGAGGTAAGCTTTCAGCGCCTGCCGGGCTTTGATAAGGTCTGCCTGCTCCTGGGTGAGCACCCCATCGGCAACTGCCTGTGCCAGCATGGCATCCAGCGCCTCCTGTTTTGCTGCCGTCAGCTCCTGGATGCTGATCCCCAGGGCTTCTGCCAGGAACTGGTCATAGTCGAGTTCCTGAGCCAACGGGGGGAAACCTTGCTCGAACCCAAATCGACCACCTTTGAGCCCACGGCTGCCGAAGAAACCTCGCAGTGTGAGCCAGTCAGCCTGTTCTTGGGTGATCAAACCCTGGTCGAGCGCCTCCTGAATAAGGGCATCCTCTGCCTTCTGCTCCGCTGACCGCAGATCCTCGAGGCTGATGCCGAGCGCATCCGCTAGGTATTGATCTACATCCTGATCGAAACCAGGAACGCCCGCACCATAGTGCGCCAGGATGCGACTCGGCGCCGTTCGCTGTAAGCCCGCAGTCTGCGCACTGGCCTTTGTCGTGAATCCGAACCCCAGCGCCAGACCCGTTACAGCTGCCAGCACAGCGCCGGCGATGAGAATGCCTGTCCATTTTAGTATTTTTTTCATACTACCTCCTTGTTGATTGGATCTTATCCTGCAGGATCAAATCGAAAGATATTGGATCCGGTTCAGAGGATAATCGGATATTGTTTAGAAAATATGAAGAAGCGGTTTGGAAATGATTTAGATCATCTTTATCCAGGAATCTGTGTTAAGTCGCGCCAGAAGTTATTACTTAAGTCACTTGAAGCTGAAATGAAAATCGAGTACAAAAATTAGAGGCGAAAAAGTCATCCAGAGACCCCGGAAACCGGCTGCAGGCTTGCCCAGGGTTTTTGCCAGGAAAGGAGGAAATCGGGATCTTCACTTCTTCGTTGACAGAATAATTTCCCTATCCTTAGATCAATAAGAAGGAGAGAGAGCTATGTGGATTCTGCGCGTTAATATGACCGATCAAACTTACCGGCTGGAGGAATTGCCCGAGAGTTACAAATACCTGGCTGGACGGGCGATGACCTCCACGATCGTGGCTGACGAGGTGCCTCCGCTCTGCCATCCTCTCGGCCCGAACAATAAATTGGTTTTCTCGCCCGGCATCGTCACCGGGACACCCGCGCCGACCTCTGCCCGCATTTCCGTGGGAGGTAAGTCTCCCCTGACTGGCGGGATCAAAGAATCAAACGCGGGTTCAGCTTGGGGATCTGATCTGGCTGACATGCAGATCCGGGCGCTTGTCTTGGAAGGACAGCCTAAGGAAAGGGGCAAATTCTGGGGCCTGCATCTCGCCTGGGACAAGCAAGCGGGTAAACCCAAAGTGGAATTCTTCGAGGCCACAGAGTATGCCGGGAAACCACTGATGGAGGTATTTCCTGCATTATACGGCCGCTTTGGAGATAAAGTCTCCATCGGCGGGTGTGGTCTGGCTGGCGAGCACGGCTATGGCAACGCCGGTGTGGTCTTCAACGATCTGGAGAGACGCGCCACACGGTATGCCGGACGTGGGGGATTGGGTTCGGTCATGGCCAGCAAAGGAGTCAAATTCATCGTCCTGGATCGCAACGGCGCTCCGGGTGTGCAACTGGCCGATAAAGCGCTCTTCGAAGAAGGGCGCAAGAAGTTGACCGAAGCCCTGCAGACCCATGCCATCACCAAACCCAAAGGCGCCCTCAATACCTACGGCACCGCAGTGTTGATCAACATCATGAGCGAAGCGGGCGGACTCCCCACCCGCAACTTCTCCAGCGGGCGCTTCGAAGGCGCAGCCAAGATCGCCGGCGAAGCCATCTTCGATGGGGTTAAAGCACGCACGGGCAAGGAAATCTACAACCATGCCTGCAGCCCGGGCTGCATCATCCAGTGTTCGAACACCTGGTACAAGGAAGACGGGAGTGAGCACGCCTCCTGTGTCGAGTACGAATCGGACTGGGCTCTGGGTGCCGATTGTGGGATCGACAACCTGGATGACGTCGCCGAGATGGTCAGGCTGTGCAACGAATATGGCCTCGATACGATCGAGACGGGGACAACCATCGCCGTCGCCATGGAAGCCGGTGTAATCCCCTTCGGCGATGGCAAGGGTGCCATCGATCTGATCCACGAGATGGGCAAAGGCACTCCCGTCGGGCGCATCCTGGGGAGCGGTACAGCCACGACCGGGAGAGTCTACGGCGTGACCCGCGTTCCGGCCGTGAAAGGCCAGTCCATGCCCGCCTATGAACCGCGCGCCGTCAAGGGCATCGGCATCACCTATGCCACCAGCCCCATGGGAGCTGACCACACCGCTGGTTACACCATTGCTCCCGAGATCCTCGGCGTGAGCGGGAAAGTCGACCCACTCAGCATGGAAGGTAAAGCGGCCTTGAGCCGCAACTTCCAGGCTGCCACCGCCTTCATCGATTCCAGTGGCCACTGCCTTTTCATTGCCTTTGCCATCCTGGATATCGCCGAAGGTTACCAGGGTCTGATTGATGAATGCAATGGTGTGTTCGGCACCAGCTGGAACGCAGATGATGTGGCCGCTTACGGTGCAGCTGTCCTCAAGAAAGAGCGCGCCTTCAATGAAGCCGCCGGCCTCGGCAAGGAAGCTGATCGCCTGCCCGAGTTTATGCATCTGGAGCCGCTCCCACCGCACAATCAGGTCTTCGATGTGCCCGAGGAAGCTCTGGATTCTGTCTTTGCACAACTCTAATTTTTGAGGAGCAGGTGGACAGGGAGTGCCTTTGCCCTGTCCGCCTGCTGCCCGATTGACCCAATGCCGAAGGTGCAGATCGATCCCAACGGGCAGATGAAACTGCCGGAAGATTTCATCACCCGCAGACGCCTTCCAAGCCCCCTCGAGTGCTGGCTCAGCGAGCGGGAAGGCAACCTGATCCTGCATCCCCGGCGGCCAAACATCAAGAAACTATATATCGAACCCACGACCGTCTGTAATCTCGTCTGCCGCACATGCATCCGCAACACCTGGAAGGACCCCATCGCCCACATGTCAATGAACACCTTCCAGCGCATCATCGAGAGCCTCCAGGACCTGCCCGATCTGGAGCGTGTCGTCTTCACAAGTTTCGGCGAGCCGATGTCTCACCCACACATTTTGGAGATGATCGCGGCTGTCCGCCAGCTCGAGCTGGCCGTCACGATCGGGACAAATGGCCTGCTGCTGACACCGAAAGTCACTCGTGAGCTGGTACGGCTGGGAGTCGACCGCGTGGTTGTCTCCGTCGATGGAGGCACCCCGGAGACTTATGCCAGTGTGCGCGGTGCGATGCTTTCAAAAGTGATCGCGGGGATCGAGCGGCTGAACGAGAGCAAAAAAGCCCAGCATTCGCTCAAACCCGACATAGGGATCGAATTTGTCGCCCTCCGCAGCAACGTAGATGAGCTGGAGAGCCTGGCGAAGCTGGCAGCCCGCCTCAATATTTCCCGCCTGCTGGTCAGCAATGTCCTGCCCTATTCCGCTGAGATGCGTGCCGAGATGCTCTACAGCTACGAGCCCCAACCGCCCTTCAAATCCTCCGGCTGGGCGCTGAAAGCGGACGCGTGGATCGTCTGGGCAATAGAGGAAATGCCTCGGATGCACTGGGGGGCGACTCGCCGTTGCCGGTTCGTCGGAGATGACGCCATCGTCGTCGGCTGGGATGGCGGCGTCTCCCCCTGCTATGCGCTCTCACACAACTACTCCTATTTCACGATCGACGGCCGGGAGAAACAGGTCAGCCGCTATCTTCTGGGAAACGTGAACGAGCATCCTCTGGTCGAGATCTGGACCTCCGAGGAGTACGTCCTCTTCCGGAGCGAGGTGAAATCATTCAACTTCCCCTCCTGCCCGGACTGCGATCTGCGGGAGACCTGTGATCTGCGATCAAAAAACCTGGGTTGCTGGGGATGGAACCCATCGTGCGCAGATTGTCTGTGGGCACAGGACATTGTCCGCTGTCCATGAGGAGTCATGCATGCTTGTTACGGTGAAGCTCTTTGCCAGCCTGAGAAAATATGCCCCCAATGGTACGGCCGGGAGCGCTTTCGAGATCGAGCTCTCGGATGGAGCCACTCTGGAGGATCTGATGCGAGTGTTGAACATCCCTTCGGACGAAGCGCGCATCGCCTTTGTCAATGGACTCATTCGGGAGCCCAATCACGAGCTAAGTCCCGGCGATGAAGTCGGGCTATTTCCACCCATCGCAGGTGGTTAAATGACCGAGGTCACCATCGACGTTTGGCTCTACGGTGAATTAGCCCAATATGGCGGGCAGGCCAGACAGCCAGGATACGCTAATCTGACGCTCAGCCTGCCCGCAGGCAGCACGATCGGAGATTTATTGAATGGGCTTCACATCCCAGATGGGGAGCGTGGCATCACTTTTATCAACAGCCTGCTGAGCGCCATGCCCGGTTTGCAGCCCGACCTGAACTACGTGCTTCAAGACGGTGACCGGGTAGCATTCTTCCATACACGGGCGATGTGGCCGTTCCAATACCGGGCAGGAATCCCCATGACCACCGAACTGACCGACGCCCTTAAAGCCAGACCTGATCAGGGGTTGCGCCACTCCTATCAGGATTAATGCCCACTGCCTTCGATCACCTCCCCGGAAAAGATCTCAGGGGCATCCGGTCCTTCGACCAGGAGATACCCGGCCAGACCCCGTTCGAGCCTGGAAAGCGAGTGATCGACCAGGATATAACGCCCCGGAACTTCCACTTTGAATTCGACCATGGTAGCTCCACCGGTCGGCACCAGCGTGGTCTGTACATCGGTGAGTGGCAGGGCGGTCAACGAGGCGAGCTCATAGACCCGATCGAAGATCTCGCCGATTATGTGAAATGAACTGGGGAAGTTCGGCCCACCCACACCAAAGAAGATGCGAACGGTTTCACCTACCCTGGCTTCCAGCGGATGATCGACCGTCAACGCACCAACCGAGCCATTGAGCACGAAATACTCTGGCGATTCATCCAAAAGCTTCACCAAATCGAAGGTTTTGGCGCCTTTTTGAGTGAAAGGTTCCGCAGTGTAGATCTCGCCTTGCATGACATAATACTCCCGATCGACGGGCGGTAGCCCACCTTCCGGCTCGACCAGGATCAGACCGTACATCCCATTGGCGATGTGCTGCGCAACCATTGGAGTGGCGCAGTGATACACATACAGCCCGGGGTTGAGCGCCTTGAAGGTGAAGCTGCTCGCCTCGCCTGGCTGGGTCTGTGTAGCGACTGCCCCGCCGCCGGGCCCGGTAACGGCATGAAAGTCTACCGAGTGCACCATGGTGCTGTTATCAGCGTTCTTGAGCGTCACCACCACGGTATCACCAACCCGCACCCGAATGAAGGGCCCCGGGACCTTGCCGTTGAAGGTCCAATAAGTGTAGCTGCTCCCATCCGCCAGCTGCCCGGTTAACTCCACAGTTTCCAGCGTGACGTTCACCTCCTCCGAAGTTGTCCGTCTCAAAGGACTGGGCAGGTCATCTGGGGCACGGCTGATATCGGGCAGGTTCTCGGGAACTGCCTCGCCAGAGGTTGAAATGGTTGGGGGCGGCTGGCTCTGGGATATCTGACCTGATCCAGAGCTGGACACCTCCATAACTTTGGAGGTCGCCAACGCTTTCTCTTTCTGGACGGCCTCGCCCACCGCAAAAGCCTGCGTAACGCATCCAGCGGCGAGCACACCAATGATCAGGAAGATCAATGTTTTTTCCAGGATGATATTGCGCCATTAAACATAACTAACCTCCAATAAGGTACGGATAAACAGGATAAATTTTAAATAAATTTATCCGATCAGATGGATGGCTTCTTTGTCCTGGCGCAAAGATTTTATTTAATAACGCCTTTTGTTCAGATCACTTCCTTCCAGGAAAAAGCTCCTGCCTCCAGGTCGGCCTGGTTTGCCAGCAATTGCTCCTTCATCCGCCAACGGGCGCGCGCCAGCCGGCTTTTGACCGTCCCTACCGGCACTTGCATGACACTGGCAGCCTCTGCATACGATAATTCAAGGACATCCACGAGAAACAATGTTTCCCGGTATTCCTGGGGCAGGTTCTCTAAACATCGATAGATCTCACGTTGAAGCTCCCGCTGTTGGATCGATTCTTCTATGGAAGGTGCGCCGTCGATAAGGGTTTCCGCCAACTCACGCGCATCCTCGCCATGGATATCTCGATCGAACAAAGATATCGCCCGCTGGACCTTTTTCCGTTGTAGCTCGTCATAGCAGAGATTGGTGACGATGCGCAGAAGCCAGGCGCGCAGAGAGCCTCCGCGAAACTGACTTAACTTGCGGTAAGCCCTCAAAAATGCTTCCTGGGTGGCATCCTCAGCCGCCTCTTCATCTCCCAGAAGCCAAAAGGCGCGTTGATAGATCGTATCCTGATAACGGACGATCAGGGTATTGAACGCATCGAGATCGCCCCCTTGGGCTGCCGGAACAAGGTGCGTGTCATCCATAAATCTACCCTATTGACTGAACCACTGGATCGGCTGGCTGCCACGCGGTAGATCCAGGATCAGCGGTTGCCAGAGGTCCTTTTCGAGCAATATGACCTGACTCTCCAGAAATGAACCGCCCTGGGGATCATATCGGAGGAAAACCAGCCTTCGGCCATCCGGGCTCCACAGCGGATTTGCACCTGGGCCAAGGAAATGGTCCCTGACTGGCCACCTCGGTGGTCTCTGTTGCATTCGGACTCGGTTCAGGGGACGGTGATGCCAGTGCCGGCGCTGAACTGATCACGGGTTCGACCTCTACTTCCAATGTCCCGATGAACGTATTGCATCCGGATAGCAACAAAAGTGTCAGACCAGTCACAATGAAGGACTTTATGAAAGCAAAAGGAAGAAATTTCATATCTTTAATCACCGCGAGCAATAGAACCCGGTTCAATACTCCGGTCTTCGTCTATGATGATGGAATTTTCGTTCGATCTAAGGGAAGTTTATATGATGCCTGTCACAAAGAAGGTTCAAACTGGTAACCGATTTGAAACAGGCTGTTACTGTTTCGTAACATCGCCTACTGGCACCTTCAGAGTAACGACTGTACCGGTCTTCACCCGGCTGCGAATGGAGACCTGTCCCCCGTGTTTATCAGCGATCGCCCGCACCAATGTCAGCCCCAGGCAGCTACCAGGGATGCCTCGGGCGTGCTGTCCCCGATAGAGCTCCTGCCAGACAAAAGGGAGCTCTTCATCGGGGATCCCGGCGCCAGTATCGGCGATCTCTACGATCGCCATGTTCGAGTCTTCGAAAGCCCGCACCTCGATGGTTGCACCTGGTTGCGAAAATTTGACCGCGTTATCCAGGATATTCAGCATAGCCAACAGCAGGAGATCTTCATCTCCCATCACCTCTGGCAAGGGCCACGGCGCACGCGGTAAATTCAGGATAAAAGAACGGCGTCCTGCCTCTGGATCTTCGTTGACAAGAGAGACCGCCTCAGCCAGCAAATCGGTCAGTTCGACGGGAGTGCGCTCGATCGGGCGTGTCTCCAGGTCTGCCAGTTTACGCAGATCCGAAACAAGCCTGGAGAGGCGCAGCGTCTGTGCCTGCACGTTTTCCAGGGTTTCGCCGTTCGAACCACTGGTCAGATTAGCCAACCCCGCCTGGATGGCGGTCAATGGATTTTTCAATTCATGATCCAGCCGGCGGAGGAATAGCGCGTGTTAATCCGCGAATTTTTCCTCGCGATCGGCCAGTTCGATGAGATATTGCCGTTCCAGCCACACACCAACCCCCCAAACGATCAGCAAACACAAGGAAAGGAACATCCCCACCAGAACGCCCATGGTGCCCAAATCGGCACGTAGGGAAAGCAGAAAATTGGGCAGGAGACCACGATCCAGAATCATCTTGATCGTCACACCCAGCGCCAGGGGTAGAAGTACTACCGGCCAGACGCGTTTCACAGCTCGCCCTCGACCTGGTGGATGAAACGATATCCCAGTCCAGGAACCGTCTCGATATACTTCGGTTCGGCCGGGTCATTATCTATGGCGCGGCGCAGCTCGGCGATGCGCGTATCAACAGCTCGGGACCCAACTGGATACTCCCAACCCCAAACTACATCCAGCAATCGATCCCGGCTGAGCAGTTCATCAGGGTGGGTCATGAGATACTCCAACAGCACCAGACCTTTTGGGGTCAGGTCGAGCTCTTTTCCGGCGAAGTAAGCCCGGCGAGCGCGCCGATCCAGGCGCAAGTCTCCGCTGAATAAGATCCAGGCTGTGCTGAGCGGAGGCCTATCAGGTCGGGCTCGCCGCAATACAGCCCGGATGCGGGCGACCAGCTCGTGCGGTTCGAACGGTTTATTCAGATAATCATCAGCGCCCTCCTCCAAAGCCATGGCGCGTTCACTGGCTTCGCCTACCTGCGTGAGCAGGATCACAGGGGTCCAGTTTCCCCCTCGACGAAGTGTCCGCAGCACTTCTCTTCCATCCAGCCGGGGCATGAGCACATCGAGCACGATCAGCTCAGGCCTGACCTCCGCCATAAGTTCCAGCGCCTGCTGGCCGTCCCGCGCAGTCGCAGTGGCGAACCCCGACCGTGTTAAAAAAGAAGACAGGTTGAACGTGATCGCCTCTTCATCATCCACCAGCAGGATAAGAGGACGATCGCCTTTGTCATTTGTTCCTCTTGCAGCGCCGACATTCTCTCACTCAGGGCTTTTATAAACAAAACGGGCGAGCCGTGTCAGACTCACCCGATTTCTTTTACGAATTGCCCTGGCAATCTCGGAGTGATCAATCCAATCTTTGGGGATCTATCCCGCTGGGCAGTTTCAGACTCTGCATCATCCCGGCTTATGTTGAACCGCCTGGTTCAGCCACAACCACCGCCGCTCGGACCGCGATTGCGCTGTAATCTGATCTTCGGTGTGTATTCCAGTTCGTGCTCATGCGGGTTGGGATCAGCCGCGGGGAAGCGGTCGCCCAATGCAGCCGGAAAGATGAAACTCAACCGCTCCGCTCCGGGCGAAGTCGGTATGGGTCGAATCTGGGGATCTTTCAGAGCAAATAATGACAACCAGTTATTGATCCCACCCTCCAGGATATACACGTTCGGCACACTTTCCGAGACCAGGATCTTCCAGGCCTGGGTTGCAAGGGTTTCGTCATTGCTCATGACCACATACACGGTGTATTCTGCGGGTTCGAGCAGCAGCTCGGGGATCGCAGCGGGGATTTCTTCGAATGGCAGGTGACGCGCTCCGCGGATATGAAAAATATTGTATTCAGCCTCCGGACGCACATCCAGCATGATCACATTGAGGCGGTCATCTGCAAGGCTGTCGAGCAATTCACCCGGATGGATTTGAACCTGCCTCTCGAACAGCAGGCGCTCTTTTTCCGGGGCCACCCGCGCCCATTTCTCTGTGGGGGTCGGCTGGCCAATGAGCATCACCCCGATCGCTGCCAGCGCAAGCGCACCTGCGCCAGCATAGCGCGCCCGAGGCGCCTGCTTGGGATCGCGGCCACCGAAAATCTTCTCGAGCTGCTCGGCGCCCCAGAACATGAAGAGCGCCATTAAGACGATCAGCACGACAACCACCCCGGCCGGCAGTCCGAGCCAGTCCATCAGCGTGAACCGCCCTAGATAACTCGAATTCCAGAAGGTTTCGAACGCCCCGACCGATTCACCGAAAAGGAAGATCCCAAACAACCCACCCAAGGCGAAGAAAAGCCCATCGATCTTAAAGGTCGCCAGGGAGACCAGCGAGGTCCCCGGACAAAAGCCACCGATGATAAAACCCACACCCATGATCAACCCGCCCAATATGCCCGGCCAGAGATAGGTGGGGTTAACCCAGATCAGGTTGTAATCCAGCAAACCAAGCGCCGAGGCACCAAAAATCAGCACCATAGCGACCACAATGGCGGTGAACATCACCTTGAGGACGGTCAAATCCTTGAAGTAGAACTGCGCAGCCAGGCGAGGCGACTCACCGAAGCCAGATATCTCCAGAACATAACCAAACGCAAAGCCGATCAATAAGTAGATCAGATACATGCCAGCTTTGCCCAGCAATGTTTCTAACGGAAGTGGAAAAGGTGCCATCATTGCCTCCCGAAATCCCTATCCTCAGACGATCGAAAGCGAGGGATGTGAATGTTCAGAGCCACAGTTTCCTCACGAAATAGGCCAGCGCGTAAGCCCCGGCAAACACGGCAAACATGAACGCCCAGCTGCCAACTGAGAGCACCGCCCCGCCGGAAAGCGCCTGACCGGAGGTGCAACCGCGCGCCATCCGAGCGCCATAACCCATGAAAGCACCGCCCACAAAAGCCATCACCCAGCGGGTGCGCACCGAAATGCGCGGCCCCTTCCCGGTCCCAACCTTAAGCCGCCCATGCAGCCATCCGGAAACAAAGCCCCCAATCAGCGTGCCGGTGGTCAGAAAGACGATCCAATCGTCCAGGGGATTCCTGTCGCCGCCGGCCATCTTCAGCAGATACGCCACCCGATCGACATGTTCTGGGGCGATCAGATCCTCCAGGAAGACGACGTAGCGGTTAAGACCGCCCGAGGCGCCCAAACCATTCCCCGTGATAAAGAACGCTAGGAAGAGCACCACACCCAGCAGAACGCCCCCCAGATACGAGTTGACAAAAGGCTTTGTCGGTCGGCTGAAGAGCAGAGCCCTGAAATTACTGCTCTGAGCCCTCGTCTTTGCACTCGTCAGAGTAGTCATATCCTTCCTCCTCGGGATCAGGTGACTGGTCTTCGATTTCGTCCCATCCGTACATCATCGCCCGAATACCCGCCAGCGGTGCATGGCCGGTGGTCGTCAGATAGACGTGAGCGACAATGAAAGCGGCAAACAGCCAGGCGATCAAACTATGGAACGGCGCCAGGAATGGCAGCCCGCCCAGCATACTGGCAACCGCTGGCCAGCGCTGCACACCCCACATCAGCGCACCGGTGAGAATCTGCAGGGGCAGGAGCAGGTTCAAGATGGCAAAATAAGTGGCTTGCTGGAGCGGGTTGAGCTTCTTCTGTGGCGTCTTCTCGAAGGGGTGCGGAGCACCTTTGAAGATATCCCTGAGATAAAATTTGAGCTGTATGATAGCTTGATCGAAAAACCCATACGGGTGGGGGAGATATTGCCGAATTTCTCCGCTCGCCAGATGGTAGAACAGGGAAAGACCGGCGTTGAGCACCAGCAGCGCAGCCAGAACATTATGCACTACCACCACATGGCGAAAGCTGAAAATGCCGAACATATCCGGTCTGTGGATGATCAGACCGGTGAAAAGCAAGAGCACGATGGCGATGGTCTGCAGCCAGTGCCAGAAGCGCTCGTAAACAGAATACATATAGACGCTTTTCACCTCAACTTTATGGCGCGGCTGGTGTAGAGATGTGTAGAAACGCAATCCTCCATGGGTAACCACGCCCCCTAATACGCCCAGGAAGGCCAGCGCGCCTAACCAGTCCACCCACAACACCCGGTCCCTGCCGAAGATATACAATCCATCCTGAGAGGGGGCAGGTTCGTAGTAAAGGGCACCGTTGTCGAGAAACAGGCTACCTGTGGTTTTTGTGTTGGCGTCCCCGACGAACTCGGGCAGGACCTCCCCCGGCAGGTAATCCGCCAGTTTGATCGGCTGGGTCAGGCGAGATTCTGCACTGTGGCAGGTCTGACATTCCCGGATCGCGGTCTCGCTGGCTCCTACGCTGTGGCTGATGCTATAAGGCTGGATCTCGCCCTGGATGCGCGGGTTTCGCAGGCCAAGCGATTCCAGCCTGCCGGCGATCAGCGATCGCTTCTCGTCCGAATTAAGGATCAGCTCATCCTGAGTAAGTTTGCCATCCCCATCATTGTCAAAGGTAGCCAGGATCTCCGGGGCATAATCGTTCTGCGAAAACCATGCCGCTTGCAGGTCTTCCAGGCGTACAGGTCGGGTGTTGCCATTCGCGTCGTCATAGACCCAATACCAGGCTGTGACCAGGTTGTAAGGCGCCAGGGCTGTGTCACCAGCGACGTTCTTTCGCATCATCAGTACCGGCGCATATCCGGTCACCAGGTTCGTCACCGTGATGGGGATGTAGTCCGCCTGTGTACTGGCAACCAGCGCCTGCGAACTGGTCAGTTCAATCCCCCGGCAGGTGTTGACGGGTTGACCATTCATCTTCAAAACCGTCCAATCGTAATACTCGATGGCTGGGGCATACATTCTGGGGATATGACACGCCTCACAGGCAAGCACCTCCAGATGACGTTCGGTATATGGCAGCCAGCTGGCATGTCCCTCAGAAGCGGCATGACAGGATTCACAGCGGCGCATGGTGCCCTTTAACTCGGGCGCAACCGTGTACTGCGCGCTTTGCCCACGAGCGAACTCATGACTGGGTCGCTGAAGATATTCGCCGATCTCCAGCCGACGCGGGTCGTAAATGAGGTGATCTGGGCGTGATTCTTCGGCCTCTTGATAATATGAGGGATTATTCAAAGAGTAATGGCAATCGGTGCATTTCAGCTGCCGTTCTGCATGCACATCCCAGGCTTGGTTGTATTTTTCTTTACTGGCGATGTTCATCCCGGAGGCTGAGATGCGCTGGGGCGATATCACCTGACCCGTGGTGGCCGTCTCCCAGGTGCAGGCTGCAAGGACAAGCGGGACCTCGAGATCAGTATGCACGACGCCATGGCATTGAGCGCAGTTTTCGTCGGTCGGATCCTGGATAGTCACATATTCGCGCTTCAGCTGACCATTTTGATCGAAAGCCTCATGGTTCCAAACAAGGTTTCCAACGTTCTCAGCGACGATCCCGCTGCCAAAAAGCGTGGCAGTGCTGGCCAGGCGGAACTGACCCGTTTCAAGCGCCTGCAGGCGGGCTGCGTTGTTCGGGCGCTCTAGATGACATAGAAAGCAGTTCATCTCCACGCTGCCAGATTTCCGCCAGTCCCAGGGGATCACCTCCCCGGTAAGAGGATCATGGGCTGAGGTCTCTGGATCGCCCGATCGGGGAGGCAGATCTTCGAGAGGCTGACCTTCGCGGCTGAACATTGCCGGGCCGCCGCCTGTGTGTCTCTCCCCGAACAACCTGATCCAGTCCGCGGTGCCCAAATCGAGCTTCTCATCGCCAGCCAGAGAGAGATAGCGGTAGAGCAGTGGGTTCCATTTCCCAAAGGCGCCCGGGCTGGCGTCCCATGGTCTCCCACTCCCAGTCCGACCAGGTTGGGTGAAATCGCTCAATCCCAGATCGGCGTGGTAGCTGTGCCCGGCGATAAAATCCGTATCATGGCACTGTCCGCAGGTCCTCATGGTCGAGAGGGGTTTCCCGCTTATGAGTACGTTCTCGCCGGATTCGTCCAGCAGCTCAAAAGTCGGATGGATTGGCGATGTCTGCGCTTCCTGTTTCGCCTGACGCCGTGCCGCAGCCCGGCTTACATGCATACCCCCGCTGGCAAGCAGTATAACCAGACCGAGAAGTATCAAATTCCTGAAAGCTCTTTTCGCATGCATGGATGGTTTATCTATCCTCGAAGCGGGCTTTTAATGACTCTGAAACCGACCACCCCATTCGATGGGATCGCCTGGATAACCCAATGCCTGCCAGTCCAGGCGTCCGTTCTCACCGTGGCAGTCCACACACTGCAGGGCGTTTTCTTTTGGCTGCACCATGTGGGAAGTGCGCCAGTACATCCAGGTCTCCGCAAACCCATACTCGCCGCTGTAAGCCAGACCGGTAAACTGTGTGCTGAGCGCCAGCGCCTGATCCCAATCGAAAACCTCCCAAAAGCCGCCCTTCCCCGCAGTGATGGGCTGCAAGAGATAGCGGTTGACGACATCGTAAGGCTGTCTGGCGATATGCACCTTGAAGGGGGCGATGCGCGCCTCGGGATCGTGGATATCACCTCCGGGTAGATTGATCAATGTTGGTCGATCAGGATCGATCTTGTCTCCCAGGATATAGCGCGCCGCCAGGGTGCCATTGTCCCAGAGATAAGTCGGCTGGAAATTCTTTTCATAGTGGAAGCTGCCCTTGATCTTCAGATAGGTGAAATGATCCTCAGGGCGATCTTGCCCTGCGGTAGACCAGTCCCAGACGACCTTGGTGGCATCCTTGAGCGCCATGGCCGGGATATGACAGGTTTGGCAGGCAACCGTGGAAACATGGGTATTCAGACGTTGATCGGCATGCAAGTCCTCCGCATGACAATCCGTGCAACGCACCAGATTATCGTTATCGACCGTCACTGATATGGCACTCCCCTTGATGTGGTGATTTTTTGTCTGGTGGCAGTCGGTGCAGAGGAAGTCCATACCCCCCATATGCACATCCAGCTCTTCGGAGGGGAAATAGAGGCTCTCATCCAGATCGCCATGCTTGACTGCGTTACCGCCGCCGCCGTTAAAATGGCAGGCACCGCAGTTTTCCCGCGTGGGGATGCCGACGCTGCGCGCGGCAGCTGCCAGGTCCACACCCTCGGCTGGATTCCCGTAATCCCCCTTGGCGTAAAGATTCATGTCGGCATGACAGACCAGACAATCCACGTTAGCGGGGTTCGAAAAATCATAATTTGCGTCTCCCCAGCCGTATCCAGCATGGCAGGTGGTGCATTTCTGCCAGTTGCCCTGAATTCCGATGCAGAAATTGTTGATCTGATTTTTCTTTCCGATCGTGACCGGTTCCTCCCGCCCCGGGAGCAAGACCGGCTCGCTCTCCCATGTCCAATGAGTGGTCGCCATGACCTGTGCAGCGGCCTCGGGATGGCATTCCAGGCAGGCTCTGGTCACCTCCTGCCCGCTCGTGTAGGGCCCAGGCAACAGATTTGTGTGCTCGGTGTGAACAGGATGGGTGGGAAGATTATTTTGGGGATTATCGCGCGGGATATCTTCTTGGGGCCAAAAAATAACCAGGGGAATGGCGATAACCGCCAGCGTGGCGAACAACCCGATCATCCAGACGGAGTGACTCTTTTTCATAGGTGATCATTTCTCCTGAACACATATACGCATTTGCGTATATGTGTTACGATGCACATATTAGCAAACCAGCCATCAACCATACAGTGAAATTTGTCACAATGTCATGTGATTTTCATCACATTCATTGCCTAACTCTTTTCCTCTTCACTTCTTATTGGTGCTCACCGAACTGGCCTGAAAATGTATAATAAAAAGGCTTTATCCATCACACACGATTACATGGTAATTCCATTATGACAATTGCTGCCTTAGGAACGACTCTCCCCAAGAAAGACTGGCATAGCCTGCCGGCCGAAGATGCCCTGGATGCATTGGGTACCCATTACAGCCAGGGTCTTACCACCGAAGAAGCCCGGCGTCGCCTGAAAATCTTCGGTTACAACGAACTGACCGAACCCCCAAAACCCGGTTTCTGGAAACGCTTGTGGGCGCAATTCAACAATTTCCTGGTCATTATCCTGATCGTCGCCAGCCTGATCTCCGTGTTGTTGGGCGATTACGTCGAAGCTGGCGCCATCATGGCCATCGTGATCTTGAACGCTGTGCTGGGTCTCGTTCAAGAATCGCGCGCCGAAGAAGCCCTCGAGGCTCTCAAGAAGATGGCTGCCCCTGAAGCCCACGTGATCCGCGATGGGCGTATGCAGGTCATCCCAACCCGCGAGCTGGTGCCCGGCGACCTGGTGCTGCTCGAGACCGGGCATTATGTCCCCGCAGATGTGCGCCTGATCGAAGCGGTTAACCTGAAGATCGACGAATCAAGCCTGACCGGTGAATCCGTCCCGGTCAGTAAACGGGCGGACACCGTTCTGGATCGCGAGCTCCCCCTGGGCGATCGCGACAACACCGCCTATATGGGCACTATGGTCACCTATGGCCGCGGGCGGGCGGTGGTGGTCAACACCGGCATGAACACTCAGTTCGGTTTGATCGCGCAGATGGTACAGAGCTTCGAATCAGAGCCCACGCCGCTCCAGCGTAAGCTGGAACAGCTGGGCAAGACACTGGGTATCGGTGCCCTGGTAATCTGCGGGCTGGTCTTCGCTGTCGGGGTAACGCAGTATCTGATCCATCCAGTGCCGGGCGTCACTCTGGTTGAGGAGCTCCTGGACATGTTCATCGTGGCAGTCAGCCTGGCGATCGCGGCTGTGCCGGAAGGGCTCCCGGCGGTAGTCACCATCTGCCTTGCCCTGGGCATGCGCCGTATGGTGCAAAGACATGCCCTGCTCCGGCAGCTCTCCGCTGTCGAAGCCCTGGGTGCTTCGACCGTGATCTGCTCGGACAAGACCGGCACCCTGACCCAAAACGCGATGACCGTGGTAGCGGTCTGGAGCGGCGACCGCCTGTTCAGCATGACCGGGGAGGGCTATACCCCCAAAGGGGAGATCTTGCTCGATGGGCAGCCGATCCAGCCCCGCATGTATCCTGACCTGGACCTGCTACTGAAAGCTCTACCATTGTGCAACGACGCCTACCTGGAGACCAGCGGACTGGAAACCGACCAGCGTACCTACCGGATGGTGGGCGATCCGACCGAAGGCGCCCTGGTCGTGGCAGCTGCCAAAGCCGGCTACTGGCGCTACGACCTGGAAAACGACCTGCCGCGCGTGGCGGAGATCCCCTTCGACTCCGAGCGCAAGCGCATGACAACCATTCATCAGCCTGCCGATGGACGTCTGGGAAGCCTCGGGGTGAGCAATTCTTACATCGCCTTCGTGAAAGGCGCCCCGGACGTCATGCTGGATTTATGTAGCCATTGGTACAAAGAGGGTCAGATCCTCCCTCTCACCGAGGGGGATCGCCAGCGCATTTTAGAAACCAACGCTTCCCTGGCTACTAAGGCGCTGCGCGTCCTGGCAGCTGCCTTTAAAGTGCTCCCCGAACTGCCGGACGGGGGCGAGCTCACGCCGCAGAAAGTTGAGCGCGACCTGGTCTTCCTGGGGATGGCTGGCATGATCGACCCGCCGCGACCCGAGATCAAATCCGCCATCGCCACTGCCCGACGGGCTGGCATCAAGACGGTGATGATCACCGGCGATTATCCAGACACCGCTGAGGCGATCGCCCGTCAGATCGACCTGCTCCGCCCAGGCGGCAGGGTGCTCGTCGGGCACGAGCTCGAAAAGATGGACGATGACTCTTTCCGGGAGATCGTCGATCAGGTCGACGTCTATGCCCGTGTTTCCCCGCAGCACAAGGTGCGCATCGTCGAAGCGCTCCAGGCGCACCGCCACGTGGTTTCCATGACCGGGGACGGTGTGAACGACGCTCCTGCCCTGAAAAAGGCGGACATCGGCGTGGCGATGGGCATCACCGGCACAGATGTCAGCAAAGAAGCCGCGGCCATGGTGCTGACCGATGATAATTACGCCTCCATAGTGGCTGCCATTGAAGAGGGGCGGGTCATCTATTCCAATATTCGCAAATTCGTCTTCTACCTGCTATCCGCCAATGTCGGCGAGATCCTGATCATCTTCTTCGCCACCCTGCTTGGCTGGCCACTTCCGTTGACCGCCATCCAATTGCTGGTGCTCAATCTGATCACCGATGGCGCCCCTGCCCTGGCGCTGGGTCTCGAAAAGGGCGAGAAGGACATCATGAACCGCCCGCCGCGCCATCCCGACGAGCCAGTGATCAACCGACTCATGGTCTGGCGCATCGCCATCCAGGGTATCGTGGATACCATCGTCGTACTGGCCGCCTTCCGCATGGGGTTGAATCTCTATCCCGAAAATGTGCATCACGCCCAGACACTGGCGTTCGCCACCCTGTCCATCTCCGAGCTGCTGCGGGCTTATTCCGCCCGCTCCGAACGCTTTTTCGTCTTCCAGATAGGGGTTTTCTCTAACCGCTTCATGCAGTATGCCGTCCTCAGCTCGCTGCTCATCCTGCTCGGGATCATCTATATTCCTGTGCTCGACCCGGTCTTCAACACAACCTTCCTGACCCTGCGCGATTGGTGGATGATCTTCCCGCTGATCCTGGCACCTGCCGTCGCTGCGGAGCTATCCAAGCTGATTCAGAGGCAATAAATCCAGAGCAATCTGTCAATTGGTCGTTAAACGACGGGGAAATCGGATGACCACGAGGGGCTATCCAATGCTCAGATGATGGGGAAGCGAAACGCCCACGAGGGGCAATACTACGCACAAACAATCCAACTGGAAACATGGCCTCACGGGATGGATATTATCAATCAGGCTGATGGCAGTCTGGATGATCGAGATTAATATGTTATAATTGAAAATAATTATCATTTTCAATTACTTTGTAAGATGCGTACTTCCCAAAAGATCTCTCTCAGCGAAACCTGGGCAGCCTGTCTCCAGGAGAACGGTTACCGACTCACCGCGCCCAGGCGCGCCATCGTCGAAATCCTCGCCAGCAGCCCACGCGCCCTGGGCGCCCTCCAACTCTACGATCTGGGCCGCAAAAACTACCCCCGCCTCGGGCTGGTCACCGTCTACCGCACGCTGGAAAAACTCGAACAGCTCGGCCTGATCCAGCGCCTGCATCACCCCGATGGCTGCCACACCTACCTGCCTGCACAGGAAGGGCACACGCATCTGCTGATCTGCACCGCCTGCGGCAGGACCGTGCCCTTCAGCGGTGACGACCTCTCCGGGCTGATCGCCGACACAGCCAAGCGGAGCGGCTATCAGATTCAAGACCACTGGTTGCAGTTCTTTGGACTGTGCGCGGAGTGCCAGGAGCTCTCCCAATGATGCGGCAAAACTTTCTTTCCTTGATATTGATAGTTACTCAGTTCATCATAATCTTATCAGCGTGCGCCAACGCAGAATACGCCCCGGAGATAAAATCACCAGATAGCCTCAAAGTGCTTGCTGTAGAGTCCTTCCTGGCCGATATCACCCAAAACGTCGCTGGAGATCGCCTCCGCGTGAAGACTCTCGTTCCATATGGGATCGATCCGCACACATTCGAACCCACACCGCAGGAGGTCTCTCTTATCGCAGCGAGCCAGGTGTTGATTATTAATGGCGCTGGTTTCGAAGAGTGGCTCACAGAGACGTTAGCCAACGCTGGCGGTCAGCGTCTGGTGATCGAAGCCGCAGCCGGTCTGACACCTGTCATCCGCTCTGCAGATTTTTCAACCGGCTCTGGAACAACATCCAGTGAGATCTGTCCGGCCCCGGACCAGGCTCAGCCTCAAAAGCAGGGTGACTGCGTAACTCCTTCGTCGCAGGGAGAAAGCCACCGTGCGCTTGAAGGCGATCCACACTTCTGGCTCGACCCCACAATGGTGATCCGGTATGTCGAGAACATTCGCGATGGCCTCTCACAGGCCGATTCGGCAGGGAAAGATGACTATGCGAGAAATGCCTCAGCTTATATCGCCGAACTGCAAGCCCTGGACACCTGGATCGTCGAACAGGTGGCTCAACTCCCTCCAGAAAAGCGCCTCCTGGTCACCAACCATGAGAGCTTTGGCTATTTTGCCGACCGTTATGGGTTCAAAATCATCGGGACGATCATCCCCAGCGTGAGCACACTTGCCATGCCGACCCCTCCGCAGATCGCCCAGTTGATCGACGCCATCCGCGCCACAGGCGTGAAAGCTATCTTCCTCGAGACCGGCAGCAACCCGCAGCTGGCAGAGCAGATCGCCCGCGAAGCTGGGGTTGAGGTCATAGCCACGCTTTACACGCACTCGCTCTCAACACCCGATGGGGATGCACCGACCTATATCGAGATGATGAAGTACAATACCCGCACGATCGTCGAAGCGCTAAGGTAGGCACCACTATCATCAGCTGCCCAATGTACCATGTCAGGTCTCATGAATCATCTGATAACCCTCGCTTGAAGAAAACAGAGAGCCAACCTGGACGGGATGAAGCGGTCTACGCAGTCAGGTTTAGTGCTCTTGGTAGCCGTGACTGCATTCGTCTGAGCGAAATGCACACAAGAACGATGAAACTTCTATAATCAATCGGCGGATCCCATGTCCATACCCCTGCCTCAACTTCCCGCAACACTCGATCTGGAGAATGTAAGCGTCTCCTACAATGGGACGCGTGCCCTGGAGCACCTGACCTTCCGGGTGCCTCATGGGGCACGCCTAGCAGTGGTAGGACCTAACGGCGCTGGCAAAACGACGCTCTTCAAAACGCTGGTGGGGCTGCTTCCTCTACAATCCGGCAAGATCTTAATCCATGGTCAGCCACTTGGCCACCATCAGGATTGCGTTGCTTATATCCCTCAGCGTGAAGAAGTCGACTGGCGTTTCCCGGTCACGGTGGGTGATGTGGTCATGATGGGACGTTTTGGAAGGCGCGGCTGGCTTCGTCGCCCGACGTCCGAAGATCGAGAGATCGTGGCGCATAGCCTCGAGCAGCTGGGCATCGCTGATCTCGCTGAGCGTCCCATTGGCGAGCTCTCTGGAGGGCAGCAGCAGCGTGTCTTCCTGGCGCGCGCCCTGGCCCAGCAGCCTCACATCCTGCTCATGGACGAACCTTTCACCGGGGTCGATATCGCTGCCCAGGAGATCACCCTGGCATTGCTGGAACACCTGCAGGAAAGACAGGTCACCGTTATGGTCTCGACCCACGATCTCAACCTGGTTTCCGAGCGCTTCGCGCAGGTATTGCTGCTCAACCGTCGCCTGATCGCTTTCGGTTCCCCCGCAGAGGTGTTTACCCCTGCCCACCTCAGCCAGGCATTCGGCAGCCATGTACTCTTCCTGGAAGGCGCCATCCTGGTCGACCAATGCTGTCCACCCGAAGAGGAGGGGTTGCGCAGATGAACGGATGGATCGAATCGCTGTTCACACCGTTGACCTATGCCTTCATGCAGCGTGGTCTGGCTGCAGCGCTGATTGTTGGCATCCTGTGTTCGGTGATCGGCTGCTATGTGGTCTTGCGCTCAATGGCATTCCTGGGAGATGCCCTGGCACACGCCGTGCTACCCGGTGTTGCGGTGGCTTATCTGCTGGGGAAAAACCTGACCTTGGGTGGGCTTGCGGCAGCGCTGGTCGTGGCTTTCGGGATCGCATTCTTCACCAGGCAGGGTTCTCTGAAAGAAGATACCGCCATTGGCATCCTCTTCGCGGCAGCCCTATCGTTGGGTATCGTCTTGATCAGCAGCATTCGCACCTACGCTGTCGATCTCAGCCATATCTTGTTCGGCAACGTCCTGGGTGTCAGCCCGCTCGATCTGTGGCTCACCGCGGGTACTGGTCTGCTCGTCCTCTGCGCCATTCTGATCTTTTACAGACCCTTCCTGGTGATTTCATTCGACCCCGTGCTGGCTGCCACCTTGCGTCTGAACGCCGAAGCTTTTCGATTAATACTTTTGATCCTGCTCTCGGTGACCATCGTCATTTCCATGCAGACAGTGGGTGTTGGGCTTGTGGCAGCCATGCTGGTCACACCGGCAGCCACCGCATATCTGCTCGTCCGCCGTCTGCCGACCATGATGGCTCTCTCCGCAGCGATCGGAGGGTTCTCCAGCCTGGCAGGGTTATTTGCCAGCTATTACCTGAATGTGGCCTCCGGGGCAGCGATCGTGCTCACCGCCACTCTTGTCTTCTTGCTGGTTTTTCTGTTCGCCCCCGAGCGCGGTTTGGTTAAGCAGCTGTTCAGGCAACCATCCGGCGATCAGGAAAATCCGGCTTAGGAAAAATCAACCGCACAGTACGCTCGAAGAACAGGTAATCCCATGCCCACCCCAGCAAGACAAGCAGGCGATTGCGGAACCCGATCAGTTTATAGAGGTGCACCGCCAGCCAGATCACCCAGGCTGGAAAACCGGTAAAGGAATGAGCTCCCAGGCGGACCACCGCGGCATTCCGACCGATGGTCACCATGCTGCCTGGGTCGCGATAGACGAAAGGGAGAGGTTTCTCACCCCTGAGCTGCAGTCGAATGTTCTCGGCAGCTACCACCCCTTGTTGAATCGCAACAGGGGCGATCATCGGCAAGGGGCCGTTCTCATCTTCCTGATATGCCAGATCCCCGATCACGTAGACCTGCGGATAACCGGGCAAATGCAAAGTCGGCAGCACCTCAACCCGGGCCTGGCGGGTGAGCGGGATGTCATTGTCAGTCACCACAGGCACACCCCGCACCCCCGCGCTCCAGATGACCGTCTCGGTGGGGATCACTGCCCCATCTCTGAGTGTGAGAGAGTCACTCGAAACCGCGCTGACCATTTTCCCGGTGCGTACATTTACCCCCATCCGACGCAGGCGCATTTCAGCATAGCGCTGCAACCTCTCTGGCCAGCCTGGGAGCAAGTGATCGGTCGCCTCGAGAAGCAGGATGCTCACCATGTGCATTTCCAGTTCAGGGTAATCGCGCGCCAGCGGGCCACGGATCAGCTCGGCGAGCGCGCCAGCGAATTCGATCCCTGTCGGCCCGCCCCCCACGATGGAAAAAGTGAGCATGCGCTTGCGGATCGCCGGATCACTCTCGAATACGGCGCGTTCGAAACAATTCAGAATGTGATTACGCAAAGCGATCCCGTCCTCGAGCGTCTTCAGAGGGAAGGCGAACTCGGCGGCTCCGGCAACGCCAAAGTAGTGCGAGGTGCTGCCGACCGCCAGGATCAGGTAATCGTAGGAAAATGATTTATGAGGAGTCTGGATCTGACGCGTCTCTAAATCGATGGCGGTCACTTCGCTCATATAGAAACGAGCGTTCGCCTGACGCCTGAGGATGCTGCGCACGGGATAGACAATGCTCTCTGGTTCCACTTCCGCTGCCGCCACCTGATACAGCAAAGGGAAAAAAGTGTGATAATTGTTGCGGTCCAGGATGAGCACGTCGACCGGAGCACTGGCAAGCGTCCGCGCCGCCCAAAGACCCCCAAAACCAGCGCCAACGATGAGGACGCGAGGGCGTGTAGCAGGAGCCATGTTTATCCCTGATGACCCAGCTGCTTCTCGAGATACTCTTTCAGCGCTCTGGCATTGTTGAGCTCGCTCTCCCGGCTGCTGAAGAGCAGCGTGATATCCTCCCGACGGGCAACATCGACGAGGGGCTGCCATACCTCGGGGTTCAGGTCCAGCTCAGCGAAGTAGCGTCGGCGGAACTCGTCCCATTTTTCTGGCGCGTGCCCATACCAGGCACGCAGCTCGTCGCTGGGGGCGATATCCTTGAGCCAGTGTTCAATCCTCAGTTCTTCCTTTTTCTTTCCTCGCGGCCAGAGCCGATCGACTAGAAATCGCTTCCCATCCTCAGGCGCAGGGGGTTCGTATACCCTTTTTATTCGAATGACCATACCTCTCCAGGCGCAGTGTCTGAAATCGAGATTCTATCCAAGGAGGCTTGGAATTTGCATCATCTTTATAACATTAAATCGTGTTCTCACCAGAATCTGGCTCCATGAAATTGTAGGCTTACAGGAATAAATTCAACCCCAAATCCGATTTGGTAAAAGGTTCGATTATCTAGGTATTCCTGCGAGATCTGTGGGAAGTTTTTCGGCGAGAACTTCTGCCTCTTCGCTTGAATAGTATCGGGTTCTGTTGCGCCCTTCCACCTTCGCCTGGTATACCGCCATGTCCGCGCAATGAATGATCTCTCTGGCTGACATTTGAGTGCCGATGTTGCTGGCAATGCCGAAGCTCATCGTCGTACGGATCTCGGCGCCCGTGATCGGCGATTCGAAGCGCGCCGCCTCGACTGCCTCCCGCACTGCTTCCACCCTGGAATAGGCTTCCTCCGGCATGGTCTCTGGGAGCAGGATGGCAAACTCCTCCCCACCAAAACGAGCCACCACGTCGTAAGAGCGGAAATACTCCACCAGGATTTTCGCCACCCCTGCCAGGACGGCATCGCCTGACAGATGCCCAAAGGCGTTGTTGATATTGCGTAAGAAGTCCAGATCGGCCATCACGATCGTCAGTGGGCGCCCGTATCGGCTGGCGCGTGAGAGCTCAGAGTCCAACGCCTTCATGAAATATTCAGCATTCCAGAGACCCGTCTTTGCATCTTTTTGCGCCAGCTGTTTGAGCCGAGGCACTGCCAGGGCACGGTAAATCAGATAAAGAGGGGTGAGCGCCATGGCGATCAACCAGACATTCTCTTCCATCAAGATAACCAGGACAAACCCCATGGTTAGCATGGCAAAGTCAGTCCCGATATTCTCAGCCGCCAGGATGCCAGACTCCCGCCAGGATACCCTGCGTGCCAGGACAAGCGCCTGACCCACGATTAAATGATTGAACACAGCATACCCGGCTGCGCCAAGAGTTGCCCCGCCGATCGCCTGCAGCGTCGTGTAGACCTCAGATCCAGGATTGAGCCACCGGAAAAGATAGCCGGCCCCTGTTCCTATAAGGATATGCATGCTGATGTTGAATGGCTGTAAATACCAGGCGCGTAAATGCTGACTTTTGATCAGCAGTTCTTTAAGCCATTCCACCAGATGGACGATGATCACCATCAAGACGAACAAAGCCGGATTGAGCCGTATCACACCCGCGTAGAAAAATATCAACGCAGGATGGTAGAGCTGATGGCCTGGTGCCTCAGCCTTAAAGAGCTGTGCAACTGTAGCCAGGCTGGTGAGCAGTCCAAAGACCAGCCATTCTCCCTCTCGGTAATCGAACACCGCCAGGGAATATCCGCCAGAAAGCCCTCCAGCGATCAGAATCACGCCAACATACGCCCAGGCTCGATTTGTCATCGGTCATGACTCCTCATGGTGGATCTTTCAATTACACCTGTGCAATGATTAGGATCTCTAAAATCCCAAGACATCAAATGCATCTCCTTATGGCTCCCAGTAAACAGAGCTCCAATTGACCGTTCCCCAGTTCACCGCGCCCCAGTTAACAGAGCCCCAATTGACGCTCCCCCAGTTTACAGAGCCCCAGTTCACAGAACCCCATTGAATCGGATCGCTCCCGCTCCAGAGCAGCTGGCTGGCAGCTATTCCGATGTTGGCTGCCTCTACGGAAGTTCCATTGACCGCCGCGAGAATGTCCAGGTATCTGGCATCTGAACCGGGTAGATCTCGCCCTGTTGTCATCAGGCGATATTTCACCTGGTCTGGGTTCAGTCCGGGTTCATCCTGTAAAAGAAGGGCTGCTGCCCCAGTCGTGACAGCCGAAGCCATGGAAGTTCCAGACATCCTGAAGTAATCCCGGTTAACGATATGGTCAGGATGTTCCCTGCTCAACCTGGAATGGGGGCTGGCGAGCAGGCTGATGATATTGTTCCCAGGGGCAACCAGATCGGGCTTGGCAAACCCATCCATGGTAACCCCTTGCAGGGAGTAGGGGGCAAGGAAGTCATCCCCGGTGTCCGGTGTCCCAAGGTCATCCACGGCGCCAACCGTGATAACAAAAGGATCATTCGCCGGCGGATGAAGCATTGCATCCTCTCCATTGTTTCCGGCGGATACGATGACTACGATCCCGTTGAACCATAAGATCTCGAGTGCAGCGTCAAGCGGACTGGTATGATAAGACTCCGGGATGGAACTGGTCAGCGAGAGGTTGACGACCCGAATGTTGTAATCCACCCGGTGCTCATAGACCCAGTTTAGACCGGCGATCAGGCGTGAGGTCGTTGCCATCCCTTGATTGTCTGTAACACGAACATTTACCAGATTGACTTCCGGCGCCACCCCGGCGTAAAGGCCATCTGAAAGAATCCCGTTTCCCCCAATCACGCCAGCCACATGCGTGCCATGCCCGAACTGATCGTTGGGCGCGCCATAAGCGGTAATGACACGCGACTCGCGTTTCCCTGCTTCGCCATTGCCAAGATCATCGTGCAGAGCGATTCCGCTGTCAACAACCGCCACAGTGATCCCCCGACCTGTGAGTGTTGGGTTTTCATCCCGAATGCGATCAACCCCGATCGCCGAGAGGAAAACATTTGGAGGCAACTCCACATTTGAGCAGCGCAGGCATCGATTCTCACTAAGCCTGGCATCTGGGGAAATCCAGCGCACAGCAGGACTGGATGCCAGCTCCATCGCAGCACGGGCTGACATTTCCGCAGCAAAGGCGTTGATGATGGGCAAGTCGAGGCTGATCGCCCCGCCGAAATCCCTAACGAGTCTTTCTGCAGTATCAGCATCATCAACCTTCTGGATGATCACCCCAACCTTCAGATCGGGATTTTCTCTCGCCATCTGGATCAGCCAGGGATGCACCTTACTCGGGTTACTCCTGATGGCTCCCGCCGTAAATCCCCCCAGCAGCATTAGAAACAATAAACAAGATAGCAATTTTCTGGATATCTGAAAGATGACCTGCATCGATATACCCTCCCGATGATCTTCTAAATTGAAAAACCCTTGAGCGGGATGCCCAAGGGCTAGTAATGATGAGCAGCCTAGGCAGCCCGTCCGTCATACAGGCGCATACGCGGGAGATGCACTGCGACTGTTTAGACCGTAGCTTTGCGCCCCTGCCTTTCGACAGGTTTGCCTTTTCTGTGCAACAATATGAGCCTAGGCAGCTCGACTGTCATGCGGCAGTGGATGCCGTTTAGACCGTGGCTTTGCGCCCCTGCCTTTCGACAGGTTTGCCTTTATCTGCGCTGTTTGTTAATGCAGGCGGGCAGGAAGTTCTCTGATACTCATTGCCCATAACATCGATCAGCCCGCCGGCAAGCCGATAGTACTTAAGTCCTAACTACAATTCGGTTAACGCAGTTGGCTAACTTTTGTTACACCAATTTATTACTATTTTATTACTATGATGGTTTTTCTCTCGGCAGCAACAAGGAGAATCCCGGCCGCGATTGCTAGCTGCGTCATTTCTTCTCCCCTAATCCGGGTTTAGAATTTCATCTGATGAACCCTTCGAAACGAGACAGACGCCAGTTTAAATAACAGGATACCCTCCAGTAAGCGTTCGAAACATCTCACCATACCACTCCCTGGAAGTTTTCGCTTGGATTCTTTCATCGCCAGCATTGTGAGCATGATCGCAATCAATCTCCCAGGCGTGAAAGCCATTTCCACAGTGCAATCGTCACATCGATATAAACCTCGAACATGGTGAGATGCGTTTCTTTCCATCTTCAGAGGTCCATTCACCCATAACGTGAAATCTATGAGGTGTCACGCTGATTACGACGCGGATGTTCCTGCTGGTTTTGGGCCTGGTTTAGGCCTACCTTTTCGTCACGAAGGACCTGTTCATCGATGTACCTATCGCCGGGCTCATCATCCTACCTGGCACAGCTATGGCAGCTGCAATCGGCCTGCGCGTCGCCAGGCCAGACTGGGACAAGGCTGTACATTCTGCTCTCATCTTCGGGATCGCGGTCATCCTTTTTTCACGCTTCGAAATCTCTCCCTTCCATTCCTTTCTTTGGCTGCGTCTGGACTTGCGCCTGGTCCTCGATCTGGGAACAGCCGGGATCTTTCTCGTCATATGCAGCGTTGGTGTATTCCTGCTGCCGTTATTCGACTCGCGGGTTCGGAACGAAGGTCCAGCACAGACCCTATGAAAAGTGGCAGTTAGTGCGCTCCTGTCTCTGCTGATTGATTACCTCTTTGCTCATGGGTACCTCCTGGGGTTAGTAGCTCTGATCCTGGGGAGCATAGCTGCCCTTGGTCTGGCTGTTGTGGGGGCGGTCGTTGGGCTGATCAGGTTTGAGGCGATCGGCGCTTGGGCCGGCAGACCGGACTCCTGTTGGAGGCCTCATTACCCTGGCATGGTTGCTTCTGGGCAGACCATGGTTTCCGTGAATTAATATAGCATTGGTGAATTATCAGAGCGGGAGCAATCATATTCTTCACGATCTGTTCCTTCATCGGCAAATGCAGATGCGCTCAAGACAGAAACGATGAACCCCAGATAGTTATCGGTGAAAGAGCGTGCAAGGAACAGCACAGCCAATAGCCATAATCCATACCCGGCTAACATGTACTGTAAACGCCTGTTCATGCGCATCCTGGCGATCAAGACGACAAGCAAAGGCAAGCCCAATGTCACCTGTAGGATCGCAAATGGGAACTCTGAATCTGGCTGGATAATGCCGAGGGAAAGAAACAGTGACCCGACGCCAAATCCCCCTGCCGCAAAACGAGCAGAACCACCCGCTTGATAGACAAGGGTGTCCTCCAGAAAAGCCGGCGCATCCCATAGCAGCCAGGGGATGACTATACTTCCCAAGACGATCAAAAAGATCGCCAACGGCTTTCTTAATTGTAGATATATTTGTCTCCACCCACTTCCGCTGGCAAGCCAGGCAAAATAAAAGGGCACGAAAAGCCAGGCGAACTGCTTGGTGGCACAGGCTATACCCAGAGCTACTGAAGACCAGCTAATCCGTCTTACCTGAAGCAGACGAACGGTTGCCAGGAGCCAAAACAGAGTCATGATGTCATTGCGTCCCTCGATCACGAAAACAACTAAGAGTGGATTTAACCCTGAGATGATCAACAATAGCCGCTGATTTACTGGATTCTCAGAGAGTCCCCAGGCAAGCCAGAGTGTCCCGGCGAAGAAGAGCAGCAAGATGATGCGTTGATCGAACCACCCGAAAACCTCATTAACGAACCATTGCATCGGCAGGGGCAGTAGAAATGTCAAAGGGAGATAAGGGTAATGAGACAATGCCGGGTGAACCGTGACACCACCTTCATCGTATGGCCAATCCGCCAGCGGTGTCTCGTGGTAATCTGAGCTGTAGGGGTTCGCTCCCCCCAGAAGGAAACGTGCTGCAGCTTCACTTTGGATCAGACCATCATGAACGAAACGGTACGGCGCGGTGGTTGCCCGCATCCACATCGCCAGCCCGGCTGGAATAATGACAATGATAAAGATGGCCAGGAGGATCAGCGTTGTCCTGAGCGTCTGCAGGATCGGCCATCTGGTCTCACTTGATTCGAAAAAATCGAGAAGAGCGTAAATCCCAAGGAAAAGCACTAACAACGCAGAAATGCTGCGATCATAGGGAACGACCAACGGCAATAATATGAACGGACGCAGGGCAAAATAAACCCCAGTTAAGAGCGCAAGCACGATCAGTTCGAGGGAAAACACCCCAGGAATTGAGATTTTACGATTCATAAATCCTGTGACCCAATGGCAGACGAGCGCTACAGACTCTAATGAATCAACCGTAAAAATTATATGGAAAAGGATCCCGGTCAAACCATGACTTTTGCAAACTGACAGGAATGATAGAACCCTTGAGAGGCTAAGCGCGATAAATTTTTCGATACTTTAATTTCCGTCAGCGCTCTGGTAGCTCAGTCTCACCTTCTCGAACCGCGCAGTTAGCTGCTCTGGGCGCACCATGAGCGGCTCCTCCAGCCTGCGTTTCGCCAGTTCGAAATACGCCGGGATAACCTCATACCCCACAAATCTCCTTCCCAGCCATTTAGCCACCTTGCTCGTCTGTCCTGATCCTAAAAATGGGTCAAGCACCAGCTCGCCGGGATAGGAGTATAGCCGGATCAGGCGATAGGGGATCTCCTCCGGAAACGGCGCCGGATGATCCACAAAATTTGGCGGTACAGGCGCAATGTGCCAGATGTTATTGGCGATATCCAGAGTGAAAACCCGGTCGATCGGGAATTGCGCTTCTTCTCTTTCTCTTTCACTCCTCCCTCGATAAATCGGTGGTCCTGGTTTACGGAAGATCAGAATATATTCGTTCATAATATTGGGATAATAATAGCCCGGGTAGGGCTTTTGAATAGTAACTCCGGCGCGCTTGATGCCCGCCGTACACTTGTGCCAGATGATATCCTGGTGGAATTCCCAGCCATGCTCAACCAGTCTTGCGGTGACATCGAAAGGCACGGGGTAGTATTTCCCATCCAGCAGTAAAGTGCCGATCACGATCCCGCAGAAACCTCCGGGTTTCGTAACCCTGCATACCTCGCTGAACACCTCCCCCAGCCAATCGAGATAACCAGGGTAATCTGTGAAACCGCTTGCGTAAGCGCGAGTACGATAATAGCGCGTGCTGTCACTGGCATGGATATCGTAATCGATAGCATTCCAATAGGGCGGAGAGGTGACCGTCAAAGCCACAGTGTCGTCCTCGAGTTCGGGCATTTGTTCACATGAGTGGAGGAAGAATTGATCCATAATCCCAGTCCCTTATATCTTCGGGCTCATTGTATCTTCACAGAATAATACATCCTTGGTTGCTATAACCTACAGACTATTGCCACAGGAATCGACCAGTCGAGCTATTGTACCAGCCAAAGGTCTGCTATGTTTGGCTTGACTTGCTCAAACAAATCGATTTTTGAATATAAAAGAGGTGATATAATCATATTATCATAATAGATGATCATCTGATTCTTTGCAATGGAAACGCCTAATATTCACCTCCCTAGAAACAAACCCCTCTACGAACAGGTTGTTGAGCTCCTCGAAAAGAGAATAATCGATGGCGAATATCCCGTAGGCGAAAAACTGCCCACCGAAAGCGAACTGGCAACTGAGTATATGGTCAGCCGCACCGTCATCCGGGAAGCAATAAAGGCTCTACGCACGAAGGGGCTCGTAGATACTCATGCAGGCCGCGGAACATTTGTAGTAAGCGCAACAATCCAGGGTGTAGACACCTCCTTCGCTGCAGCAACCCAATCAAGCCCTGATAGAGGCTGGGGCCATCTGATTGAAATCCGCGAGATGCTCGAGCCAGAGATCGCAGCTCGGGCAGCCACTCGCGCTGACGAAGCTCTGCTGGCAAAGATGCAGCAAGCTATTAACCAAATGGATCAGGCCCTTGCCGAGGAACCGGAGGATCTCCGAAAATTTCTCGAAGCAGATTTTTCTTTTCATATGAGTCTGGCTGAGGCAACCGGCAATCCGTTGGTATTAATGATCATCAGCCCGGTAGTCAGGCTCATGCGCGACTTACAACGCTATCAACTCGCCCGACTTGAGGATAAAGGCAGACGTTCTCAACAAAACCATAAACGGATCATGAGTGCATTACTCAACCGTAACGCTGAACTAGCGCGTCAATACATGCTCCAGCACATTCGCCAGGTGCGCGAAGATGTAGAGGCTCCTCTCAAAATTAGGTATTGACTTATCGGTAGTAACCCTTTCTTCTCGATCTGCTTTGCTGGTAGAAATTATCGCCGTTGACAGAATAGCCTAATCTCACAGAAAGCAGATGGACACAAAAATCCTCATCTTAATACTCAACGGACTGACCCAGGCGTCTCTGTTATTCGTGCTCGGGAGCGGTTTAACCCTGGCTTTCGGATTGATGCGTGTGGTTAACCTCTCTCATGGAGCCTTTTACCTCTTGGGAGGTTACATCGGGTATTCGGTCCAGAAAGCCACGGGGAATTGGGCACTGGCATTCCTGGCAGGGGCATTTTCAATAGCCATTCTTGGCGGTCTCTTTGAGCGCACTATGCTTTTCCGGGTGCGGGGCAACGACCTTTCCGAAACCTTGCTGACGATCGCCCTTTCTATGGTCATCGCTGATATCTGTCTGGCAGTGTGGGGTGGTCACCCTCTCACCTTGGTTGTTCCTCAGGCGATCAATCCACCGATCACAATTTTTGGCATCACCTACCCGGGATTCCGTTATTTACTGATGCTGGCGGGGGTGATCATCGCGCTTGGATTATGGTTGATTCTCTACCGGACAAAGCTAGGCGCTGCGGTTCGGGCCGGCGTCGATGACCGAGAGACAGTCAGCGCATTGGGAGTAAACATTGATGCTATTTATTCTCTGGTCTTCTTGCTCTCCGCATTGCTTGTTGGGATTGCAGGCGTGTTGGGAGGCACATATTTGCAACTGAGCCCTGGCACCGATACAACCATCTTGACTTACTCATTGGTAGTGATCATCCTGGGTGGAATGGGGAGTCTTTCAGGCACAGTGATCAGCGCTCTAATCTTGGGGCAGATAATATCTTTCAGCCGAGCCTATGCGGCTGAGTATTCTATGTTCCTCCTATTTATACCTATGGCTATCGTCTTGGCGATTCGCCCACAAGGCTTATTGGGGAGGCGTGGATGACGATCGCTCGCAGTAGTCTGTTCAGATTTGTCATCGCAGGGATCATCCTGTTGCTTCTTTTTCTACTACCCTATTATGCAGGCCAATATACCATTACGACCTTTGTCCGCGTAATTTACTTCGGCTTTCTCTCGCTCAGTGTAGGAATGCTGATCGGCCAAGGCGGTATGGTTAGCCTGACCCAAACTGCTTTCTTCGGCTTAACTGGCTACATGATCGGGTTGCTGGGATACGAACGAGGTGTGCCTTTCCCCCTCCCAGATCTGATCGGTCTGGCATCAGTCTTATTACTGGCCTTCATTTTTGGCGCCATCGCCATGCGCACAGAACGAATCGTCTTTCTCATGATCACGCTGGCTTTTGGACAGATCTGTTGGGCGTTTGCTGCACAGAACACCTCCCTGCTCCATGGGTGGGCTGGCATTCGTGGCATCCGTCCATATACCGTCTTAGGAATCAACTTTGCCAAACAGGCAAACTTCTACTGGGCTTCCTTAATCCTGTTCCTCGTGGGTATCTGGGTTTTGTGGAGGATCTCAAAATCCCCATTTGGTCTGGCGTTGAACGGGATCCGTGAAAATTCCCGTCGCATGGCGGCTCTTGGTTATCCGGTTTATTGGATTCGTTTGGTCGCTTTCCTGCTCGCATCCCTTTATGCCGGCGTTGGCGGTATATTAGCAACATATTACACCGGTATCATCACCCCCACAACAATCCATATGAGCAGGACGATCTGGATCCTTCTGATTGTCATCTTGGGAGGAGCAAATCATTTCTGGGGTCCGGTCGTCGGTACCATCATTGCAGTGTGGATCGATGTGATCGCCAGTCAAATAACCGAACGCTATAACACAGTCATTGGTATTATCTTTTTGTTAACAGTACTGTTTTCTCCCACGGGGGTCATGGGTATCCTGGACGAATTCCGTAAAGGTCGCTTTCGCAGATTTCAACACAAATATGCCGACCAGGAAAACTTTTCACCGATAATTCAAAATGAGCCACGGGAAGGAGGTGATAGGGGAAGTACGACAAAGGATAAGCGGATTAATCGCTGAGAAGGAAAAAAGTGGTCAAAAGGCTGATTAATAAATATAAGGAGGATATCACCATGTCGAAGAAACTGTGGGCCATCATTTCACTAATGATGGCGTTGAGCATGCTTATCGCATGCGCTGCCCCGGGCGGCGAGGTGCCAGGTGCCGGCGAGACTGCCCCTCCCGAAGCACCTGAGGAACCAACAGGCGAGATCAAGATCGGCTTCATCAGCGCCCTCACAGGGGTTTTCTCTGCCTTTGGCACGATGCAGAAAGAAGGAGCAGTTCTCGCCCTGGAAGAAGTCAATTACACTGCTGGCGGAAAGAAAATCGTCGTAATCTATGAAGACGATCAGCTGGATAACGAGCTGGCGGTAACCAAAGCCAAGAAACTGGTCGAGCAGGATAAAATCGATATCCTGACAGGATTGGTTTCGGGAGATGAGGGATTAACGGTCGGCGACTACATGAAAGATAAAAATATCCCTGTTCTGCCCATGTATTCCGCTTCCGAAGATATGACCATGCGCTTCTGGTACCCCATGATCGTCCGCCCAACCTGGACAGGCGCCCAGCCCATGGATCCTTTTGGCTATTGGCTGGCTGCAGAGAAGGGATTCAAGAAGGTCTACATGATCGGAGAAGATTACTCCTATCCTTATAACCAGGGTGGCGGTTTCAAGCGCGGATTCTGCCGTGGCGGCGGAGAGGAGGTTACCACCGTCTGGCATCCTGTGCCTCTGGACGATTTCTCCTCCATCATCGCCAGCATCCCATTGGATCAAGGCTATGATGCTGTTCTTTACAACGGCGCCGGTGCGGATGCGGTTGCATTCGTTAAGCAATATGTCGAGTTGGGCATGTTGGACAAGATCCCATTGATCGGACAATCCAACACCTTCGAAAAACCAGATCTGGATTCCATGCCAACCGATATCGTTGGCGAAGACAGGCTTTCTCCTCATCTCACCGCTGATGATTTGAACACCCCAGAATGGAACCGCTTCAAGGAAGCTTTCGTCAAGCGATGGGGGCATACACCCTCGGCAGCATCTGAATTTGCTTATACTGTGATGCGTTTGATTCTGCGCGCGATCGATGCTGTGAATGGGGATGTCTCTGATAAAGCTGCTCTGGTGAAAGCGATGAAGACCGTGGATATGTCCGACACACCGCGCGGCCCGATCAAACTGGACGATTACAATGCAGTGGTCGAAAATGTCTATATCCGTGTGGTTGCAATGGGCGATGACGGGATGATGTACAACAAAGGCCTCCTGACCATCAAAGAAGTCAGCCAATTTGGGCCTTACGATCCCGAGCTATATCTTGCGCAACCCCCAGATTCTAAGGATTATCCCCCGGACAAATGCTCCGATTTCCCACCCGAGATGCTCAATGTGCCAACACCTTATGAATACGTCGAATTTGGCAAATAACTGCTAACGCCAGTCTTAAGTCTTAAGGGAAGCGAGCAAAGAACACCATATGACAATCAGGCCTGATCAGGAGTACGCGTTGATCACCACCACTGTATCGAAAAGTTTCGGTGGTGTCCATGCTGTCAGGGATGTGAGTCTTGCAATCCCAATCGGTGAAAAGCGTGCCCTGATCGGGCCAAATGGCGCCGGGAAGACAACTTTGTTCAATCTCATTGCGGGTGAATTGACTGCTGACGCTGGACAGATAGAAATTTTCGGGGTTGATATCACCCGAATGAGCGTACAGGACCGTGCCAGGTTAGGGCTGGGGCGAACCTACCAGATATCTCAATTATTCCTCAATCTAACCGTAGAAGAAAATCTTTTCCTGGCAGCAGCTGCCAGTGGCAAACTGGAATTCAATCTGATGCAACCCTGGGGGAAGTGCGTCAGAGAACGCGATTGGGCTTACCAAACTGCTGAGCAGGTTGGTTTATCAGATTATCTGCACCACCGTGTGTCTGAGCTTTCCCACGGCTTGCAGCGCCAGCTCGAACTGGGCATGGCTATAGCCTTGAGGCCGCGCCTGATCATGCTGGATGAACCAGCAGCCGGCCTTTCCCCTCTAGAACGTTCGATACTTACTAATCTAATCAAGAACCTCACGCGCGAGGTGACGCTGATCTTGATTGAACATGACATGGAAATTGTTATGGATCTTGCTGACCGCATTACTGTGCTCAATCGGGGCGCCATCATCGCAGAAGGAACCCCCGCTGAAATTCGAGCCAGCGAGCAGGTTCAGCAAGTTTATCTAGGAAGCTCCTATGCCTGAATCGCTTCAGACCATTACACCTACACTTCTGGATGTACGGGATCTCCATGCTTATTATGGAGACAGCCATGTGCTTCAGGGCTGCTCCTTGCGGGTTAGCAGGGAGTGTGTAGCTGTCCTTGGGCGTAATGGTATGGGCAAAACTACCCTGTTGAGATCCATCCTCGGGTTGACACCGCCTCGATCCGGGAGCGTACGATGGAAAGAGGAGGAATTGGCTGGAAAAAAACCGTTTGCCATTGCCAGCAAGGGGATTGGTTATGTACCTCAAGGCAGACGCCTTTTTCCATCCCTGTCCGTTGATGAGCATTTGAAACTCACTTATCGGAAGACAAATAAACCAAATGAGTGGTCACCCGAGCGGGTTTATGAACTCTTTCCCGAGCTTGCCGAGCGTCGACGGCTGGGTGGCGCACGCTTGAGCGGCGGCGAGCAACAGATGCTGGCTATCGGTCGCGCATTGGTGACCAATCCTGAACTTATCCTTCTGGATGAACCTTCCGAAGGTTTGGCACCAGTGGCAATCGAACGTGTCATAGAAGCCTGCCGTGAGCTTCTCCAAAATAACATCGCCATCCTGCTGGTCGAGCAGAATATCCATGTCGCCGGATTGCTCGCTGATCGCATCTATGTCCTGGTGAGCGGTCGCACTGTATACGAAGCGCGCACTTCTGAGTTCCTTGAAGATCACGATCTGCGCCTAAAATACCTCGGCGTCTAGAAAGGACAACCATGACCAAGACCATTGGGATCATCGGCGCTTTGGATACCAAAGGAGCCGAGTTTGCATTTCTCAAAGCCGAGATCGAAAAACGTGGGTTTCGAACCCTGGTGATTAATATCGGCGTGATTGGCCAGCCTCTCTTCGAGCCAGATATCAGCGCAGAAGAGGTTGCCAGGGCAGGCGGCACAGAGCTGGCTGAACTGATCGAGCGCCGCGATCGCGGCGAAGCCATGCAGGTCATGACACAAGGCATCGTCCACGTGATCAAACAGCTCCAAGAGGAAGGAAAAATCGATGGGGTAATCTCGATGGGCGGTGGAGGTGGGACCGTGGTCGGCACCAGCGCAATGCGCGCCCTGCCGATCGGTTTCCCCAAAGTGATGGTGTCTACTGTGGCTTCTGGCGATGTCAGCGCTTACGTCGGCACCAGTGATCTGGTGATGATGCCCTCCGTGGTGGATGTTGCCGGACTCAACCGCATCAGCCGCACCATCTTCACCAACGCCGCCGGGGCGATCTGCGGTATGGTGAGCAGCGAAGTAGAGCAAGACATCGAGGAACGTCCCCTCATCGCCGCCACTCAGTTTGGCAACACGACCCGAGCCGTGGACCATGCCCGCAGCATCATAGAGGCAAACGGCTACGAAGTTCTGGTTTTTCATGCCACGGGTACGGGAGGCAAAACCATGGAAAGCCTGATCGCCAGCGGCTACATCGCCGGTGTCCTGGACATCACCACAACCGAATGGGCGGATGAGGTCTGCGGAGGGGTTTTGAGCGCTGGCCCAAACCGGCTGGAAGCAGCTGCCAGGGCGGGCATCCCCCAGGTGGTTGTGCCCGGCTGCATCGATATGTGTAACTTTTGGGCTCCCGAGACCGTCCCGCAGAAATATAAAGACCGCTTATTCTATCAATGGAATCCAAATGTGACCCTGATGCGCACGACCCCGGAGGAGAACGCTCGCATGGGTGCCATCTTCGCCGAGAAGCTGAATCAAGCGCGCGGTCCGGTGGCGGTCTTTGTCCCCCTGAAGGGCGTATCGGAGCTGGATGCTCCTGATAAACCTTTCTGGTGGCCAGAAGCAAATCAGGCTTTCATCACCGCGCTCAAAAGGGATCTGCGGTCTGACATCCCGGTGATCATCATGGACAACAATATCAACGATCCGGAGTTCTCCGGAAAAGTAGCCGAGAAGCTTCTCGAAATGTTGAAGAACAAGGAGGTCCAATAATATGGCAATTCCACGTGCAGAAATCCTGAAGAATCTTTACGCCAAGGCGGAAGCCGGTATTCCGATCATTGGTGGTGGCGCTGGCACTGGCATTTCCGCCAAATGCGAGGAGGCCGGTGGGATCGATCTGATCATCATCTATAACACCGGACGTTACCGCATGGCCGGGAGGGTTTCCATCACCGGGTTGTTTGCCTACGGCGACGCCAACGCCATCGTGATGGAGATGGCTGGAGAGGTGCTGCCGGTGGTCAAAAAAACACCAGTCCTGGCGGGCGTCAACGCCACCGATCCCTTCCGATTGATGCCACTATTCTTGAAACAGGTCAAAGAAGCGGGCTTCTCGGGGGTGCAGAACTTTCCCACAGTCGGGCTGTTCGATGGCAAGATGCGCGCTAATATGGAAGCAACCGGCCTGGGATACGATAAGGAAGTGGAGATGATCCAGCTGGCCCATGAAATGGACCTGCTCACCACACCCTACTGCTTCACAGAGGACGAAGCCCGAGCGATGGTCAAGGCTGGAGCAGACATCATCGTTGCTCATGTTGGTCTCACAACTGGAGGCACGATCGGCGCGGCGGTGGCCATGACCATGGACGAGGCAATTGAAGTGACCGGGAGGATCGCCGAGGCGGCGCGCAGCGTCCGCAAGGATGTGCTGGTGCTTTGCCATGGCGGCCCATTCGACGAACCAGAAAACGTGGCAGAAGCGCTGAAACGCCTGCCCGGCGTCAATGGTTTTTACGGCGCCACCAGCATGGAACGCCTGCCGGTCGAGCGCGCCATCACCGAACAGGTGCGCAGGTTCACCCAGATGAAGCTCACTCCATTTAAGCCATCTTGAGTACCCCTTGCACCGAGATCCAGGATGTTGAACCTGTGGGGATGAAATCCTCCCCACAGGTTTTTTTCATCCAGCCGCCGGGCGATTGTGCAACTATCGCTTCCATAAAAATTCATTCGCCGGATGGTCTGGCTGATTGATGAGCCACAAGAAGCCATTCACTCTTAGAACTCATGTGCTATAATTGAGGGAAAATTTTCCTGAAGCAAAGTGTCATTTACCCATGCCCCTCGATCTCAATCCCGCTCAGCTCGCAATCGTCGAGCATCCCCCATCCGGCAGCCTCTTCCTGGAAGGGCCCGCCGGCAGCGGCAAGACAACCGCCGGCATCGAACGTCTGCTGTGGTTGATGGCAAACGGCGTGCGGGGTGAATCGATCCTGGTCTTATTGCCCCAGCGCAACCTGGCTCTGCCTTACTACGAGAACTTGAGCGATCCTGGCGTTATCGCCGGCGGTCGCCCGCGGGTGCTCACCATCGGTGGTCTCTCCCAATACTTGATCGAACTCTTCTGGCCGCTGGTCGCCAATCAGGTGGGTTTTGCTCATCCAAACGATCCACCGGTTTTTCTAAACCTGGAATCCTCGCAATATTTCATGGCGCGGGTTGTACGCCCATTGCTCGAAAAAGGCCGCTTCGAGACCGCAGCATTAGATCGCAACCGCCTCTATAGCCAGATCGTGGACAACCTGAACAAAGCCGCCCTGGTGGGCTTCCCCCATACCGAGATCGGTGAAAGGCTACAGAAAGCTTGGGTTGGGGAAACCAGTCAGCTACGCCTTTATGCGGATACCCAGGAAGCCGCCAGTCTGTTTCGTGAATACTGCTTGGCGCATAACCTCCTGGATTTCTCCCTTCGTGTGGAGATCTTCTTTCGCCATCTATGGCCTGAAAGGTTCTGCCGTACCTTTTTGCGTAAATCTTTTCATCATCTCATCTACGATAATGTGGAAGAAGATGCACCGGTAGTTCACGAGATGGTAGGCACATGGCTTCCCGATCTCGAATCTGCCCTGTTGATCTACGACTGGGATGCCGGTTACAGGATCTTCCTGGGCGCCGATCCGCATAGTGCTTATCAGCTAAAAGAGGTCTGCACCGAAGGGGTCCGCTTTGATCGATCTTTTATCACCTCTCCTCAGATGCTCACCTTCATCATCGGTCTGGAAAAAGCTGCCCATCGACCAAACGAACGCAATGGCAACCGTTTTGCTTCTCCTCCAGGGAGCTCCCCCACAGCGACAGGGAAAAACGGCAGCTTACATGGGGAGGACCTCGAATCCGTCCTGATCTTCAAAGCGCACCGCTTCCATCCGGAGATGCTGGATTGGGTTGCCGCTCAGGTGAAGAACCTGATCGAGTACGAGGGTGCCCAACCCGGCGATATTGCCATTCTCTCACCCTACATGTCTGCTGCTCTGCGGTTTTCCCTCAGCGAACGGCTGAACCGGCTGGGCATCCCTACCCGTTCACATCGCCCCTCCCGTGCCTTGCGGGAAGAGCCCGCCATCAGGTGTCTGCTCACCCTGACCATGATCGCACACCCAGAGTGGCGCCTCGCCCCCACCCGTTTCGATGTCGCTTATGCCCTGGTCCAGGCTATTGATGGCATGGATCTCATCCGTGCCCAGCTGCTCACGGAGATCGTATATCGCGTGAAGAGCGATCGCCCTCAGCTCTCTTCCTTTGACCAGATCAAGCTAGAGGTACAGGGTCGGCTGACATACCAACTGGGAGCTCGATTTGAAATGCTGCGTCTGTGGCTCGAAGATTACAGTCTCCATCCGTTCAATGAGCTGGATTACTTTCTTAGCCGCCTGTTCGGCGAGGTGCTCTCGCAGCCGGGCTTTGGCTTCCACCGGGATTTGGATGCCGGACGGGCGGCTGCAAACCTGATCGATTCAGCCCGTCGCTTCCGCTATGTGGTCAGTGAGTTGTCATCCCTGGAAGACAGCTCAACCGAGGAAAGTAATCACTATGGCAAGGAATATATCCAGCTGGTTCAGGAAGGCGTGGTGGCTGCTCAGTATCTGCCCGCCTGGGAAGCCAGCTCAGAGGGAGCTGTATTTCTCGCGCCAGCCTATACTTTCCTGATGAAGAATCAACCGGTAGACTATCAGTTCTGGCTCGATATCTCCGGACAGGGCTGGTCAGAACGCCTCTACCAGCCGCTCACCCATCCTTATGTCCTCAGCCGCCGCTGGCCGGCAGGTTCGCTCTGGACCGATGCTGAGGAATTTGCCTCCAGCCAGGAGTCGCTTTATCGGTTGGTGCTGGGTCTGGCACGTCGCTGCCGGCGTAAGATCTTCCTCGGATTGAGCGAGCTTGGCGAAAGCGGAAACGAGCACAAAGGCCGCTTTTTGAACATCCTGCAGAAGATTTTGAGCGACCATCCGGCGAATATCATCCCAGAGTGAGATGGTTTCTGGATACCCCTTTCCAACGCATGCCTCGTCCCCGGTCACCTCTCAAGTCAGATGTGCCCGCGGAGGAACATGGCGCCAGCCAACCAAGTACTTTCATCGGTTGCCCACCAGGCTCCTGGGAAGAGAATGGCGCGCCCATCCATCAACCGAAAAAAGAATTTCGCCGGAACCTAGAAGGACCATTAAACGTCTTCGAGAATGTTGACTCTCCGTCCTAAACAAGAAGAGATCCTCGCTTACCGCGGCGGTCGGATGGGCGTTTCTGCTGTGCCTGGTAGCGGGAAGACGCACATCCTCTCCCTGTTAGCCGCCGAGATCATCAAAAGAGGGGTTCTGGAAGACGATCAGGAAGTGCTCATTGTGACCCTAGTCAATTCCGCCGTGGACAATTTCGCCCGCAGGGTGAGTGCTTTCATGGAAAGGCGCCACCTGATCCCCAATCTGGGCTACCGGGTGCGCACGCTCCACGGCCTGGCGCATGACATCGTCCGCGAACGACCAGATCTGGCGGGACTCCCTGAGGATTTCGATATCATCGATGAACGCGCCAGCGATCAGATCCGTCAGGACGCCGCCCTCGCCTGGTTGCGCGCTCACCCTGGCGCCCTGGATCCCTGGCTGAGCAAGAATTTGGAGGATTCCCGGGCTGAATGGGTGCGGCGGGAAAAACTCCCGGATCTCGTGAGCGAGATCGCCCTCGCCTTCATCCGCTCCGCCAAAGACAGACGCCTGACCCCCGAACGCCTCCGGGGAACGCTCGAGGAATTGCCCGTGACGCTTCCGCTGGCAGAAATGGGTTGCGCTATCTACGCCGACTATCAGCAGGCACTGCTCTACCGGGGAGCTGTGGATTTCGATGACCTCATCCGCCTGGCATTACTGGCTCTTGAGCAAGATCAGGCTTATCTAGAACGCCTGCGTTACCGCTGGCCATATGTTCTGGAAGATGAGGCGCAGGACAGCAGCCTCTTACAGGAAAGGATTCTGAATCTGCTCTCTGGGGAAAAGGGTAACTGGGTGCGCGTCGGCGACCCCAATCAGGCCATCTTCGAAACCTTCACGACCGCCAGCCCAGAGCACCTGCGTCGTTTTCTCGCTTCCCCAGATGTCATCCACCGGGAAATGCCCAATTCCGGGCGCTCCACCCAGAGCATCATCGATCTGGCGAACAAATTGATCGACTGGACGCGCCAGGAGCACCCTCTGCCGGAGGCGCGCACTGCCCTCAGTCTGCCGCATATCGAACCAACTCCCCCAGGAGATCCACAACCCAATCCACCCGATGATCCTGAAAAGGTGCACCTGGTCTCACGGAAATTCTCGCCCCAAGAGGAGATCGTCTCTGTTGCCCGCTCTCTCGCCGAATGGCTGCCCGACAACCCTGCATATACAGTTGCTGTGCTCGTGCCTCGCAACCAGCGTGGTTTCGAGCTGGTCGATGAGCTCCGGCGCAGGCGGCTGCCTTACAACGATTCGCTCCTGCGCAGCACAACCGCCACGCGTGGCGCAGCAGACGCTCTGGGTAAACTGGTGAATTACCTTACCGACCCTGGTTCGCAATCCAAGCTGCTTCAGGCGTACAAAGTCTGGAGGCGGAACTGGCTCGAAGAAGAGGATGGCAAGAAGCGCATGGAACGCGTGCTCGCTTATCTTCGAAATTGTAATCCGGTAGAATCATATCTGTGGCCCTACGCCGAGACAGACTGGTTGGAGACCCTGAATCTCTCCCTCGAGGATGGGTGGATCCGGGGGGAGCTCGAATCTTTCCGCCAGGTGGTACGCCGCTGGCAGGGTGCCGTTTTGCTGCCCATCGATCAGCTGGTTCTATCCCTTGCACAGGATATCTTCCATCAGCCGGTAGATCTGGCGCTGGCTCATAAACTTGCCCTGTTGCTGCGCCAGGCATCCAATATTCACCCGGACTGGCGTCTGCCCGAATTCTCAACCGAGCTGGCCCTCATCGCCCGCAACCAGAGGCGCTTCCTGGGATTTAGCGAGGAAGATACCAACGTCGATCCAGACAAATCCCCCGGCACGGTCTTCGTGTGCACAGTCCACAAGGCCAAAGGCCTGGAATGGGATCGGGTGTACCTGATGTCTGTAAACAATTATGATTTCCCCTCCGGTGAACAGGGCGATATTTACATCTCAGAACCCTGGTACATCCGCGACAACCTCAATCTTGTGGCGGAAAGCTTGCGTCAGCTGGATATCGCCTGTTCTCGGGAGGAGTATGAATGGTATCAGGAAGGTGAAGCCTCGATGAAGGCTCGCACAGATTATATCAACGAACGGTTGCGTTTACTGTATGTGGGGATCACGCGCGCCAGGCGGGAGTTGATCGTCACCTGGAACAGTGGACGTGATGGGAATCTGCACCAGGCCTTGCCGCTATCTGCTTTGATCGGCTATTGGAAGGAACGATACGGTGATTCCACATAATTTTCAATTCACTCAAGCTAATCTTCAAGATTATGTCGATTGCCGCCGGCGGTTCAAGCTGCGCTATCTGGATCAACTGCTCTGGCCAGCGGTGGAATCCGAGCCATTCCTGGAGAATGAGAAGCATCTCCGCATGGGCGCAGCTTTCCACCGTCTGGTCCAACAACATCTTTCCGGTATACCAGCCGAACGTTTGACAACCATGCTGAAAGCCAGCCGTTTGGCGGGAAGTGATCTTGAGATCTGGTGGAAGAATTATCTGGACGGGGCAGTCAAACTCACAATCCCTGAATATCAGGCAGGTTCGAGTGTCGAAACCGTGCTCTCCGCGCCAGTCGGGGGATACCGTTTGCTGGCAAAAATTGACGCTATCTTCTGGAACGGAACCGATTTTCCACAGAAGGCGCTCATTGTAGACTGGAAGACATCCCGTAAGCGCCCCAGGCGGCAATGGCTGGCGGATCGGCTTCAGACCCGTGTCTACCCTTTCGTTCTAGCTGTGGCTGGCATTCAGGGCACAAGGCTGCCACCCGAAGAGATCACCATGGTCTACTGGTTCCCTGCTTCACCGGAGCAGCCGGAGCGATTCATCTACAGCGATCAGCAATTCGAACAGGATCGGGCATACCTCGAACATCTGATCGCCGAGATAGCCAGCCTGGATGACACAGCTTTCCATTTGACCCCCAACGAGGAACGCTGCTCTTTTTGCACCTATCGCTCGCTTTGCGAGCGCGGGATCGAGGCCGGCGAGCTCGAACTGGTATTTGACGATCAGCAGGATGATGGGGATTTTTTCTTCGATATAGATCAGATCGCCGAGGTCGAGTTTTGAAACCATGATTCCCTGGAAAGATCCCGAACCGGTGACCTTTCCGCCTGGCTTTCAGGAGGCGGTGGGCGGTCACCCGCTGGTTGCTGAGACCCTCATCCGGCGCGGCATCACCGATCCCCGCAAGGCAAAGGCGTTTTTCGATCCCGCAAGTTATCGACCCACCTCCCCTGCCGATCTGCCCGACATGGACAAAGCCGTTGATCGGCTGGTGAGAGCTGTGCGGCAAGGTGAATCGATCTGCGTCTGGGGTGACTTCGATGTCGACGGTCAGACAGCCACAGCGCTCCTGGTTTCCTTCCTTAGAGAGCTAGGCGCGCGTGTCAGCTACCATATCCCGGTTCGAGAAAAGGAATCCCATGGCATCAACCTCCCTGTGTTGAAGAAGCTGATCGAAGAAGGCATGGATTTGATCCTGACCTGCGACACAGGCATAAGCGCTCACGAAGCCATAGATTACGCGGTGTCGCAGGGCATCGATGTGATTGTCACCGATCACCATCTCCCGCCGAAGCAGCTGCCGCGCGCCCTGGCGCTGGTTAATCCCACGCTTATTCAGGCCGATCACCCCCTGGCATCCCTGCCCGGGGCAGGTGTGGCTTATAAGCTGGCGGAAGCACTTGGCAGCGCCATGGGAAATCCCGATGCAGCCGAACAGCACCTCGATCTGGTTGCCCTGGGGATCGTTGCGGACCTGGCGGTGATCGCAAGCGATGTGCGTTATCTCCTGCAGCGCGGCCTGGCTGCGCTCAGGACGACCGAACGCGCAGGTCTGAGGGCGATGATGGAGCTGGCCGAGATCAACCCGGCTGGTCTGAGCGAAGAACACATCGCTTTCGAGATCGGCCCGCGTCTGAATGCCTTGGGACGCCTGGCAGATGCCAATCCCGCCGTCGAATTCCTGACGACCTCCGATAGTGTGCAGGCGCACGTTCTGGCAGCCCAGCTGGAGGGGCTGAACGCCCAGCGCCGCCTTCTGACAGCCCAGGTTTTGGGAGCCGCTCTGGCGCAGCTCGAACGAGAGCCAGCGCTCCTCGACGACCCTGTTTTGGTGCTGGCTCATCCGGCCTGGCCAGCGGGGGTGATCGGTATCGTGGCAAGCAAACTCGTCGAGCTCTACGACCGGCCAGCGGTGTTGATTGCCACACCTCCAGGTGAACCAGGGCGGGGCTCGGCACGTTCCCTGCCAGGTCTCGATATCACCGCGGCCATCGCCAGCCAGAGCCACCTATTAAAAAACTACGGCGGTCATCCCATGGCGGCCGGTTTCTCACTCGACCCGGATCTTATCCCGGAGTTCCGCCAGGGCTTTCTCAACAGCCTGAAGCTCATCCTGGATGACCGCCTGGATGAGAGATACCTGCAGCTGGACGGCTACCTCCCTTTGAGCGCGTTGACTTTCGAATTGGTATCAGACCTCGAGCGGCTGGCGCCTTTCGGCCCGGGCAACCCGCGCCTCGTGCTGGCTGCCAGAAATCTGCGCATGATCAGTTCCACCACTCTGGGGCGGGGTGGAGAACATCTCCAACTTATCCTCGAAGATGAGGAAGGACAAACGCATCGCGTGATCTGGTGGGGCGGGGGCAATCTGGTATCTGTGAGATTCTTCCGGGAATGGGACTGGCTCACCTCAGGTAGCACATTTGATCTTGCTTATACCGCGCGCTCGAGCAACTATCGCGGTTTCCCGGAGGTGCAGGTGGAATGGGTGGCCGCCCGCCCCTCAAAGGAAACCGTGGTCGAGATCGCCTCCAGGGCGCCCGCCCTTCTGATCGAAGACCACCGCAATGCCGAGGATCCCCTGCTGGCGCTCAAGCAGCTCCTGGAACAGGGAGAGGCGATTGTATGGGCAGAAGGTGAAGCGCTAACAAAGTTAAAGGAAGCCGGGATCCAGGCACTCACTCGCTACCAGCTGACACCAGCTCCCATTCTGATCATCTGGAGCTCTCCCCCCGATCCACAGGCTCTGCGCGCAGCGGTGACGACCGTCTCGCCTCAGCGCGTCCACCTCTTCGCCGCCGATCCAACCTCAGACGACCCGAAAGATCTCCTGGAACGCCTGACCGGACTGGTGAAGTTCGCCCTGCGTCTCCATCAGGGTCATGTCTCGCTAGACGATCTGGCAGCTGCCACCGGGCAACCCGTGAATACCATCCGAACGGGGATCGCCTGGCTTCAATCGCAGGGTTACATCAGCGTGGTCACCGAAGAGAATGGAGAGCTGGTCTTGCAACAGGGGGGCAACCAGAATCAGCAAGCAGCGCGCCTCGGCTTTGAAAAGCTGACACTGCTCCTCAACGAGACTGCCGCTTTCCGGGAGTTCTATCGGCGCGTCGAGACAGAGACCCTTCGCTCGTTCTTTTGAACAGACACAAGAAACGCTACTTAACACATCCAAAGGAGGTCATAATGAGCACTTTGCCCCGTTCCTTTCAGCGCTTCCAAAAGGAAAACCCAAAACTCTGGCAGGCTTATGAAAACCTGGGTACTCTGGCAGCGGAGGTTGGCCCCCTGGATGCCAGGACGCGCGAGTTGATCAAACTGGGCATGGCAGCCGGGATTCAGTCTGAGAGCGCAGTGCATTCTCACACCCACCGCGCCCTCGCGGCCGGCGCCACCCCAGCCGAAGTCCAGCATGCGCTCCTGCTTGGCATCACCACCCTTGGTTTCCCCACCATGATGGCTGCCCTCTCCTGGGCGTTGGAGGCGATCGACCAACACAGAGGTTAGCTCAAGGCTGGTAGATGCGTGTCTCCGGTTTGAAAGCTGCCCAGGAGAACCAGAAGTGGTTAATTGCAACGATCGGTTTGAGCTGCCTCCCCACCAGTTCACCTGTCACAGCTTTGCCCAGCACATCCCACTGACTCCCGGTATTCTCATCCAGGATGCGACCATCTTTATAGACAAAGGATAAAGTCCGAGAGTCGAGCTGACGGGAATATGCGACAGCTGCGCCGACATCCCGACCTTCAGCGATGCGCACTGCGTCCACCGCGGAGGCTGTCCCAGGTTGCCAAAAGACAACGATCGCCTCACCATCGACCATATCATTGATCACACCAACGCTTTGCAGCACATCGTAAGGATAAGCAACCGCCTCTCTTCCCAGGTCAACGGTCAACACGCGGGCCATGGGAGGGAGTATTTCAGGGCTGCGCGGTCCACGATATAAAAAGGGCGAGCTGTTTATGTTGTCATACCCGCTGTAGGGATTCGTCCCATAAGGGCGGCTGAACCCGGTTTCCCGTGAAAGGACGCTTCCTAAGGGGAAGTTCGCTTTGAATTCACCCCATCCGATGATCGCCGCTGGATGGAAGACCAGCTGAGTTCCAGTGAATTCTCCGGCGATGGCCTCTCCACTGGCCTGCTGCCACCAGCTTTCGGTCTGCCGGTCGTACATGATCAGATTACTGTAGCGCAACCGTCCGGTTGTGCCAAAGTCAAGCACGCGTCCTGCAATGGTGCGCTCGAAAGCAATCGCAGTGTTGCAGAGC
>FWWM01000256.1_pt1 | contig 152558 bp, 153 predicted proteins | sample 2228351 | NCBI WGS metagenome assembly FWWM01 (sample SAMEA103939774, study PRJEB20133) | metagenome
TTCGGCCTGCGGCGGGCGGGTGTCCCGTGGCGGACGTTCGCGGTCGCGGCCTCGGGGACCGCCCGGACCACGGTCGCGGCCGCTGCTGCGCTCACGGCCGCCGCTGCGCCCGGCGCGCGGCTCGTCCTTGATGCTGCCCCAGTCGATCCCCTCGATGACGATCTCTTCCGGAACCTTGCCGATCAGCTTGAGCACCTTGTCCAGGTTGCGGCTGTCGGCGGGCGTCACGATCATGAACGCCTGACCCAGGCGGCCCGCGCGGCCCGTCCGGCCGATGCGGTGCACATAGTCGTCGGCGTGGTGCGGCACGTCGTAATTGAAAACGTGGCTGACGGCGGGGATGTCCAGGCCGCGGGCCGCGACGTCCGAGGCGCACAACAGGCGCAGCGCGCCGCTGCGGAAGCTCTCCAGCGTGCGCATCCGGGTGGCCTGGTCCAGGTCGCCATGGATCGGCGCGGCGTCCAGGCCGTGCTTCTTCAGCGACTTGGCGACGATGTCGACCTCGGACTTGCGATTGCAGAACACGATGCCGTTCTTCACGTCCGCCCGGCCGATCAGCTCGCGCAGCGCCGTGCGCTTGGCCTTGGGATCGGCGGTCGGGATCCGCACCAGGTTCTGGGTGATCGTGTCGGCCGTGGTGGCCGGCTTAGAGGCCTCGACGCGGATCGGATCGTTCAGGAACTGCTTGGTGAGCCGCGTGATCTCGGGCGGCATGGTCGCCGAGAAGAACAGCGTCTGCTTCTTGGGCGGCGTCAGCTTGAAGATGCGCTCGAGGTCGGGAATGAAGCCCATGTCCAGCATGCGGTCGGCTTCATCGACCACCATGATCTGCACGCCCGTCATCAGGAGCTTGCCGCGCTCGAAGTGGTCCAGCAGGCGGCCGGGCGTGGCGATCAGCACGTCGACGCCGCGGTCCAGCTTCTGCTCCTGGTCCTTGAACGAGACGCCGCCGATCAGCAGCGCCCACGAGAGCTTCTGGTCCTTGGCGTACTTTTCGAACGAGGCGGCGACCTGGTCGGCCAGTTCGCGGGTCGGCGCGATCACCAGGGCGCGCGGCATGCGCGCCTTCGCGCGGCCGGCGGCCAGCCGATCGATCATAGGCAGCGTGAAAGCGGCGGTCTTGCCGGTGCCTGTCTGGGCGATGCCCAGAACGTCGCGCCCGTGCAGGGCATAGGGGATTGCCTCGGCCTGGATCGGCGTGGCGGTGGTGTAGCCGGTGTCGGCGACGGCCTTCAGGGTCGCAGGCGACAGGCCAAGATCGGAGAATTCGGTCATTCGTGTCCGGGTGGGCGGCGCCCACTCAAGTGAGGCTGGCGCAACGCGGCTGCGCAGGCGGAGATCGCCACGCGCGCGGAACATACGGTCAACCCGCGTCAAGTCAACGCGTGCTGAACAGTGAAGTTCACGGCGCCTCTCGGCGCAGCCCCCCGGCCCGGGTGTTCTAGATGTCCAGATCGGCCACGGCGAACTCGGCGTTCTCCTGGATGAACTGGAAGCGCGCCTCGGGCTTGCGGCCCATCAGGCGCTCGACCAAGTCCTCCACCAGTTCCTCGGCCCGGGGCAGGGTGACCCGCGCGAGCGTGCGGGTCTTGGGGTCCATGGTGGTTTCCTTGAGCTGGCCCGGCATCATCTCGCCCAGGCCCTTGAAGCGGCTGATCTCGGGCTTCTTGCCCTTGAAGTCGCTGGCCAGCAGCTGGTCGCGGTGCTCGTTGTCGCGGGCGTAGACCGCCTTGCCGCCATGGCTCAGGCGATAGAGCGGCGGGAGCGCGAGGTAGAGCCGGCCCGTCCGGATCAGGTCGGGCATCGTGCGGTAGAAGAAGGTGATCAAAAGGCTCGCGATGTGGGCGCCGTCGACGTCGGCGTCCGTCATGATGATGATGCGGTCGTAGCGCAGGTCTTCGTCCCTGAACTTCGACCCTGTCTGCGCGCCCAGCGCCAGCAACAGGTCCGACAGCTCCTTGTTGCCGCCGAACTTGTCGGCCGTAGCGGATGCGACGTTCAGGATCTTGCCGCGCAGCGGCAGGATCGCCTGGGTCTTGCGGTCGCGGGCCTGCTTGGCCGAGCCGCCGGCCGAGTCACCCTCGACCAGGAACAGCTCGGTGCCCGTGGTGGACGAACCCGCGCAGTCCGCCAGCTTGCCGGGCAGTCGCAGCTTGCGGGTGGCCGAGGCGCGGGCGACTTCCTTGTCCTTGCGCCGCTTCAGGCGCTCCTCGGCGCGCTCCACGACGAACTGGAGCAGGGCGCTGGCGGCCTTGGGCTGGGCGGTCAGCCAATGGTCGAACGGGTCGGCCAGGGCCTTCTCGACCAGGCGCTGGGCCTCGGATGACGAAAGCTTCTCCTTGGTCTGGCCCTGGAATTCGGGGTCGCGGATGAACACGCTGACCAGAGCGCCGGCCTGGGAGACCACGTCGTCGGCGGTGATCAGGCCGCCCCGCTTCTCGCCCACCAGTTCGGCGTATTGCTTGAGCCCGCGCGTCATCGCCGCCCGCAGGCCGCTCTCGTGCGTTCCGCCTTCGGGCGTGGGAACCGTGTTGCAGTACGACTGCATGAAGCTGTCGGCCTCGCCGAATCCGGCCGGCGTCCAGGCCACGGCCCACTCGACCTTGCCGGCCTCGCCGGGGCGTTCATAGCGGCCGGTGAAGGGCTCGGGCGTCACCGTCTCCAGCCCCTTGATCCGCTCGGCCAGGAAGTCGGCCAGGCCGTTGGGGAAGCGGAAGACGGCCTCAGGCGGCGTCTGGTCCTGGATCCGTGACGGATCGCATTTCCAGCGGATCTCGACCCCGCCGAACAGATAGGCCTTGGAGCGCGCCATCCGGTAGAGCCGGGCCGGCTTGAACGCCACGCCGTCGCCGAAGATCACCGGGTCGGGCGTGAAGCTGATCTGGGTGCCCTTCTTGCGCGTCGGCCCCAGCTTCTCGATCGGAGCGACCGACTTGCCCCGCGTGAAGGCCTGGCGCCACTCGAAGCCGTCCTTCCAGGCGGTGACCTCGACGCGCTCGGACAGGGCGTTCACGACCGAGACGCCGACGCCGTGCAGGCCGCCGGAGGTCTCGTAAGCCTTGCCCGAGAATTTCCCGCCCGAGTGCAGGACGGTCATGATCACTTCCAGGGCCGACTTGCCCGGGTACTTGGGGTGCGGGTCCACCGGGATGCCGCGGCCGTCATCGGTGACAGTGAGGGCGCCGTCGGCGTCCAGGCTCACCGTGATCACCTTGGCGTGGCCGGCGACGGCCTCGTCCATGGCGTTGTCCAGGACTTCGGCGAACAGATGGTGCAGCGCGCGTTCGTCGGTGCCGCCGATGTACATGCCCGGCCGCTTGCGGACCGGCTCCAGCCCCTCGAGGACCTCGATATCCTTGGCGGAATAGCCGCCCTTGCTCGTGGCCACGTCCGGGCGTGGCTCGTGGCTCTCGGCCAGCGGCGCGGCTGGCACGGGATTGAGGGCGTCGTCGCCGAACAGATCTGATGCGGGCTGGGAAGAGGACTTGGACATCTTGGACTGAAGTTGCGTCGATTCTCGGCGGGCCACCCTATGGGCGCGTGGGGGTGGTCGGGTCAAAGGAAAGCGGAATTCTCCCGAGGGGCGAGCGCGGGTCGCCTCCTGCGCCGGGTGCGTCGAGGTCACCAGCGCGGCGCCCGACGATCTGCGGACTTGCGATGCCCGCTCGGTGGAGTTGGGACGCTGGACACTGTCGCCTGGGCGGCCGCGCGCGGGGGCTGTCCCAACCCGATGATTCTAGGGCACGATCCGGGTGCGGCTGTCGGAGGGCGTCTTGGCGAGCTGGCGGGATCCGGAGATTGCGGGTGTTCGCGCGCTGATGGCGGCCCGCCGCCCTGATCCCGGCGCACCACCCCCCAGCCACGCGGAGCGCCGCGCCGCGATGGACGCCATGGGCGAGGCGGGCGCGCTCCCCACCGGTTGCTGGCACGAGCCGCTGACGCTTGGCGGCGTCCGGTGCGAGCGGGTCACGCCCGAGGGCGCGTTGGGCGAGCGACGCATGCTCTACCTCCACGGCGGCGCCTACACGGCCGGCAGCCCGCGCAGCCACAGGCCGCTGGTGGCCCGTCTGGCGGCGGCGGCGCGCACACGCGCGATCGCCGCCGACTATCGGCTGGCGCCCGAGCATCGCTTCCCCGCCGCGGTGGACGACGCCGAGGCGGTCTACCGCGCCTTGCTGGAGGAAGGCGTGGCCCCGGCGAGCATCGTCGTGGCCGGCGACTCGGCTGGGGGCGGCCTCACCATGGCGCTCGCGCTGCGCCTCAAGGCTCAGAGTCTGCCGCAGCCCGCCGGGTTCTTCGTAATCAGTCCCTGGGTCGACCTCAGCCAGTCCGGCGCCAGCTATCGCACCAAGGCCGACACGGATCCGATGATCAGCAAGGCGGGCCTCGACGCCAGCGCGCGCGACTATCTCGGCGGCCTGGAGGCGTCCGACCCGCTGGCCTCGCCGATCCTGGGCGACTTCGAAGGCGTCGCCCCGGTGCTGATTCAGACCGGCTCGGAAGAGGCGCTGCTCAGCGACAGCGTCACCCTGGCGGACGTCCTGGCCCACGCCCGCGTCGACGTACGCCTCGAGGTCTGGCCCGAGATGATCCACGTCTTCCACGCCTGGGGCGCCGCCCTGCAGGCCGCCCGCCGGGCCATCAGCGTGGCGGGCGTCTGGATGGACGAACGGTTCGCCTGACCCGGCCTACTTCGCCCGGTAGATCTCGCTCAGCAGGTCCGGCGCGCCGGGGATGCGCTCCAGGCGCGGGTAGCGCAGGCCGCCCTTGTAGGTGATGGCGATGGTCTGGAAGTGGTCGCCGTTCTTGACGAGCAGGCTGATCGGCCGTCCGTCCTTGGCCGCCGTGATCGCGGTCTTCAGGCGTTCGGCGTCATACGCGATGCCGTCGACCGCCAGAATCCGGGTCGAGACCGTCAGACCGGCCTCGAACGCCGGGCTGTCCCACAGCACGCTCGTGATCTCGCCCTCACGGTTCAGCACCACGCCCAGCGAGTAGGTGAGATTGGTCTGCTTGTTGGCGGTCTCGCCCGCCTTGAAGAAGCTCGTCGGCGTCTCGGTGTAGACGAGCTTCCAGCCCCCGCGGGTGATGCCGTCCAGGGGCGGCTTCACGGCCACGTCCTTGACGCGCACCTTGAGGAACTCGGCCCAGTCGTAGGGCTCGACCGCATTCAGGGTGGCGACCACGTCGTCGAAGGTATAGGGCCGCACCGTACGGTCGCCGTCCTTGCCGCCGAAGAAGGCGCGGGCGAAGTCGTCCAGCGAGCGCTTGCCGCCTGACCGCTCGCGGATAAGCGTGTCGGCGTCCAGCCAGATCAGCTGGCCCTCGGAATAGTAGTCCTCGCTGCGCTGCCAGCTGACCCACGGCTGCGGGCGGCGGGCCGACATCACCGGGTCCTGGCCGGTGTCCTCCATTTGCCGCCAGCGGCGCCCGATGCGGGTTTCGAAGGTGGCGGCCGTGGCGGCCAGCGCTTCCAGGCTCTCGTCCTTCGAGAACATCCCCGAGCGGCCGCCCAGGACATAGCCCCAGTACTGGTCCTGGCCCTCGTAGACCCACAGCAGCTGGCCGCGCATCGGCACGTTGAAGTTGGGCGTCCACAGCTCGGCCGGGCGGCGGGACTTGCCGTCCCACGTGTGGGTGTACTCGTGCGGCAGCAGGTTGCGGTCGGTCACCGCCTTGTCGAAGTCGGTGAAATAGCCGGGCTCGACCTGATTTTCGCTGGACCGGTGATGCTCCAGCCCGATGCTGCCGAGGCGATCCGATATGGCCACCAGGAATTCGTAGCGGTCGAACGGCCGCGAGCCGAACAGCTTGTCGGCCTGGCGGATCAGGTTCCTGTGCCGCTCGACGACCTGGGCGCTGACCTCGAGTTCGCCCGCGGTGTCGCCCACCACGTTCAGGCGGACGGGAAATCTGGCGCCGGGGTCGAGGTCGATCTGACGGAAGTAGCGGCCGGCGAACATCGGGCTGTCCACCAGGGTCTCGAAGTCCACCGGCTTGAAACGCACCGAGTCCGCCTCACGGCTCACAGTGTCCAGCGCGACGCCGTAGCCCCAGCCGGCCGGCAGCTTGATGCGCGGCTCCACCATCACCCGGCGGCTGAAGTGACCGGCCGGATAGAGGGCCACCGCCTCCCACTGCAGGTTCAGCATCTCGGGCGTCACCATCACCCGCCCCTGGTTCGGCGCCGTGGGGGTGAGGAACTGGAACTCGGCCGTGATCTCGCGCACGCCCGCGGGCACGTTCAGGTGGAAGGCGTAGACGTCGACGGTGTCTCGCACCCACGGAATGACCTTGCCGTTGGCCTTGATGACCAGCCCGGCCAGCTTGTCGATGGCGCCGCGCGGGGCGTGCTTGCCCGGGAGCCACTGCGGATAGAGCAGGGTGAGGGGCCCCGACTGAGCGACGGGGATCGTCTGCTTTACGCGCCAGATGCGTCGCGCCGTGTCGGTGAGGTCGACATCCAGCCTGATCGTCCCCGGATAGGCCACGTCACGCGGCGCGGGGATCGCGGGCGGCATCGGGGCGGGCTGGGGCCCTTCGGACGGCTGTGCGACGGCAGGCACGGCGACCGCCAGCACCACGGCGGCGGCAAGGAACGCAGATTTCAAGACGACCACTCGATGACGGATTTCCGGACGTTCTAGAGCGGTATGGCGGTGGGCCTCAACTGCCGCACGCCGCATCGTTGCGCTCGCGTGACGGGCCGGATCGCCGCAAACGAAAAGGGCCGCGGATCTCTCCGCGGCCCCACTCACATCAGCTTTCGCTGATTAGCACTTGTAGTACATATCGAATTCCACCGGGTGCGGATGGAGCTGGAGGCGCATGACCTCTTCCATCTTCAGCTCGATGTAGCTGTCGATGAAGTCGTCATCCATGACGCCGCCCTTCTTGAGGAAGGCCCGGTCCTTGTCGAGGTTCTCGAGGGCTTCGCGCAGCGAGCCGCAGACTTCCGGGATCTTCTTCTGTTCGCGCGGCGGCAGGTCGTAGAGGTTCTTGTCGGCGGGCGCGCCCGGATCGATCTTGTTCTCGATGCCGTCGAGGCCGGCCATCAGCAGGGCCACGAACGTCAGGTAGGGGTTGCCCATCGGGTCGGGGAAGCGGGCTTCCAGGCGCTTGGCCTTGGGGCTGTCCACGTGCGGGATGCGGATCGAGGCCGAGCGGTTGCGGGCCGAGTAGGCCAGCTTCACGGGGGCTTCGTAGCCGGGCACCAGGCGCTTGTACGAGTTCGTCGTCGAGTTCGAGAACGCGTTGATCGCCTTGGCGTGCTTGATGATGCCGCCGATGTACCACAGGCACAGGTCCGACAGGCCCGCGTACTTGTCGCCCGCGAACAGCGGCTTGCCGTTGGCCCAGATCGACTGGTGCACGTGCATGCCCGAGCCGTTGTCGCCGAACATCGGCTTGGCCATGAAGGTGGCGGTCTTGCCGTAGGCGTGCGCCACGTTGTGGATCACGTACTTATAGAGCTGAAGGCGGTCGGCCATGGTGATCATGGTGTCGAACTTCAGGCCGAGCTCGTGCTGGGCCGGCGCCACTTCGTGGTGGTGCTTCTCGGGCTTCATGCCCAGCTCGCCCATGACGGCCAGCATTTCGCCGCGCAGGTCCTGGCCCGAGTCGACCGGGTTCACGGGGAAGTAGCCGCCCTTCGGGCCCGGGCGGTGGCCCATGTTGCCCTCGGGGTAGGTCTTGCCGCTGTTTACCGGCAGCTCGACCGAGTCGAACGAGTAGCGGGTGTCCTGCGGCGAGGTGTTCCACTGCACGTCGTCGAAGATGAAGAACTCGGCCTCGGGGCCGAAGTAGACCGTGTCGCCGATCCCCGCCGACTTCACGTAGTTGAGCGCCGCCTTGGCGATCGAGCGCGGGTCGCGGTTGTAGGGCGTGTTGGTGTCGGGGTTCACGATGTCGCAGAACAGCGCCAGCGTGGTCTGCTGGTAGAACGGGTCGATGATCGCCGTGTCCAGGTCGGGACGCAGCTTCATGTCGCTCTCGTTGATGGCCTTCCAGCCGGCGATCGAGGAGCCGTCGAACATGGTGCCGTCGGTGAGGAAGTCCTCGTCGACCAGGTCGATGTCGAAGGTCACGTGCTGCATCTTGCCGCGCACGTCGGTGAAGCGGACGTCGACGTATTTGACGTCCTTCTCCTTGATCATGTTCATGATGTCTTTGGCGGAAGCCATGGCGGTTATCCCCTTCTTGAAACGCTCGATGATCAGATAGCGATGGTTCCGGTCTCGCCGGTGCGGATCCGCACCACGTCGAGGACCTCGGAAATGAAGATCTTGCCGTCGCCGATGCGGCCCGTTCGGGCGGCGCCCGCGATCGCCTCGACGGCGCGGTCGACCTGGTCGTCGGCCAGGACGACCTCGATCTTGATCTTGGGCAGGAAGTCCACGACGTACTCGGCGCCGCGGTAGAGCTCGGTCTGGCCCTTCTGGCGGCCGTAGCCCTTGGCCTCGACCACGGTCATGCCCTGCACGCCGAGCTCCTGCAGGGCCTCTTTCACCTCGTCCAGCTTGAACGGCTTGATGATGGCTTCGATCTTTTTCATGGACCCAACTTCAGGAACCGGTGGGAAGACGCCCCGGCGATCGCCGGCGACCCAGCACGCACCGGCCACGGGCGACAAGCAGGCTTTGGTTGCCTGCCGTTGCGGCTGCCTGGGAAACTGATCGGGCGCCTAGAAAATAGGCGCCAGAAGGTCAGAAAATGATCACGTCGGAAATCGCCTTGTTGGGGCGGGTTCGGCGCCTAGGATCGCGTTGAAACAAGGTTTGGGAGACGGGTTGAGATGGATGAACGGACCCCGGTGCTCATCGGAGCGGGCCAATTCACATACCGGGGCGATCCGGCCGCTTCCCCGTCGCCGACCACGTTGCTGAAGATTGCAGCGGAAAGGGCGGCCGCCGACGCCGGAATAGGCGCCGAAGGGCTGGCCGCGATCGACACCCTTGCCGTCGTGGGCTTCACGATCGATGCGCCCGGCTCGAAGCGCGGGATGATCCCGCACTCCACCAACCCGCCCGCGCTGCTGTCGTCGATGATCGGCGCCAGCCCGCGCTGGAGCGTCTATTCCGAGATGGGCGGCAACACGCCCCAGTACCTGATCAACATGCTGGCCGAGCGTGTCGCCAAGGGCGAGGCCGAGCTGGCGCTGACCGTCGGCTGCGAGTTTCTGGGCTCGGCGATGAAGCGGGCCGGCAAGGGCCTGTCGTTCGACGACTGGAAGGCGGTCGAGGACGAGACCCTCGAGCTGCCCAAGCGCGTCGGCGATCCGCGGCCGGGCAACACGGCCTACGAGGCGCGCCACGGCCTGAACCGGCCGATCAACATCTACCCGCTTTTCGAGAACGCGCTGCGGGCGCGCGACAAGCGCTCGCTGGCCGACCACCAGAAGCAGATGGGCCGGCTGTTCTCGTCGTTCAGCAAGGTGGCGGCGCAGAACCCCGAGTACGCCTGGTTCCCGACCGAGCGGACGCCCGAGGAGCTGGTCGAGGTCTCCGATAAGAACCGGATGATCGGCTATCCGTACCCCAAACTGTTGAACGCGATCATGGAGGTCGACCAATCGGCCGCCGTCTTCGTCTGCAGCGTCAAGAAGGCGCGCGAGCTGGGCGTGCCGGAATCGAAATGGCTCTACCTGCACGGCTGCGCCGACGCGGCCGACCTTTGGCATCCCCTGGACCGCCAGAACTTCCACTCCAGCCCCGCCATGCGGCTCACGGGCAAGCGGGCGTTCGAGATGGCGGGGATCGGCCTGGATAAGGTCGACTTCATCGACCTCTATTCGTGCTTCCCCGTGGCGGTCGAGGTCGGCGCCGAGGAGCTGGGCCTTTCGCTGGACGACCCGCGCGGCCTGACGATCACCGGCGGGCTGCCCTACATGGGCGGGCCGGGAAACAACTACGTCATGCACTCGGTGGCGGCGATGCACCGCAAGCTCACTGAGAACCCCGGCAAGTACGGCCTGATCACCGGCAACGGCTGGTACCTGACCAAGCAGTCGACCGGCGTCTATTCCACGAAGGCGCCGGACAAGCCGTTCGAGCGCGAAGACCCAGCGGTGCTCCAGCGCGAGATCGACGCCCTGCCGCATCCCGAGATCACGGAATCGCCGCAAGGCCCGGCTACGATCGAGACCTACACGGTCGTCCACAAGCGCGAGGGACCGTTCATGGCGATCGTGGTCGGCCGGGACGCCAACGGCCGCCGCTTCGCCGCCAACACGCCCGACGATCCGGCCCTGCTGGCCGGCATGGAAACGTCGGAACAGGTTGGCCGGACGGGCACGGTGGTCCAGAAGGGCGACCTCAACATCTTCACTCCGGACTGATCCCTCATGGCGCGTCTCTACCTGATCCGGCACGGCCGGCCGTCCTCCACCTGGGGTGGCCACGACGACGATCCGGGTCTCGACGAGACGGGCCAGGAACAGGCGAGGGCGGCCCGCGACTGGCTGCTCTCGCGTCCGGAGGCCGAGCGTCCGACCCTGGTCGTGAGCTCGTCGCTCCGCCGCTGCCGCGAGACCGCCGAGCCGACCGCCCAGACCCTGGGCGTCGCCGCCGAGATCGATCCGGTGGTGGGCGAAATCCCGACGCCCAGGGCGCTGTCGGCCGAGGCCCGGCCGGGTTGGCTGCGCGAGGCGTTCCAGGGGACGTGGGGGGCGATTCAGGGCGACATGGACTACGACGCCTGGCGCGGCGAGATCATCGCCTCGCTGGCGCGACGCGGAAACACGGCGGTCTTTTCGCACTACGTCGCGATCAACGCGGCGGTCTCCAAGCTGCTGGGCGTGGACCAGGTGCTGGCCTTCCGGCCCGACCACTGCTCGATCACCATCCTGGAGACCGACGGCGAGACGGTCCGGCTGGTCGAAAAGGGCGCCGAGGCGGCGACCAGCGTCCTCTAGCGGTCCCAGATCGATCGGAACGATCCGCCGCCGTTCAGGCGTTGCGCGGGGCTCGACTTGTCGATGTGGCCGATCAGGCCTTGGTAGACGCCGTAGCCCACCAGCTCCTGGAGACGCGGGGAGAAGCCGCGCACCAAGTCGGGCGACAGGCCAAGCTGCTGGTTCTCCTGCTGGCGGATGAAGCCCGCGCAGTAGTTCATGGCGATGCCCGTGCGGCGCGTGTCGGTCCGGTTGGCCCCGCCGCCGTGCCAGAGCGACCCCTCCCAGATCAGCACGCTGCCCTTCGCCATCTCGGCGGGAATGGTGTCATAGGCGCCGCCGTACTCGGGGTTGCCCTTCAGGTGACTCCCGGGGACCAGCCGGGTCGCGCCGTTTTCCTCGGTGAAGTCGGTGAGCGCCCACATCGAATTGCAGACGATCGGCCGGTGCGGCTTGTCCAGGGGGATCACCATGTCGTCTGCATGGATCGGCTGGGCCGTCTCGCCGGGATCGATGGCGATGGACGAGAGCGACGAGATCAGACAGCCAGGGTCGAGCACGCCCTCGATCACGGGCAGCACCGCCTCATGGGTCGGGATCTGGTCGAACGGGGCTCCGTGGGCCAGCAGGTTGTAGATGCGCACCGTGCGGTGGCCCTCGAAGGCGTTCATCGCGGGCTTGGCGTCCAGGTCGCGTTCCAGGCGGGCCAGCGCGTCGTTCAACGCCTCGATCAGGTCGGGTGCGATGGCGTTCTCGACGATCGTGTAGCCGTCGCGTCGGACGCGTCCGATGTGGTCAGCGCGGGCGGCGTCGTCCATCCGGTCATACTCCTGTCCAGAGGGCATGCTAGCCGAGGCGCAGCGCAGGTGCGAAGGGCTTGAACCGGCGCGCCCGGCGTTGGAAGACAGGCCGTTGGCCCAGGAGTTCAGCTTGACCGCCCGTCCCATCCTCACCGTCGCCGAGATGGGCGCGGCCGATAAGGCCGCCATCGCGGCCGGAACGCCCGGCGTCGAGTTGATGGAACGCGCCGGCCTGGCCGTGGCCGACGCGGTCACCCAGCGCTTCGATGTCCAGCCCGTGCTTGTGCTCTGCGGCCCCGGGAACAACGGCGGCGACGGCTATGTCGTGGCGCGGCTGCTGAAGGCGCGGGGATGGCCCGTGTCGGTCCGCGCGCTGGGCGAGCCCACGACCCCCGACGCCCAGGTCATGCGCGCCCGCTGGGACGGCGAGACCCTGCCGCTGGACGGCGCGCTCGGCGAGGCCCTGGTCATCGACGCGCTGTTCGGCGCCGGCCTGTCGCGGGCCCTGGACGGCGCGGCCGCCCACGCCGCCGCCCTGCTGGCCAGCCGTCCCGAGACGGTGGTCGCCATCGACACGCCCAGCGGCCTGCCGGGCGACACCGGCCAGCCGTTGGGGCCATCGTTCATCGCCGGCCTGACCGTGACGTTCCACGCCCGCAAGCCGGCCCATGTGCTGGAGCCCGGCCGCAGCCGCTGCGGCGAGATCGTGGTCGCCGATATCGGACTGAGCGCGACGCTCTCCACGCTGTTCGAGAACGGCCCCGAACTGTGGCGCGCCCGCTTCCCCTGGCCCTCGGCGTCCTCGCACAAGCACGCGCGCGGGCGGCTGATCGTGGTCAGCGGCGACGCCTGGAGCACCGGGGCGGCCCGGCTCTCCGCCCGCGCGGGCCTGCGCATCGGCGCCGGCCTGGTGACGATCTACGCCCAGGAAGAGGCTCTGGCCGCCAACGCCGCCCACCTCGAGGCGGTGATGCTGAAGCCCTACGCCAACGACTTGGAGCTGGAACAGGCCGCCGATCAGGCCGACGCGGCGGTGATCGGACCGGCCGCCGGCGTCACCGAGACCACGCTGCTGAACGTCCTGGCCCTGGCCCGCACCGGCGCGGCCCTCGTGCTGGACGCCGACGCCATCACCGTTTTCCGCGACGATCCGGGCGAGCTGTTCTCGGTGCTGGACCGCGACGACGTGCTCACCCCGCACCAGGGCGAGTTCGAGCGGCTGTTCCCGAGGATGCTCAAGTCCGCCCCCGAACGCATCACGGCGGCCCGCCGCGCCGCGGCCAAGGCCGGCGCCGTCGTGCTGCTCAAGGGCGCCGACACCGTGATCGCCGCCCCGGACGGCCGCTGCGCGGTGAACATCAACGGCTCGCCTTGGCTGGCCACCGCGGGCTCAGGCGACGTGCTGGCCGGCTTCATCGGCGGCCTCGTCAGCCAGGGCATGGACAGCTTCGAAGCCGCCTGCGCCGCCGCCTGGATCCACGCTGAGGCGGCGGAACTACATGGCCCGGGCCTGATCTCGGAGGACCTGCCAGGCCTGGCGCCGACGGTGCTGCGGCGGCTGTACGAGGAGCGGTGACGATGAAGGCCTACCTCGTGCTGGATTTCGCCGTCCACAACTTGCGGGGCTTCCTTCCCTACGTCTCGGCCATCCCGGCGTTCATCGAGAAGCACGGCGGCCGCTATATTGTTCGCGGCGTCGAGCCGACCGTGATTGAGGGCAATTGGTCGCCCCAGCGGCTGGTTATCCTGGAGTTCCCGTCGCAGGACAACGCGAGGGCGTTCCTGGACGACCCGGAGGCGCAGGGTCTCTTCGCGGTCCGGCACGGGACCACCGACAGTAAACTGATCCTGGTCGACGGTTGCGACTGAGGTCGCGGCCCTACCCAAACATATCGCTGGTCACGCCCCGCGCCATCTCGCGCAGGATCTCGTCGGCCAGGGTGTCCAGCGGCGAGCCCTCGCGGTAGTCGCCGCCGGCCGCCAGGCGCGCGCGGCCGTCCTTCAGCAGCTTCTCGGCCGCGGCCTCGGTGATCTCCTTGTCGGGGTCGTAGACCGCCACCGGGTGGCCGCCGTGGTCGGTCATCACCCGCATCACCGGGATGTCCGTCAGCCCGTCGCCGAAGAAGGCGATGCGGTCGAAGGGCACCGGGCGGTCGCGGTCGGCCTGGACGGCGTTGATGCCGTCGTTGTCCCACTCGTCCAGCGTCCACTTGTTGATGCGGAACAGGTACTGGGTCTTGCCCGTGTAGTTGATCGCCAGCGCGATCCCCATCGCGTCGTCGTCCTCGTCGAACATGAAGCCGGAGGCGTAAATCCGGTCAAACCACTTGGCGATCGGCGAGCCCTCGATCAGCTCGCGATTGCCCGACGAGATGATGAAGTGGCGCAGGTCCAGGCCCAGCGCCTCGGCTCGCGCGTTCTGGCGGGCGAACCAGTCCTCGACGCCGGGGAACAGGGGCAGGGCGGCGCCGCGGCGGCGCCAGCTGTCGTGGCTGAGCTCCAGGCCCTTCTCGCGGGCCTTGGCCAGCATCAGGTGCATGTAGGCGAGGATGCCGTCGCCGCGCTGCTCGCGCGCCAGCTTGCCCGCCTCGGCCCAGAAGTCGGCGTGCGCCATCCCCAGCTCGTCGGGAATGAAGGCGTGTTCCTGCATGTTGCCGGGCGCAAGGGTGCCGTCGAAATCGTAGGCGAAGACGGCGAGGGGACGGCTCATGGCCGGTTCCAGTAGCAGTGTTGGGGGAGCCCGATAAGGGTCAGGCCCTTTCCGCGAAGCCTGTCGCGGAGCGCGTGGGGGCGCCCACCTCAGCAAACAGGCCGGGGCGACCTGTAAGGGTCGCCCCGGTCCCGCGACGGGAGGCGGGGACCGGGGCGCACGGTGGCGGTTGTCGGGGAACAGGGCCGCCGCCGCGTTTCTGGTGTCCGATGCTTGTGGGAGATGCGCGGACAGGGGAGTTACGTCGGCGGATCCCCCCCGGATGCGGAAAGATGCACCTCTGCGTAGAATTTTTTTCGGGAGCCCGAATTTTCTTCGACGTCAGGCCGGGCGGCGCGCGCGCTCGCGCACCGTGTCGATCGCCAGGGCCAGGCCGGCGATCATCAGCGGCAGCACGAAGAAGAACAGCCGATAGCCGAGGAAGGCGGCGGCCAGGGCGGCGCTGTCGATCCCCTTCAGCAGGGTCGAGACCGAGCTCTCGAACACCCCCACGCCGCCGGGAACATGGCTGATCAGGCCTACAACCACCGATGGCGCGTACGCCCCTACGAAGGTGAAATAGCCGACGGCGCCGGCCGGCAGCAGGATCCAGAGGATGGCCGCGGCCACCGCGTTGTCGACCGTGCCGATGGCCAGCTGCGCCAGCGCGACGCGGACAGAGGGCAGCTTCACGCTGTGGCCGAACGCCCGCAGCGGCTTGTGCAGCACAGCGCAGAGTACGACGTAGCCAACGACGCCGGTGATCAGCAGGCCGCCCAGGATATCGGCCACCGGATTTGCGATCCGGCTGACGGCGGCGATCTCCTTGCTGCCGGCCAGCAGCAGGCTGGCGCCCGCCAGGGTGCAGATGCCCACGGCGAAGGTGAAGCTGTTGAAGACCGTCGCGGCCGCCACCTGGCGCACGGTGATACCGTGCTTGCCGTAGAACCGGGCCCGCACCGCGCCGGCCACCAGCAGGTTGGCGCCCAGGCTGTGCGAGATGGCGCAGGCGATGAACCCGCCCGCCAGGGCCTGTCCGGCGCCGATCTTCGCGCCGGCCCAGCGAAGGCCCATCAGCTCGACCACGCCCATCAGCAGGAAGCTCAACGCCGAGAAGACGATCGCCAGCAGGGTGGAATCCCAGCCCCAGGCCCGGATCGCCGCCGCAAGGTCCTGCGGACTGAGGTCATGGAACTCGCGCCACAAGATGAACGCCGCCGCCGCCAGCAGCAGGACGGCCACGAAGTGCCACACCGCGCTCCGCAGGAACCGGCCGAAGCGCGAGCCCTGCGTCTCTGGGAGCACTGCAGCCAGCTCCTCTTCCACATCCTCGGGGAGGGGCTCGGGCCTGGCGGTAGGGTCGGGCGTCAGCAAGGGCCGGATATCCGCAGGGAATCGAGGGCGCGCCCATGGTCCCTTCCTGGAACCGAAGTGCAAGGCGGAGGTTCTTTCCCCACTTCCCGACGAAATTGAGGAGATGGCCGATGGAACGCGAAGACTGGCGCAATCGGGAGGCCGATCGTCTGCGGCGTCTGCGCGACCCGGCGCGCGACGACTACGGCCAGGCCGACTATTCCAACCTCTATGGCTACGACCCCCGGACCCGCTCGGGCTACCGGGCCTACGACGACGGCCGGCCGCACCCGGGCGAACCGCCGCGGCCGCCCGTCGATGAACCGCGGCGCTACCGCGATGACGGGGCCGCCTATGACCGCGACCCTCGGACCGTCCGCCGTGACGGCCCTTCGGACCGCGTGCTGTGGGCGGTGATCATGGAGCGGTTGGAGGACGAACGCCGCCTGGACCTGCGCGAGGTAAAGGTCGAGGTGCACGACCGCGAGGTCACCCTCTTCGGCACGGTTCGCCACAAGGGCGACAAGCGGCGCATCGAGGACGTCGCCGACATCGACGGCGTCCGCAATGTGCAGAACAACCTCCGCGTCCGCGAGCGCGGACGATGGACGTTCTTCTCGTGAATGACGAGCCAGGGGGCTGCGGAACCGCGCCGGGCATCCCAACTGTTGTCGCATCATGAGCAAACCTGTCGTCGTCAACATTCCCCATGAACTCGGTCGCGCCGAGGCCCGCCGCCGGATCGACGAGGGCGCCGCCCGGCTGACCGGCCAGATCGGCGCGGTGGGCGACCTCGAGAAGACCTGGGACGGCGACACGCTGCATTTCTCGCTGGTCGCGATCGGCCAGACCGTGTCGGGCAAGATCCTCGTGCAGGAGCGCGAGGTCTGCCTGGAGGTGAACCTGCCGGGCATTTTCGCGATGATCGCCGGCAAGGTGAAAGGCCGGTTGCGGGAGCAGGGTCAGATCCTGCTGGAGGGGCCCAAGCGGGGCTGATCCGAGCAACCTAAACCGCAGGCGGACGTTCTTCGGGGGACAGTTTTCAGGAGCCCCACATGCCCGACAACCAGACCCGCCCCGACGCCGACGAGGCCCCGATCCGCAACCCAACCGACGCGCCCTCGACCGAGGCTGCGAAGGCGCTGGAAGAGCACCGCAACTTCGAGGCGGCGCACGTCCGCGCGGTCGAGCCGCCGCCCGAAGGCGAGAAGATCGACCACATGGCCGAGCGCGAAGCCAAGGCCGAGGACCGTCAGGAGGCCCTGGTCGACGAGGCGCTGGAAGAAACCTTCCCGGGCTCGGATCCGATCAGCCCCAAGCACATCACCTGACGCCTTACTGGATGAGCGCCTCGTAGGCTTCCTGGGCCTCGATCCATTCGAGCTCGGCGGCCTCCAGGGCGCTCTGGGCGGCCTCACGCCGGCGGCCCAGGTCGGCGGCCTTCGCGGGGTCGCCGGCAAAGGTCGCCGGGTCGCTCAGCGCCCGGTCGATCGACGCGACCAGTTCGTTCGCCTTCGCCAGAGCCGCTTCCGCCGTCTCGGCGCGGCGACGCGCCGTGCCGGTGGGAACCTTCACCCGCGGCGCTGGCGGGGGCGGCGCGACGACCGGCTCAGGTTCGGCCTTCACCTGCGTGGGACTACGCGCGGCCACGCGGGCGCGTTCCAACACGAACGCCGCATAGTCCTCCATGTCGCCATCGAACGGCTCGATCTTGCCGTCTGCCGCCAGCCACAGGCGGTCGGCCACAAGCTCCATCAGCGAACGGTCGTGGGTGATGAGGATCACCGCGCCCTCGTAATCGTTCAGGGCGTCCAGCAGGGCGCGGCGCGAGTCGATGTCGAGGTGGTTGGTCGGCTCGTCGAGGATCAGAAGGTGCGGCGCCTCCATGGCCACCATGTTCAGCAGCAGGCGCGCCCGCTCGCCGCCCGACAGGTTGGCGACCGTCGTCTCGCACTTCTCGAAGCTGATCCCGAACTGCGCCAGCCGCGACCGGCGCGAGGCCTCGGTGGACCCGGGCATCAGCCGCCGGATGATGTCCAGCGGCGTGTCTGTCGGATCCATCGCCTCGATCTGGTGCTGGTGGAACCAGCCCACCTTCAGCCTCGGACTGCGATGCAGCGCGCCGGCCCCGGTGGTCAGCGCGCCCGCGACCAGCTTGGCGAAGGTCGACTTGCCGGCCCCGTTCACGCCGAGGAGGCCGATGCGGTCGTCGATATCGAGGCGCAGGTTCAGCTTCTTCAGGATCGGCGCGCCACCGTAGCCGACCGAGGCGTCCTCCAGCCGCAGCAGGGGCGGGGCCAGGGGGCGCTCGGGCGAGGGCAGCGAGAACGGGGTCACCCGCTCCTCGATCACCGCCGAGACCGGCGGCAGCTTGGCGATCATCTTCAGGCGCGACTGGGCCTGGGTGGCCTTCGAGGCCTTGGCGCGGAAGCGATCGACGAACGACTGCAGGTGGGCCCGGTGGGCCTCGACCTTCGCTCGGGTCGCTTCCTGCAGGCGCAGCTTCTCGGCAAGCTGGCGCTCGAAGTTGTCGTAGCCGCCGGGGTACAGGTTCAGCTTGCCGTCCTTCAGATGAAGGATGTGGTCGCAGGAGTTGTTCAGCAGCTCGCGGTCGTGGCTGATGACGATGGCCGTGTGTGGGTACTTCTTGAGTCGCGCCTCCAGCCAAAGGGCGCCTTCCAGGTCCAGGTAGTTGGTAGGCTCGTCCAGCAGCAGCAGATCTGGTTCGGCGAACAGGCTGGCCGCCAGCGCCACGCGCATCCGCCAGCCGCCCGAGAACTCCGCCATCGGCCGCGCCAGATCCTCCTGCGAGAAACCCAGGCCGGCCAGGATTTCCGCGGCGCGCGAGGGTGCGCGGTCGGCGTCGATCTCGATCAGCCGTGCATAGATGTCGCCCAGCTCCTCCGGCGGGGCGGTATCCAGGTTTGAGAGCAGGGTGTGTCGCTCGACATCCGCCTCGAGCACCGTGTCCAGCAGGGTGACCGGCGTGGCGGGATGCTCCTGGTCCACTGAGCCGATCCGGGCATGCCGGGGCAGGCCGATCTCGCCGCCGCCCGCATGGAGCTGGCCCAGGATCACCTTGAACAGCGTCGACTTGCCCACGCCGTTGCGGCCCACGAGGCCGACCTTGGCGTCCTTGGGCAGGGTGACCGTGGCCTGGTCGAAGAAGCGGCGTCCCCAGGCGTCGAGGACAAGGTCTTTGATTTGCAGCATGGGAGGATCCGTGGGCGCCGCGTCTAGCAGACATGGTGCGCTGCGTCATGGGCGGGCGGCGCATCGGTGGAAAACGCCCCGGTTCGGCGCCGGGAAGCACGGGGCGAAACGTCGCGAGCCTGCGCAGGCCGGCTCTAGCGGGTTGATCCGCGACGGCGGTTGGCGATATAGACCGCGCCGACGCGCGAAGGGTCCGCCCTTGCGCACCTCCCCATTTCCATCAGAGCCCCAACGGAGCCCATGACCGAACGCACCTTCTCGATCATCAAGCCGGACGCCACGCGTCGTAACCTGACCGGCAAGGTCAACGCGGTGATCGAGGATGCCGGCCTGCGCATCGTGGCCCAGCGTCGCATCAAGATGACCGAGGCCCAGGCGAAGAAGTTCTACGAGGTTCACGCCGAGCGCCCGTTCTACGGCGAACTGGTCGAGTTTATGACCTCCGCCCCGGTGGTCGTGCAGGTGCTGGAAGGCGAGAACGCCGTGGCCCGCTACCGCGAAGTCATGGGCGCGACCAACCCGGCCCAGGCCGCCGACGGCACGATCCGCAAGCTGTACGCCGAGAGCGTCGGCGAGAACTCGGTGCACGGCTCGGACAGCATCGAGAACGCCAAGATCGAGATCGCCCAGTTCTTCACGGACGCCGATATCGTCGGCTGAGCCTCAGGGCGCATCGTCAGGCTCCGCGGGGATCGCTCCGCGGAGTTGTTCGTTTCCACCTTTGCACAAGTGAACATGAGAGAATCCAAGGTCATGCCTGGCTTCTCCGATCGCCTCGCCGCTCAGGCCGAGGCCCGGAAAGCCCTCCTGGCGAAGTTCAAGCCGAAGCCCGCGGTGCCCGCCGCAGAAGGCGCATTCGAAACCACCGCCCAGAAAAAGGCCCGCGAACTCGAGGAAGTGCGTGCGAAGCGCGCCGCCGAGAAGGAAGCCGCCCGCCTCGCCAAGGAGAAGGCCGAGGAAGAGCGCCGCCTCGCAATCGAGAACGACGAAGAGCTGATGCTTCAGCTGAAGCGCGAAGAGCGCAAGGCCCGCAAGGCCGCCGAGAAGGAAGCCGCTCGCCTCAAGCGTGAGATGAAGGCCCAGATGCGGCGGACCGGCTAATCCCCGGTCGAGCCGGTCACGCGCCGGCTCAATTCGCCGTAGTAGCCCTGGATCAACAGCTCGACGGCCTCGCCACGCGCCTCGGCCTCGAAGGCCAGGTCCTTGGCCATCTGCACCGCGGCCGACCTTGAGAGGTCGCCGGCGAGAGGCTGTCCGTCCCTGAAGACGGTCCAGTCCCGGTCCTTCTGCGCCACAGCGTACTGCACCATGTCGGCCTCCCGCACCCGCTCAGCGCGTCAGTACGGTGAAGGTTCCCGAGGCCCGCCAGATCCTGTCACAATTCGACGGGGCGACCGTGCGGCGTGTGCAGGTAGGCGTTCTTCCAAGCCGCCTTGCGCGAGATGAGCTCGTCGGTGGCGGCCAGCTTGCGCCCTGTCACCAGACCCTCAAGCGCCGCGACCCAGTGTTCGTAGTAGCGTGAGCCGTCGTCTTCGGGGTCGCGCCTGAGCTCCGCCGACAGCGCGTCGGCCCATTCCGTCCAGGTGAAGGCGCCGCCCTCATGCAGTTTCAGGGTCAGGGCGAAGGCCTGCGCCTGCCAGGGCTCGGCGAAGACCGGCCCCTCGGCGTCGCGCGGCAGCCGCGGAAGGTTCAGGACGTCAGGCGCGCTCAAGGTAGGGCTCCCACAGATCGAGCCGGACGCTGTCGCGGGCCGGAGCCTCGGGGCCCCACAGCTCGCGCGCCTCGAACCGGACGCAATAGAGGTGGTGCGGATCCTCTCCGTGGCCGTGGGCGTGGCGATCGGGGAAGACGTGGCCGCCATGCAGCCGGTCGATCACGCCGACGCGGCCGCGCACGTACCGGGGCAGGCGGGTGTGGCCGGGCGGGTTCATCACCCTGGCGCGGACACGGTCGCCCACGGCGAACGCCGCGGGCGGCACGTCGCGAACGTACGAATAGGGGCTGGTGAGAGCGGCGTGGACGCTGGCGGCCGGCCGGAACGGCGTCGACTTCGGCGCGCCCGGCGCCGCGCGGCCCGACGCCAGCTCGTCTGCGGTGATGTAGCCCGCTTCCAGCAGCAACTGCTCCACCCGGGCCAGCCACTTCTCGTAGTAGCTCATGCGCAGGTAGTCGGCCGGAGGCATCCGTTCGATCTTGTGCCGTCCGGCGTCGATGTTGCCGCGGGTCGGCGAGGCGAGGTTCAGAGCGTGGACGCGCCCCTCCCAGGCATGATGGAAGGCGATCCCCTCGGGCTCGGGCGTGATGGGACCCATGCCGTGCATCCCGCCCATGTCGTGCACGCCGTTCACAGCCGCGCCGTCCCGATCATGCCGTCGCGGGTCACCAGGTCGGCGAGCTCGGCCTCCGACAGCCCCTCGGTCCCGGCCGGCCGCTCGGGGATCACCAGGTAGCGGACCTCGGCGGTGGAATCCCAGACGCTGACCTCGACGTCGTCAGGCAGTTCGGTCCCGAAGTCGGCCAGCACGCCGCGCGGATCGATGACGGCGCGCGCGCGGTAGGGCGCCGACTTGTACCAGACCGGCGGCAGCCCCAGCACTGGCCACGGGTAGCAGGAGCACAGGGTGCAGACGACGAGGTTGTGGGTTGTCGGCGTGTTCTCGACCGCGATCATGTGCTCGCCCTGCCGGCCGGTGAATCCGAGCTCGGCGATGGCTGCGGTGGCGTCGGCGCGCAGCCGTTCCAGGTAGGCCTGGTCGCTCCAGGCCTTGGCGACCACCCGGGCGCCGTTTCGCGGGCCCACCTTGTGCTCGTAGTGATCGACGATCGCATCCAGCGCCGCCGGGTCGACAAGCCCCTTCTCGATCAGGAGGGACTCCAGCGCCTTCACCCGCAGCGCGATGTCCGAGGGCGGCTCCTGCTCATGGTCGTGGTCGTGGTCGTGATGATCGTGCGCCATGACCGACAAGGTGGCCCAACCCGGCGCTGGGGTGAAGACCGCGCGTGACCCCGATGCGATCCGCTGCAATGCTGCCGGGCAGGAGGCGTGCATGGTCGAACCCCACCTCATCTACTTCGCCGACCCGATGTGCTCGTGGTGCTACGGCTTCTCGCCGGTCATCGAGCAGGTGCGTCAGGCCTACGGCCGCGCTCTGCCGATCCGCGTGGTGATGGGCGGCCTGCGCCCGGGAACCGACAAGCCGATGACCGACAAGGCCAAGACCGAGATCGCCGGGCACTGGCATCACGTCCACGAGGCCTCGGGCCTGCCGTTCGATGCGGCGGTCCTCCAGCGCGAGGGCTTCATCTACGACACCGACCCGGCCGCCCGCGCCGTGGTCGTGGTCCGCCGCGAGGGCGAGGAACTGGCCCTTCGCTACCTGGCCGCCGCCCAGCGCGCGTTCTACGCCGAGAACCGCGACGTGACCTCGGGCGAGGTGCTGGCTGACCTGGCCGCCGAGTTCGGGCTGGACCGCGCAGCGTTCCTGGCGGCTTGGTCCACCGAAGAGGCCAAGAGCGAGACCTGGCGCGACTACGCCATGTCCCAACGCGCCGGGGTCACGGGCTTTCCGACCCTGGTGGGCGGTCCCAACGATCAAGGCGTCTACGGCGTCGTGACCCGCGGCTACGCCCCGCCCGAGCAGGTGCTGGCGGTGCTGCGCGACTGGATATCGGGCATCGCCGCCTAGGTTCGCAGCGAACGATATGCTCGTCACCGACACGAAGGCCGTCGGCGCGAAGAGGCTGCTCTCTCTATCGGCGACGGCGATGGGCGCGATGGTCCAGATCCTGGGCTTTGCGGGCGTCGGGGCGGCTCTGCGCCGCCGCGCCGTCGTGGTCGCCTGATCGGTCGGGTGGTGTTCCTGGCGGGAGCGCCACCCTGCCGCCTTGCGCCGGGGCGCGGGGCACGCGATATCGGGAGGGAGAGCGCGGGCCTGTTGTCGCCCGCCACGAAAGAGGACTTCCCATGCGCGATCCCGTGACCACCGCCCTTGGCCTCGTGCCGATGGTCGTCGAGCAGACGAGCCGTGGCGAGCGCGCCTACGATATCTTCTCGCGCCTGCTGAAGGACCGGATCATCTTCCTGGCCGGTCCCGTCGAAGATGGCATGGCCAGCCTGATCTGCGCCCAGCTGCTGCACCTCGAGGCCGAGAACCCCAAGAAAGAGATCCAGATGTACATCAACTCGCCGGGCGGCGTGGTGACGTCGGGCCTCGCGATCTACGACACCATGCAATACATCAAGAGCCCGGTGATCACGCTCTGCCTGGGCATGGCGGCCTCGATGGGCTCGTTCCTGTTGATGGCGGGCGAGAAGGGCCAGCGCATCGCCCTGCCGAACAGCCGCATCATGGTTCACCAGCCCTCGGGCGGCTACTCGGGCAAGGCGCAGGACATCCGTCGCCACGCCGAGGACATCCTGAAGACCAAGCGCCGGCTGAACGAGATTTACGCCAAGCACACCGGCCAGCCGATCGAAGTGGTGGAAGAGACGCTCGACCGCGACCACTTCATGACCGCCGCCGAGGCCCGCGACTGGGGCCTGGTGGACCATGTCTGGGAAAAGCGCGACGGCGACGACGAATAGTCACAGGTCTCGCATCCGCGAATTCAGGGCGTCGGCGAGAGCCGGCGCCCTTTTCGTTTGCGCCGGATCGTTTCACGTTCGGCCCGGGGAGTATGGGGTCGGGGCTTGCGGATTTTCTACGTCACCCAGGGCGTGCACCGGACGGGTGGACAGCTGGTCAACCTGGACCACGTCGCCGCTCTGCGCGCGCAGGGCTACGACGCCCGCTTTCTGTTTGTCCGCACGGACGGGACGCCACCCGAGACGTTTCCGGCGGACTACGACGCGCCCTGGCAGGCGGGGGTCGATGGGCTGACTCCGGAGGACATCGTCGTCGTGGGCGAGATGTTCGGCGCCGGGGCCCAGGCGGTGATGTCCACGCCGGCCCGCAAGCTCATTCATAACCAGGGCCCGTACTACAGCTTCATGGCCTTCTCCGATCTGGACGCCATGCGTCGCTGGGGGGCCGAGGCGATGATCCTGCCCAGCCATTTCGCGGCCGGAATGGTGACGCGGATGGGCTGGGACCGTCCGGTCCATGTGGTGCGTCCGGCGCTCGATCCGGTCTTTGCCGCCGCAGCGGGCGGGCCGCGTGAGCTGCGAATCGCCATGATCCCCAATCGACGCCCACAGGAGTGGCGTCTGATCCGCGGCGCGCTGCGGTCCCGGCGTCCCGATCTCGCCGGGATCCCGTGGATCGAGATCAAGGGCCTGCCGCGCGCCGAGGTCGCCCGGGTCATGGCCGGCAGCGAGATCTTCCTGGCCACCGGCCTGCTGGAGGGACTGGGCCTGCCGCCGCTCGAGGCGATGGCGACCCGCGCCCTGGTGGTCGGCTTCCATGGCGGGGGCGGGCGCGAGTACGCCACGCCGGAGAATGGCGACTGGTTCGATGACGATGGTCACCTGGATGTCGCCGAGACCCTGGCCCGCCGGATTGACGAGCTGAGGGCCGGCGAGACGTTCGAGACCCGGCGGGCGGCGGGTCAGGCGACCGCGTCGGCCTTCAGCCGGGCTGCGTTCGAGGCGGACCTTGCGGCGGCCTGGGCCGCGATCGCCGGCCCGCCCTGAGCGGCCTTCAAGGCCGCGTCTCCGTCAGGGCCGGCCGGTGAACACGCGATAGTAGGGCTCGTCGGCCATCGCCAGCATCTCGGTGTCGCCCGAGGTGTCGCCATAGGCGGCCCGCACCCGCAGATCGCCATAGGCCGCGCGAATCCGCGCCACCTTCTCATCCGCCCGGCAGTTGGGAGAGGCGAAGACTCCGGTCACCCGGTCGCGATCGTCGAACGCCAGCTGGGTGCCCAGGAGGTCGTCGGCGCCCAGGCCCCGGGCGAACGGCGCCACCACGATGTCGGGCGACGCGGTGACGATGATCAGCCGCACCCGCTCCTTGCGCCACCGCTTCCAGGCGATCACGGCGTCGGGCCGCAGCAGGCTGCGCGAAAGTTCGGCGAATCGGCGCGCGTCGGTCTCCAGCTGGGCGCGCGACACGCCGCCCAGGTAGATCCTGGTGGCCGCCGCCTTGATACGCCCACGATCGTGGTCGACCAGGTAGCGGACGCTCGCGGGGATCAGTCGCAGCAGGCCCAGCCACCATTTTACAGCTGGCGTCCGCCATTTGAGGAACGCCGTGTAGCTGTCGCGCACTGTAAGGGTGCCATCGAAATCGAAGGCGACGATGGGCCGTTCGGGACCGTCCGGAATGTCCGTGTCGTCGACGTCACGCTCTTGTGCCATTTCGGCGTGTTTCCCATTTGGTAAGGCGAGGCGCCCAAGGTTCCGGCTCCGCGCCACACATTGTCGCTCCGGTGAGCGAAGGCTTGTGATCCCGGCGCGGATCGGGGAATGTCAAGACTTGGACAACCCGCGGCGCGTATCCTGCAAGGCTAGGGCGCCACATGCCCGGGTCGAGGCGATCCAGAACACCGGCCCGCCTCGTCGAAAGAGTGAGATGAGACCATGACCAAGGCCGCCAGCGGAGATTCGAAGAGCACCCTGTATTGCTCTTTCTGCGGCAAGAGCCAGCACGAAGTCCGCAAGCTGATTGCGGGTCCGACCGTGTTCATCTGCGATGAATGCGTGGAACTGTGCATGGACATCATCCGCGAGGAGCACAAGATCTCCTTCGTGAAGTCCAAGGACGGCGTGCCGACTCCCAAGGAGATCCGCGAGGTCCTCGACGATTACGTGATCGGCCAGGACCACGCCAAGAAGGTCCTCTCGGTTGCGGTCCACAACCACTACAAGCGGCTGAACCACGCGACGAAGAACAACGACGTCGAACTGGGCAAGGCCAACATCCTGCTGATCGGCCCTACCGGCACCGGCAAGACGCTGCTGGCCCAGACGCTGGCCCGAATCATCGACGTGCCGTTCACCGTCGCCGATGCGACGACGCTCACCGAAGCCGGTTATGTCGGCGAGGACGTCGAGAACATCATCCTCAAGCTGCTCCAGTCGGCCGACTACAATGTCGAGCGGGCCCAGCGCGGCATCGTCTATATCGACGAAGTCGACAAGATCAGCCGCAAGTCGGACAACCCGTCCATCACTCGCGATGTGTCGGGCGAGGGCGTCCAGCAGGCGCTGCTGAAGATCATGGAAGGCACCGTCGCCTCCGTGCCGCCGCAGGGCGGGCGCAAGCATCCGCAGCAGGAGTTCCTGCAGGTCGACACCACCAACATCCTCTTCATCTGCGGCGGCGCGTTCGCGGGACTGGAGAAGATCATCTCGGCGCGCGGCCAGGGCACGTCCGTGGGCTTCGGCGCCAAGGTCTCCGACCCGGACGCTCGCCGGACGGGCGAGATCTTCCGTCAGGTGGAGCCCGATGACCTGCTCCGCTTCGGCCTGATCCCCGAGTTCATCGGCCGTCTGCCGGTGATCGCCACCCTGGACGACCTGGACGAGAAGGCCCTGGTGAAGATCCTCACCGAGCCCAAGAACGCCTTCGTGAAGCAGTACGTCCGGCTCTTCGAGATGGAGAACGTGGGCCTCACCTTCACCGACGACGCGCTGAACGCGGTGGCCCGCAAGGCCATCCAGCGCAAGACCGGCGCCCGCGGCCTGCGCTCGATCCTGGAGGGCGTGCTGCTCGACACCATGTACGAGCTGCCCACCTACGACGGCGTCGAAGAGGTGGTGGTGAACCAGGAGGTCATCGAGGGCCGCGCCCAGCCGCTGATCATCTACGCCGAACGCCGCGACAAGGGCGGCGCGGCCTAGGCGTTTCTGCGAACGGAAATCGAAGGGCCCCGCAGGCGACTGCGGGGCCCTTGTCGTTTATGGATCGGCCGGGGAGGGCCCAATGCGCCGACTGATGATCGTTGCCGTCGCCGCGAGCCTGGGTATGGCTCAGCCGGTCCTGGCCGCCGATCCTGCCCCGTCGGCCTCGCTGGCCAGGGGCTGCACGGCCAAGGCGGCCAAGGCCGCCGAGCCGGCGGAGGTCGCGGCCAACCCCGCCGAGTTCGCGGGCAAGTGCGTCAGCCTGGAGGGGTGGTGGCGCGACATCGCCCTTTATCCCAGCCGGGCCGAGGCCGCGCAGACCGACGCGCTCTCCATCGTGATCCTCGATCAGCGCCGCGTAGGTCTCTACCTGCCCAAGGCGCAGCTCGATGCCGCGCCTCAGACGGCGCCCCGGCTGGTGAGGGTCGTCGGCCGGGTAGGCGGCGCCTGCGCCACGGTGGCGGCCGAGGTTCGCGACAAGGACGACGGCTACTGTCACTACAAGCCCGGCGTCTGGCTGGCGGTCGCCGGCGTCACGCCGAAGTAGCGGGCCGCGAGACCCTGCGTTAGCGCCGCAGCTTCGCCCGCTTCTCCAGATGCCAGATGCTCTCGCTCAGCTCGTCCAGCTTCTTGGACAACAGCGCGTGGGTGTCAGCGAGGCCCTGGTTGTAGACGTGCGGCCCGATGGTCTCGATGATGAAGTCGAGGAGGAAGTGGGCGTCGAATCCCGTCACCTCCACGTCGTGCTCGTCCTTGAGATACCGCGACAGCGCCACGGCCAGGGCGTCGCGGGTGTCCTTGGGGAGTTCGATCTTCGACATGCGGAGGCCACGATGGCGGCTGTGCTCTACGGCATCAAGAACTGCGACACGATGAAGAAGGCCTGGACCTGGCTGGACCAGCACGGCGTCGCCTACGACTTCCACGACTACAAGAAGGCCGGCATCGACCGCGCCACCCTGGAAGGCTGGGTGCGGCAGCTGGGCTGGGAGGTCCTGCTGAACCGCGCCGGGACCACGTTCAAGAAGTTGCCCGACGCCGACAGGCAGGGGATCGACGCGGCCAAGGCCATTGACCTGATGCTGGCCCAGCCCTCGATGATCAAACGCCCGGTGCTGGACCGAGGCGGCAAGCTTACGGTGGGCTTCAAGCCCGAGGTCTATGCGGCCCTGTCAGACTAGCCGGCCTCGGTCTCCAGCGTCGGGAAGTCCGTGTAGCCCCGCGCGCCGCCGCCGTAGTAGCTGCGGGGGTCGGCCACGTGCAGCGGGGCGTTGCGGCGCAGGCGCTCGACCAGGTCGGGGTTGCCGATGAACGGGCGGCCGAAGGCGATCATGTCGGCGGTGTCGGCCGCGCGGGCGGCGATGGCCAGGTCGCGGTCGTACATGTTGTTGGCGATCGTCACGCCCTTGAACAGCCGCCGCAGCTTCTGCAGGTCGAACGAGGGCTCGGCCGTGCGCGAGATGCCCGTGTCGCCCTCGACCATGTCGAGCCAGCCCACCTTCAGGTCGTTCAGCCGCTCCACGACGTAGGTGAAGAGCGGCTCGGGATCGGAGTCCCAGGCTTGGTAGGCGTGGCCGATGGGCGCCAGCCGCACGGCCGTCCGCTCCGGCCCCCACACGCCGATGATCGCCTCCAGAACCTCGACCAGCAGCCGGGCGCGGTTCTCGATCGAGCCGCCGTAGGCGTCGGTCCGCTTGTTGGTCATGTCGCGCAGGAAGGCGTCGATCAGGTAGCTGTGGGCCGCGTGCAACTCGACGCCGTCGAACCCCGCCGCCTTGGCGCGTACGGCGCCGGCGCGGAACATCCCGACAACCCCCGGCATCTCGTCGAGGCGCAGCGCCCGGGCCTCCTCGTAGTCGTGCGGGCCCGACAGCGTGAAGATTTGCCCCGGCTGGCGGTAGGCCGAGGGTGCGATCGGCGGCTTGCCGCCGCCGAGCGAGGAATGGCTGAGCCGCCCGGCATGCCAGAGCTGGCTGAAGATCACCCCGCCCTTGGCGTGGACCGCGTCGGTCACCTGCCGCCAGCCGGCGATCTGGTCGTCGTTCCACAGGCCGGGGATGTTGGGCCCGCCGCGCCCGCCCGGCGCCACCGGCGTCGCTTCGGTGATCAGGAGGCCCGCCGAGGCGCGCTGGGCGTAGTATAGCGCCTGCAGCTCTCCCGCCTCGCCGGCGTCGTTCGAACGGGTCCGGGTCAGCGGCGACAGCGCGATGCGGTTCTGCAGCCTGAGGCCGTTGAACTCGCAGGGGTCGAACAGGTCGGTCATCCGGGGCTCCATCGTAACCGCGCGACGTTGGCCGGCCCGACGCCGCGTCAGTCCAGTGCGTCGGCCGCCGCATCCGATCGCCCGGGCGGCGGCGACTAGGGGGTGATGGGCGGTCGGAGAAGGCTCCGCCGCCGGGTCGGAGCGACGCAAGATGGAAGACTTCTTCTCGAGTTACTGGTGGCTGCTGTTTCCCCTGGCCTTCTTCGTGTTCGGGGCCTGGGACCGCTGGCTGTCCTACAAGCGCAGCCAGGATCGGCTGGACCTGCTACGCAGCTACACCAACCAGGGCAAGGACCCGCCTCCGGAACTGCTGCGCGCGCTGCAGGACGAGGAGGATGACGAAGACGACCTCATGTATGGCCGTCTCGGCCGTCGCGCCGCGCGCCGCATGCGCCGCCGCTACTGGCGCTACACGCCTTATTGGGCCTGGCGCACGGCGATCATCACCGGCGCAGTGGCGGCGGGCTTCTGGTTCGCTTCGGAGTATGCCGATATCCCTGGCGTCGACTGGCCGTTCCGGCTGGTCGCGATCATCATGACCTGCGTCGCTGCGGGGCATCTGGTGGCCGCCATCTTCACCTCGACCTTCCGGAGCCGATGAGCCCCGAAGGCCTCGAAAACGAGCTGGTCGAGGCCGCTAGAGCCGGCTCGACCGCCGCCTTCGCGCGCCTGGTGGAACGCCATCAGGCGCCGTTGCGCGCCTTCCTGCGGCGCACCTGCGGGAACTGGGCCCAGGCGGACGATCTGGCTCAGGAGACGTTCCTGGCGGCCTGGTCCGCGATTGGAAAGCTGGAGTCCGGGGCCAGCGTCCGGGCCTGGCTGTGCGGCATCGGTTACAACAAACACCTGAGCGCGACGCGCAGCGCCGGGCGCAGCCGCGCCCGCGAGGCCAGCTACGAGGCCCATCGCCCCGCGTCCGCCCGCCCGCTCTCTGACGAGCGCCTGGCGCTCGAGGCGGCGCTCGCGGAACTGCCGCCGGACCAGCGGGCCTGCGTGGCCCTGTGCCTGGCGGCCGATTTCAGCCACGCGGAGGCGGCGCAGGCCCTTGGCCTTCCGCTGGGTACGGTAAAGAGTCATGTCACGCGCGGCCGCACGCGGCTGCTGCAGGTTTTGGGAGGCTCCGATGACGGAAGCTGACGCGCGGCTGAAGACCCTCTTCGCCGAGGACGAACCGCCGGTTCGCGACCCCGCGTTCTCCACGGCCGTGATGGCCGAGGTGGCGCGCCGCCGCTTCGTGGCGGATGTGGGCTTGTTGGCGGTCGTGGCGGCGGCCGGCGGGTTCGTGCTGTGGGCGGCCTGGCCGGCGCTCTCGCCGCTGCTGACCACCACCTCTGCGGGGCTGGTCCCGGTGATGGCCTGCCTGACGCTGGCGGTCACTGCGGTGGCCGTGCTCGACGGGCGCCTGGTCCCGGGCGGCTTCCGGAATCATGACTAAGGTTTCATGCGCGGGTCTGCATCTGTCGGGCGTCGCCCGCGCCTCTAACCATCAGAAAGGGCGGAAAACCGCTCACCTGGAGAGGACTGCATCGAGATGGAAATTCTGATCCCCCTGGGCTTCTTCGCGATGATCGCCGCGCTGGTGATCGTCCCACGCTACTTCAAGAGCATGGAACGGCAGCGGATGGCCGAGACCCTCAAGGTCGCCATCGAAAAGGGCCAGCCCCTGCCCACCGAGATCATCGACGCCATGTCGTCGAACGTGCGCACGCCCGGCCTGCCGCCGTCGCCGCAGCGCGACCTGCGCACCGGCATCATCTGGCTGGGCATCGGCGTGGGTCTGGCCGCCATGGGCGCGGCCGTCAGCTTCGAGGAAGCCGACGCGCTGTACCCGATCCTGGGCATCGCCGCGTTCCCGATCTTCATCGGCCTCGCCTTCGTCGCCCTGGCCACGCTCAACAAGACGAAGCCCTAAGCGCGCGATCGGGGGAAGATGCCCATGTCGGGCGCAACGATCTCGACCTACGCCAGTCTGCACGACGTGGAGCTTTGCGCCCACGCCGCGGCGGGCGAGCGGCGCGCCTTCGGGGAGCTGGTGCGTCGTCACGGCTCCGCGATCCGCGGTCTGCTGCGCCGCATGGGCGCGCAGGGCGCCGAAGCCGACGATGTCGCCCAGGACGCCCTCCTGGCGGCGTTCGAGCGGATCGCCGAGTTCCGCGGGGAGGGGACCTTCGCGGGGTGGGTGAAACGCATCGCGGCGCGGCAATACCTGCGCCGGCTGCAGCGCGAGAAGCGGCTGGCCGAGCTGGCGGTCGAAGGAACGGATGACGAGGCCGACGCCACGGCCGGGGACGCCGACCACCGCATCGACCTGGACGAGGCCCTGAAGGTCCTCAGCCCGGCCGAGCGGCTCTGCGTGTCCATGTGCTACGGCGCGGGTCTTTCTCATGGGGAGGCGGCTGAGGCCTTGAACCTGCCGCTTGGAACGGTCAAATCCCATGTCAAACGTGGTCTGGAAAAGCTCCGAGCGCGACTGGCGCCGGCCGAAAGCGCGACTGCTGAAGGGAGGCGGAGCAATGGCTGAACTCGATTTCGAGCGGCGTCTGGAACGCCTCTTCATGGACGCGCCGGAACTCCCGGACGCGGCCGCCTTCGCCCAGCGCATCGAGCGCAAGCTGGACCGCGGCTGGAACATGCGCCGCTGGCTGATCGGTGCCGCGGGCCTGACCGGCGGTGTGATCGGCGCCAGCCAGCTGTTCATGTCCAACCTGTTCGAGCGCGTCGAGACGGCGGAGCAGTCGGCCCGGCTGGTCGGTCAGGGCCTTTCGCGCGTTTCACCCTCGACCGACATGGTGTCGGCCCTTTCGGGCGGCTATGGCGTGTGGGTCGCCGTCGCCCTGGCGCTGGCGGCCATGGCCTATTTCGCATCGCGGCTGATCGAGGAAATGTAATTTGTCGAGCCATCGGGAAGCGCCGGTCCGTCGTGTCGCTGCGCCGGACATCCTGGCGCGCAAGGGCGGGACGCCCATCGTCTGCCTCACCGCCTACACCGCCCCGATGGCCGAGCTGCTGGACGAGCACTGCGACCTGCTGCTGGTGGGCGACAGCGTCGGCATGGTGGTCCACGGCCTGCCCAACACGGTCGGCGTCACGCTGGACATGATGATCCTGCACGGCCAGGCGGTCATGCGCGGATCGCGGCGGGCCATGGTCGTCGTCGACCTGCCGTTCGGCAGCTACGAAGGCTCGGCCGAGGTCGCCTACGACAACGCTGCCCGAGTCATGAAGGAAACTGGCTGCAGCGCCGTAAAGGTCGAGGCCGGTCCCACGGTGGCGGCCAACATCGAGTACATGGTCCGCCGGGGCATCCCGGTGATGGGCCACGTGGGCCTGCGGCCCCAGGCGGTGATGGTCGAGGGCGGCTTCAAGGCCAAGGGCAAGGGCGGCGAGGAGCGCCGGCTTATCCTGGAAGAGGCGCGCGCCGCCGCCGACGCCGGCGCCTTCGCCGTGGTGGTCGAGGGCGTGGCCGAGGGCCTGGCCCGCGAGATCACCCAGGACATCGCCGTGCCCACCATCGGCATCGGCGCCTCGGCCGGCTGCGACGGTCAGATCCTGGTCACCGACGACATGCTGGGCCTGTTCGACTGGACGCCCAAGTTCGTCCGGCGCTATGGCGACATCCGCGGCGAGATCGCAAAGGCGGTCGCGGCCTACGCCGAAGACGTCCGCAATCGCACCTTCCCGGGCCCCGCCGAGATCTACTACGCCAAGGCGGGGTAGGGCTCCCGAAGCCCTGAACCCCCCTCATCCCATCCCCAAGAACGCCATGGCCGGGCCCGTCCCGGCCACCCAGATACGAGGCGCTGGCCGCAAGGCGCACCGCATCACCGCCGCGTCCTCTCCGGAAACGGCGGCGCTTCTGGGTGGCCGGGACAAGCCCGGCCATGACGTTCCAAAAAAGTGGAACGAAGAGCGCTTCTACGACCGAATCTGACGTACCCCCATGTTCCACTCGCGATCATGTCCGAGCCCGCGCCCGACATCTTCGAAGAGGACCAGCTGCTGGCCCAGACGGCCTGCATGGACTTCGCCTTCGCCCGCCACGTGCAGCAGAAGGCGCTCGCCACCGAAGACACGGCCGAACTCTCCGACCTGGCCCGCGCCTACACCCGGCTCACCCGTTCACTCCGCCAGACGCTGGCGCTCCTCAGCAAGCTGAGGGCCGACCGCGCGAAGGCCGAACGCGAGGCGCCGCGCCGTTCCGCGCGAGACCTCCAGGATCAGGCCATCGATGAGCGCACCGCGCAGGTGCAGGACGCCGTCGAGCGCGTGATCTCCGCCGCCGCGGATGGCGACGAGGCGCTGCACACCGACTGGTGCCATCGCTTCGACCGCGAAGTGGACGACTGGAACGAAAAGCCCGACTGGATCGTGGACGACGTCGACACCGTCATCCGCCGCGTCTGCAAGGCCCTGGGCCTCCCCGACGACTATGCCCAACGCTGGCGAGATCTGCCGGCGCCCACCTTCTTCCCCGACCCCGAACCCGCCACCCCGGAAGACGTCGCCGCCGCCAACGCCGCCGCCCGCGCCTTCACCGCCGGCCTGCACGCGACGGCCCCGGATCACACCCCGGCGCGTCCCTCGAAACCGCCCTGGCGCCCCTCCGGCTGACGCGCCACCCGCGCGAAGCGCACTCCATTTCGAACCACGAACCACACGAACCGCACGAACGCTCCCAGGCCACAGCTCGGAGCGCGCGACCGCATGTTCGTGTGGTTCGTGTGGTTCGTGGTTGAATCAAGACGGCGCCTGCGGCGCGCAGGGCCTCGCCCGCCCAGCCCTTTCCGTGTTTTCCGGGGTTCAACCCCCGCTTCGAACCTTTTTCGCACGCCCTAAGTGACCGCCCCTGCGGCTCCACGGCTCGCAGGCTTGAGGCAGGGCGGCGCGCACTATAGGTTCCGCCCCTCGTTTTGAGACTTTGCGCCGCCCGGAGCCCCCGTACGTGACCGATCTATTCGAAGAGGTCGAAGAGCAGCTTCGCTCCGACCGCTACAAGCAGCTCGCCCTCAAGGCGCTGCCCTGGGCCGGGGGGCTCACCGCGGCCGTGCTTTTGGCGTTCCTGGGCTACTGGGGCTACGACAGCTGGAGCACCAGCCAGACCAACAAGGCGTCCGAGCAGTACGCCGCGGCCATGGAATCGTTCGGTCAGGGCGACCGCGACGGCGCCCGCAAGCTGTGGACCGAGATCTCCAAGTCGCAGGCCTCGTCCTACAAGGCGCTCTCGATGATGCACTTGGCGGCGTACGAGTTCGACGCCAAGAAGACCGCCGAGGGCGTGAGACTCCTGGACGAAGCGGCCAAGGCCGCCTCCGATCCGGTGATCGGCGACGCCGCGCGCCTCAAATCCGCCTTGGCGCTCCTCGACACGGCTCCTCGTACCGAGCTGGAGGGGCGCTTGAAGCCGCTGATGGAAGAAGGTCGTCCGTATCGGGTCCAGGCGCGGGAAGCGCTGGCCTTCGTGAAGCTGCGCGCAGGCGACACCGCCGGCGCCCGCGGCGACTTCGTGCTGATCTCGCAGTCGCTCGACGCGGCCCAGGGGGCCCAGGCCCGCGCCCAGGCGGCGATCGCCCTGATCGACTCCGGCTCGGCCAAGCAACTCGCCAGTGTGGTCAGCAACGCCATCGCGCTGCCGCCCCAGATGCCGATGGACCCGTCGACCCTGCTCGGGCCGCCTCCGGGCCCCGCCGGGCCGCAACCCGAGGCGGGCGCGCCCCAATGATCCGCCGCAACACGATCCTGGCCGCCGTCGCGGTGGCCGCGCTGGGCATGGCCGGCTGCTCGACCGTCAGCCGGCTCAATCCCTTCGACAAGAAGGATGACACCCCGGCCGAGCTGGCCGGCGAGGGCCAGCGCATCTCGATCATCGCCGCCGACCAGGTCCTGGAGCCGGCGGAAGCGCTAAAGGGCGTCGATTTCGCCCTGCCGACGCCGGTGAAGCTCGATGCGTGGCCGCTACCGGGCGGCTCGCCCGAACAGTCGGTGGGCGCGGTGGACGCCGCGCCGAACCTGGACATCGCGTGGCGCAAGAACTTCGGCCAGGCCAACAAGCGGGGTCGCTACGTCACCGCGCCGCCGATCGCCGCTGACGGCAAGGTGTTCGCCATGGACGCCGACGGCCGTGTCGTCGCCATGGACGCCCGCTCGGGCTCGCAGGTCTGGCGCACGGGCACCAATCCCGGCGACAACAAGCGCGACAAGCTAGGCTTCGGCGGCGGCATCGCCTTCGCCGACGGCAAGATTTATGCGGTCTCGGGCCACCGCCAGGTGCTCCAGATCGACGCCAAGACCGGCGCGGTCGGCTGGCGCACCAAGACCAGCGAGGCCATCCATGGCGCGCCCACCGTCTCGGGCGGCCGGGTGTTCGCGGTCGCGCTGGACAACACGCTCCTGACCTTCGACGCCGCCACCGGCGCGCCGTCGTGGACCTATCAGGCCCTGTCGGAATCGGCCCGCATCCTGTCGGCCTCGAGCCCGGCGGTGTCGGGCGACACCGTGGTCGCCGCTTTCGGATCGGGCGAGCTGGTGGCCCTGCGCGCCTCCAACGGCAACGATCTCTGGAACGAGGCCCTGTCGCGGGCCAGCCGCACCAGCGCGCTGTCCGAGATCCGCGACATCCCGGGCCGCCCGGTGATCTACCAGGGCGACGTCTTCGCTGTCAGCCACTCGGGCGTGTTCGCCGCCACCGACCTGCGGACCGGCCAGGCGCGCTGGAGCCTTCCGGTGGTGGGCGTCACCGCGCCGCTGCCCGCAGGCGATGTGGTCTATGTGGTCTCGAAGAACGGCGAGGTGATCTGCGCCAGCCGTGAAAGCGGCCAGATCTACTGGATGAAGAACCTCAACGAGGGCTTCAAGTCGAAGAAGAAGGGCGGGGTCTTCGGACTTGGCGGCCAGAAGCAGAACCGGCCGATCTGGTCCAGCCCACTGCTGGCCGGCGAGCGCCTGCTGATCGTCGGCCAGACCGGTGAACTGGTCGCCCTGAACGCCAAGACCGGAGAGGTCATCAAGCGCCTCAGCCTGAAGGGCGCTTCGACCATCGCCCCGATCGCGATGGGCGACATGGTCTATGTGATCACGCAGGAGGCGGACCTGATCGCGATTCGCTGATCAGGACGCTACAAGGGGCCCATGGCGCTTAAGATCGCGATCGTCGGGCGACCGAATGTCGGAAAATCCACGCTGTTCAACCGGCTGGCGGGCAAGAAGCTCGCCATCGTCGATGACCAGCCGGGGGTGACCCGTGACCGCCGCTTCGGGACGGGCCGTCTCGGCGACCTCGATCTGGATCTGATCGACACCGCCGGCTTCGAGGACGTCACCGACGAAAGCCTGGAAGCGCGCATGCGCGCCCAGACCGAGCTCGCGGTCGACGAGGCCGACATCTCGATCTTCGTGGTCGACGCCCGCGAGGGCGTGACGCCGGCCGACGAGATCTTCGCGGACGTTCTGCGCCGCAAGGGCAAGCCCGTCGTGCTCGCCGCCAACAAGTCCGAGAGCAAGGCCTCCGAGAGCGGCGTGCTCGAGGCCTTCGGTCTGGGCCTGGGCGAGCCCATCCCCATCTCGGCCGAGCACGGCGAGGGCATGGCCGACCTCTACGCCGCGGTCGCCGTCTATGCGGTCGAGGACGAGGACGACGAGGCGGACGCCGCCGACAAGCCGATCAGCATCGCCATCGTCGGGCGACCGAACGCGGGCAAGTCCACCCTGGTCAACGCCCTCATCGGGGAGGACCGGCTGCTGGTGGGCCCCGAGGCCGGGATCACCCGTGACGCCATCCCCGTGGACTGGACCTGGGACGATCGCGCAATCCGACTGGTCGACACCGCCGGGTTAAGACGCAAGGCCAGGGTTCAGGAAAAGCTGGAGAAACTCTCCACGCATGACTCCATCCGCGCGATCACCTTCGCCGAGGTGGTGATCCTGGTGATGGACGCGACTCATCCGTTCGAGATCCAGGACCTGCAGATCGCTGACCTGGTCGAGCGCGAAGGCCGTGCGCTGGTGTTCTGCCTGGCCAAGTGGGACCTGGTGGAGGACCCCGGCGCCAAGCTGGCCGAGTTCATCGAGGAAGCGACCCGGCTGCTGCCGCAGGTGAAGGGCTCGCCCGTGGTGGCGCTCTCCGCCGAGACCGGCCGCGGTCTCGACCGCCTGATGCCCGCGGTGATCAAGGCGCACGGCGACTGGGCGACCAAGGTCAAGACGCGCGACCTCAACGACTGGCTGCGCATGGCCACCGAACGCCACCCGCCGCCGGCCGTCAACGGTCGCCGCGTGAAGCCCAAGTACATGGCGCAGATCAAGGCCCGCCCGCCCACGTTCGTGCTGTTCGCCAGCCGGGCCGACCAGCTGCCCGACCACTATCGCCGCTATCTGACCAACTCGATCCGCGAGAGCTTCGACCTGCCGGGCGTGCCGATCCGCCTGACCGTGCGCTCGAACAAGAACCCCTACGCCGAGGGCGAGGCCAAGAGCGGTCCCGGGCCGGCCAAGACCGCGCCCACCTCGCGCAAGACCGGCATGGTCGCCAAGGCCCGCAAGGAGGCCGCCGAGAAGGCGCGCGCCGGCGCCGAGGGCAAGGCCAAGGGGCCCAAGAAGCCGCGGAAGGTGAAGGACGGGGCGCCGCGTGGCCGCGCCGCCAAGCTGCTGCGCCCCGGCGTCAAGCCGAAGCGAGCGTCCCGGCCTGCTTCCAGTTCTCGAAAACCACGCTAGCGCTCGGCAGCCCCAGGTCGGCCTGGGCCAGCTCGACGATCAGCGGTCCGATCTCTGAAGGATCGGGCAGGGTGGTCGGATCCTCGCCCGGCATGGCTTCGGCCCGCATCCGGGTGCGCATCACGCTGGGGTCCAGCAGCACAGCGCGGACCTTGGTCTGCTCCAGCTCGTCGGCCCAGGTCCGCACCAGGTGCTCCAGGCCTGCCTTGGTCACGCCGTAGGGCCCCCAGAACGCCTTCGGCCGGATCGCCCGCCCGCTGGTCAGGAAGATGGCCCGGGGCCGCTCTGAGGCCCGCAGCAGCGGCTCGCACGACCGGATCAGACGGAAGGACGCTGTAAGGTTCACGGCGACCACCCGGTCCCACTGCTTCGGATCGACATGGAACACAGGCGTCATCGGGCCCAACATCGCCGCGGCGTGCACCAGCACGTCCAGCCGGCCGAACCGCTGGTGGATGGCCAGGCCCAGCTGGTCCAGGCCATCGCCTTCAGCGGCGATGTCCATGGGAACCAGGGTGGCCGACTCGCCGGTGAGCGTTCGGATCTCGTCGTCCAGCTCTTCGAGCGCGCCCTGGGTGCGGGCCACGGCGACGACGTGCGCGCCCGCCTGGGCCAGCGCGAGCGCGGCGGCGCGTCCGATACCCCGGTTGGCGCCGGTGACGAGGGCGATGTGATCTTTGAGCGGCGTAGACATGAGGCGGGCTCTCTAGCCGGTCTGGGCGCCATTGTCAGGCGGGGGCGTGTCAGGCCTCTGGGCGTAGCGTTGAGCCAGCGCCGCGCAGGCCATCAGCTGGATCTGGTGGAAGACCATCAGCGGGATCATCGCCACGCCCGCCACCGCTGGCGTGAGCAGGGCCGCCGCGATGGGCGCGCCGCTCGCCAGCGACTTCTTCGAGCCGCAGAAGACGATGGCGATCTGGTCTTCCTTCGAGAAGCCGAGGGCCCGGGCCGCGACCGCGGTGATCGCCAGCACGGCCGCAAGGAGCACGCTGCACAGCACCAGCAGACGAACCAGGTCCATCGCGCCCAGCCGGCTCCACACGCCCTCGACGACAGCGCTGGAGAAGGCGACGTAGACGATCAGCACGATGGTGCCACGATCCAGCAGGCCCAGTTGCTTGTTCCGGCGCGCGACGAACTCGCCCACCCACGGGCGCGCCGCCTGGCCCAGGGCGAACGGGACCAGCAGTTGCACGATGATGATCGTGAAGGCGCCCGGGTTCACCGCGCCTTCGGTGTGCATCAGCAGCCCGGCCAGTAGCGGCGTCAGGAACACCCCGATGAGGTTCGAGGCCGAGGCCGAGGCGACGGCGGCGGCCACATTACCGCGGGCAATGCCCACGAAGGCGATGGAGCTCTGGATGGTGGATGGCAGGCAGCCCAGAAGGATCAGGCCGGCCGCCAGCTCCGGCGGCGTGATCCAGGCTGGCAGCAGGGTCATGCCGACGGTCAACGCCGGGAAGAGGACGAAGGTGGCGGCCAGGATCGTCAGATGCAGGCGCCAATGCACGATCCCTCGGATCACCGCCTCGCGCGAAAGCCGCGCGCCATGCAGGAAGAACACGACCGCGATGGCCGCCTTGGTCAAGCCGCCCAGCCAGACGGCCGCTTCGCCGCGCGCCGGCAGGACCGAGGCAAGGGCCCCGGCGCCGATGATGAAGATCAGATACCAGTCGGGCTTGATCCGCCCGATCAGGCTCACGCGTCGACCAGGAACGAGAGCTGTCGCTCGACCAGCTCGTTGCGGCCTTGAGCGATTTCCTTGTCCAGCAGCCGGGTCGGATAGTCGCCGGTGAAGTAGTGGTCGGTGAACTGCGGGTGGGCCGCGTTGCGCTCGCCGGCCTCCATGGCCCAGTACAGCCCGTCGACCGACAGGTAGCCCATCGAATCCACGTCCAGAAGCTTGGCGATCTCTTCGACGCTGTGATTCGCGGCCAGCAGCTTCTCACGATCGGGCATGTCGATGCCGTAGTAGTCGGGCCACTGGATCGGCGGCGAGGCCGAACGCAGGTGAACCTCGGCGGCGCCTGCCTCGCGGACCATCTTCACGACGCGGACCGAGTTCGTGCCGCGCACGATCGAATCGTCGACCAGCAGCACTTTCTTGCCCGCCAGCACGGCGCGGTTCGGGGCCAGCTTCATGCGCACGCCCAGCTCGCGCTCGCCCTGAGTGGGCTGGATGAAGGTGCGGCCGACATAGTGGTTGCGGATAATGCCCATCTCGAAGTGTAGACCGGCCTCCTGAGCGTAGCCGAGGGCCGCCGGCACGCCCGAGTCGGGAACCGGGACCACGACGTCGACGTCCGCTGGGGTCTCTTGGGCCAGACGGCGGCCCATGCGCTTGCGGACCTCGTAGACCGAGCGGCCATTCACGACCGAGTCGGGGCGGGCGAAGTAAACGTACTCGAAGATGCAGGGACGGGCCTGTTGCGCCGGGAACGGCCGGAAACTGCGCAGGCCCTTGTCGTCGGCCACGACCATCTCGCCGTGCTCGACGTCGCGGACGAAGGTGGCGCCGATCATGTCCAGCGCGCAGGTCTCGGAGGCGAACACGGCCTTGCCATTCAGGTCGCCCAGCACCAGCGGCCGGATGCCCAACGGGTCGCGGACGCCGATCAGCTTCTTGTTGGTCATCGCGACCAGGGCGTAGCCGCCCTCGATCTGCTGAAGCGCCTCGGTGAAACGGTCGAGGAACTTCGGCCGCCGCGAGCGGGCGATCAGATGCAGGATCGCCTCGGAGTCGGAGGTGGACTGAAAGATCGAGCCTTCCTGCACCAGCTGCTCGCGCAGTGTGTGGAAGTTCGTGAGGTTGCCGTTGTGGGCCAGGGCGATGCCGCCCGCCTCAAGATCGGCGAACATCGGCTGAACGTTGCGGATGAAGCTGCCGCCGGCCGTGGAGTATCGCGTGTGGCCGATGGCGACGCGGCCGGGCAGGCGCTTGTTGAGGTCGCCGCCGCCGAAGGCGTCGCCCACGTACCCCATGTGCCGCTCGGTATGGTACCGCTGGCCGTCGAACGAGGCGATGCCGCAAGCCTCCTGGCCCCGGTGCTGCAAAGCATGCAGGCCCAGGGCCGTGATCCCGGAGGCTTCCGGGGTGTCATAGATCCCGAACACCCCGCATTCGAGGCGCGGGGAATCATCATCGGGATCGCGCGCTGGTTGGCGCCAGCGCTCGTTCACCTGGCTCATCGGGATCGCTCCGGACGGTCGGCAGCTGCGGGTTCGCGCGCCTCGTACCTGTCTGTCGTCGTTCTGTCACCTGACGCTTCACCGACAGCGCGGTCCAGCGCTGGTTTCAGGCGACCTGCGAAATCCAGTCCCTGCGGCGTCAGCTTGAGGATGAGGCCGCCCATGCTGGAGGCCAACGGCCAGGTCTGGGCGCCCGTTATCCAGCGCGGGCGGAGGTCTTCGGGCGTAGCGGCGGTGAACATGAGGAAAAGCACGCCCAGCACGATGAGGCCTCGCCCCAGGCCAATCAGCAGACCCAGCGAGCGGTCGAGGAAGCCCAGCATCTGGGTGTTCTGGACCTGGCGAGCGATCGCCGCGCCGATAAGCCGCAGGGCCACGAAGGCCACGCCGAACACCAGCACCAGGGCCGCGGCCGTTCCGAGCCAGCCCGGCTTGATCACTTCACGGACCATAGGACCGAACACCGGCAGTCCGAACAGCGCCAGGGCCGCCGCGGCGACCAGGGCCACCAGCGCGAACACCTCGCGTACGGCGCCCCGCGCAAAGCCGACCGCCGCGGAGATCAACAGCAGGCCCAGGACAATGAAGTCGAACTGCGTCACGACTTCCCGCCCCAGTCCCCATCGTGGATCCGCTGAACGGCGTCGGCCAGCCGGGCCACGCCGGTGAAGGTCAGTCCGCCGGTCGCCTCGTTGTCGGCCGGACCGAAGGCGCGACGGAAGCCCAGCTTGGCGGCCTCCTTCATGCGGGAATCCATGCGGCTCACGGCGCGCACCTCACCCGAGAGGCTGATCTCGCCGAAGACGACGCAATCCTGCGGCAGCGCCACGTCGAAGGCGGAGGAGGCGAGGGCGGCGGCGGCGGCGAGGTCAGCGGCTGGCTCCGAGATGCGCAGGCCCCCTGCGACATTCAGATAGACATCCTTGTCCCCGAACCCAAGGCCGCACCGGGCCTCCAGCACCGCGAGGATCATCGCGAGTCGCCCCGAGTCCCATCCGACGACGGCGCGGCGCGGCGTGCCGTAGGCCGAGGGTGCGACGAGCGCCTGAATCTCCACCAACACCGGCCGCGAGCCTTCGATGCCCGCGAAGACCGCTGCGCCGGCGGCCCGCTCGCCGGACGTGTTGAGAAAGAGCGCGGAGGGATTCTTCACTTCGGCGAGCCCCGCGTCGCCCATCTCGAAGACGCCGATCTCGTCGGTCGCTCCGAACCGGTTCTTGGCGCCGCGGAGGATGCGGAACGGATATCCGCGCTCGCCTTCGAAAGCGAAGACGGCGTCGACCATGTGTTCGACCACCCGCGGACCCGCGATCGTGCCCTCCTTGGTCACGTGGCCGACCAGGATGACGGCGACGCCGCGCTTCTTGGCCAGCCGCACCAGTTCGCCCGCTGCGGCCCGCACCTGGGTTACCGAGCCGGGGCCGGCCTCGTGCGCGTCGCTCCACATGGTCTGGATGGAATCGATCACGACGAGGTCGAACGGTTCGGCCTTCAGCGCGTCGACGATGATGCGCAGGCTGGTTTCGGCCGCCAGCTTCACCTGGGCGTCGCCCAGGCCCATGCGCTGGGCGCGGCTGCGCACCTGCTCGACGGCCTCTTCGCCCGAGATGTAGGCGCAGCGAGCGCCTCGACGCGCCGCACTGGCCGCCACCTGGAGCAGAAGTGTTGACTTGCCGACGCCCGGGTCGCCACCGACGAGGATGGCCGAGCCCGGCACCACGCCGCCACCGCAGACCCGGTCCCACTCTTCGACGCCTGTGGCGATGCGGGGCGGGGCTGGCGTCGACTCGTCCAGGCCTTCGAAGGCCAGATGGCGCGACTTGGTCGCCTTGGTCGGTTTCATCGCGCCGGGCGCGCGGGTGGTCAGCTCCTCGACCAGGGTATTCCATGCGCCACAGGCCGGGCACTGCCCGGACCAGCGCGTCTGCACGGCGCCGCAGGACTGACAGGCATAGACGGCGCCGTCGCGGGCCATGAGGTCTCCAGGTGATTCGAATGTGGCCAAGTCTACCCGACCGCGGGAGCCGGGTCTGTGCGAGCGCTTGTGGTCGCCTGCCGCTGAGATAGGGTCGGGGTATCGGGGACGCGAAGCCAACCTGGGGCTGGGAGAGAGAACTATGAGCGTGGTGGAGCCGGGTTCGGCGGGCGCAGGTCTCGTGCAGCGGGTGAAGGATATTCTCCTCAAGCCCGGTCCGACCTGGGATGCGATCGACGGCGAGCGGCCGACGGTCGCCAGCCTCTATACGGGCTACATCATGCCCCTGGCCGCGATTCCGGCCATCGCCCAGGCGATCGGCATGACCGTTTTCGGCGCGGGCGCGTTCGGCATCGTCTTGAAGTGGTCGCCGGTCACCGCCGTGGTGCAGGCCGTCCTGATGTACGGCCTGTCGCTGGCGATGGTGTACGTGCTGGCGCTGATCATCGACGGCCTGGCGCCCTCGTTCGGCGGCGCCAAGGACCAGAACCAGGCCCTAAAGGTCGCCGCCTATTCTTACACGGCAGCCTGGGTGGCAGGCATCTTCTCGATCTTCCCCGCCCTCTTGATCCTGGGACTCGTGGGTCTCTACAGCCTGTTCCTGCTTTACCTTGGCCTGCCCAAGTTGATGAAAGCGCCTCAGGACAAGGCGCTGCCCTACACGGGCGTCGTGATCCTCGTGGCCCTCGTGATCAGCATCATTGTCGCGATGGTGCTGGGCTCGGTCGCGACCCTGACCGGCGCTGGCCGCGGAATGATGGATGGGGCGCAGGTCAGTGGCACGGTGAAGCTCCCGGGCGGGGAAGGCTCGGTCGACCTTGGCAAGCTGCAGGCCGCGGCGAAGGCGATCGAGAACAGCGAGGCTGTCACGGCCACCGACCCCGACTCGCTGAAGGCCTATCTGCCCGCGAGCATCGCGGGCTTCACCCGCACCGAAGTGAGCGGCTCGACAGCGTCGGCAGCGGGGATCGAGGGCTCGCAGGCCGAGGCGCAGTACACACGCGGGGAGTCGAACCTGAAGCTCAAGGTCACCGACATCGGCCAGGCCGGCGCGCTGGCCAGCATCGCGGGCGCCGTCAACATGACGTCGTCCAAGGAGACAGCGACGGGGTACGAGAAGACCGGGGTCGTGAACGGACGCATGACGCAGGAGAGCTATGATCGCCAGGCTAGGAGCGGCGAGTACAGCGTTCTCGTCGGCGAGCGCTTCATGGTCGAGGCCAGCGGCAATGGCGTGACCATGGACGAACTGAAGGCGGCGGTGGATGCCGTTGGGATCTCGCGCCTGGAGGCGGCGGCCAAGGGTTAGGCGCCCCGGTAGACGCGCTCTGCCCGGTGGCTCAGCCGACAGAGCACCTCGTGGGCCACGGTGCCGGCGGCGGCCGCCAGGTCGTCCACGAGGGCGTGTGGGCCCACGAGTTCTACCGGATCGCCGATGGCGGCCTGACCCTCGCCGAGATCGATCACCAACAGGTCCATGTTCACGGCCAGCAAGGGTCGCAATGCGCCCGCCGCCCACGCATGGCCCTTGCCCATCGCGCCGCGGATCACGCCATCGGCATAGCCCGCACCGACGACCGCGATCCGCATCGGACGCGTGGCGGTGTAGGCGTTCGCATAGCTGACGCGGTCGCCTGGCCTCAGGTTGCGGATATCCAGGATCGGGGCGGTGAGGGTCGCGACGGCCTTGAGCCGAGGATCGGGCCGTTCCTCTGGCCCGCCCCCCAGGAGGCTGATGCCCGCGCGGACCATGTCGCAGGCGTAGTCCGGACCCATGAACGCGCCGGCCGAGGCCGCAAGGCTGGTCCGTACGCCGGGGAACAGCGCATGGGCCTCGCGAAAGCGCGCCAGCTGTTGCGAATTGCGCGCTTCACCCGGCTCGGTGGCCGAGCCCAGATGGCTGACCAGTAGGCGAATATCGAGGGCGCGCAGGCCGCCCGGCGCGTTGATCAGGGCGGTGACCTCGTCGAACGACAGGCCTTGGCGGTTCATCCCCGTATCGACCTGGAGGGCCGCCTCATAGCGCCCCCGCGCTGCGGCGAGGGCTACAGCGGCCTGGGCCTGGGGCAGGGTGGCGATCACCGGGGTCAATCGCGCGGCGTCGAAGCGCTCGGCCGTGCGCGGCAGAAGGCCGTCCAGGACGTAGATCGTGGCGTCCCGGTCGCCCAGTTCGGCGCGCAGCGCCTCACCTTCGCTCAGTCGGGCGACGAAGAAGGTGCGCGTGCCTTCGGTCCAGAGCCGCCGGGCGAGGGGGCCCGCGCCCAGTCCGTAGCCATCGGCTTTGACGACCGCGGCCACCTCGGCGCCCTCGGCCGCCTGCGCGATAACAGAGCGATTGTGCGCCAGCGCGTCGAGGTCGATCGTGAGTCGGGCGCGGTCGGGCGACGTCATGTCCGCCTAATGCGGATCGTAGCGGCTCGTGTCACGCGCCAGATTGCCGAACTTGGTCGTATCGGAGTTGAACGACAGCCGCACGGTGCCGATGGGGCCGTGACGCTGCTTGCCGATGATGATTTCGGCCAGGCCCTTCACCTCGTCCATCTTGGTCTGCCAGTCGAAGTGCTCCTGAGTGTTCTCGCGGGGCTCCAGACGGCTGAGGTAGTACTCCTCGCGGTACACGAACATCACCATGTCTGCGTCCTGCTCGATCGAACCGGATTCCCGCAGGTCGGACAGCTGGGGTTTCTTGTCCTCGCGGTTCTCGACCTGGCGGCTCAGCTGCGAGAGCGCAATGACGGGCACGGAAAGTTCCTTCGCCAAGGCCTTGAGACCCTGGGTGATCATCGAGACTTCCTGGACCCGGTTCTCGGGTCCGCCGGCGCCGGTGGTGATCAGCTGGAGGTAGTCGACGATGATGAGGTCCAGGCCGACCATCCGTTTCAGGCGGCGCGCACGGGCCGTGAGTTTGGCCAGGGTGATGCCGCCCGTCGCGTCGATGTAAAGCGGGGCTTCCTGGATCTCGAGCGCGGCGTCGCGGATGCGGCCGAACTCCATGGCGTCGATCTCGCCTTTGCGCAGGCGGTCGCCCGACACGCCAGAGGCCTCGGCCAGGAGACGCATGGCGAGCTGCTCGGCGGACATTTCGAGCGAGAAGAACGCCACGACGCCACCGGCCACGGTCTTCTTCGACCCGTCCGGCTGCGGCTCCCAGGCGTAGTGGCGGGCCACGTCGAAGGCGATGTTGCAGGCCAGGGAGGTCTTCCCCATCGAGGGACGGGCGGCCAGGATCATCAGGTCGGAGGGGTGCATGCCGCCGATCTTCTGATCGAGGTCGATCAGGCCGGTGGAGAGGCCGGCCAGGCCGCCGTCTCGGCTGTGGGCTTCGGCGGCCATGGCCACGGCGCCGCGCAGCGCGTCGGCGAAGTTCACGAAGCCCGACGAGACGCCGCCAGTCTCCGCCAGTTGGTAGAGCTGCTGCTCGGCGGCTTCGATCTGGTCTCGCGCGTCCAGTTCGGCGTCGCTTTGCTGGGCCGTCGTCGCGATGTCGCCGCCGATGCGGATCAGGTCTCGACGCAGCGCCAGGTCGTAGACGGCGTTGGCGTAGTCGGGCGCGTTGGCGGCAGGCGGGGCGCGATCAACGAGATCCGCAAGGTAGCGCACGCCGCCCAGTTCCTCGAACGCGGGATCGCGGCTGAACTGCTCCGCCAGCAGGATCGGCTCGGCCAGCTGGCCTTTGCGGATGTTGGTCTCGATCGCCGCGTACAGACGCTGGTGAAAGGGCTCGTAGAAGTGCCGCGCCTGCAGATGGTCGCCCAGACGTTCGAACGCGGCGTTGTCGTACAGCAGCGCCCCCAGCAGCGCCTGCTCAGCCTCGACGTTGGCGGGCGCGCGCGTCATCGGGACGTCGGAATTCACGGGACGCAGATCGAGAGCCGGGACGAGAGCCATGGGGTATCGTTAGCGGTCGCAGGCGTCGGGATCACGGCGTGGCCGGACATATTTCGATCCCCGTCCACACCCAATTTCAGCCTGTGGATAAAGCTGCGCCATGCGGTCGCACTCCAACGGAAACGGCGCGGACTCATCGCCCGCGCCGCCGTCAGAATCGGACGTAAGTCGGCGTGGCTAGAAGCTCACGGACACCCGTCCATAGACGTACCGGCCTGAGCGACCGAACGGGGAATAGTTGGAGAACGGCGTGTTCGACGTCGTGTTGAGGCGTGGCGGGAGCTTCGTCGGATACTCGTCGAAGACGTTGTCCGCGCCGACCGTCAGCCGCACATTCTCGACCACATTCCAACGGGCTTCCAGATCGATGAGCACGGCGGAGTCGAGGTCTATGTCATTGGCAAGTGTGGTGCCGGGGACCAGCACGCCCCCGTATCGGGTCGCCCGCACGGTCGCCCCGAAAGCATCCTTCGACCAGTCGATCGAACCGGTGAACTTGGAGTCCGGGGTGCCTTCCTCGAACGTCAGCACGTTGACGCGGTCGAACAGGATGGGCGCCGGGCTCAGCGCCGCCAGTTGTGGCGTGGCCGGCACCTTGGTGACCTTGGTGCTGTTGAAGTTGGCGCCCAGCGTGAAGGCGAACTGCCCCATCTCGTCGGTCGTCACCTTGTAGTTGGCGATGATGTCGACGCCCTTGGTGGTGGTGTCGACGCCGTTGATGAAGAAGCGGCCCCCGCCGACGCCGATGAAGCCCTGGGCCGTGAGGAAGGCCCGGACGTTCGCGGCGGTCAGGTTCTCGGACAGCACGATGCGGTCGTCGACCTCGATCCGATAGCCGTCAATGGTCAGGCTGAAGGCGCCTGAGCGGAAGACGACGCCGGCGGCGTAGTTGATCGACTCTTCGGCGTCCAGCGGCTGGGCGCCAAGGGCGCGCGCGACCGGATCGGTGGCAGGGAAGGTGGTGATATCGAACGGAACGCCGTTGATGAAGTTGGTCGAGGTGGTCGCGAAGTACTGCTGCTGCAGCGACGGCGCGCGGAAACCGTTCTGGATCGAGCCGCGAATGGCGAAGGCGTCGTTGATGTCATAGCGCAGCGCGACCTTGCCGGTGACCGTCTCGCCGAAGTCCGAGTAGTGCTCGAAGCGGATCGCGCCCGAGGCCAGCAGCTTCTCGGTGACGTTCGCCTCCAGGTCGACGTAGGCGCCGACCGAGGTGCGGTGCTTGTCGACTTCGTTGGCCGGCCGGAAGCCCGGGAAGACCTGGGCGCCCGAGGCGGTGGGCGCGCCGTTCAGCAGGGCGCCGCCGTTGCGATACGAATCCGGCTCTCCGGCAAAGATTTCATACCCTTCGCGACGCAGCTCAACGCCGGCCGCCACGTTCAGCGGGGACGAGAGGCCCACATCGAAAGCGCGAACGGCCGAGATGTTGCCGACCAGTTGGTCGTATTCGAAACCGCCGGCGTCGAAGACCGTCTTGCTGGTCGGGCCGATCGACCGGTTCAACGTGTTGCGGATGGTGAATTCCATCTTGTTGCGGCCGTAGACCAGTGAGGTGTCCATGTCCCACCCGCCTAGCTTCCACTCGACGCCGCCGGCCAGCGAGAGGTCGGTGACCTCCGGGTTGATCAGAGGCAGGAAGCCGTCGGGATAGATCGCGGTGATGTTGCGATCGTCCAAGGCGCGGCGGAAGAAGCCGGCCGATAGCGAGTCGCGGTTCTGGTAGCTGGCCCAGCCATAGAGCTTCGTGGCGTCCGACACGTCGTAGCCGGCGTTGGCGAAGATGGTCCACTGCTCGAGGTCGGGTTCGCCGAACCAGGCATTGTAGCGGTTGAAGGTGGCCTCACGCGGATCGAAGGGGCCGGTGGCCGAGTACTGGCGCCGCCAGTCGGGCGCGGTGCGGATGGTCTTCTTCTGGTCGAGATACTCGGCCCCGACCGTGACGTGGCCGGCGTCTCCGAGTGGCAGGCCGACCCAGCCGTTCAAGTTGATCGTCTCGCCGTCGTGGCGCGTGTAGTTGGCCTTGTCGGCGACGGTGTAATTCGCCCCCGCAGGCGGCGCGTCGACCAGTGTCTTCACGCGCGTCAGGCGCTCGCCGTAGGTCGCAGTGATGTTCCCGCCCTCGCGGGCGTCGCGCAGGCGCACGTTGATCACACCGGCGATGGCGTCCGAGCCATACTGGGCCGAGGCTCCGTCACGCAGCACTTCGATCGACTGCACCATGGACGAAGGGATAGTGTTCAGGTCCACGGCGGACGAGCCGCGGCCGATGGTGCCGTTGATGTTGACCAGCGAGGCGGAGTGGCGCCGCTTGGAGTTGACCAGGACCAGCGTCTGGTCAGGGGCGAGGCCCCGCAGGGTCGCCGGGCGAATGGTGTCGGTGCCGTCGGCCAGACCGGGACGCGGGAAGTTGAACGAGGGCAGGGCGATCGACAGCGCCTGGTTCACCTCGGTGATGCCGGACTTCGTCAGCTCGGCCCCGCCAATGACGTCGACGGGCGCCGCCGTCTGCAGCGCCGAGCGGTTGGCGACGCGAGTGCCGGTGACGATCACTTCGCCAACTTCGGATTCGGAGGCCTGGGCATAGGCCGTGTCGACGGCCAGCAGGCTTGCGACGGAAGCCGCAGCGAAGAGTAGGTGACGGTGGCGCATGTCGTTCCCCTGGAGTGGCGGCCGGGTGGTGCAATCCCCGGGCCTTCATCAGGTGAAGCTAGGTACCCTTGCTTTTGACGGAAATGACAATATTGCAACAGGGCAAAACAAACGGCGCGGAACCAGGGGTCCCGCGCCGTCGGTTGTGTCGCGTGGATCGGACCCCTTAGGAGTCGTAACCGGACATCTCGTGCGAGCCAGCGCCGCCTTCGAGCATGTCGGCGGCGGCCAGTTCGGCAGCTTCACGCTCTTCTTCGAACTGGGCGTTGATCACGTTCTCGCCGCGCGCCTGGCGCTCGGCTTCGTCCTGGCTGCGCGCGATGTTCAGGGTGACGGTGACCGTCACTTCCGAGTGTAGGCGCACCTTCACTTCGTGCAGGCCGAGCGTCTTGATCGGCTTGTCCAGCACGACCATCGAGCGTTCGATCTTGCCGCCTTCGGCGTTGACCGCATCGGCCACGTCGCGACCCGCGACCGAACCGTAGAGCTGACCGCTCTCGCCGGCCTGGCGGATCATGATGTAGGACGTGCCGTCCAGCTTTTCGCCGGCCTTGCCGGCGGCGTCCTTGGCCTTGGCGTTGCGAACTTCGATCTCGGCGCGCTGCGCCTCGAACACCTTGAGGTTCGCCGCGTTGGCGCGGAGCGCCTTCTGGCGGGGCAGCAGGAAGTTGCGGGCGTAGCCGTCCTTCACGGTGACGACGTCACCCAGGACGCCCCAGCCTTCGAGCCGTTCGAGCAGAATGACTTTCATCTGTGCCTCTCCCTTACTTCACGACGTAGGGGAGCAGCGCCAGGAAGCGGGCGCGCTTGATGGCCTTGGCCAGCTCGCGTTGCTTCTTGGCGGAGACCGCGGTGATGCGGCTGGGCACGATCTTGCCACGCTCGGAGACGTAGCGCTGGAGCAGCTTCACGTCCTTGTAGTCGATCTTCGGGGCGTTGGCGCCGGAGAACGGGCAGACCTTGCGGCGGCGGAAGAACGGACGGCGAGCGCCACCCGCGGAAGCGCCGGCGGCCGGGGCCGTGGAGGTTTCGTCAGTCATGTGATGAGCCTCCCTTTCTTAGAATTGCGGGGCGTCGTCGCGGCGTTCGCGGTCGCGATCGCGGCGGGCGAGGATCGGCGAAAGCTCGAGGTCGAGCTCATCGACGCGAACGGTCATGTAGCGCAGCACGTCTTCGTTGATCGACAGCTGGCGTTCCATTTCCTTCACGATGTCGGCCGGGGCGTCGATCGCGAGCAGGGAATAGTGACCCTTGCGGTTCTTCTTGATCCGGTAGGTGAGGTTGCGAAGGCCCCAGTACTCAATCTTCGCGACGTTGCCGCCGCCTTCCTCGATGAGGTGCTTCAGCTGATCGTTGAGGGCTTCGGCCTGTTGCGGCGAGATATCCTGCCGCGAAATAACGACGTGCTCGTAGAGCGCCATGTTTTCCTTCTTCCGTTGTGGAAGGCGGCGCGGCCGGCAAGCGGAAGTCCGCCGGCTACGATGGATCCCAGGCCGCGAGTGATTTCGCGAGGGACCGCCTTCCGTGAAGAGGCGCGCTCATAGGGGAAAAGCCGAGCGCAGGCAAGGGTCTTGCCTTCGCGCCCGGCCGTTCGCGAAAGACTACTTCTTGGCCTTCCAGGCCTTCACGGCGCCCAGCGTCTCGCTCACGTGTTGGGTCGGGTTCATCTCGGAGTGCACGTGCAGGATCTGGCCCGAGGGCGAGATCACGTACGAGGTGCGGTTCGAGATGCCGGCCGGGAGGGTCGCGTCGTATTCCTTGGCGACCTTGGCGCCCGGGTCGGCGGCGACCGGGAACTTGCCCGAGCACTTGTCGGTTTCGGCCGAGATTCTCTGGAGCTGGTCCAGCTTGCCGGCGGTGACGCCCACGACCGTCGCGCCATTGGCCGCGAACTGGGGCATCGCGTCGGCGAACATCTTCGCCTCAATGTTGCATCCGGCGGTGTCGGCGGCCGGGAAGAAGTAGAGCACCACGGGCCCCTTCTTGCGGGCGTCGGCCAGCGAGAAGGTCAGCGCCTTGCCGGCCTGGTAGCCCTGGAGGGTGAAATCGGGCGCCTTGGCCCCCTCCTTCAGCGCGGCGAGGGCCGGGGTGGCGGCGAGCGCGGCGACGGCCGCGAGCAGGGCGAGACGGGTCATGGCTCGAAGATCCTTCGGTAGCGGCAGGCAGGGAGGTCTATACCACCTACTCTAGAGAAAGGCTCAGTTGTAGTCGACGCTCACGGTGAGGATGCCCGAGTAGGAACCCACAGGGGTCGTCGTCGTGATCGAAAAGCTGCCTCCGACCGCAAAATCGTAGGTCCCCGCGGCCCCAAGATTCCCCGACAGGCGGGGCGTGGTCTGGGCGTTGTTGGTGACGTTGACGCTCAGTGTGTTGGCGCCCGAAGCCATCTGGATCGTTGTCGGAATAGACAGCGACACCTGCTGGCCGCCTTCGCCCGAGATCGTGAAGGCGCCGCGCGTGGGCGCCGGCGTCGGATAGGCGAAGGCGTTGCCGCTGACGCTGCGATTCCCGTTGGTGGCGTTTAGGGTGATCGTGCTGCTGCCGCTGGTCGGGAGCTGGATGCGACCGAAGTTCAGGTCGGCGGTCTTGGCCACCGCGAGCGAGCGGTAGACGGTCACTTTGCCCTTGTCGGCGTCGCCGGCGAGCGTCGCGCCGCCCGCGTCGACCGCGTAGGCGTAGAAGCCGTTCTCGCCGAGGCCGCTGGTCAGGCCGGAATCATCCCCCGCCACAGGGAAATCGGCGCCGATAAAGAACGTCTTGACTGTGTTGTTGCCCACGGGTGTCAGGGTGAACTGCAGCGGGTTGGAGCCTGTCGGGCCCGAGACCAGGCTCGCCGTGCCCATGGTGACGTTGAAGGCGGTGAACGCCCGCGCCCGTCCCGTCACCGTTCCGATCACGCCAACGCGCATCATAACGTTGTTGTTGACGCAGGCGTTGTCGTTCCCGCGGGCGGGACGGCACGACACGTCGACCTGCACCCGGGCGCTGCCGCTGGTGAGGCGGCGGCCTGCGCCACTGACCACGGTGACGGCGCCCGACGACGAGTCGACGCGGAAAACGGTGTCGCCGGTGACCGCCGCGCCGACCGAGCCCAGCTCGATCGGCCCGGTGACGTTGACGGTCCATGTCGCGGCCGCGGCCGCGAACGGCGTCGCCCAGACTGCGATCAGCCCAAGGAGGAGGCGGCGGATCATCGTGGCCCTCCGTCGGTCGCGGCGACGGTCGTGTCGGCCAGCGGCGGATCGAACCGCACCTGGACGACGACGTCCGGCGCCATGTCGCCGTTGCCCTGAATGTCGATCACCGCGTCGTTCTCGAGCCGCATCCGCAGCTTGGCGGCCTGCAGCGGCTCCAGCTGCAGGCGCCAGTTCCCGACCGGGACGGCATCGAACATCGCCGAGCCGTCGAACTCGGTGACGCCGTCCACTGGCGGCGAGCCGGGCCGCACCAGCTGGACCCGGACGGACGCCAGGCCTACCCGCTGACCGTCGTCGCGCAGCAGTTCGACCTTGACCATGACGCCGCCGGTCGGGCGCATCGGATAGTCCACCCGCGCCGTGCGGCCAGGCCTCGGCCGCAGCTGGACCTTCGTTGGCGGGGTGGCGACCGCCGGGTTGTCCAGCTTCTCCAGGTTCACATCCATATACGCGGTGGGGCCGGCGCCCAGGCCTGTGACCAGGACACGTCCGTCCCGGCCCGTCAGCGCGCCGCGAGCCGCCCCCTCAAGCGCGACGTTGGGCGCAGCCGCCTCGCTGGCCTGGCGGACGCCGTCGCCGTTCTCGTCGAGGAAGGCGTTGAACAGCACCGAGCCGCCTGAGCCCGGACCGGTGCGCAGGATGTTGTAGCGACTGCGTTCGGGATCAAAGCCCAGGCCGAAGCTCCATTGTGCGGCGACGCGCCAGTCCGCGTCGGTGTTGTCGTACTCGCCGGTCAGGGCGAAGTCGCCATACCGTGTGGCGTAGATGCTGGAGGCGACGACGTTCCAGTCATGTGTGTTGTCCAGCGGCTGGCCCAGGCCGAAGCGCACCGACCAGGTGTCGGAGAGCCGCCGGTCGACCGTCAGGCTGAGAAAGCGCGCCTTGAAGTCGGGCAGGACGTCGTAGTCCAGCGAGGTTCGCACCTGCCACTTGTAGCTTCGAAAGGTCGAGGCCGTGATGTAGCCCTTGAGCGTCTCGTCGCTCGCGGCGGGCCGCATGTGGCGGCGCTCGTACTCCAGGCCGGCCGACAACAGGACCGCGCCGATCCCCGATGAGGCCCGGCCGGCAGCGATCACATCATACGACCCGCCTTCGTAGTTGTTGGTGAGCACGCGCATCGAGATCGGTACGATACGGCCGCGCAGGTTCACGCTGGAGTCCACGGTCAGTTCGCTGCGCCGATCGACGCGATAGCGCGCGTCGAACGACAGGTTCGTCTCGTCGACAAAGCCGTCGCGGTACTCGGCGTGTCGCAGGACCGCCGAAAGCGGCCCGAACTGGCCGGCGGCGCCCACGGAGACGCCCGCGCCGCCGTCCCCGTTCCAGGCGGCGTCCAGCTGGGTGGCGAGACCGAACAGAGAGGTGCGGCCGCCCAGGCTATAGACGCCCAGCGCACCGCCCCCCGGTTGGGGAATCCGCGCGGCGCCGGCGGTGAGGCTGATCAGGTCGGTGAGGCCGTAGTTAACCGACACCACCGCCCGCGCACCCTGGTTCGCGAAAAGCCTGGGGTCGCCGATGAGCGGACGGCTCGATCGGCGGGGTCGGAACAGGGGGGTGTCCTGGTCCACGATCCCGAAGGCCATCTGCGCCTCGCCGCGCCGCAGAAGGGCGGCGCCGACGTTGACGACCTGCACCTCTTCAAGGCGCTCGCCGCGCGGGCCATAGGTCACCACCCGGACCACGTTGATGCCGGGCGACAGCGGGATGTCGCGGAACTCGTAGCGGCCGTTGATCGACTGGTTCGTGCTGTTCCGCAGCACGTCGTTGATATAGAGCTCGACGTCGTAGCCTGGGGGCAGCTCGCCGCGCAGGTCGATGCGATTGAAGACGCTGGCCTGCTCCAGCGGCGCGGTCGAGAAGGTGAAGCCGGCCCCTGCGACGCTGCGGGCGCCCATGGTCAGCGCCGGCGAGAAGACATCCCCGACACTGACCTCGCGAGCCCGGAACGGTCCCAGCATGTCGCCTTCAAGGGAACGCCGCTGGAGCATGACCCGGGCGTTCGTGGCGCGCCCCTCCTCGTCCGAGCCGAGGTAGCCCTGCAGGTTCGACCAGAATAGGTCGCCTGCGAAGCGCAGGTCGTAGCGGAACGTGCTGTTGTTGCCGCCCGTCTGCAGGCCGCCGTCGAGCACGACGTCCAAACCGGGCGGGGTGAAGAAGGCGTAGGGCTCGACGACCTTCAGCGTCGCCTCGTTGCTTTGCCCGGGCTGGCCCTGATCGGGACGGCGCGCCTGACGCTCCAGGCGAGCCTGGACGGGAAACTTCTCGGCCGCCCGCATCCGCAAGGTCAGCTCGTCGTCGGCCACCTCGACGGTCAGGCCCAGGAGCTGCTGCACCACCGAGGTTCGGAGATAGATTTCCGTCGGCGTAACCGCCGCGTCCCGTTCGCCGATCGCGAACTCGCGCCCGCCGGCGCGCGCCAGTCCGGCATTCAGGTCGACCAAAAGCGGCGCCCGGGCCTGGCCCAAGCGTCCGGTGATCCGCCGCTCCACCGGGGCCACGTCGATGTCGGCTTCCAGCAGGCGCGCGAGTTCGCCCATGGGGATCAGCGGGTCGGTCGCCAATCCGTAGGCGCCAAGTCCCTCGGTGAGCGTCGCGCCGTCCAGGGTGACCGAGAACAGAAGCAGGCTGGCAGGATCGACGCTTGCGTAGCTGCGGTTGGCCGGCGGACTCGCGGGCGCAGGCTCAGCGGCCACCGCGGCGGATGGCGCAAGCACAAGGAACGCGGCCGCCAGAGGCGCCGCGCAGCTAGAGCGCGACCTTGGCAAGGACCTTCCCCGGTGACGTGTCGTCGTCCGTGAAGGTCACTTCCAGCCGCTCGCCGGGAGCCGGCGGACGGGTAAGTGGGATCCGGACGGACCGGCGTGCGACCTCGGGATAGACGCCGACCCCTCGCGCCACCCCTAGCGGATCGGCGCTCTTCGCCGCGCCGACCACACGCACTTCGAAATTACCGTACACGGAACTGCCGCCGCCCCTGACGACGTCCAGGGCGACCACGGCGATCTGACGCGCCGGCGCGCGTTCGTCGCCGGGAGCCTCGCCGTATTCCAGCCGCGCGCCTTCCAGAGTCGCGCCCACCTGGGCGTCGGCGGGGCGCACGATCAGCGGGATCGATAGGCCGTAAACGGCTGTGATCTGGAAGCGCAAGTCGCTGGGCGCGGCGCCAGCGGCCGCGGACTCGGCCGTAACGCCCGTGTCCGGTGGCGGCAGAGTCGTGACGGTGAGGTGGCTGCGATGCTCGCCGCCGGCGGCGTCTGGCAGGGTCGATAGGCGGACGCGCACCGTCTGCGGGCGGCCGGGCTGCAGGGTCACCCGGCGTGGCGAGACCTGCAGCAGATCATGGGCCGACTTCAGCGCCGCGGCGGCCGCCTTCACGTCTTGACGCCGCTCAGCCTCGGTCACGGGAGCGATCTGGCCGTCGGGCAGCATCACACGGTCGACCAGCGCAATGTCCACGGTCACCGGACCGGCGCCCTGGTTCAGCAGGTAGACCGTGCCGTTGCGCCGGTTGCGATCAAAGGTGAGGCGCTTGGGTGTGATGTTGAGGAAAGCGCTGACCGAGGGCGTCGCGCCGGCCGGCTGGGCGATCACGGGACCGGCCAGGGCGCTCGCTGACAGCGCGAGAGCCAGGGCGATGGCCAGGCGCATCAGTTGTACTGGACCACGACCATGAGCGCCTGCGTCGAGGCGACGGCGGGGTTCCGCGCCACATCGATGCTGGCGGCCGCGCTGCCGGGCAGGGCGCCGCCGACGATCAGGCCGTCAAGAGACTGGAGGGCGTCGCGGGTATAGCTGGTCCGCACGATGTAGCCGCGGCCCGGACCGGCGCTCACCACCTCGAAGCCCGTCGGAGCCGTCTCGCCGACTTCGTCCTGGCGCTGGATCACCAGCCGCGCGTTGGCCGGCATCATCATCGCCATACCCATGGATGGGATGCGCCCCACGAAGCGCGCGCCATCCGCTGAGCCGGTCACGCTGGGCAAGGCCGCCGGCCAGACCAGCCGCAGCATGGCCGGATCCAGGATCGTCGCCCGGGCCTGCGCGCGCGCCTCGAGGGCCGCGGCCGGTGTGGCGGCGGCGAACGCGACGGCGATGACGGCGGCTCGGATCATGCTCGGGAAACCTGTAGGCCGGCTTGCCGGCCCCCGATCAGTTGAAGTCGACGGTGATGCTCAGCGTACCATTGTAGGTGTTAACGGCCGTAGTCGGCGAAATGTCGAAGTGGCCGCCGATGAACAGGTCGTCCTGGCCTGAACCGGGCAGCGTATTCAGCGTCCCGCTGGCGGCGACGGGGCTTTCCGAGCCGATGCCCGTCAGGTTCGCGCCGGCGGTCGGGAAGGTCAGGGTGTTGTTGGTGACCGAGTAGGTCTGATTGGCCGTTCCCGTGATCCGAAAGGTCGCTGCGGCGGCCTGGCCCGAGGTGGGAATGAACGCGTTGCCACCGCCCGTCAGCGTGGGCGTCGCGGCGCCCGACGCCGCCGACGCGACGGTGACCGTGTTTGAGCCGGTCGTCGGCTTTGCGATAGAACCGAACTGCAGCGCGCGGGTGGCGTTCACCTGGTTCGGTGCGACGATGCTGGCCTGCGCCGTGGTGTTGCCGCTCACTGGCGCGGCCTCAGCCGAGAGGGCGGCCGCACTGACGGCGGTTACTGCGACGAGGGCGATACGGAGCTTCATTTGGCACTCCCGACTTTTGCTTGCGCGGTCCCGAACCAACGCAATCAGACAAATATTCCCCTGATTGGGGAAAAGTAGAGCGAGATGACGCCGGAGGTTGTGGCGCTCGCCTTTACCATCCGTTAGCCATCTTGCGTGCGTAGAACTGCGCCCCTTCACTGTCAAGTTGGCGCCTACCCAACTCGCCTACGGTCAATTGTCGAGCCCTCAGGTCCGGGTAGCCTCAGTTCTTGAGCCCGCAATATTTGTTTCTCAAGGGTATGCAGAAGAAGAGGGCTAGGTCCAGGCTTCACCCGCTACAGGCGAATCCCGTAGCTGTCCTTGGCGGCCTGGCGCAGTATGGAAGTGCTGACTTGGCATGGAGTCTGGCGTCCCAGAGAAATGGGAGCGTTTCATGCCCCACACCATGCGCGTGCAGACCTGCGCGTTCCCCGGGACGCCAGCGGACGGAGTAGAGATGGCGGAGGGCGGCTGGCCCATCCCGACAGGGCTTGAGGACGAGCGCACGGTCCGCGCGATTGAGGACATGCGCGGCATCCTGGTGCGCCTCGAGGCTCGTCTGGCGGGCGCTGGGGGCGAGGCCTTTTCGGCGTCGACAGCCCAGTCCTTGGTCGAGGCGCTCAACGTTCTGGCGGGGCGCCTCGCCAAGTCCGAGGCGCAGTCCCAGGGTCGGATCGACCAGCTCGTGGCCGCGCTGGCGAGGCTTTCGGCCCGTCTCGACGCCGAGGCCGCGTGCCATGCCGCGACGCTCGATGCGCTGGACGCCACGCAGGCCGTCCCAGACCCAGGGCCGGTGCGCGCGATCCTGGTGGTGGCTGCGGCCCTGGCCGCGCTGGCGGTTTCGGGGGCGGCCGCGGTGGTGGCCGCCAAGCCTGACCTCATGCCCGCAATTGTCGTCGAAGGCCTTCGGGTGCACCGCCCGGTTCTCCCTCTGCGACCTGGATTGAGCTCGCCACAGCCATTCGCGAGGCCAATCGCAACAGTCGCGGGTGCGCCAGCGACCCTGACGGCGACGGCGGCGTCGAGGGACTCGCTCGCGGCCGTCCAGGCGGCCCTGGCTCGCGGGGAGGCCGATGCGCTGCCGAGGCTCACCGGTCTCGCCGAGGCAGGAGACCCCGACGCGCAACTTCAACTGGCAGGCCTCTACGAAACCGCGAGAGCGGGACTTCCCCGGGATCTTGCAGCCGCGAGGCTCTGGACGCGGCGGGCGGCGGGCGGCGGCAATCGCGTCGCCATGCACAACCTTGGGCTATTCCTGACCGAGGGCGACGGCGGGCCGCGAGACGTCGAGGAAGCCGCGGCCTGGTTTCGTCGCGCCGCCGAGCGGGGCGTGGTCGACAGCCAGTTCAACCTCGGCCTGCTGTACGAGTCCGGGCGGGGCGTGTCGCGCAATCTGCGCGAGGCCTATCGCTGGTTCTCCATCGCCGCGAACGCCGGGGATTTGGCGGCGCGCGAGAAGCAGGTGGAATTGGAAGGCCGACTGTCAGCGGCTGAGCGCGCGGGGCTGGATCGCGATTCCGTCGCCTTCCGGCCCGGTCTGGCCCCCGCGGCGGATCGTGAACCCGACCCTCTTGTGCCCCCGGCAACGACCTTGGCCGAGACGCAGACGCTGCTGGCCCGGCAAGGGTACTATGTCGGGCCCGCCGACGGCGTGGCGACGCCGCAGCTGCGGGCCGCCGCGGCCGCCTATCTTCGCGATCACCCCGAACTGGCGCGTCGTTAGCCGTTCGGCTTCACCAGGATCTTCACGTGGGCTTCCGGGTCGCCCAGGGCCTTGAACGCGCCCGCGACGCCGCCAAGGCCTACAGAGCCGGTCACCAGGCCATCCACGTCGATGATCCCCTCGGCCAGCTGGCGCAGGGTCAGCGCAAACTCATCGGGCGTGTAGCCGAACACGAAGGTCAGTTCGATTTCCTTGGTGATGGCGATGGAGGGCTCGATCTTGTCGGTCTCCATGCACACGCCGGCCACGACGATCTGCGCGCCGGCGGGCGCGGCCTCGATCAGCGACTGAAGGACGCCCGGAGAGCCCACGCATTCAAACACCACAGGCTGGGCGATGGTGTTGCCCATCATCCGCATCATGGACTGGGCCGCGCGGCTACGCGGCACGCCCAGTGTGTCCCAGCGCTCATGCGGGTTCTCGACCGCGGGGTCGACGACGATGTCGGCGCCCAGCTTCTCGGCGGCGGCGCGGCGGCGCGGGGAGAAGTCGGCGGCGATGATCGGACCGTGACCCTTGGCCTTAAGCCCGGCGATCACCGCCAGGCCCACAGGACCGCAACCGACGACGAGGGAGACCGACTTCGGCTCGAGTTTCGCCTTGGCGACCGCGTGAGCGCCGACCGCGAACGGCTCGGTGAGGGCGGCCTTGTCGGTGGGCAGACCATTTGGGACTTCCAGGACCATCGCCTCGGTGAGCAGCATCTGCTCCGCGAAGCCGCCCGGCAGACGGTTCGAGAAGCCCAGGGCCTCCATGCCGGCGCCGTGCAGGGTTACGGGCACGCTGACCACACGGGTTCCGGCCTTCAGGGTCTTGGGCGAGCCGGGACCATGATCCAAGATCTCGGCGCAGAACTCGTGGCCGAACACCGTGTCGGCGGCCGGATCGAAGCCGTTGTCGGGCGCGCCCGCGCGACGCGACAGGTCGATCATGTGTTCCATGTGATGCAAGGCGTGCAGGTCGGAGCCGCAGATCCCGCAGGCCAGGGTCTTCACGAGGACCTGGCCGGCGCCAGGGGTCAGGTCGGCGATCTCGTCACAGACCAGGCGCTTATCCCGTCGGATCACAGCTTTCATGGATTACTCCCCAACTCGTCATTCTTGTCTGCGCTGCCTCTATCCCCTAACCCTCGCGCCTCGGACTCACTAGGAGCGGGATCGCATGACCCTCGCCTTTCTCTTCCCCGGACAAGGCAGTCAGGCCGTCGGCATGGGCCAAGACTTAGCTGATGCCTTCGCTTCCGCCCGGGAAGTCTTCCAGGAAGTGGACGAGGCGCTAGGCCAAAAGCTCTCGGCCTTGATGAAGGGCGGTCCCGAAGACCAGCTCACCCTAACCGAGAACGCGCAGCCGGCGCTGATGGCCGTCAGCGTGGCCATCATGCGGACGCTGGAGAAAGACTTCGGCGTCGCCGTCGAGAAGGCCGCCTTCGTCGCCGGTCACAGCCTGGGTGAGTATTCGGCGCTGGCGTCGGCGGGCGCGATCAGCCTGTCGGACACTGCGCGCCTGCTGAAGCTGCGCGGCCAGGCTATGCAACGCGCTGTGCCGGTTGGGCAGGGCGCCATGGCGTCGTTGATTGGCCCCAAGACCGACCTGGCGCTGGCCGAAGAAGCCGCCAAGGCCGGATCCGAGGTGGGCGTCTGCGTCGTCGCCAACGACAACAACAACGGCAATGTGGTGATCTCCGGCGACAAGGCCGCGGTCGACCGGGCCATCGAGAAGGCCAAGGAGCTGGGCGCGCGCGCGATCCCGCTCAACGTGTCGGCGCCCTTCCACTGCCCGCTGATGCAGCCTGCCGCCGACGAGATGGCCGAGGCCCTGGCGTCGGCGACCATCGTCAGCCCTCGCGCGCCGCTCGTGGCCAACGTCACCGCCCAGCCGACCAACGACCCCGAGGCGATCCGCCGGATGCTGGTCGAGCAGGTCACCGGCCGCGTTCGGTGGCGCGAGAGCATGGTCTGGATGGCGGAAGCCGGCGGCGTGACCCGCTTCGCCGAGGCCGGCGCAGGCAAGGTGCTTTCGGGCATGGCCAAGCGCATCGCCCCAGACGCCGAGGCTGTGCCGCTCAACGGCCCGGCCGACCTCGAAGCCTTCGCCAAGTCGTTCTGAGAGGCAGCATGTTCGACCTTACCGGCAAGACCGCTCTCGTCACCGGCGCCACCGGGGGCATTGGCGCCGAGATCGCAAAGACCCTGCACGCCCGCGGGGCCAATGTCGTGCTTTCGGGCACCCGCGAGGCGGTGCTGCAGGACCTGGCCGCCAGCCTGAAGGAACGGGCCGCTGTCGCGTCGGCGAACCTCGCCGATTCGGCCGCCGTGGATGGCCTTGTCGAGGCCGCCGAGAAGGCCGGCGGGGCGCCGCTGGACATCCTGGTGGCCAACGCCGGCATCACCAAGGACGGCTTGCTGATGCGCATGAAGGACGACGACTGGGAGACCGTGATCAAGGTCAACCTGGAGAGCTATTTCAGGCTCAGCCGCGCGGCCATGCGCGGGATGATGAAACGCCGCTTCGGCCGCATCATCGGCATCACGTCGGTCGTCGGCGTGATGGGCAACCCCGGCCAGGCCAACTACGCCGCCTCCAAGGCTGGAATGATCGGGTTTTCCAAGGCCTTGGCCCAGGAAGTCGCCAGCCGCGGCATCACCGTGAACTGCGTCGCCCCGGGCTTCATCGAGAGCCCGATGACCGACGGGCTGAACGATGCGCAGAAGGAAGCTATCCTGAGCAAGATCCCCTCTGGTCGGCTGGGCTCGGGGGGTGACGTGGCCGCCGCATGCGCCTATCTGGCGTCGGACGAAGCGGGATACGTCACCGGCCAGACGCTGCATGTGAACGGCGGCATGGTGATGATCTGACTTTCGCCTGTAGCGGGGAACGTGCTAACCGCCCCGCGGATTTGAACGCCCAAGCGACAGTTGACTTCACCGTCGCCGTCGCCGATGCAATGACCTGACTAACCCCTGAGGGACCCTACGAATGTCCGACGTCCTTGAACGCGTCCGCAAGATTGTTATTGAGCATCTCGATGCGGACCCCGAGAAGGTGACCGAGAAGGCCAGCTTTATCGACGACCTGGGCGCCGACAGCCTCGACAACGTCGAGCTGGTCATGGCGTTCGAGGAAGAGTTCGATATCGAGATTCCGGATGACGCCGCCGAGCACATCCAGACGGTCGGCGACGCGGTGAAGTTCATCGCCGAGCGACTGGGCGCCTAACAGCCCCCCGCGCGCGACCTAGAATCGTTTCAAAGAGCCGCCGCGTCCCCTGGGTAGAACCTCGAGGCGCGGCGGTTCGCTTTTGAGGCCAGCACATGCGTCGAGTCGTCGTCACCGGCATCGGTCTCCTGACCCCGCTGGGGCAAGGCCGGGAACTGACCTGGAAGAAGATCCTGGCGGGTACGTCCGGCGCCGGGGCCATCACGGCGTTCGACACCACGGACTACGCCTGCAAGATCGCCTGCGAAGTGCCGCGGGTCGACGGTCGCGGCGGCGGCGGCCCCGACATCGAGGGCAGCTTCGACCCCGACCAGACCATGTCGGCCAAGGACCGCCGGCGCGTCGACGACTTCATCCTATACGGCGTCGCCGCCGCGGATGAAGCGGTCAAGGACGCGGGCTGGCTGCCTGAGGACGATGAGGGCCGCGAGCGCACCGGCGTCATGCTGGGCTCGGGCATCGGCGGCCTGGGCACCATCGCCGAGACGGCCATCGAGCTGCATGAGCGCGGCCCCCGCAAGGTCAGCCCGTTCTTCATTCCCTCGGCCCTGATCAACCTGATCTCGGGCCAGGTCTCGATCCGCTACGGCTACAAGGGCCCCAACCACGCGGTGGTGACGGCCTGCGCCACGGGCGCCCACGCCATCGGCGACGCGGCCCGGCTGATCAAGTACGGCGACGCCGACGTGATGATCTGCGGCGGCGCCGAGGCCAGCGTGGTCCCGGTCGGCATCGCGGGCTTCATCGCCTGCCGCGCCATGGCCACCGCCTTCAACGACACGCCCGAGAAGGCCAGCCGGCCCTACGACAAGGACCGCGACGGCTTCGTCATGGGCGAGGGCGCGGCCGTGCTGGTGCTGGAAGAGCTGGAGCACGCCAAGGCCCGCGGCGCGAAGATCTATGCCGAGGTGGCGGGCTACGGGCTGTCGGGCGACGCCTATCACATCACCGCCCCCAGCGAGGATGGCGACGGCGGCTTCCGCGCCATGACGGCGGCGTTGAAGGACTCAGGCCTGCAGGCCGCCGACATCGACTACGTCAATGCTCACGGCACCTCGACCATGGCCGACGGCATCGAGCTGGGGGCCGTCGAGCGCCTGCTGGGCAATTCGGCGCCGGGCAAGGCGATGTCGTCGACCAAGTCGATGACCGGCCACCTGCTGGGCGCCGCCGGCGCGCTGGAGGCGGCCTTCGCGATCCTGGCGATCCGCGACCAGGTGGCTCCGCCGACGATCAACCTCGACAACCCCGACGTTGAGACGGTCCTCGACCTCGTGCCGCACAAGGCCAAGCCGATGAAGATCGACGTGGCCATGTCGAACAGCTTCGGCTTCGGCGGCACCAACGCCTGCGTGATCTTCAAGAAGTACGCGTGACGCCGGACGCGGCCCCCGGTCTCGCCATCCCAAGGCGGAGGAGGGGCCGATGAGCCGCCGGCGCAAGGTGGCGTTCCGTGGCGGGGCCGCTGCAGCCGGCGTTGCGCTGCTGCTGGCCCTGGCGGCGGTGTGGAGCTTTGCCGGCCCGGGGCCCAAGGCGAGGGACGGCGAGGTGACCGCCGTCGTGCTCGAGCGCGGCGCGGGCGTCGGGCGCATTTCCGAGACCCTGAAGGACGCCGGAGTCATCTCCTCGGCCGCGCTGTTCAACCTGGCCGCCCGGCTGACGGGCGCGGCGAGTCAGCTCAAGGCCGGCGAGTACGAGATCGCCTCGGGCGCCTCGATGGCTTCGGTGCTGGCCGACGTGCGCGCCGGGCGCGTTGTCCGACGGCTGGTGACCATCCCCGAGGGCTGGACCAGCGGCATGGTGGTGGACGCCCTGAACCGCGAAGTGGTGCTGACCGGCGACGTCGCCGAGCCGCCCGAGGGTTCGATCCTGCCCGACAGCTACGAGATCCAGCGGGGCGAGACGCGCGAGGCGGTGATCCGGCGCATGCAGGCCGCCCACGACGAGGTGATGGCCGAGCTGTGGCCCAAGCGTCAGCCGGGCCTGCCGTTCACGACCCAGGACGAGGCGGTGACCCTGGCCTCGATCGTGGAGAAGGAGACGGGCGTGGCGTCTGAGCGGCCGCGGGTGGCGGCGATCTTCGTCAACCGGCTGCGCAGGGGCATGCTGCTGCAGACGGATCCGACCATCATCTATGGCCTCACGAAGGGCCGACCGCTGGGTCGCGGCATCCGCGCCTCGGAACTGGCCGCCGACAGCCCATGGAACAGCTACAAGGTCCCAGGCCTTCCGCCCGGGCCGATCGCCAACCCGGGCCGCGCCTCGCTGGAGGCCGTGCTGAACCCGCCCTCGACCAACGAGCTCTTCTTCGTCGCCGACGGCACGGGCGGCCACGCGTTCGCCGAGACCTACGAGGAGCACCAGCGCAACGTCGCCCGCTGGCGCCAGATCGAACGCGAACGGGCCGGGCGATGAGGGCCGGCGCTGTGGCGCGTCAGCGTCGCTTTGATTCGACCACGAACCACACGAACCACACGAACAGGATCGGCGCTGGCGCGCCGAGATCGGAAGGAGCGCGCTGATGCCCATTTCCGGGATGACGGGGTTCGGGCGGGCCGAGGGGGCGCTGGGGGCTTGGTCCTGGGCGGTCGAGGCGCGCAGCGTCAACGGGCGCAACATGGACGTGCGGTTCCGGGGGCCGCCGGGGTTCGACGGGCTGGAGCGGGCGGCGCGCGAGGGCGCCCAGAGCCGGTTCCAGCGCGGCCAGGTGACCGTGGGCGTGCAGGCCAAGCGCAGCGAGGGCGCCGGCTCGGTGCGGGTGAACGTCGCGCAGCTGGAGCGCTTCCTGGAGATCGGAAATCCCTTCGTGACCGCGGGCCGCGTCGCGCCGCCCCGGCTGGACGGCCTGCTGGCGCTGCGCGGCGTGATCGAGGCCGACGACGCGGGGCTGGATCCCGAAGCGCAGGCCGAGCTGGAGGCCGCCATGGCCGCCTCGATCGGCGTGGCGCTGGACGGCCTTTTGGCCGCGCGCCGCCAGGAGGGCGCGGCGCTGCTGCCGGTGCTGAGCGGGCAGGTGGACCGGATCGGCGAGCTGTCGGCCCAGGCCCACGCCATCGCCGCCGATCAGCCGGCCGCCATCAAGGCCCGCTTCGAGGCGCGGCTGAAGGAGCTGGCGGCCGAGGCGGCCACCGAGGAACGCATCGTCCAGGAAGCCGCCGCCATGGCCGTGAAGGCCGATGTGCGCGAGGAGATCGACCGGCTGAACGGGCATGTGGACGCCGCCCGCACCCTCCTGGCGAGCGACGCGGCGGTGGGCCGCCGGCTGGATTTCCTGACCCAGGAGTTCATGCGCGAGGCCAACACGCTGTGTTCGAAGAGCCAGCTGGGCGCCCTGACCACCGTGGGCCTGGACCTGAAGGCCACCATCGAGCAGTTCCGCGAGCAGGTGCAGAATGTGGAATAGGGGGCCGAAGGCCGCTATGGGAACCACAGAAGACACAGAAGGCGGCCAATCCGGTCGCGGACTTCGGGATAGCCCGGCTCCTTCCGTGTTTTCTGTGTTTTCTGTGGTTTACCTGAGCCGCTTCGCGGCTCTTCGGGGGTGGGGTTGGTGAGTCCGTCGGACGATCATTCGAAGCCGTGGGAGACCACGCGGCGGGGGCTGCTGTTGCTGGTGTCCAGTCCGGCCGGGGCGGGGAAGACCTCGCTGACCCGCACCCTGGTGGCCGACTATGACAGCCTGATCCTCTCGATCTCGGCCACGACGCGCGCGCCGCGTCCGGGCGAGGAGGAGGGGCGCGAGTACTTCTTCAAGACCCGCGAGCAGTTCGAGGCGATGATCGGGCGCGGCGAGTTGCTGGAGTACGCCACCGTCAACGGCAACTACTACGGCACGCCCCGTGCGCCGGTGGACGCCGCGCTGGACGCCGGCCACGACGTGATCTTCGACATCGACTGGCAGGGCGCCCAGCAGGTGGCCGAGAAAACCCCGAACGACGCGGTCCGCGTCTTCATCCTGCCGCCCTCATGGGGCGACCTGGAGCGGCGCCTGAAAGCCCGCGCCCAGGACTCGGAGCAGATCATGGAGCAGCGCCTGCGCCTGGGTCAGCTCGAGATCCAGCACTGGGGCAGCTACGACTACGTCATCGTCAACAAGAACTTCGACCGCGCCTACGCCGACCTGCAGCACATCTACCGCGCCGAGCGGATGAAGCCGGGGCGGAACTCGTGGCTGCCGGATTTCGTCGCCGACCTGCTGGCCGAGGCGGCCGGAGAGCATGACCCCAGCGGCGCGCCGCCGCGGACGACGATGCTGCGGCCGGTGCAGAAGTAAGCGCGAGCGTCCTCGGCCGTACACTGGGGCGAAATGCCAGGAGGCGGCGCTCAGCGTCGCCTGCGAGGTCGGCCTGACCGTGCCCGCGACGCCGATCTCCCCCGGCTGAGACTTGGCGGCGCGCTTGAGGTTAGGCGCTAGTCATGCTGCCGCCGTGCGCTTTAACCTAAACTTGCGCCGTATAGACAACTCGGAGATGATTTCTCCGATGAGGGGAATTGTTCAGAATAGATCGGTAAAATTCTCCTTACAGGGGTATTTAGGGAAGTCGATTACTCATTCTGTGCCCTGTCATCGTTGACCGTGAGACTTGCGCCTCTCTAGCTCGGTGCGAGCAACCCGGGGGGACCGGCGTCGCCTGAGCAGGGATATTTTTATGAAGACCAAGTCCATTCTGGCCGCTGCGACGATCGCTGCGGCGCTGGCGCTGGGGGGGACGCAGGCAAGCGCCGGCGTTGTGCTCAGCGAAGACTTCAACTCGTCGGCGTTTCTCGGCGCCGGCTGGTCGTTCGCGCACTTCAGCGATCGTTGGGAGAACACCCAGTACCACTACCCGGCAGCCTCGGCGAACGGCTGGACCGTTTCGGGCAACGGAGTCTTCGTGGCCAGCAACCTGGACGACCCCAACGGCGACCAGGCCATCCTGCTCAACGAAGGCGCCAACTCCAAGATCAGTCACGCGCTGAACAACCTCATCGCGGGCGAAACCTACAACGTCAGTTTCCTGTACTGGGGCGACAACATCACGGGCGGCGCTTGGTCGCTGTTCGCCGACGTGGGCGCCACCAACTACGCCTCGATCAGCGGTGTCGACCTCGCGTCGGGTACGAACCCCGGAACCACGCACAACTTCAGCTTCGTCGCCGCCGGCAGCAGCACGACGCTGTCGTTCTACGAGTTCTCGAACTCCGGAGCCTCGCCGATCATCGACAACGTCCTGGTGACCGGGCCGACGGCGGCGGTGCCGGAGCCGGCCACGTGGGCGCTGATGATCGGCGGCTTCGGCCTCGCCGGCGCAACGCTGCGGCGTCGCCGGGTCGTCGTGGCCTGATCTCAGCCACAACCGATCGAACGGAAGGCCCCGGTTCCGCGCCGAGGCCTTCTGCATTCTGGGGACTGAGCGGCGTCGGCTGCCTGCGGGCGGCCGGCGGCGATTCGGTTGGGGCCGCATGCGGCGTGCGCCAACCAAAAAATCCGCTCGCAGGCTCTTGAAAAGCTTCGGCGCGACACAACGTCAAGCTTCTGGCCCGGGCCCCTCTGGCGGTCCTTCCTGACCGTGATGTCGGGCCGCTCTGCGGAGCTGGGCCATTCCTCCCGTCTCCGCACCGAAAACGGAGGACGGATATGATCAATCACTCTCGTATCTGGAGTTGGGCGGGCGCCACTTTGCTGGCCCTGAGCCTGGTCGCGCTCTGGGTCTGGCCCAAGTTCGTGGGCGTGGACATCCATCCGATCTTCGGTTGGGCCGAGGCCCAGACCGGCATCGCGTGGCTGGAGCCCAATGCGCGCTACGTCGTGGGCGCCATCGCCGGCCTGCTGGCCATCGTGCTCATCGTGCCGAAGACCCGCGTCTGGGGCGCCGTGGGCGCGCTGACGCTCTCGACGGTGTTCATCATCGCCCATCTGACGCCTTGGCTGGGCTGGAACATCCCCAACTACGGCCCGCTGATGGAGGCGCTCGCCGCCGGCCGTACGGCAGCCGAGATCGAGGCCCTGGGCCTGAAGGGCGACCGCGGCGCGCACCTGAGCCTGGCGCTCATCAACGCGGGCCTCGCCATCGTGGTGCTCGCGGCCGATCGGATCCGCGAGGCGAAGGGCAACCGCCGCAACTACCGGCCCTTCGAGCTGGCCGCCTAAGGGCGCCGCGCGCCGCGTCCCTGTCCATCAAACAGGGCTTCTGACTGGAAAAGCCGCCCCGGCGTCCGCCGGGGCGGCGATCCCATTTGGCGGAGGAGGATGATGGGCGTCGTCAGGCGTCGGCCCCCGTGAAGAGCGGGCGTCGTTTCTCGCGGAACGCCGCAAAGCCCTCGGAGGCGTCGGCGCCTGCGGCGAGGCGCGCGATGTGACGGCCTTCTTCTTCGGTCTGTGTCGCGAAGTCCGTGGTGGATGACGCCAGCAGGAGCCGCCGGATCACGCCGTAGGCGGCGGTCGGGCCGTTCGCCAGGGCGTCGACCTTTTCGGTCGCGGCCTCCACAAGCGCCTCGGGCGCGACCACCTCGGTCACCAAGCCCCATTCCAGCGCCTCATCAGCCATGAGGCGGCGGTTGGTGAGAAGCAGCTGCTGGGCGCGCCTCAAGCCGACGAGCCGAGGCAGGAGGTATGTGGACCCGCCGTCCGCGGAGAGCCCAATGGATGTGTAGGCGGACGAGAAGTGGGCCGACGAGCTGGCGATGACGAGGTCGCCCAGCAGGGCGAGTCCGAGACCCGCTCCGGCCACGGCCCCATGCACCGATACGACGACGGGCTTTGGCATCGACAGAATGCACAGCTGCGCCGCGTGAAACGCATCCGCCATGCGGCGCAGGAGATCGCTGCGCTCGCGGCCTGCGACAGCCTGGAATTCGGTGAGGTCACCTCCGACGCAGAAGGCCTTTCCTTCTGCGGAGACGAGCACGGCGCGAACCTCGGGATCCGAGGCGCAGGCCTCGGCGACGCCTCGGAGCTGGAGGGCGACGTCAAGTGAGATTGCGTTGCCGGCGTGCGGGCGAGCCAGGACGATACGCGCGACGGACCCGACACGCTCGAGTCTGACCAGGACTTCCATGACGGCGCTCCTTTCGACGATCCCTGTCCGCCATCAGCCGCAGGCTTTGGTCGCCGGACAAGGTCCACTGCCGTGAAAGCGGCCATCGGGGGGCGGACCGGCGCGGCGCCGCCTGGCGGAGCGCCTGATGCGGGATCTCGCCTCGACTGTGTCCCGAACCAGGGTACTCGTATCGGGAGCGCCTCGAGCCGGCGCATGACAGGACGGCGATGGCGAAGGTCGAGATGGCCCGGGTGGGGCTTCGGATACTGCTGGGGCTGGTCTACCTGGCGGCGGGGATCGCCCATCTGCGGTCGCCGGACGTGTTCCTGAGCATCACGCCCGCGTGGGTCCCTTGGCCCGAGTTCGTGATCGCCGCGACGGGGGTGGCCGAGGTGCTGGGCGCGGTGGCGCTGGTCGGGGTGAAGCCGCTGCGGCGGGCCGCGGCGATCGGGTTGGCGCTGTATGCGGTGTGTGTCTATCCGGCCAACATCAAGCATGCTCTGGACGCCGTCACGGCGCACGGAGCCGACGCGTGGTGGCCGTATCATGCGCCGCGGCTGGCGTTTCAGCCGGTGTTCGTGTGGTGGGCGCTTTTCGCCGGAGGGGTGATCGACTGGCCCTGGCGGCGGCGGGTGGCGGTGTAGTCGAGGCCCCCGGGTCGGCGCGGGGCATGCGGCCGGTTTCCCCACCCTGGCCGCTGGCGGTCTGCCCCTCTCCGTGACGGGTGACCATGTTCGTGATTTGTTCTTGACAATTGCGCGCGTTTGTGAGAGAGTTCTGCCAGAGTTGATCCTTGCGCCTTGAGGGCGCGGGGCGGCTCGCTTCCTCACATTTCGGGACATGGCGATGGCTGGAATGGACGGCGGCGCGCGGGCGCCTTTGGCCGGTGGCTCGGCGCGCGTGGCGGGGGTTGGCGGATCGGCCGGCGACGGGGCCGCACTGCGGGCGAAGCGGGACTATGTGCGGCGCGACTGGGCCCACAAGCTGGCTATGGTGCGCGAGGCGTGCCGGCGGATCGTCGATCGCGGCGAGTCGGTGACCGAGATCTGTCGCGATCCGAGGATGCCGGGGCGCTCGACGTTCGCGGCGTGGCTGACGGCAAATGCAGAGCTGCGCGCCCTGGTGGAGGCGGCGCAGGCCGAGGCGGCGACGCTTTGGACCGCGCGGCGGGCGTATCACCCCTGGGACGAGGCGGTGGCCGCGGAGTTCCTGGCGCGGATCGAGGACGGGCGGGGGCTGCGAGAGGTGTGCGCCGAGCGCGACATGCCGGTGCATGCGACCGTGACGCGGTGGCTCAAGACGCGGCCCGAGTTCGCGCAGGCTTATCGCCAGGCGCGCGAGGCGCAGGCGGACCGGCTGTTCGACCTGGCCTGGACGATCGCGCGCGAGTGCCCGCCGCTGCCCGGCGAGGTGGCGGCGGCGCGACTGAAGATCCAGACGCTGAAATGGCGCGTCGGGCGCCTCGCGCCACGGGTGTATGGACCGCTTAAGGCGGTGGCGCCCCCGCCGCCGGCGGACAGCGGCGCGGAGGAGGCCGAGGCGCCGACGAGGGTGGTGTTCCAAGTGCGCAGCTGGGCGCGCACGCCGGACAACCGGGTTGTGGAGACGACCCAGGCGGCCGTCGGGATGACGCCCGCCGAGCGCCAGGCGCTGGGCCAGGACATCGCCGCGGGGCGCGTCAGCCTGGAGGCCCTGGAAAGAATGAGCGCGGCGGGCGAGGCCTGGGCCGGAACGGGCGACGTCCCCGCTGCCGTTAGAACAGCCCGGCGCGCTGGGCGATGACGACGGCGGCGACGATCAGGATCAGCGCCTGGATGATCATGCCGAAGGGCGAGGGGAGCGGCAGCTTCTGGACCGCCCAGGCGATGAGGGCGGCCACGATCAGGACGATGACGGCGAAGATCAGGATGGACATGGTGTTGAGCCTTGGCTGTGGGATCGCGAGGAGCAGTTAAAGCGGACGGCCGAGCTTTGGGTTCCGTGGCGCGTGCGCGGCGGATTGACGGCGGGGCGGCGCAAGCTTTCTCTGGGGGCGGGCGCGGCCGGAAGTGGCGCGCGGGTCGGGGGACTTGTCGATGACCATCGAGCTGAAGATGCTGGCCTGGACGCTGGTCCTGGCCTTCGTACAGATCCTGCTGTTCGACGTGGCGCGGACACGGCAGTACGGGCTGAAATGGAACACCGGGCCACGCGACGAGGCGATGCCGCCGCTGTCGGCGCACGCCGAGCGGCTTAGCCGGGCGCAGGCCAACCTGTTCGAAACCCTTCCGCTGTTCGCCGGCTTCGTGCTGGTGGCGCACGTGGCCGGGATCAGCACGACGATGACCGTGCTGGGCGCGCAGATCTACTTCTGGGGCCGGGTGGCCTATGTGCCGCTCTACGCCTTCGGCGTGCGCAACCTGCGCTCTCTGGTCTGGCTGGTCAGTCTGGCCGGTCTGGTGATGGTGGCGGCCGCCGTGCTTACGGCGCCGTAGCCGCGCGCCACGTCACTGTGCGTCGAGGTTGTCGGTGGTCTCGTGCTCCACGCCGTCCTCTGTGACGATCACGATGCGATAGCCCAGGATCGCGGCCTCACGCGCGAGTTGTCGGCGTGCGGAGAGGTCGTGCCGGTCCCAGGTCACCCTCGAAAGGCGCAGGGGGCGCCGGCGATCGCCTGATGGGTGGGCCGACATGGAGCCTCCGGTGTTGGACGGATCACACCTTGCGCCCCGCGGCGGACGGCGACCTTGACCGGCGTCAAGTCCTCGGCCCTGGACGGCGGGACCCGGCGACGTGTCTTCTCGGGCGAGAGGGAGACTTGGTGATGAAGCGATTTCTGACGGGGCTCGCTGTGGCGGCAGCGATGCTGGGGTGGTCGGGCGTGGCCCGGGCGGCCCCGGCCGAAGACGCGGCGGTCGTGGCCCAGGTGGAGCGGTTCTTCGGGGCGATGAAGGCTAAGGACGTGGCGACCCTGCAGGCGATCCTGCTGCCCGACGCGACACTGACGTCACAGCGGGTGCGGCCGGAGGGGACGACGCTTGCGCGCTTCCCCGGCCAGGCATGGGCGGTCGACATCGTGAAGGCGCCCGGGATCGAAGAGCGGATGTGGGACCCCGTCGTGATGCGGCGCGGCCGGATCGCGATGGTCTGGGCGCCCTACGAGTTCCTGCGGGACGGCAAGGTCACCCACTGCGGCGTCGACGTGTTCGATCTGGTCCAGGGCGACGATGGCGGTTGGCGCATTGCGCACCTGATGTGGACGCAGGAGCCACAGGGATGCGCCGAACTGAAGGCGGCGCGACGGCCGCGCTAAGGAAAGCGGCGCGCCGGAGGCCGGCGCGCCGCAGGTTTGAACTCAGTCGTCGTTGGTGGAACGGTTCAGCCCGCCAGGCGGATGGCCGGCGTCTCGGCCTCGAAGGACGGCGGCGGCGCGTGGGGCCGGTCGGCGGAGATCTGCGGCCGCGGCACGGTGGGGTAGCCGATGATGTCCTTCAGCGGCGGGTAGGCGGTCAGTGCATGGGAGGCCAGCATGCCGCTCATGGTGGCGCCCTCGAAGCTGCCGACGTTGAGGCCGGTGTAGATCCAGTCGCCCGCGAGGGTGAGGTTTGCGTAGCCCGATCCCCAGGCCTCGAGCCGGTAGTCGACGCTGCCGGGGGGCGAGGAGACGTAACGCTCGGTGGGGTCGATATTGGCGCGCCAGAACTGGCTGTCGAAGCGCTGGACGCCCTGGGCGTTGGGGTTCTGGGTGTCGACCAGGAGGCTGAAGTCCAGGCCCATCGGGTCGCCCAGGCCGTTGGCGGCTCGGACGGTGGCCTTGGGCAGCATCGTGCCGATCGTGGTCTGCAGGTACTGGATCGATTGAGCCTTCACCCGCTCGGCGGCGCGGCGCGGATAGTCGGTGTCGGTGAAGGGCGGCGGCGGCTCGTAGTCGGCCATCAGCCCGCAGAAGTACCAGATGGCGCGCGGCTGGTTGTCGGCAGGCCAGTTTTCCCACTTGAGAAGGCCGGGGAAGTTCCCATTGCCGTTGGGGGGACAGAAATAGGTGCCCGAGATCGCCAGCTCGTTGCCGACGAGCGGCTCGGCCCAGCCCATCTCGTACATGTCCTTCGACAGCCAGATCTGCATGGCCTGGGTGGTCAGGGCGGGGAGGTTGTCGACCATGCCCTTCCAGGCCGGCGAATGGTCGACCAGCTCCTTGCAGAGGTAGGGGATGGCGCCGACCGAGATGGCGAAGACGATCTGGTCGAAGTCGTGGCCCTTGGAGAGGACCTTCTTCTTCTTGAGGTACGGGAACTCGGCCGTCGGCCAGCCGGACCAGTAGGACTCCAGGTCCACGTCGAGGATGCGCATGTACTCGCCCTCGTTCAGCTGGTCGTACAGCGGGCGGCGCGGCCACGAGGGCAGGCCCTTGACGTCGATGAGCGGCTGGTAGCCGCGCTCGGGGTGCTTGAGCGTCGCCTGGACCGTGAACTCGATCTCCTGGACCGAGGTCTTGTCGGGGCTGAGAACCAGGTTCTCGACCTTGTGGAAGAACTCGAACTTCACACCGCGGCGCTTGAGGACCTCGTAGACGGGGGCCACGACCGTCTCGCCGGTGCCCGCGGCGAAGCTCCAGATGAGCGAGCCCATGTAGGCGGCCCCGCGGAGCGTCCAGTCCAGGTAGCAACCGGCGCCCATGACTGCGGCGCGTGAGGTGTCGCCGTCGGGGCTCTGATAGCAGATGTTGACCGTCGAGAGCGGGATCGGCGAGGCCAGGGTTTCGGGCGCGATGCCATGACGAGTCAGCCAATCGCTCCAGTTCTCGGAGTCCAGGTAGTCGTAACCCTTGACCTGGACGTTGTCGGTGAGGGCGCCGATGATGACGGTGGCGTAGAAGTCCAGCGTGATCAGGGCGCGGCGCAGGTCGGTCTGTTTGTCGGCCAACTTGGGCGCGACGGTGTCCACCAGCCGCGCGGCGCTCGAGACGAGACTGCGGATGGTCGTGAGTTCCACGACCAGCGGATGGTCCGGGCCCTCGCTGAGCGGGATCTCGAGCGAAGCCTTCGCTCGGTTCACGATGTGCTGGATGCCGCCCTCGATGAAGCCGGGCAGGTCGGCGGTCGCCTCCAGTGTCTTCAGCGTCTCTTCGATGATCGCCGCGATCGCTGTGGGCACGCCCTTGTAGTAGCTGCCGTCGGTCGGCGGAATGTCGTTCGGGGGGAGGCGCGCTGGCCACGGGATCAGGCCGCCGTCGCGGTACTCCCAGGACATGGTGAAGTCCGAGGGAATGAAGGCTTCCTCGAACGTCGCCAGGGGCATTCCGGGCTTGCGGCCGAGCTCTTCGTAGACCTTGGACATCATCGGCAGGGCGTTGAAGTAGCTGCCCATGAAGCCGTGGATTCCGTGCTCCTCGATGCGCTCGTCCGCGCCGCGCGAAGAGGCGCACTTGCCCCCGAGGCGCCAGCCCAGCTGGTAGACCGTGATATCGAAACGCTTCTGCCACTCGGGGAGGCTGGTCATCTGGAGCGCTGTCGCAAGCGCGCCCATGCCGCCGCCCAGGATCGCCACCTTCTGTGGCGCGGTCGCTTGGGTCATGATCGCATGCCGCGACGTTCAGCCGCGGCCCCGCCTAGGTTGTTGACCTAGACACCTTGCCACCCAGCCTTTTGCAGATGCTTAACGAGGCGGTCCAGATCGGCGCTTCTCGCGAAGGGATGGCCCGTCTTGAGAGCTTCGAGCGAATAGGGCGGGGTATTCCGCTGCTCGCGGCCGGACCGGGATCTCGCCAGGCGGTCGGCATGCTCCACGGCGCGACGGGCCTGATCCAGGTCGCCCGCGCCTGCGTACGCGGCCGCCAGGAGATAGTGCAGAGGGAAACGCTCGGCGCCCCGCGCGCAGGCGTCAGCGGCGTCCTGCGCCGCGCGGTCGTAGTCGCCGGCCACGAAGTTGGCGATCGCCTTGCTGCGGAACCATAGCCAGCTGTGGGGATCGTTCGGGCTGGCGGCGATCGCACGCTCCGAGAACGCGATGGCGTCCTCCGACTGACCCTCGAACGCCAGCAGGCGTCCCATTTCGCCAGAGGCGGCGGCCAGATAGGGGTTCAGCTCGAGGGCGCGGCGCTGCTCGGCCTTGGCCTCGGTCAGCCGGTTCATCAGCGAGAACACGACGCCCAGCGTGTAGTGGGCGAACGCGTCCGACTGGCCGGCGGAAACGGCCCTCAGCGCGATCCGGTGGGCTTCCGCGACAGAGGCGGCGGGGTTTTCCGAGGTTCCCACCCAGACGTCGTAGAGCTTGCAGTGCGCGAGGATCGCCAGGGCTGAGACGTCATCCGGCTCCAGCTGCAGCGCCTGTTCCAGAAAGCCCTCGGCCTTGCGGACATCCCCGGCGGTGGACCGCCAGAAATGGCGCCGTCCCCGGACGAACAGCTGCCAGAACTGAAGGCTGCGCTCGGGCGTGAGCAGGGCATGGCTCTCTTCACGCTCCAGGACGGCGGGCTCTATGGCGCCGATGATCGAGGTGGTGATCTCGTTCAGCATCGAGAACATGTCGGCCATCGGGCGGTCGAAGCGCGCCGACCAGGCGCTGGTCTCATCGACACCCTGAATCAGGTCGACAGACACCCTGACCTGGCCGCCGAGGCTCCGGACCTTGCCGTCGAGGACATAGTCGACCCCCAGCCGCGCGGAGATGGCGCCCGGCGGATGGCCCACGACTTCGGAGGTCAGCAGCGACTGCCGCGGCGTGACCGCCAACAGCGGCGACTTCGACAGGCCGGCGGTGAGTTCGTCGGCCAGGGCCTCAGCGAACCAGGCCTGTTCCTCGTCGCCAGGCGGATGGGTGAATTCGAGGACCACGATACGTGGGCGGTCGCGCCCGGACCCGCGCGGAGGCTCGGAAACGCGGGAAGCGGAGGCTCTCGGTGAGGAAGGCGCGTCGGCGGTGCGCTCTGCGGCCAGCCGATAGCCGACCCGCGGGATCGTCTCCACCGCGAAGGCGCCGCCGGTGCGCGTGGCGAGCTTGCGCAACTTCATCATCACCAGGGTGATGGCGTCTTCGCCGACCACGCGGCCGTTCCAGCAGGTTTCGATGAGATCGTCACGGCTGACCACGGCGCCCTCGGCGTTCGCGAGGGTGACCAGCACCTGCATGACCCGAGGTTGCAGCACTTCACGACCGTGCGGCGACACGACCTCGCGCGTCGGGGGACGCACTTCCATGGCGCCCAGCCTGAATGCGGCCTGATGGGCCAGCTGCATCTTCGTCAGATCCCCATGAACGCCACTAGAGCCAGCGGGTCGCAAGGGTCCCAGACTCGGCCGCGCGCTCAACCTAGTTGCGCTGGACCCGCCGACCAAGACCTAAAGATCGGATTCTGCTCGGGGAAAGATCGGCTCAGGTCCCTGTCGAATCCGGCGGCAGGGTGGTGTTCTGCAGGTCGGTTCTGACTGCTTCTGAGGCGTGGGTTGCCCGACAACCTGCTCGCGCCTCCGGCCGGCGCCTTGTCCCAATCCCGCAGGGTGCGCGGAAACGGACAACGTCCGGGTCGCAGGCGGAAGGAGCTGATCGCAGGGCTCCGTACGGGCTTCGGCCCGTTGCGGTGTGTCTGTTCTGGTGGCCCGGGGGGGCCAGCAGGGCGGACAGACGATCCCGGCGAGGCCTCGGTTCCTTGAGCCGCAGGCGTTTCACAGCCCCCGACCTCGGCCGGGTCGGGGGCTGTTTTTTCCGTCATCGGACCACCGGTTCATTCATTGGCCTGGGACCTGGGCGCGAACCTGGGGTATGGCCGCGCCGTGAGCGGAACCCATCCCCTGGACCGGCCCATCCTGGCGATGCTGACAGGCGCGAGGCAGGCCAACCTCGCGATCGTGCGCGCCGGCGCGCGTCGGCTGGCCCCGGCGTACGGGGTCTTCGCCGCGCTGAGCGACGAGACCCCGGAAAGCCGGGAAGCGCTTGGCGCCATGGTGCGGGAGATGGGCGACGTGGCGCTGGTGGAGCCGCAGGAGCCCCCCGCGATCCCCGGCGCTCGGGTCGTCTCCAAAGACATGGCCTGGCAGATGATCGCCGAGGCGGCGTTCGGATCGTTCCCGACGACGAACGTCGACATCGTCGATCTCGGCCCGGGCGATGCGGCCGATATGCTGGGCCTGGCGACCCTGACCCAGCCCGGACCGTTCATGGCCCGTACCCCCGAGTTGGGCGATTTCGTGGGCGTGAAGGCGGAGGGCCGGCTGGTGGCCATGGCCGGCGAGCGGATGAAGCCCGACGGAATGACCGAGGTGAGTGGCGTGTGCACCGATCCCGAGTATCGCGGGCGCGGCTACGCGGCGGCGCTGATGCGCGTCGTGATGGAGCGAATCCGGGCTCGAGGCGAGGTTCCCTTCCTGCACGCCTACGCCGCGAACACGGGCGCGATCGCGATCTACGAACGGCTGGGGTTCCGGTTCCGGCGCGAGTTGGTGATGACCCGCCTTACGGCGGCGTGACGCCTCAGTCCGGCGCGGGCAACAGTGTGCGGGGGCGACTGGTCCAGGCGGCTCCGCCGGCTGCAGCGATGACGGCGGCCAGGCCGCCCAACTGCGGCAGCGCCAGGGTTTCATGCAGCAGAAGCAGCCCGAAGAGGGCGCCGTAGGCCGGCTCGAGGCTGGTGAGGACGGCGAAGGTCTTCGCGGGCAGGCGGCTCAGTGCGTACATTTCGAGGGTGAAGGGGATCGCGGTGGAAACCAGCGCCACCAGCAGCGCCCAGGGCAGCAGGTCGAGGCGTAGCAGGTCGGCGCCGGCCTGGGCGACGCCGAACGGCAGGATCACCAGCGCGGCGATGGCGACCGCGAGCGGCGCGGCGCCCCGTCCAAAGGCCTGGGTGGCCGCCTGGCCCCAGACGATGTAGGCGGCCCAGGATCCGGCGGCGCAAAGCGCCCAGAAGACGCCCAGTAGGTCGAGCCCGGTTCCTGCGCTCAGGTCATGACCGACCAGGCCCCACACGCCGGCCGCCGCCAACGCGGTCCAGATCAGATCGGCCGCACGCCGAGAGCCCGCGATGGCGACTCCCAGCGGCCCCAGGAACTGCAGCGCGATCGCCACGCCCTGCGGCAGGCGACCGAGGGCGAGATAGAAGAAGAGGACCGCCCCGGCTGTGGCGAGGCCGAGGCCGAGGAGCGGTCGAAGTGGCGCGCGCGCGGGCCAGTTGCGCCAGGGTCGGGCGACCGCGAGCAGCATCAGCGCGCCGAGGATGATCCGCAGCGTCGCCGTGCCCTGGGCGCCCAGGATCGGAAACAGCGACTTGGCCATCGAGGCCCCGCCCTGGAACGCGGCGGTGGCCACGAGCACCGCGGCGATCGGCAGCAGGATGGCGAGCGTCGCGGCGCGAGGGGTGCTGGCTGCCAAGGGGTCCTCCGGAGGGACCGGCTATAGGGTGTCGGCCCGTGGTCGCGAAAGGACCAGTTGAGGCTGCAAGGACAGACCGCGCGGCGACTACCCCTCGTCGCCGGTTTCGTCGCCGACGGCGGCGGCGACCAGGTCGCGCCAGGTCGGGTCGGTGTCGTCGACCAGGTCGACGTCTTCCAGAAGCGCCACCGCGCCCTCGCCGTCGGGCAGGATGAGGCCCAGGACCTCCATGGTCTCGCCCTCATCACTGTCGTGGGCCTCGGCCTGGACCGCGATGGCGGCCTGATCGCCGTCGTCGCTCCACCAGATCACCGGCTGGGGCAGGGGCATGTCGATGGTGCGGCCGTTGTGGGTGTCGGCCATCGAGAAGATGGCCCGCCGCGCCTGGACATCGTCCAGCGTCGCCAGGGCTCCGGTGAAGGCGGGCAGGCGGTCCCAGTCGTCGGCGTCGAAGCCGCCGCCGGGCTCGGCGTCGGAAGGAAACGTGCTCATGCGCAGGGCATGAGCGAGAAGCGCGTGCGCCGCAAGTCTGGAGCCGCAGGACGCGGGGGCCTCCGCGCCCTGCGGTCCTTCCTGCTGCTAGGACATGACCACAAGCACGACGCGGCGGTTCTGCGCGCGGCCGTCCGGGGTCTCGTTGGGGGCCACAGGGCTCTCTTCGCCGTACGAGATGGTGCTCAACCGGTTCAGCGCGACGCCATGGACGTTCAGGTAGCGGCGCACGGCCTCGGCGCGGCTTTCGCCGAGCTTGTTGTTGTAGTCCGGTGCGCCGCTGGCGTCGGTATGGCCCTGGATCTCGACGTAGACGTTTCGGTTCTCGGCCTTCAGCTTCTCGACGAAGGCGGCGAGACGGGCCTCGCCCTCTGGCGATAGCTCGGCCTTGTTCAGGGCGAACTTCACCGCGTCGTCCTGAAGAACCATCTGGTAGAGGAACTTGCCCTCGGCCAGCTTGCCGGCGGCCGTGGCGCGGTCGAGGGCGTCCCTTGCCGTGCCCTCGACGGCGGCGACGCGCGGCTCGACGGTGTCGACGCGGGCGTTGACGATGCCCGCCTGTTCGCGAGCGTATTTCTTGGTGGCGCAGCCGGTCGTGGCGGCCCCCGCCGCGATCAGCGCCACCCCGAGCAGCAGGCTCTTGCGAGCACCCATGCTTGTCTTCTCCGTTTGCAGGTCTCTCACCCCCGTGAGCCGCCTTTCCGGCCAGGCTTCCAGCGAGGGCCAAACGCGGAAGTCATGATTTGGTGGCGCGCCGCGGGGTGCGGCAGGGCGCCGCAGGGGTTCGGCGCGCCGTGCGCGGGGTGAACGCCAGGGCTGTGGCCGCGTTGTCGAACGACAGGTAGGATCGTCCCATGGCTGTCGCCTTCACGCGCGAGGAAGACTACGAGGCGCAGGCGGCGGATCTGCCCGACCGGCCGATTTCGGCGCATGCCAACCTGGTCACCGCGTCCGGACTGGCCGCGATCGAAGCCGCGCTGGCGGCGGCGCGCGAGGCCTATGCGCGGGCGCAGACCGACGGCGGCATCAGCGCCGACCGCACGGCCATGGCCCGGGCGACGCGGGATCTGCGCTACTGGGGTTCACGCCGGGCCAGCGCTCAGCTGACGGAGCCCGAACTGCAGGACGGCGTGGTGCAGTTCGGTCGCACGGTCGAGATCGAGCGCGAGGACGGCCGGCGCCAGAGCTTCCGCATCGTCGGCGAGGACGAGGCCGACCCGGCTAAGGGCAGCGTGTCGTACGTCTCGCCGCTGGCGCGCGCCCTGATGGGCAAGGTCGTGGGCGACGTCGCCGAGGTGGGCGGCGGCGAGGTCGAGGTGGTGGGGGTGCGTTGAGCACGCTGCGCCAGACCCCCTTTCGGAACGTCATGGCCGCGCCTGTCCCGGCGACCCAGAAACACCATCCTCAACAGAAGAGACCGCGACATCACCGCCGCGGCCTCTTGTAAAACGCCTCGTGTCTCGGCCGCCGGGACAAGCCCGGCGATCAGACCATGATCTTTACTGGCTGGAGCCCGCCGCGGCGGGCTTGGCCTTGGCGGCTTCGGCCTTGGCGGCTTCTTCCGCGCGGGCGCCGGCCAGGATGCCGGGGAGGGCGTAGTTGCCTTCGTGGCAGGCGTATTCGTAGATCACGCCCACGCCCATCGGCGAGAATTCGTATTCCCCGCCCCAAGGCTTGTCCCAGATCGTCGGGTCTTCGACCGTGAAGGCGTAGTGCAGGCGGCTCTTGCCGACGCGGGTAAACCGCTCGGTGACCTTCAGGTCCTTCCACGAGCCCATGAAATGCTGGTTCGCCGGGATATGGGTCGTCTCGACCACGAGGGTGTCGCCCTCCCACCAGCCGATGGAGTCGCCCATGTAGGGGCGGACGTTATCGGTGCGGTGTTTGGAGTTCAGGCGAACGATCCGCAGGTCGTGGATCATCTCGACCTCGATCAGCACCGAGTCGCCGGTCTGAACGATCTGGTAGTTGTTGTTGTAGAAGCCGTTGGGGAACATCGGCGGGCCGGCGTTACGGCCAAAGCTCATGATGCAGCGCTCGCCGAGCGAACGGGACTCGTAGCTGTCGAACGAGCCCATGCCGCCGCCGAAGCGCGGCGCCGGCGGTGCGCCGGCCTTGCGGGCCGGGGGCTGGCCGTTGGGGGTGGTGATCAGCGAGGTGCGGGGTTCGCCATTCACGCGCATCACGTGGCTGCCGGGGTCCAGCCAGCCGCGGTTGTAGCCGCCCACGTCACCGCCGGCCGCGGCGAACTCGGGGCGGATGTTGGCGCTGGGCGGGGTCTTCGGCGCCTCGGCCGGGGCGTTGGGATCGGTGTCCTCGTTGCCTTCCTCGACCTCGGCGGCCGCGTTGGCCTCCATCTCCTTGACCTGCTCGGGCGTGTAGTTGAGCTGGTCCTTGAACTGGGGCCGGCGCGCCATCGGAGTGAGCGTGGCGTTGCTCCAGAAGCCGGAGAGGTCGGGCTGGTTAAAGGCGTTGCGCGGAGCCTTGTAGGACGCCGTCGCGGCCTTGGCCGGGGCCTTTTCGGCGGCCGCGGCCGTGATCGGAGCGGCGGCGACGCCGGCCAGCAACAGAGTTCCAAGAGCGGCGATGACGGCGCGATGCAAGTTTCGACTCCCCAGTTCCCGCCGCGCTTCAGCGTGGCTGCATACCGATTTTACGATCGGCGGTTCGACGCGCAACTAACCCTTGGTCATTGCGCTGCTGTTTCAGAATTGAAGGCGCGGTAGGTTTGCGCGCAGTGGAGGACACGATGGCCGAGTCTGACGATGCGCCCGCCAATGGGGCCCCTTCTGGCGAAACCCCGATGCAGAGGGCGCTGCGCCTGAAGAAGGCGGCGCAGGCGGGCCGCGGCGGGCCGCCCGGGCGCGGCGCGCTCGAGGGCGAACGCACGGCTGCGGCGCGTTCGCAGTCGAAATCCAAGCCCTGGATGAAGAAGTAGTATGCGCGGCGCGGCGCTGGCGCCGGCGCTCGCGCTGGCGGCGTGTTCGCCTGGAGCCACGCCGACGGACCCACCCGCCGAACGGTCGACGCCCTGGATCACCTATGTCTGCACGGACGGGCGCACGTTCCAGGCTTTGTACCCCGACGCGAAGACCGCCCTGGTCCGGCTGGCCGGACGCGAGCACACGCTGAAGATCGCGGTGTCAGGCAGCGGCGCGCGCTATGCGGGCGACGGCCTGCAGTGGTGGAACCGTGGGCCGGAGGGGATGCTGGCGACGCTGGAGCCGGGCGAAACGATCGCGGGCGCGCCAGGGGTCAGTTGCTACGAGCCCGGCAAGGGTCCGGTGGAACCGCCGGCCCCCGGGACGCGGGGCGGCCTGTCCGATGATCGCACGGCGCTCAGCGAGGGACCTGCCGCGCCGGGTAGCGGCCAGGCGGCGGCCAGGGTGGTCGAGACCTATTTCGCGCTGGTGGAGAGCGGCCGTGGCGCCGAGGCGGTCAGGTTGCGGCGCGACGGGCAGGTGTTCGACGTGAGGCCTTTCACGCGGCTGAACGCCCAGGTGGGCGGGCCGCGGCGCGTCGAGGCTGCAGCGGGGTCGTTGTTCGTGGACGTTCCAATCGTCCTGTATGGCCGGCTGGTCTCCGGAGCCGAGTACCACGCCTCAGGAAAGGCCACGCTACGTCGGGTGAACGACGTGCCGGGCGCCACGCCTGAACAACTCGAATGGCGGATCGAGACGATCGAGGTGAAGACCGCGCCGTAGGCTAGTGCTTCACGACCCACTGGCTGACGTAGGCATGCGTGGCGCGGACCAGCTTCGGCGGACCCGAGAAGTAGAACTCGCTGCCGAACATGGTCTTGCGTTCGCGCCAGGTGACGGCGCCGGTGTCTTCGGCCTGCAGGACCGACCGCAGCTTGGCGGACATGCCGTTCGGCACAAAAGCCACGTACGTCGCTTCGGGCATCGCAAAACACTCCCACTTAGCCCCTTGAGTGCGCAACAGACGGTGAGTCCGTGACGAGACCAAGCGTGGCCGGGCGTCGCAGGCTGGACAAGCTGTGGACAGGCGGGCGAGGTGGCGGCCTGTGAAGCCTGGAGGCCCATCTGTGCGCCTGATTCCCCTTACCCTTGCGCTGTCGCTGCTGGCGGGAGCCGCGTGGGCCGACGAGACGGCCGAATGGAAGGCGCAGGCCGCAGGGATCCGCATCGTGCGCGACGACTGGGGGATCGCCCACATCAAGGGCAAGACCGACGCCGACGCGGTGTTCGGCATGGCCTACGCCCAGGCGGAAGACGACTTCAACCGCATCGAGATGAACTACCTGACCAACCTGGGCCGGATGGCCGAGGCGGAGGGGCCCAAGGCGGTCTGGCAGGACCTTCGGATGCGGCTGTTCATCGATCCGGCGGACCTGCAGGCGAAGTACCGCGAGAGCCCGGCGTGGCTGCGGGCGCTGATGGACAGCTGGGCCGACGGCCTCAACTACTACCTCGCGACCCATCCGCAGACGAAGCCGAAGGTGCTGACGCGGTTCGAGCCTTGGATGGCGCTGTCGTTCACGGAAGGCAGCATCGGGGGGGACATCGAGCGCATCTCGCTCGGCGAGCTGGAGGCCTTCTACGGCGGCACGCGGACCGCGGCGCTCCCTGAGTTCGCGTTCAAGGATCCTCCGGGGTCGAACGGCATCGCGCTGTCGCCGAAGGTGACGAAGGACGGTCATGCGCTGCTGCTGATCAACCCGCACACCTCGTTCTTCTTCCGCTCGGAACTGCAGGTGACGAGCGAGGAGGGGCTGAACGCCTATGGCGCGGTGACCTGGGGGCAGTTCTTCATCTACCAGGGCTTCAACGAGAAGGCAGGCTGGATGCACACCTCCAGCGGCGTCGACGTGGTGGATGAGTTCGCCGAGACGATCGTGCGCACGCCGGGCAGCCTGATGTATCGCTACGGCCGCGAGGCGCGTCCCGTGACGGTGAAGGACGTGACGATCCGGGTGCGGGGCGCCGACGGGTCGATGGGCAGCCGGACCTTCACGACCTATCGGACGCATCATGGGCCCATCGTGCGGGCCGAGGGCGACAAGTGGATCGCCACGGCGCTGATGTTCAAGCCGATCGAGGCGCTGCAGCAGTCGTTTCTGCGCACGAAGGCCACCGACCTGCCGGGTTTCCTGAAGGTGGCCGAGCTGAAGGCCAACTCGTCGAACAACACGCTGTACGCCAACGCCCAGGGCCAGACCGCCTACCTGCATCCGCAGTTCATTCCGAAGCGCAACGACCGGTTCGACTACACGAAGGTGGTGGACGGGGCCGATCCGGCGACAGACTGGCAGGGGCTGCACGCGCTGTCCGAGGCGCCGACGGTGATCGATCCCAAGGCGGGGTGGGTCTACAACTCGAACAACTGGCCCTATTCGGCGGCGGGGGCCGACAGCCCGAAGCGCGAGGCGTTCCCCAGGTACATGGACACCGCCGGCGAAACGCCGCGCGGACTGCATGCGATCCGGGTGCTGGACGGCAAGAGCGGCTTCACCATCGAGGGCTTGCGGGCCGCCGCCTACGACCCCGACCTGCCGGCCTTCGATCGCCTGATCCCCAAGCTGTCCGAGGCGTACGACCTGGCCTCGCCGGACCAGAAGGCCGCCTTGGCCGGCCAGATGGCGGCGCTGAAGGCCTGGGACCGGCGCTGGGGCAAGGACTCGACCGAGACGTCGCTGGCGGTGTTCTGGGCCGAGGCGCTGTGGGCGAAGTCGGCGGCCGGGGCGAAGGCAGCCGGGATGACGGTGTACGAGTACATGGTCGAGAAGAGCCCGGCCTCCGACCGCATAGCGGCCCTGGAGGAGGCCTCGGCGCGTCTCGTGGCTGACTTCGGCAGCTGGAAGACCCCCTGGGGCGAGATCAATCGCTTTCAGCGGCTGGACGGCGCCATCGTCCAGACTTTCCGTGACGACGGCCCCAGCGTGGCCGTGCCGTTCACCGCGGGGACCTGGGGCTCGCTCGCCTCGTTCGCCTCGCGCCGCTACCCCGGCACGAAGCGGTACTATGGAACCAGCGGGAACAGCTTCGTCGCCGTGGTCGAGTTCGGGCCGAAGGTGAAGGCGGTGGCCATCAGCGCCGGCGGCGAGAGCGGTGATCCGGCCTCGAAGCACTTCAACGACCAAGCCGAACGCTACGCCAAGGCGGCCTTCCGAGAGGTCTACTTCTATCCGGGGCAGCTAGAGGGCCACGTCGAGCGGACCTATCGGCCGGGAGAGTAGAGTTCGCCGAGGCGGGGACTGATCGGCGACCCCGCGTGCGGCCGTGAGCCGCAGGCCATCCGCCTGATTGCGTAAGACAAAATCAGCGTTTGAGCCAGATATTGCGGCCGAATGTCTCTGGAACTGTCGACATGTCTGGCGCGCGAGGAGCGGGCCACCCGGCGCTTCGTCGGCAGGGCCTGACGCGGCATGCGCAGGTGGCTCGCTAGCCGTGAGTGGCGATTCTCGGGCGGCGTGCTCGGACTGGCGATAGCGGCCGCGCTGATCGTTTTCGGGGCCTGCGGCGTGCTGGTCTACTACGCCAGCGTTTCGGTGGATCGCATCACCGAGGTCCGCGAGACCCGTTTGATGGAGCGCTCCGTCGTTCGGCGCCTGGCGCGGTTGAAGGACGACGTCGTCTCCGTCGCCGTCTGGACCGAGGCTTACGACAAGACCGCTCGGCGGTTCGATCGCGACTTCGCCCAGGTGAACTACGCCGACTACTTCTTCGACTACCTGCGGCATGACGTGACCTTTATCGTCGATGCGCAGGATCGGTTGACCTATGGAGCGGTCAAGGGCGAGGTCGTCGATCCCAGGACGCTCGACGGCCTGATGGCGGCGTCTCAGACGCTCAGGGACGTGGTTCGATCGGAAGAGGCCGTAAGGCACCGCCGCGACCCGAAGGCGCGCGGCTTCGCCCGCGCGGCGACGGCGCAGGCGGCGGTGCGGACGGGGGAGCGAGTGTACCTGCTGGCCGCATCGACGATCGTGCCGGAGGTCGAGGACGCAAAGCCGCTTCTCCCCGGGCGGGAGCCCATCGTGGTGTCGGGCGTCGAGGTGAATGGCGGCTATCTCCGGGAGTTGGATGACGATCTTGGCCTGCGCGCGGCGCGGTTGACCGCCGCAGACGCGACGGCGAGACCGGCTGTGCGGTTGACCGACGCCGAGCGACGCGCAGTCGGCGCCCTGACCTGGTCGCCGGAACATCCTGGTCAAGGCGTCTACGCCGAGGCCAGGTGGGCGATCCTGGGGCTGGGGCTGGTCGTGCTGGCCGCAGTCGCGCTGGTGATCCATCGCTTGTGGCGCATGGCGCGGCAGGTTGTTCAGGCGCGCGACCGGGCCGAGGCGGGAGACCGCGCGAAGTCGGAGTTCATCGCCAACATCAGCCACGAGATCCGCACGCCGCTGAATGGCGTGCTGGGGATGGCCCAGGCGATGGAGGCCTTCGAGCTGAGTCCCGATCAGAGGGGGCGCCTACGCGTGATCCGCGAGTCCGGGCGCACGTTGCTGGCCCTGCTGAATGACGTGCTGGACCTGTCGAAACTGGAGGCCGGCAAACTTCAGGCGACCGCGGCGACCTTCCGGATGGAGGACAATCTGGAATCCGTGAGCGCCATCTTCCAGGATCTCGCCACCGAGAAGGGGCTGGACCTCCGCATCAGCATGGCCCCGGAAGTGGCAGGCTATTGGTCCGGTGATGATCTGCGTATTCGCCAGGTCCTGACCAACCTCATCTCCAACGCGGTGAAATTCACGGAGACGGGCGTCGTCACATTATCGGCCGAAGAGACTGCGGGCGGTGTGCGCTTCCAGGTCAGCGATACGGGCATCGGTATCGACCCTGCGAGCGCCAGTGACCTGTTCCGCAAGTTCGAACAGGCCGACGCCTCGACCACCCGGCGCTACGGCGGCACCGGTCTTGGCTTGTCGATCTGTCAGGGGCTGGTCGAACTGATGGGGGGAACCATCTCGGCGACCGGCCAACCCGGCCAAGGCGCCTGCTTTACCGTGGATCTGCCCCTCAGTCGGGCCACCGCGCCGGTGGCCAGTCCCGAGCCTGCCGTCGAGGCGGGGCGAAGGCCGGGCCGGCCGCTGCGCATCCTGGCGGCCGAGGACAACGTCACGAACCGCATGGTGCTGAAGGCGCTGATCGATCCCCTGGGCGCCGATCTGACCCTGGCTGCTAACGGGCGGGAGGCCATCGAGGCGTTCGTCGAGGCCCGCTTCGATGTGGTGCTGATGGACGTCCAGATGCCTGAGATGAACGGACTGGACGCCACGGGCGAAATCCGCCGGCTGGAAGCCGAGTGGGCTCGAACGCCGACGCCTATCCTGGCGCTGACCGCCAACGTGATGAGCCACCAGTTGGAGCAGTACCTGGCGGTCGGCATGGACGGCCATATCGCCAAGCCTCTGGATGTGGGGGCACTCTACGCGGCGCTCGACGATGCGCTGGCGGGCGCGCAAGAGGAGCGGGCGGCGTAGAGCGCTACCCTCTCAGCCGAGTGGCGCAGCGGGCGCGCCCGCAGGCGCTTCAGGTTGGAAGGGTTCGCGCTAGTCGCGGCGCTGGTTCGGCTTGCGGCCCTTGGGCGGACCGCGGCGGTCGCCGCCGGGCGGCGGGCCGCGCCGGGGACCGTCGTGGCGGGGACCATCGCTGCGAGGGCCTGAAGGCCGCGGACCCGAGGGACGAGGGCCGGCCGGGCCGGGGGGCGCCGAGGGGTTGATGCGCAGTTCGCCCGAGTCGGCCGCAGCGCGGATGGCCTCGCCGAAACGCGCCTCGACCTCGCTGGAGATCTGGAACTTGGTCTCGTGGTCGAAGATGCGGATCAGGCCGATCTCCTTCTTCGTCACGTGGCCCAGGCGGCAGATCAGCGGGACCAGCCACTTGGGGTCGGCGTTCTTCGAGCGGCCGATAGGCAGGCGGTACCAGGCGCCATCGGCGGATTCGATCTGGGCCTGCCGCTCGGGGCGCAGCGGGCGGGGCTCGCCGCCGCGGTCGGGCAGCATCTCTTCCGGCGCCGGCAGGCGCGAGCGGTAAAGGCGCACCAGGGCGGCCGCCACCGCTTCCGGGCTGCGGTCGGCCAGCAGGCGCTGGGCCAGCTCCAGGTCCTCCGGCGAGGGAGCCTCATTGAGCAGCGGATCCTCGAGCATCCGCACCTGGTCCTTGGCGCGAATCTCTTCGGGCAGCGGCGGGCCGGACCATTCGGCGTCCACGCCGGCCACCTGCAGCAGGCGCTCGGCGATGCGGCGCTTGGAGTGCGGGACCATCACGACCGAGACGCCCTTCTTGCCCGCCCGGCCCGTGCGGCCGCTGCGGTGAAGGAGGCCGGCGGTGTTGGCGGGCAGGTCCGCGTGGATCACCAGACCCAGGTCGGGCAGGTCCAGGCCGCGAGCGGCGACGTCGGTGGCGATGCAGGCGCGCGCATGGCCGTCGCGCAGAGCCTGCAGCGCGTCCGAGCGCTCCTTCTGGCTCAGCTCGCCGGAGAGCTGGACGACCGAGAAGCCCCGCTCGCGCAGCGCGGCGTGCATGTGGCGCACCCGTTCGCGGGTGGCGCAGAAGATCAGCGCGCCGGGGCTTTCGAAATAGCGCAGGACGTTGACGATCGCCGTTTCCATCTCGGTCGGGGCGATGCGGACGGCGCGGTAGGCGATGTCGCCGTGGGCCTCGTCGCGGCGCAGTGTGTCGATGCGGTGGGCGTCGCGTTGATAGCGCTTGGCCAGGGCCGCGATCTCGCGGGCGATGGTGGCCGAGAACAGGAAGGTGCGGCGCTCGGCCGGCGACGAGTCGAGGATCGCCTCCAGGTCTTCGCGGAAGCCCATGTCGAGCATCTCGTCGGCCTCGTCGAGCACGACGACCTTCAGGGCCGAGAGATCGAGGTTGCCGCGCTCCAGGTGGTCGCGCAGGCGCCCGGGGGTGCCGACGACGATGTGGGCGCCGGCGTTGAGGGCGCGCTGCTCGGCGCGCGGATCCATGCCGCCCACACAGGTGGCGATGCGGGCCTGGGCGTCGGCGTAGAGCCAGGTGAGCTCGCGGGCGACCTGCTGGGCCAGCTCGCGGGTGGGGGCGATGCATAGCGCCAGCGGGGCCTCGGCGCGGCCGAAGGTGTCGGCCTCGCCCAGGAGGGTGTCGGCGGCGCCCAGCCCGAAGGCCACCGTCTTGCCCGATCCGGTCTGGGCCGAGACCAGCAGGTCGCGGCCGGCAGGAGCTTCGAGCACCGCGGCCTGGACCGGCGTCGGCTCGTTATAGCCATGCGCGTCGAGCGCGCGGGCCAGGGCGGGATGGGTGGCGGGAAAGGGCATTCGGACGTCCAATAGCGCGCCTGGAGGCGCGCCGCTGATAGAGAGCGCCTCTCGGAGGCAAAAGTGCACCACTTTTGCTAGAGGCGCTCGGGCGGACAGCGCCTGGCGTCAGGAGTCTGTTCGGAGTGGGAGGTTCGCCACCGGAAGTGGCGCGAGTGACGGGACTCGAACCCGCGACCTCCGGCGTGACAGGCCGGCGCTCTAACCAACTGAGCTACACCCGCGCAAGGCCGTCCGGCGCTGCGAAGGCGGCTCTCATATGGGCGGGCCGGAATCGTGTCAACGGGAGAGTTGGAGCGGGGGCGGTTGGCCGCACCGGAAAGGGATCACGCCGCCCGGCGCACGACCTTCGGCGGCGGAGGAACCTTGGCCGCCTCATCGAGGAGCCAGGCACGGAACTGGGCGACGGCGGGCTTGGATTGGCCGGCCGGGGTGAGGAACCAGAATTTCGACGGTGTCGGCGCAAAACCCAAGGGCGCGGCAAGGCGGCCGGCGGCTACGTCGGCGGCCACATAGACCCACGGCGTCAGGCCCACGCCAAGGCCCGCGGCGGCGGCCTCCAGGGTGTAGAAGATATGCTCGAACTCCTGGCTGTCGGGCGGGGAGGGGAGCGTGACGCCCGAATGGTGCTCCCACTCGGCCCAGGCGGTCTGCCGCGTGCCCGTGGTGAGGCGCGTCAGGCCCTCGAGGCCCGTGGGCCCCGCGCCCACAAGGGCCGGAGCCACCACCGGGCCGTGGAAGTTCTCAAGGAAAGGGACGGCCTCCGCGCCCACGATCGGAGCCGTCTCGTTGACCCGGATGGCGGCGTCGAAGCGGTCGCGATGAAAGTCCACGGCGGCGTACGATTCGGTCACCTTCACGCGGACCAGCGGGTGGAGAGCGTGAAAGGCCGGCAGGCGGGGGATCAACCAGCGAATCGCCAGGGTGCCCACGCAGGACAGATGCAGTTCGACGTGATGGTCGCCGCGAATCCCGGTGAGGGCGGCCTCCATCTGGTCGAAGCTGGCGGACAGCGCCGCGGCCAGCCGGGCGCCGGCCTCGGTGAGTCTCAGGCGATGACGGGGCCCTTCAGTCAGGTTGAGGCCCAGGGCGGTCTCCAGGCTGCGGATCTGGCGGCTGATGGCGCCGTGGGTGACGCAGAGCTCGTCCGCGGCGGTCGTCATCTGGCCCCGACGGGCGAAGGCCTCGAAGGCGCGCAACGCCGTTAGCGATGGCAGATGCCGCTTTTCCACGTCGTCAGTACCTGTGATTTCAGCTCACAAGAAGATCGCGGTTATATCGTTTCCCTGAGCGTCGCAATCCGATGATGTTGCCGGGCGTCGAACGGAAGCCCACCCGCCCATGACCGACGCCAGTCTGACATACGCCCACGTCCCCCCTGTGAGATTCCGGCCGAGTGCGCCGGAGCCGCTCGAGCGCGATCCCGGCCTCCTCCCCATGCTGTTCAGCCCGCGCATGTCGCGCAACGTGCTGACGGCGATCCCCCGGGAAGCGTTCGAGCGGTCCTACCGGCAGGTGAAGGTGTTGAACCTCACCTATCACGGGATCAACGAGCCCGATGCGATCAAACGGGTGTTCCTGGACAACGCCCAGAACTATCGGCGGCCGGGCTTCGTGAAGCGGATGCTGCAGCCGATCCTGGGCGACAGCCTGCTCAACACGGAGGGCGACGCCTGGCGAGGGCAGCGTCGGCTGATGGCCGGGACGTTCACGCCTCATGCCGTGGACGCGGTGACGCCCCTGTTCGCGCGGCTGGCGGAGCGCAGCTGCGACCGCACGCCTGGCGATGGCGGGCCCGTGGACATGGCGGCCGAGGCGACGCGCACGACGCTGGAGGTGATCGACGAGGCGCTCTACTCGGGCCAGACAGGGATGCCCTTCCAGGAGGTGTCGAGCCTGGTGCGCGACGTCATGGTCGGGACCGGCCAGTTGCGGCTGAGCCTGCTCCTGGGCCTACAGGGGCTCGACCCCGGGGCGGCGCAGCGGCGGGCGCGCCGGGCGCAACGGATCCTGGCGCAGAGGATGGGGGGCTTCATCCGCGCCCGTGCGGCGATGGCGGACGCTCCTGACGATTTCATCACCCGGCTCTACCGGACCTTCGCCAGCGAGCACCCCCACGACGAGGCGATCCAGCTGACGCTGGACAACGCCATGACCTTCTTCGTGGCCGGTCACGAGACCACGGCCAACGGGCTGGCGTGGGCCGTCTACCTGCTGGCCAGCGACGATCAGGCGCAGACGTGGGCGCGCGAGGAATCGCTCGCGGCCTGGCGCGAGGGCGACCCGGCCCTGGTCGCGGAGCGGCTGCCCTACCTGAGGATGGTCTGGGAGGAGACACTGCGGCTGTACCCTCCGGTGCACCGCATCGACCGGGAGGCGTTGGGCGACGACGAGCTGTGTGGCCAGAGGATCCGCAAGGGCGATCAGGTCACCATCTGGCCCTGGGTGCTGCACCGGCACCGGACGCTGTGGGACGAACCCGACCTGTTCAACCCGGAGAACTTCGATCCGGAGGCGAAGTTGGGACGCCACCGTTATCAGTACATCCCCTTCGGAGCCGGGCCGCGAATCTGCATCGGGATGGGCTTCGCCCAGACGGAGGCCCTGATCATTCTCTCGCGCTGGCTGGCGACGTTTCGTTTTGCGCCCGCGCCCGGCCGCAAGGTGGAGCCCTTGGCCGACTTCACGCTGCGGCCTCAAGGCGGAATGCCGCTGCTGGTGGAGCGCATCTGAGGCGCTCGCAGGTGTGTAGTTGCGACGCATTCGCAGCGCCGCGGGGGCGCGTCATTTCGCGTCGCACAAGGCCTGTTTGAAACGCCATTGTGATCGGTCTAGAAGGGCGCCGCGACTCCCGCCGGAGACTCCATGGAAGCCTATTTCAAAGAGTACCTGCCGATCGTGATCTTCCTGGGGATCGCGGCGGTTCTGGGCATTGTCTTCATCCTGTTCGCGAGCGTGCTCGCGCCGAAGTCTCCCGACCCGGAGAAGCTCTCGTCCTACGAATGCGGCTTCAACGCCTTCGACGACGCACGGATGAAATTCGACGTCCGATTCTATCTGGTCTCGATCCTCTTCATCATCTTCGACCTGGAAGTGGCGTTCCTGTTCCCGTGGGCGGTCTCGCTGATGAAGCTGCCGGCGGATGTGGCGATCTTCTCGTTCTGGTCGATGATGACCTTCCTGGGCGTCCTGACCGTGGGCTTCATCTACGAGTGGAAGAAGGGAGCCCTGGAATGGGAGTGATCGTTCCCCCCGGTTCCAGTGTGACGGGGTCCGGCACGGTTCCGGCGCTGTCGGCCGGCCGCAGCACCGTCGAGGGCTACGACCCTCAGAAGCACGACCCGTTCTTCGACGGCGTGTCGCAGCGCCTGGCCGACAAGGGCTTCGTGACCGCCAGCGTCGATGACCTGATCACCTGGGCGCGCACCGGCTCGCTGATGTGGATGACCTTCGGCCTGGCCTGCTGCGCGGTCGAGATGATGCAGGCCTCGATGCCGCGCTACGACCTGGAACGCTATGGCTTCGCGCCGCGGGCCAGCCCGCGTCAGAGCGACGTGATGATCGTAGCCGGCACGCTGGTGAACAAGATGGCCCCCGCGCTGCGCAAGGTCTACGACCAGATGCCCGACCCGCGGTACGTGATCTCGATGGGCAGCTGCGCCAACGGCGGCGGCTACTACTACTTCAGCTACTCGACCGTGCGCGGCTGCGACCGGATCGTGCCGGTGGACGTCTATGTGCCCGGCTGTCCGCCCACCGCCGAGGCGCTGGTGTACGGGATCCTGCAGCTGCAGAAGAAGATCCGCCGGACGGGGACCATCATCCGATGAGCTGGCCCGTTTCGGACGCCGACCTGGGCAAGCTCGGCAAGACCATCGTGAAGGACGCCAAGGGTGTCATCACCGGCGCCCACGTGGCGTTCGGCGAACTGAACCTGACGGCTCCTGCGGCCAAGATCGTCGAGGCGCTGACCTACCTGCGCGACGTGCAGGGCTTCCACCAGCTCATCGACCTGTGCGGCGTGGACTATCCCGAACGGCCGCTGCGGTTCGACGTGGTCTACCACCTGCTGTCGATGACGAAGAACCTGCGCGTCCGGATCTCGGTGCAGACCGACGAGGACACCGCCGTGCCGTCGGTCGTCCCGGTGTTCGTCTCGGCCGACTGGTTCGAGCGCGAGGCGTTCGACATGTACGGCATCTTCTTCGACGGGCACCCCGACCTGCGCCGGATTCTCACCGACTACGGCTTCCACGGCCATCCGCTGCGGAAGGACTTCCCGATGACCGGCTACGTCGAAGTTCGCTACGACGAAGAGCTGAAGCGGGTGGTCTATGAGCCCGTGAAGTCGGTCGAGTGGCGCAACTGGGACTTCCTGAGCCCGTGGGAAGGCGCGGAGAAGGGCTTCGCCGCGATGCTGCCGGGCGACGAAAAGGGCGGCAAGTGATGGCCGACGACAACGCACCGGCTCAGGCCGCCGACTACTTCCACGACCCGAAGGTCCCCGAGACCCCCGTCCGCAAGTTCAACATCAACTTCGGCCCGCAGCACCCGGCGGCCCACGGCGTGCTGCGCCTGGTGCTGGAGCTGGACGGCGAAGTGGTGGAGCGGGTCGACCCGCACATCGGCCTGCTGCACCGGGGCACCGAGAAGCTGATGGAGGCGCGGCCCTATCAGCAGACGATCCCGTACATGGACCGCCTCGACTACGTGGCGCCCATGAACCAGGAGCACGCGTACTGCCTGGCGATCGAGAAGCTGCTGGGCGTCGAGGCGCCGCGGCGCGCGCTCTTGATCCGCACGCTGTACGACGAGATCGGCCGCATCCTGAACCACCTGCTGAACGTCACGACCCAGGCGATGGACGTCGGCGCGCTCACGCCGCCCCTGTGGGGCTTCGAAGAGCGCGAGAAGCTGATGGTGTTCTACGAGCGCGCGTCGGGCGCCCGGATGCACGCCAACTACTACCGCGTGGGCGGCGTCCGCCAGGACCTGCCCGAGGCGCTGGTGCGCGACATCTCGGACTGGTGCGACCACTTCCCGAAGGTCTGCGACGACCTCGAAGGCCTGTTCGGCAACAACCGCATCTTCAAGATCCGCAACGTCGACATCGGCGTGGTGTCGAAGGAAGAGGCCATCGCCCGTTCGTTCTCGGGCGTGATGGTGCGGGGCTCAGGCATCGCCTGGGACCTGCGACGCGCCCAGCCCTATGCCGCGTACAACGACATGGAATTCGACGTTCCGGTCGGCGTGAACGGCGACTGCTATGACCGCTATCTCTGCCGGATGCAGGAGATGCGCGAGTCCACGAAGATCATGAAGCAGTGCTGCGACGCCCTGCTGAAGACACCGGGTCCGGTGCTGATCGAGGACAACAAGATCGCGGCGCCCCGGCGCGGCGAGATGAAGAAGTCGATGGAAGCGCTGATCCATCACTTCAAACTGTTCACCGAGGGCTATCGGACGCCGCCGGGCGAGGTCTACGCCTGCGTGGAAGCGCCCAAGGGCGAGTTCGGCGTCTATCTGGTCAGCGACGGCACCAACAAGCCGTACCGGGCCAAGATCCGCGCGCCGGGCTATCCGCACCTGATGGCGATGGATTGGCTGAACCGGGGGCACATGCTGGCCGACGTCTCGGCCATCCTGGGCTCGCTGGACATCGTGTTCGGGGAGATCGACCGGTGACCGCCAGCGCGACCCTTTCCAACGCCGATATCGTGCAGGGCCAGCTCGAGGCCTACAACGCCCAGGACCTGGACGCGTTCTGCGCCTTCTACGCCGACGACGCCCAGCTGGGCGCCTATGGCGGCGAGACGCTGGCGGTCGGCCTGGCGGCGATCCGTGCGCGGCACGAGAAGCTTTTCGCCGATTTCCCGCAGAACCACGCGCGCCTGGTGCACCGGGCCGTCGTGGGCGGCCACGTCGTGGACCATGAGGACGTCAGCCGGGCGCCCGGCGGCGAGGCCTTCCAGGTCTGCGCCATCTATTCCTTCGCCGGCGGCAAGATCGCCCGCGTGGACTTTGTGAAGTGAGGCCCGCGTGAGCGTCCGCAGACTTTCACCCCATCAGCCGGCCAGCTTCGAATTCTCGCCGGCGACCCTGAAGGCCGCCAAGGTGTGGATGGCCAACTTCCCGCACGGAAAACAGCAGTCGGCGGTCGTGCCGTGCCTTTGGCTGGTGCAGAAGCAAGAGGGCTGGATTTCCGAGCCCGCAATCCGCGCCGTGGCCGAGCTCCTGGGCATGCCGGTGATCCGCGTGCTTGAGGTGGCCACCTTCTACACGATGTTCATGCTGGAGCCGGTGGGCACCCATGCGCTGGTCCAGGTGTGCGGCACGACGCCCTGCCAGACCCGTGGGTCGGAAGCCCTGATGGCCGTCTGCAAGCGCCGGATCGGCGCCCAGAACCACAAGAGCGCCGACGGCAAGTTCTACTGGCAGGAGGTCGAATGCCTGGGCGCGTGCTCGAACGCGCCGATGGCCGCGATCAACGACTACTACTATGAGGACCTGACGCCCGAGACGTTCGAGGCCCTGCTCGACGATTTCGCGGCCGGCAAGACACCCAAGCCCGGCTCGGCCATCGGCCGCCAGGGCTCGGCGCCGGAAGGTGGTCCGCTGACCCTGACCGACAAGAAGCTCTACGACGGCTCGCTCGGGAAGAAGATCAAGATCCCAAACCTGCCGCCCAAGGCGACCAAGACGAAGGCGCCGGCATGAGCCTCGACGTCGCCACGATCAAGAAGCGCCGCAACGTCATGATGGTCGCCAACGTGGCGGCCGCGCTGATCGCGCTCGCCTCGATCGTCGTCTACTTCCAGCTCCAGCTCGGCTGGGCGCTGGTTCCGTTCGTCGTGGCCCTCGCGGGCGGTTTCGCGGCGCAGATCTGGTTTATCGCGGGCCTCAAGGGCCCCGGAAAAGGAAACTGAGCGTGGTTGGCATCCTGGCCGACAAGGACCGCATCTTCCTGAACCTCTACGGCGTCCATGACTGGAAGCTGGAGGGGGCGAAGGCGCGTGGCGCGTGGAACGGGACGGCGGATATCGTCGCCCAGACGCCGGAATGGATCTGCGACCAGATCAAGGCCTCGGGCCTGCGCGGCCGCGGCGGCGCCGGCTTCGCCACCGGCCTGAAGTGGACCTTCATGCCCAAGCAGGAGAGCGAGCGTCCGCACTACCTGCTGGTCAACGCCGACGAGTCCGAGCCGGGCGCCTGCAAGGACCGCGACATCCTGCGAAACGATCCGCACCTGCTGATCGAGGGCTGCGTGATCGCGTGCCGCGCGATGCGTTCCCACCGGGCCTACATCTACATCCGGGGCGAGTACGTGCACGAGCGCGAGCGCCTGCTGGCCGCCATCAAGCAGGCCTATGACGCCAAGCTGCTCGGGAAGGGCAGTGTGCTGGGTTACGACGTCGACGTCGGCGTGCAGCACGGCGGCGGGGCCTACATCTGTGGCGACGAGACCGCGCTGATGGAGAGCTTCGAGGGCAAGAAGGGCCAGCCGCGCCTGAAGCCTCCGTTCCCGGCGGGCGCCGGCATCTACGGCTGCCCGACCACGGTGAACAACGTCGAGACCATCGCGGTCGTCGGCACCATCCTGCGCCGGGGCGCCGAGTGGTTCTCAGGGTTCGGCACTGAGAAGTCGACCGGCACCAAGCTGTTCGCGGGCTCGGGCCACCTGAACAAGCCCTGCGTGGTCGAGGATGCGGTCGGCATCAGCGTGAAGCAGCTGATCGAGGACCACTTCGGCGGCGTGCGCGGCGGCTGGGGCAACCTGAAGGCCGTGATCCCGGGCGGGATCTCGGTTCGGATGATCCCCGCCGACCAGTGCGACGAAGCCGTCATGACCTACGAGGACCTGGCGTCCCGTGGGTCGGGCCTGGGCACCGGCACCATGATCGTGTTCGACAAGGACGCCGACCTGGTGAAGGCGATCGCGCGGGCGGCCTACTTCTACAAGCACGAGAGCTGCGGCCAGTGCACGCCGTGCCGCGAAGGCACCGGCTGGATGTGGCGGGTCATGGAGCGGATGGTCACCGGCGAAGCCGAGATGTCCGAGATCGACCTGCTGCTGGACGTGGCCAGCCAGGTCGAGGGCCACACGATCTGCGGCCTGGGCGACGCGGCCGCATGGCCGATCCAGGGCCTGTTCCGACACTTCCGCCACGAGGTGGAGGACCGCATCAACACCTACCGCGCGCGCAAGGGCTCGTATGCCGGCGCCACCATCGCGGCGGAGTAGACGACCATGCCTATCGCCAAAGTCGACGGGGTCGAGGTCGAGTTCGAAGCCGGGATGAACGTCCTGCAGGTGGCTGAGCTCGCCGGCAAGGAGATCCCGCGGTTCTGCTACCACGAGCGCCTGAGCATCGCCGGCAACTGCCGCATGTGCCTGGTCGAGGTGAAACCCGGCCCGCCGAAGCCGCAGGCCAGCTGCGCGCTGCCGGCCGCCGAGGGCCAGGAGATCTTCACCGACACGCCGATGGTGCGGAAGGCGCGCCATGGGGTGATGGAATTCCTGCTGATCAACCACCCGCTGGATTGCCCGATCTGCGACCAGGGCGGCGAGTGCGACCTGCAGGATCAGGCCATGGGCTATGGCCGCGACGACAGCCGCTATGCCGACAACAAGCGGGCCGTCGAAGAGAAGTACATGGGGCCGTTGATCAAGACGGTCATGACCCGCTGCATCCAGTGCACGCGCTGTGTCCGCTTCATCACCGAAGTGGCCGGCGTGCCGGACATCGGTCTCATCTCTCGCGGCGAAGACGTTGAAATCACGACGTATCTCGACAAGGCCGTGGCTTCGGAACTGTCGGCCAACGTGATCGACCTGTGCCCGGTGGGGGCGCTGACCTCCAAGCCCTACGCGTTCAACGCGCGGCCCTGGGAGCTGAAGAAGACCGAGAGCGTGGACGTGATGGACGCGCTGGGCTCGGCGATCCGCGTCGATGCACGCGGGCCGGCGGTGCTGCGCGTGCTGCCGCGCACCCACGAGGCGGTCAACGAGGAGTGGATCTCGGACAAGACCCGCTACGCGGTCGACGGGCTGTCCCGGCAAAGGCTGGACCGACCCTTCATCCGCCAGAACGGCAAGTTGCGCGCGGCGACCTGGGCCGAGGCGTTCGACGCCGTGGCGACCAAGCTTGCGGCCACCAGCCCCGACCGGGTGGGCGTGATCGCCGGCGACCTTCAGGACGCCGAGTCGATGAAGGCGGCCAAGGACCTGTTCGGCGGCATGGGCGTCACCAGCCTGGACTGCCGTCAGGACGGAATGGTGCTGGGCGACGGCGCGCGCGAGAGCTGGCTGTTCAACTCGTCCATCCAAGGTATTGAAAACGCCGACTATGTTCTGATCGTGGGAGCAAACCCGCGGCTGGAAGCGCCGGTGCTGAACGCCCGGCTGCGCAAGCGCTGGATGGCGGGCGCGCTGCAGGTGGGTCTCGTGGGCGAAGCGGCCGACCTGACCTACGAGTACGCCTATTTCGGTTCGGGAGCTTCGGCGCTGAACGGGATCGCCAAGGCCAAGGGCGAATTCGTCACCGGGCTGAAGTCCGCGAAGAACCCCGCGATCATCGTGGGCGCCGGGGCGCTGAACCGTCCCGACAGCGCCGCGGTGCTGCAGGCGGCGGCGGCGCTCGCCAAGACCTTCGGCATGACCTGGAACGTGCTGCATTCGGCGGCGAGCCGGGTGGGCGGCCTGGACCTGGGCTTCGTGCCCGGCGAGGGCGGCAAGACGGCGGGCGAGCTGGTCCAGAAGGGCGGCGCCGACGTGCTGGTCCTGCTGGGCGCCGACGAGATCGACCTGTCGCAGACCGACGCGTTCGTCGTCTACATGGGCACCCATGGCGACGCGGGCGCGCACCGCGCCGATGTGATCCTCCCTGGCGCGGCCTATACCGAGAAGAACGGCCTCTATGTGAACACCGAGGGCCGGGTGCAGATGGGCTTCCGCGCCGTGTTCCCGAAGGGCGAGGCCAAGGAAGACTGGGCGATCCTGCGGGCGCTGTCCGAGCGCCTCGGCCACAAGCTGCCGTACGACAGCCTGGACCAACTGCGCGCCAAGCTGTTCGCCGACCATCCCACCTTCGGCCGCATCGACTATGTGCCCGACGCCCCGCCGGCCGTGGATTACGCGGCCCTGGGCAAGAAGGGGACGCTGTCGGACGCGCCGTTCGTGAGCGCCGTGAAGAGCTTCTACCTTTCGAACCCCATCGCGCGCGCCAGCACGACGATGGCCGAATGCGCCTCGCTCGCCTCGGGCGGCGCGGCCAAGATCGCAGCGGAGTAGGGGCGTGGCGGAATTCTGGAGCTCCCCGGTCGGCTGGACGATCATCACGGTGGCCCACATCCTGGCCGTCACCGTCGTTCTGCTGCTGACGATCGCCTTCATCATCTATGGCGACCGCAAGATCTTCGCGGGCGTGCAGGCGCGGAAGGGTCCCAACGTGGTGGGTCCGTTCGGCCTGCTGCAGTCCTTCGCCGACCTGGGCAAGTTCCTGATCAAGGAACTGGTGATCCCCGCAGGCGCCGACAAGGCGGTCTACCTGCTGGCCCCGCTGATCAGCGTCACCCTGGCGCTGGGCGCCTGGGCGGTGATGCCGATCGCGCCCGGCTGGGCGGTCTCGGACATCAACGTCGGCATCCTCTACCTCTTCGCCGTCAGCTCGATGGGCGTCTACGGCATCATCATGGGCGGCTGGGCTTCGAACTCGAAGTACCCGTTCCTGGGCTCGCTGCGTTCGGCCGCGCAGATGGTCAGCTACGAAGTCTCGATCGGCTTCGTGATCATCACGGTGATCCTGCTGGCCGGGACCATGAACCTGAACCAGATCACTGAGGCTCAGTCCGGGTGGTTCTGGAACTGGTACATGTTTGGCGGCGGGCTGCACAATCTGCCCCTGATCCTGATCATGTTCCCGATGGGCGTGATCTTCTTCATCTCGGGCCTGGCGGAGACGAACCGTCCGCCTTTCGACCTTCCCGAGGCGGAATCGGAACTCGTCGCAGGTTATGCGGTGGAATACGGCTCCACGCCCTACATGCTGTTCTACCTGGCCGAGACCGCGAACATCGTCCTGATGAGCGGCCTGATGGCGGTGCTGTTCCTGGGCGGCTGGAACACGGGCATCGCGCCCGTCGAAGAATTCCTCGCGACGTCGGCGCCGGCCTGGGTGGCCAGCCTGGTGGGCCTGCTGGTCTACGCCGGGAAGACCTTCTTCGTGTTCTTCATGAACGCGATGGTCCGCTCGATCGTGCCGCGCTACCGCTACGACCAGCTGATGCGCCTGGGCTGGAAGGTGTTCCTGCCGACTTCGCTGGTGGCCGTGGTCGTCGTGGCGGGCTGGCGCGTCTACACGGGGCTTCCGTCGTGAAGGCGCTGGTCCTCATGGCGGCGCTCGCCCTGACGGCGTGCGCCAGTGGCGCGGGCTTCGGCAACGCCGGCGGCATCGCGACCTATGACGACCTCAAGAAGGCGCAGCAGGCCTGCGCCGCCAAGGGCGGTTCGCTGAAGCTGCAGAAGAACGGCGACCCGCAATTCCTCGACGACTACGCCTGCGAGAAGAAGTGATGCTGAACCGGATCGGACAGGCGCTCAGAGGCGCGGCGCTGATGGACTTCATCGGGGCCTTCGGGCTCGGCATGAAGTACATGGTCGCGCCGAAAAAGACCGTGCAGTACCCCCACGAGCGCAACCCACAGAGCCCCCGTTTCCGCGGCGAGCATGCGCTGCGGCGCTATCCCAACGGGGAAGAGCGCTGCATCGCCTGCAAACTGTGCGAGGCCATCTGCCCGGCGCAGGCGATCACGATCGAGGCCGAACCCCGCGCCGACGGCAGCCGCCGGACCACGCGCTACGACATCGACATGGTGAAGTGCATCTACTGCGGCCTGTGCCAGGAAGCCTGCCCGGTGGACGCCATCGTGGAAGGCCCGAACCTGGAGTTCGCGGTCGAGACGCGGGAAGAGCTCTACTACGACAAGGCGCGGCTGCTGGATAACGGCGACCGTTGGGAACGCGAGATCGCGAAGAATCTGGAACTGGACGCGCCGTACCGATAAGCAGTCGGCGCGATTCCGCCGCCGGTTTTGACGTGTAATTCGAGGGAAGTCAGAGAGCCGAAATGGCCCTACAGGCGATCGCATTCTACCTGATGGCAGCCGTGACCATTGCGTCCGGGTTCTGCGTGGTTTCCGCCCGCAACCCGGTGCACTCGGTCCTTTGGCTGATCCTGGCCTTCTTCTCGGCCGCCGGACTGTTCGTGCTCATGGGCGCGGAGTTCCTGGCGATGCTGCTGGTGGTGGTCTACGTGGGCGCCGTCGCGGTGCTCTTCCTGTTCGTCGTCATGATGCTGGACGTCGACTTCGCGGCGCTGCGGCAGGGCTTCGCCCGCTATATGCCGCTGGGCCTGCTGATCGCGGGCTTCCTGGCCGCCGAGATGGTCGTGGTGGCGACCACGGTGGCGGGCCGCGGGGCGGCCAAGGACAGCGTCGGGCCGATGGCCTCGGGCGCGACGCCGGACGTCACGAACGCCGAGGCGATCGGGCGGGTCCTCTACACCGACTACGTCTACTTCTTCCAGGCGGCTGGCCTGGTGCTGCTGGTGGCGATGATCGGCGCGATCGTGCTGACGCTGCGCCACAAGCCGGGCGTCCGCCGCCAGGTCATCATGGACCAGGTGCTGCGCACGCCGAAGACCGGCATGAAGCTCGCAAACCCAAAGCCCGGGCAGGGGATCGACCAATGACCATCGGCCTCGAGCACTATCTCGCGGTCGCCGCGATCCTGTTCACGATCGGGGTGTTCGGCATCTTCGTGAACCGCAAGAACATCATCGTCATCCTGATGTCGGTGGAGCTGATCCTGCTCGCCGTGAACATCAACCTGGTGGCCTTCTCGGTCTATCTGGGGAACGTGGTGGGGCAGATCTTCGCCATGTTCGTGCTGACCGTCGCCGCCGCCGAGGCGGCCGTGGGTCTAGCCATCCTCGTGACCTTCTTCCGCAACCGCGGCGACATCGCCGTGGACGACGCCTCGATGATGAAGGGCTGATCGCGCCGTGAACGCAGAAACCCTCGTCACCATCATCCTGTTCGGCCCGCTGATCGGCGCGGTCGTCGCGGGCCTGTTCGGCAAGCGCATCGGCGACAAGGCGTCGATGAGCGTCACGACTGGCTTCCTGATGCTGAGCGCCGTCCTATCGTGGGTGGTCTTCAGCCAGTGGACCTGGGGCGGCCTGCAGCCGTTCACGCACGTCTACGCGCCGTTCATCCACGTCGGCGACTTCGTGTCGAACTGGGCGTTCCGTTTCGACGGCCTGTCGGCGGTGATGCTGGTGGTGGTGACCACCGTGTCGTCGCTCGTGCACCTGTACTCCTGGGGGTACATGGCCGACGACCCGAGCAAGCCGCGGTTCTTCGCCTACCTGTCGCTGTTCACCTTCGCGATGCTGGCGCTGATCAGCGCCGCCGACTTCATGCAGCTGTTCTTCGGCTGGGAAGGCGTGGGCCTGGCGTCGTACCTGCTGATCGGCTTCTGGCACCACAAGGCCAGCGCCAACGCCGCTTCGATCAAGGCCTTCGTGGTCAACCGCGTGGGCGACTTCGGCTTCGCGCTGGGGATCATGACGGTCTACTGGGCCTTCGGGACCATCGAGTTCGCCAAGCTCTTCCCGCTGATCGCGCCCGCCGTGGGCCAGGGCTGGGACTTTGCGGGCGGCCACTTCTCGCTGATCGATCTGGCGTGCGCGCTGCTGTTCGTGGGCGCCATGGGCAAGTCGGCGCAGTTCTTCCTGCACACCTGGCTGCCCGACGCCATGGAAGGCCCGACGCCGGTGTCGGCGCTGATCCACGCGGCCACCATGGTGACCGCCGGCGTTTACATGGTCTGCCTGCTGTCGCCGATGTTCGAGTACGCCCCGGTGGCCAAGAACATCGTGACCGTGATCGGCGCGGTGACGGCGCTGTTCGCCGCGACCGTCGGCCTGACCCAGAACGACATCAAACGGGTCATCGCGTATTCGACCTGCTCGCAGCTGGGCTACATGTTCTTCGCTGCGGGCGTGGGCGCGTACCAGGCGGCGATGTTCCACCTGTTCACCCACGCCTTCTTCAAGGCGCTGCTGTTCCTGGGCGCCGGCTCGGTGATCCACGGCATGGCGCACGAGCAGGACATGCGGCGCTATGGGGCGCTGCAGAAGTACCTGCCGATCACCTATGCGGTGATGACCATCGGCACGATCGCGATCACCGGCCTGGGGATCCCCTTCATCGACATCGGCTTCGCCGGCTTCTACTCGAAGGACGCCATCATCCACGCGGCCTACGCCGCCGGCGGGGCCGGGCATCCGATGGGCTACTTCGCCTTCTTCATCGGCATCCTGGTGGCCGGCCTGACCGCCTTCTACTCGTGGCGGGTCGCGTTCTTCACGTTCAACGGCCACGCCCGCTGGACGTCGGAGGACCTGGAGCACCACTGGCACAACCGCGACCATGCGCACGACGACCATGCCCACGGCGCACACGACGACCACACCCACGCCGCAGCGCCGGCCCATGCCGAGACGCATTCCGAGCCGGACCACGGCCATGGTCACGACCACAAGCCGCATGAGAGCCCCTGGACCATGCGCATCCCGCTGCTGGTCCTATCGGTGGGCGCCATCGCGGCCGGCTTCGTGTTCCACCATCAGTTCATCGGCGAGCACAACGCCGAGTTCTGGAAGGGCGCGATCTTCAATGCGCCGTCCGAGCATCATGGCGGCGGCCACGACTTCCCGCTGTGGGTGGTGCTCGCCCCGATCGTGGTGTCGGTGACCGGCCTGCTGGTCGCAGCCTACATGTACATCTGGCGTGAGGGCCTGGGCGCGAAGCTCGCGGCCAACAACGGCATCCTCTACGTCTTCTTCTACAACAAGTGGTTCTTCGACGAGCTCTACCAGGCCACCTTCGTCCGCGGGGCGAAGTTCCTGGGCGACCTGTTCTGGAAGGGCGGCGACCAGAAGATCATCGACGGCCTCGGCCCCGATGGCGTCTCGGCGCTCTCGGTCCAGGTGGGCAAGGGCGCCGGCCGGCTGCAGTCCGGCTATGTCTACCACTATGCCTTCGTCATGCTCCTGGGCGTCGCGGGTCTGCTGACCTACGCGCTCTGGGCCTGGAACGCCTGAGGGACCTATGCCGCTTCTTTCCCTCATCACCTACGCCCCGCTGGTCGGGGTCGCCGGGATCCTGATCCTGCGCGCCTTCGCCAAGGACGAGGCCCGGGGCGTCGAGGCGACCCGTTGGATCGCCTTCGTGACCACCCTGGCGACGCTGGCGCTCTCGGTTCTGCTGGTCGCGCAGTTCGACGCGAGCAACCCCGGCTTCCAGTTCGTGGAAGAGGCGCCGTGGTTCGCGGGCCTGCACTATCGGATGGGCGTGGACGGGATCTCGGTCCTGTTCGTGCTGCTGACCGCGTTCCTGATGCCGATCTGCATCGCCGCGTCCTGGAAGTCGATCGAGACGCGCGTCCACGAGTACATGGTCGCGTTCCTGATCCTCGAGACCCTGGTGATCGGCGTGTTCTGCGCGCTGGATCTGGTGGTCTTCTACATCTTCTTCGAGTTCGGCCTGGTCCCGATGTTCCTGATCATCGGCATCTGGGGCGGCGCGCGGCGGGTGTACGCGGCGTTCAAGTTCTTCCTCTACACGCTGCTGGGCTCTGTCCTGATGCTGGCGGCGATCCTGTTCATGATCGGCACGTCGGGCACCAGCTCGATCCCCGAACTCATGCAGTACGGCTTCTCGCCCGAAGCTCAGACCTGGCTCTGGCTGGCGTTCTTCGCCTCGTTCGCGGTGAAGATGCCGATGTGGCCGGTGCACACCTGGCTGCCCGACGCGCACGTCGAGGCTCCCACGGCGGGCTCGGTCTTCCTGGCCGGCATCCTGCTGAAGATGGGCGGCTACGGCTTCATGCGCTTCTCGCTGCCGATGTTCCCGGACGCCTCGCACCAGTTCACGCCGCTGATCTTCGCGCTCTCGGTGATCGCGGTGATCTATACCTCGCTGGTCGCCTTCCGGCAGACCGACGTGAAGAAGCTGATCGCCTACTCGTCGGTGGCGCACATGGGCCTCGTGACCATGGGCATCTTCTCGGGCAACGCCGAGGGCGAGCAGGGCGCGATCTACCAGATGCTGAGCCACGGGGTGATCTCGGGCGCGCTCTTCCTATGCGTTGGCGTGATCTACGACCGCATGCACACCCGCGAGATCAAGTTCTACGGCGGGCTGGTGCAGCGCATGCCGTGGTACGCGGCGGTGTTCCTGCTGTTCACGATGGGCAATGTCGGCCTGCCGGGGACCAGCGGCTTCGTCGGCGAAATCCTATCGATGACCGGCGTCTACCAGGTGTCGACCTGGACGGCGATCCTCGCGGCGACGGGCGTGATCCTCTCGGCGGTCTACATGCTGACGCTGTATCGCAGCGTGGTGTTCGGCACGATCGAGAACCCCAAGCTTCAGACCATCACCGACCTGGAGTGGCGCGAGGTGGCGATCTTCACGCCGCTGATCATCGCCACCCTCTGGATGGGCGTGCAGCCCAATATCGTGTTCAACCTGACTGACGCCTCGGTCGACCAGCTCGTGCGGGTCTATCAGGCGGCGATTGGCGGGTAGGGGCCTTAGATGACCATCTCCGCCAACCTGGCGCTCGCCTATCCTGAGATCATCCTGGCCGTGGGGGCTTTGGCCCTCCTGGTCCTGGGCGCGTTCATGCCGAAGCAGACGAGCCTCGTCGCCACGGGCGGGGTCGCGGTGCTGCTGGCGGCTGCGGTGGCGTCGGCCACCCAGCCGTTCGGGGTCGCCTTCGGCGGCGGCCTGATCGCGGACGCGGCGGCGACCTTCGCCAAGGTCGCGATCTATGTCGCCTCGGCCGTGGCGATCCCGCTGGGCCAGCCCTGGTTCGAGCGGCGCGGCGTCAAGACCTTCGAATTCCCGGTGCTGATCCTGCTGTCGGCGCTGGGCATGGGTATGATGGCCTCGTCCGGCGACCTGATCTCGCTGTACGTGGGCGTCGAGCTGAGCTCGCTGGCGCTGTACGTGCTGGCCGCCATGCACCGCGACAACGCCAAGGCGTCGGAAGCGGGTCTGAAGTACTTCGTGCTGGGCGCGCTGTCGTCGGGCCTGCTTCTCTACGGCGCCAGCCTGGTCTACGGCTTCGCCGGCTCGACCCTCTACGCCGACATCGCCAAGGCGGCGGGCGCCGAAGCCAATACCGGCCTGCTGTTCGGACTGATCTTCGTGATCTGCGGCCTGGCCTTCAAGGTCTCGGCCGCGCCGTTCCACATGTGGACGCCCGACGTCTACGAAGGCGCGCCGACCCCCGTCGTGGCGTTCTTCGCCGCCGCGCCGAAGCTGGCCGCGATGATGCTGTTCGCTCGGGTTCTGGCTGACGGCTTCACCGACGCCGTGGCCCAGTGGCAGCAAGTGCTGGTCGCACTGGCGCTGATTTCGGTGGCCGTGGGCGCCTTCGGCGGCTTGGTGCAGAAGAACCTCAAGCGCCTCTGGGCCTACTCGTCGATCGCCAACATCGGCTACGCCGTCCTGGGCCTGGCCTCGGGCACGTCGGAAGGCGTGCAGGCGATGCTGGTGTTCATGATCCTGTACATGGTGGACGTCACCGGCTTCTTCGCCTGCCTGGCCGCGCTGTCGCGCCAGGGCAAGGCCATGGAAACCATCGACGACATGGCGGGCCTGGTGAAGGAGCGCCGGGGTCTAGCGCTGGCCATGACAGTGTTCTCGCTGTCCGCCCTGGGTCTGCCGCCGTTCTCGGGTTTCTGGGCCAAGTACGTGGTCTTCAAGGCCGCCATCGACGCCGGCCTCTGGGGCCCGGCGGTGATCGGCCTGGTGGGCTCGGTCGTGGCCGCCTTCTACTACCTGCGCCTGATCAAGGTGATGTGGTTCGACGGCAGCGCCGGCGCCACCGACAAGCCGCCGATGGAGGCCAAGGCCATCGGCCTGACTGCGGCCGTGTTCGCATTCCCGGTCGTGCTGGTGGCGATCACCTGGTTGAACCCGCTGGCGGCGCGCGCCGCCCAGGCGCTGGGCCTGGCCTAGCGGTTGGCGGCCCACCCGCCGATCGAGGCCTACGACGAACTCGACTCCACGAACGCCGAGGCCCGCCGGCGTGCTGAGGCCGGCGAGGGCGGTCCGGTCTGGATCACCGCGGCGTTGCAGACCGCCGGGCGCGGGCGGCGTGGCCGGGCCTGGTCGACCCAGCGGGGTAACCTCGCCGCCACCCTGCTGACCCTGACCGATCGTCCGCCGGCGGAAGCAGCCCAGCTGTCGTTCGTGGCGGCGCTGGCGGCCTGCGATCTGGCCGACACTTGCCTCGGGCCCGGCGCGGCGCGTCTGAAATGGCCGAACGACGTGCTCGTGCATGGCAAGAAGGCGGTCGGCATCCTCGTGGAGTCCGGCAGCCGCGCAGACGGGCGGCTTTGGCTGGCCGTCGGCATCGGAGTCAATCTGGCCCACGCGCCCCAGGACGTGGAGCGGCCCGCCACGGCGTTCGCCGAATACATGACCGGGCCACCGCCGCAGCCGTTGGACGCGCTGCCCGTGCTGGCCGCCGCGTTCGAGCGATGGCGCGCGGCATGGGCCACCCAGGGTTTCCCCCCCATCGCGGCCGGCTGGTCCGAGCGGGCGACCGGTCTCGGCCAGCGTTGCGAGGCGCGGCTGCCGAACCGCACGCTCAGCGGCGTGGCGGAGGGGCTCGATCCGGACGGCGCCTTGCGGCTACGGCTGGACGATGGCGGGTTGGAGCGGATAACCGCAGGCGACGTGTTCTTCGGAGGAGTGTGAGATGCTGCTGGCGATCGAACAAGGCAACACCAACACGCTCTTCGCCGTGCACGATGGCGAACGATGGATGGCGCAGTGGCGCGCGGGAACCGACAGCACCCGCACGGCCGATGAGTACGCCGTCTGGCTCTCACAACTGCTGGGCATGGCCGGGCTGGCGCTGGGCGCCTTCGACGGCTGCATTATCTCGAGCGTGGTGCCGCAGTCGATCTTCAACCTGCGAAACCTGGCGCGCCGCTATCTGCACGTCGAACCGCTGGTGATCGGCGAAAATGTCGACCTTGGCATCGCCGTGCGCATCGACAAGCCGTCGGAGGCGGGCGCGGACCGGCTGGTGAACGCCGTGGGCGCGCACGCGATCTATCCGGGCGCGTTGATCGTCATCGACAGCGGCACGGCGACGACCTTCGATATCATCTCTGCCGACGGCGGGTTCGAGGGCGGCGTGATTGCGCCCGGGATCAACCTTTCGATGGAGGCGTTGCATAGCGCGGCGGCCAAACTTCCGCGGGTCGCCATCCAGAAGCCGCAGCGCGTGGTCGGCACCGACACGGTCGGCGCCATGCAATCGGGCGTCTTCTGGGGCTACATTGGACTGATCGAGGGCCTGATCTCGCGCATCAAGGCCGAACGATCCGAGAAACTCACCGTGGTGGCGACCGGCGGGGTGGCCTCGCTGTTCCACGGCGCGACGCTTTCGATCGACCACTTCGACCCTGACCTCACCATCCGCGGCATGCTGGAAATCTGGCGGCGGAACGCAAAGAAAGCCTGATGGCGAAATCCAAGAGCGACGAGCTCGTCTTCCTGCCGCTGGGCGGGTCGAACGAGATCGGTATGAACTTCAACCTTTACGGCTACGGGCCGGCGCACGACCGCAAGTGGATCGTGGTCGACCTGGGCGTGACGTTCGGGGACCAGACCACGCCGGGCGTCGAGGTGATCCTGCCCGACCCGACCTACATCGAGAAGTACGCCGACCGCATTCTGGGCATCGTGCTGACCCATGCCCACGAAGACCACATCGGGGCGGTGGCCCACCTGTGGCCGCGGTTGAAGGCGCCTGTCTACGCCACGCCGTTCACCGCCTTCATCCTGCGCGAGAAGCTGCGCGAGGCTGACCTGCTGGACGAGGTGGCCATCACCGAAGTTCCGCTGGGTGGCACGATCGAGCTGGGCCCCTTCAAGCTGGAGCTGATCACCCTCACGCACTCGATCCCCGAGCCGAACGGGCTGGCGATCAAGACGCCGCTGGGGACGATCCTGCACACCGGCGACTGGAAGATCGATCCGGACCCGTTGCTGGGCGACGTGACCGACGCCGCCGCCATCCGCAAGCTGGGTGACGAGGGTGTCCTGGCGATGGTGTGCGACTCCACCAACGTCTTCGTGGACGGCCACGCCGGGTCCGAGGCCGACGTGCGGGTGGCGATGACCAAGCTCATCGGGGGACTGAAGGGCAAGGTGGCGGTGGCCTGCTTCGCCTCGAACGTGGCGCGGATGGACAGCGTGATCCGGGCGGCCGAAGCCAACGGGCGCCGCGTCTGTCTGGCGGGGCGCTCGATGCACAGGATGGCGGCGGCGGCGAAGTCGGTCGGGCTGATGACCGACATCCAGCCGTTCCTGGATGACACCCAGGCCAAGCACCTGTCCGAAAACGCGGTGCTCTATCTCTGCACCGGCAGCCAGGGCGAGCCGCGGGCGGCGCTGGCGCGGATCGCCGACGGCACGCACCCGCATGTGAAGCTGGGCGCGGGCGATAGTGTGGTGTTCTCCAGCCGGGTGATCCCGGGCAACGAGATCCCGATCCGCAATCTGCAGAACAAGCTGACCGAGCGCGGCGTGCGCCTCTACACCGAGCGGGATCATCCGGGGATCCACGTCAGCGGCCACCCGTGCCGCGACGAACTGGCCGAAATGTACAGCTGGGCGCGGCCCGAGATCGCGGTGCCGACGCACGGCGAACGGCGCCACCTGATGGAGCACGCCGCCTTCGCCCGCGACCTGCAGGTGCCGCAGCAGGTGACGCCGCGCAACGGCGACATGGTTCGTCTGGCGCCTGGGCGGGCCGAGATCATCGACGAAGTGCACGCGGGCCGCCTGTTCGTGGACGCCGGCGTGCTGACGCCCGAGAACGGCGACGCCCTGCGCGAGCGGCGGCACGCGGCGTTCAACGGCATCGTCGCGGTGTCGGTGGCCCTGGACGGCCGCAACCGGATCGTCAGCGGCCCGCAGGTGCGCGCGCTGGGCCTCCCGGCCGACGACGAAACCGCGATGGACGACATCCTGGACGAACTGGCCGACGAGGCTGAAGCGGCCCTTAAGCGGTTGAAGGGCGAGCAACTCGAACTGGACGACGACGTCGAGATGGCGATCACGCGCGGGGTGAAGAAGGCCTGCCAGCGGATCTGGGGTCGGCGCCCCGTGGTGGAGACCACGGTGCTCCGGATCTGAACGCCCTCAGCGGAGCCCCAGCCCGTCGATCTCCGCCATCTCGTCGGCGCTGTAGGGTCCATCCGCCTCGGCTGCGACGCACATGGCCAGTTCGGCGCGGTTCTTCACGCCCAGGACCAGGGTGTCGATGTTGGGCATCGTCAGCGCGTAGCGGTGCGCCACATAGGCCGGGTCCCGGCCCCAGCGGGCGCAGAGGGCGCGGAACGGCGCGGCGCGGGCGTAGTCGGCGTTGTCCGGACTGTTCGGGCGCAGTTCGCGGTCGACCGCCAGGGTGAGGGCCCCGGCCTGCACCGCACGGATGCCCATGACCCCGCAGCCGGCGGCCTCGGCTGTCGCGGCGATCTCGCGAGCCCGCTCGGGCTCGGCGTAACGGCGCAACGCGCCGGCGCTGTCCATGAGATTGGCGATGGCCTGGACTGCGTCGGGGCGAGGCGTGTGGCCGATGGCCCGCAGCACGTCGGTGGGCACGCCGATGCCGGTGATGCCCCAGGCGCCGATCTTCCCCTGGGCCTTCAGCTGTTCGAAGGCCGGGATCACCTCGTTGACGTAGAGCGACCATGACGTGCCCATCTGGTCGCGGCGGTCATTGCCGTGGGCGTAGACGAAGTCGTCGGCATGGATGTTGGAGTGCAGGAAAAACAGGTCCACCCGCTCCAGCCGCATGGCCTTCAGGCTGGCGTCCAGCGATGCGGCCAGGCCTGGACCGATCTTCGCGGCCTCGGGCGAGCCGATGGCGCATTTGGTGGTGAACTTCAGGTGCTCAGGCGGGCGGCCTTCGAAGGCCAGGCCGATGTTGTCCTCACAGGCGCCGTACATCGGGGCTGAGTCGATCACCGTGATCCCGGCCTCGACAGCGGCGTGCAGGGTGTCGATGGCCTCATCGCGGCTGGTTTCGCCCCAGATCTGGCCGATGCCGCCGCCGCCGAGGGTCAGCCGGCTGACGTCGCCCAGAGGGCCCAGCTTGGCGGTGCGCATCGTCTCTCTCCCTTGTTTGACGAAGGCTAGCATGGCCGACGTCCCTTGCGGGGTCTTCGAACACCCGGTTTGATGCCCTTTGGCGAGATGCGGAAACCGCGCCGTCGACGGGCAGGGAGAGACGCCGACCATGACCGCCTACCAGGGTGTGCGTATCGCCGACTTCAGTCAGGGCATGGCGGGCCCCATGGCGGCCATGCTGCTGGGCGACTTCGCCGCGGAGGTCATCAAGGTGGAGCCGCCGGGTGGCGACCGGCGCAAGGACCATCCCGGCTATCTGGCCTGGAATCGCAACAAGCAGATCGTCACGCTGGACCTCGACTCGGCGGACGGCATGTCGGCGGCGCGGGCGCTGATCGCCGGGGCGGACGTGGCGCTGTTCGACTTCGCGCCCAGCCGCATGACGGCGCTGGGCCTGGACGGCGCGAGCCTGACGGCGGCGCATCCGGGCCTGATCCATGCGTGGATGCCGCCCTATGGGACCGAGGGCCGGTGGAGCGAACTGCCGCCGCATCACAGCCTGCTGACCGCCCTGACCGGCATGCCGTTCCGCCAGGGCGCCTGGGAGGACCAGCCGGTCCACATGATCCTGCCCATCGCATGGTCGTCGCAGGCGGTCCTCGGGGCGACGGCGATCGGAGCGGCGCTGCTGGAGCGGAACCGGAGCGGACGAGGTCAGGCCGTGACCGTCAGCGGTCTGCACGGGGCCGCTGAATGCGCCCCGCCGATGCGGTTCGAGAACATCGAGCCTCTGCCACGGGGAATCCCCCCGGGCGCCAATCCCCGCTACCGGCTCTACAAGTGCGCCGACGGCGAATGGTTCTTCCTGGGCACGCTGTTCACCAACTTCTACCGCAAGGCGTTCGAGGCCCTGGAACTGGGCGACGTGTTCGACGTGCTTGAGCAGGACATGCTGGGCGCGCGCGAAATGCTGATCGGCATCTTCGAGACCCGGCCCCGCGACGAATGGCTGGAACTGCTCAAGGCGCACGATGTGCCCTGCGCGCCGGTCGGGCCGCGAGAGGACTGGTTCGCAGGCCCTATCGTCGCCGAGGCCGGGATGCGCCTCACGCTCGATCATGCCGACCTGGGCCCCGTAGCCATGCCGGCGCCGCCGGCCCGGCTGAGCGCGACGCCGGCCAGGGTCGCCGGACTGCCCAAGCCGGTCCCGGCGCCGCCGAGCTGGCCGGCGAAAGGGGCGGTTGCGACAGGATCGGCGCCGACGGCCGCGCCGCTTGCCGGGATCAAGGTGCTGAACCTGGGCACGGTGATCGCGGGCGCCTATGCCGGGGCGCTTCTCGCGAACCTGGGCGCCGAGGTGATCAAGATCGAGGGGCCCGAGGCCGACCCCTTCCGGTCCGACGGCTCGCAGTTCCTGGTCTACAACCGCGGCGTCCGCGGCCTGGGCCTGGACCTCAAGCAACCCGCCGCCCGCGAGGTGTTCCTCGAGATGGTCCGCTCGGCCGACGTGGTGATCGACAACTACCGCCTGGGCGTGCGCGATCGGCTTGGGATCGGCTATTCCGCGCTGAAGGCGATCAATCCGCGGATCATCTCGTGCTCAATCAACGCCTACGGCGACACCGGCCCCTGGGCGGCGCTGCCGGGGTTCGATCCGCTGATGCAGGCCGAGGGCGGGATGATGGCCGCCCAGGGCGGGGACGATGACCCGATCCTCTACACCATCGCCGTCAACGACATTGCGACCGCCGCCGTCGTCGCGTCTTCGGTCGTTGCGGCCCTGAACGCCCGGGTGCGGACGGGCGAGGGGCAGGAGATCGTCTCCAGCCTGTTGGCCCAGAGCCTGCTCTATCAGTTGGGCGAGGTGGTGGACTACGCGGGGCGGCCCCCGAACGACAAGGGCAGCCGGGATTGCCTGGGGCTCGCCGCGCTGTACCGGTACTATCCCTGCGCCGATGGCTGGATCGCCCTGGCCTGCGAAAGCGAAACGGAGGCCCGGGGCGTGGGACACGTGCTGGGCCTGGGGCTCGGGGCGGCGGACCTCGCGGAGCCGCGGGACGGGGACCTGGCCCGACGGATCGAGGCCGCCCTCGCAGGACGCGCGCGGGATGCGACCGTCGATGCCCTGCTGGCCGCCGGCGTGGCCGCCGCGCCGGTGCGGCGCTTCGACGAGGCCCTGCAGGATCCCTGGCTCTGGGAAAACGGGCACATGGCGCCCTGGACTCATCCGCGCCTCGGCCCGGCGGTCAGTGCGCGAACCTACAGCGATTTCAGCCGAACGCCTGCCGGCTTCACCCTGCCGACACCGGATCTGGGGGAGCATACGCGGCAGGTCCTGGCCGACTACGGCCTGCCTGCGCCGCGCATCGAGGCGCTGCTGGCTGCCGGCGCCGCGTTCGTGACGCCGCCCCTGTGACGCAAGGTGATCTCGCTGTTTGCGCCCGCCCGGCGTATACGCACCGAATGATCGGGAAACTGAACCACGTGGGCGTCGCCACGCCCTCCATCGAACAGTCGGTTGCGCTGTACCGCGACGTGCTGGGCGCCACGAAGATCGGCGAAAAGTTCGCCATGCCCGAGCAGGGCGTTTGGGTCTGCTTCGTCGACCTGCCCAACAGCCAGATCGAGCTGATCGAGCCGCATGGCGACGCCTCGCCACTGAAGAGCTTCCTCGAGAAGAACCCGGCCGGCGGCCAGCATCACATCTGCTTCGAGGTCGAGGACATCGAGGCGGCCCGCGACGACATGCAGGCCAAGGGCGCCACAGTTCTGAACGGCGGTAAGCCGCGGATCGGCGCGCACGGCACGCCGGTCATCTTCGTGCATCCCAAGAACATGGGCGGCGTGCTCGTCGAACTCATGGAAACCCCGAAGAAGGCCCACTGATGAGCGGCTTCACGTCGGTTGCGATGTTCCTCACCATCTGGTGGACGGTGCTGTTCGTGGTGCTGCCCTGGGGCACCGTCACGCACGCCGAGGCCGGCATCGACAAGGGTGACGGCGGCGATCCTGGCGCGCCGGTCGATCCCAAGCTCAAGCAGAAGTTCCTGATCACGACCGGCGTCTCGATCGTGGTGTTCGGGATCGTCTGGCTGGTCATCTGGTCGGGCGTCATCAAGCTGCCGTCGCTGCCCAGCGGATACTAGCGGAACCTCTGCCATGGCGCAGCGTTTGGGCGGCATGGGTTTCCCCCGTCGCGCCTCATCGTTGCCAAGGTTCTCCCGGCAAGGCTATCAGGGCGCCTTCGCCTGATCTGACGGGAATCCCATGCGCCTTTCGCGATACTTCATGCCCACGCTTCGCGAGGCGCCTGCCGACGCGCAGATCGTCTCGCACCAGTTGATGCTGCGGGCCGGGATGATCCGCCAGGAGGCGGCGGGCATCTACGCCTGGCTGCCGCTGGGCCTCAAGGTGCTGAAGAAGATCGAGCAGGTGGTGCGCGAGGAGATGAACCGCGCCGGCGCCGTCGAGATCCTGATGCCGACGTTGCAACTGGCCGACCTGTGGCGCGAGAGCGGCCGCTACGAAGCCTACGGCGACGAGATGCTGCGCATCAAGGACCGCCACGACCGCGACCTGCTGTACGGGCCCACGGCGGAGGAGGTCGTGACCGACATCTTCCGGAGTTATGTGAAGTCCTACAAAGACTTGCCGAAGAATCTTTACAACATCCAATGGAAGTTCCGCGACGAGCGCCGGCCCCGGTTCGGGGTGATGCGGGGCCGCGAGTTCCTGATGAAGGACGCCTACAGCTTCGACATCGACGAAGCGGCGGCGCGGCGCAGCTACAACCGGATGTTCCTGGCCTATCTGAACGTCTATGCGCGGCTGGGCCTGAAGGCGATCCCGGTGCGGGCCGACACGGGCCCGATCGGCGGCGACCTCAGCCACGAATTCATAATCCTGGCCGATACCGGCGAGAGTGAAGTGTTCGCGCACCGCGACCTGGTCGAGATGGGCGCGCCCGGTCCCGACATCGACTGGGACGGGGACCTGCAGCCGCTGGTCGACCGGCGCACGGCGCTCTACGCCGCCTCGGACGAGATGCACGACAAGGCGGCTTACGAGGCGCTGCCCGAGGACAAGCGGATGACCGCCCGGGGCATCGAGGTGGGCCACATCTTCTATTTTGGCGAGAAGTACTCGGCCCCCATGGGCGCGAAGGTCACCGGGCCCGATGGTAAGGACGTGAACGTTCAGATGGGCTCGTACGGCGTGGGCGTGTCGCGTCTGGTCGGCGGGATCATCGAGGCCAGCCACGACGCCTCGGGCATCATCTGGCCCGACAGCGTGGCGCCCTTCGGCGCGGCCGTACTGAACCTGCGGGTCGGCGACGCTGGCTGCGACGAGGTTTGCGAGAAGGCCTACAAGGCGCTGAGCGACGCCGGCCTTGATCCGCTGTACGACGACCGCGACGACCGGCCCGGCGCCAAGTTCGCCGCCACCGACCTGGTCGGCATCCCCTGGCAGCTGATCGTCGGGCCCAAGAGCGTGGCCGAGGGCGTCGTGGAATTGAAGCGCCGAGCCACTGGCGAGCGCCAGACTGTTTCGCTGGACGCGGCCTTGAAGGCCATCATTGGATGAGTGAACGCGCCGCCGTGACCGGCGGGCGGGCCCCGCCGTTCGGGCTCTGGGAGCGCATGCTGGCGAACCGCTACCTGCGGGCCAAGCGGACCCAGGGCGGCGTGGCGCTGATCTCGGTGATCTCGTTCATCGGGATCATGCTGGCGGTGGCGACGCTGATCATCGTGATGTCGGTGATGAACGGCTTCCGCAGCGAACTGCTCGGCCGGATTCTGGGCTTCCAGGGGCATGTGTTCGTCACCGGCGGCGTGCTCGATGGGCCGGGGCGCGAGGCGGCCGCGGCGCGCATCCTGAAGGTGCCCGGCGTGACCCAGGCGGCTGGGATTATCGAGGCCCAGGCCATCGCCATCGGCCCCAGCCAGATCACCGGCGCCCTGGTGCGCGGGATCGGGCCCAAGGACCTGGCCGACACCAAGCTGGTCTCGGGCAACATCACCGCAGGCTCGCTGCGGACCTTCGGCCAGGGCGAGTACGGCGGCGATGTCGTGATCCTGGGCGCGCGGCTGGCGCAGCAGCTGGGTGTGGCGCCCGGCGACACGGTCACCCTGATCTCGCCGGCGGGCGGCGCCACGGCGTTCGGCGGCACGCCGTTGCAGAAGACCTACACGGTGGGCGCGACCTTCCAGGTGGGCATGAGCCAGTACGATCAGGCCTACATCTACATGCCGCTCAGCCAGGCCCAGCTGTTCTTCGACCGCGAGGACACCGCCGACGCCATCGAGGTGCGGGTGCAGGACCCTGACCATGCCGGCCGCATGATCGCGGCGATCAGCAAGGCAGCCGGTCCGGCGGCGCTGGTCAGCGACTGGACCACCCGCGACGCCTCGTTCTGGGGCGCCCTGCAGGTCGAGCGCAGCGTGATGCGGCTGATCCTAATGCTGCTGGTGGCCATTGCGGCGATGAACATCATCTCGGGCCTCGTGATGCTGGTGAAGAACAAGGGCCGCGACATCGCCATCCTGCGCACCATGGGGGCGGGGCAGGGGTCGATCCTGCGCATCTTCTTCATGGCCGGCGCGAGCATCGGAGCCCTGGGAACGCTGGCCGGCCTGGCGGTGGGCGTCGTGTTCTGTCTCAACATCGACCCGATCCAGACGGCGGTGGAGTATGTGACCGGCCAGGCCGTCTTCTCGTCCGACGTCTACTATCTGTCGCGCGTCCCGGCGAAGGTGGACTGGCTTGAGGTGCTGGTGATCGTCTCCTGGGCGCTGGGCATGAGTTTCCTCGCCACCCTGCCGCCGGCCTGGCGGGCCTCGCGCCTCGATCCGGTGGAGGCGCTTCGCTATGAGTGAGCCGGTGCTGTCCATCCGAGGCTTGCGGCGCACCTACGTCACCGCGGCGGGCGAACTGCCGGTATTGAAGGGCGTCGACCTGGACGTGCAGCCGGGCGAGATCGTGGGCCTGATCGGGCCGTCGGGCTCGGGCAAGTCCAGCCTGCTGCATGCGGCCGGCCTGTTGGAGCACGCCGACGACGGGCGGATCTCGATACAGGGCCGCGACTGCACCGACCTGAGCGACCGCGAGCGCAGCCACGTGCGCCTGGGCGCCATCGGTTTCGTCTACCAGTTCCACCACCTGCTGCCCGAGTTCTCGGCGCTGGACAACGTGGCCCTGCCGATGATGATCGCAGGCGTCTCGCAGAAGAGCGCACGCGACCGGGCGCGCGCCTTGCTGGACGACCTGGGCCTCAAGGAGCGTGTGCAGCATCAGCCGGCGCAACTGTCGGGCGGCGAACAGCAGCGGGTCGCGATCGCCCGCGCTCTGGCCAACGCGCCGCGCCTGCTGCTGGCCGACGAGCCGACCGGCAACCTCGATCCCACGACCTCGGGCGCGGTGTTCGACAGCCTCTACGCGCTGGCTCGCCGGACGGGGGTCGCCGCCGTGGTCGCCACCCACAACCTGGAACTTGCGAGCCATATGGACCGCGTGCTGGCGCTCAGGGACGGGCACCTGGAGGCGTGGACGCGGCCGGTCGGGGCCTGAACCCCACCACACCACGACCACGGTGGCCGGGCTTGTCCTGGCCACCCGGAAGGCCTGTCACTCTGGGCGGAGCCGAGGCGGCGATGCCATGCGCATCGTTCCAAGGTGGCCGGGAGTAGCCCGGCCATGACGTTCGAAAGGTGGGTGGACACAGGCTTGGCCTGACTTAGGCTGCTCCGAATTCGGGGGAGTTGCATCATGCGCCTGTTCGCCGCCGCGGCCGTCGCCGCGCTTTGCCTTGCCGGTCCGGCGATGGCGCAGTCCGTCACGGTGATCCACGCCGGCGGCCTTCTCGACAAGCCGGGACAAGCGGCCAAGGGGCCCTCCACGATTACCGTCCGCGACGGGAAGGTGGCCTCGGTCCAGAGCGGCTATGTCGATCCGCCCGCCGGCGCGCGGGTGGTCGACCTGAAGGACCAGTTTGTGCTGCCCGGCCTGATCGACATGCACGTCCACATCTTCAGCGACGACGACAAGATGAAGGCGCGGATCGAGGGCTCGAACCGCGACATCGAGGACAACTTCGTCATCGGCGTCGACAACGCGCGGCGCACGCTGGAGGCGGGTTTCACCACCATCCGGGACCTGGGCAGCGACATTCGCAGCGTCACGGCGCTGCGCGACGGGATCAACAACGGGCTGCTGGCGGGACCGACCATCGTGCCGGCCGGCCGCGCCATCGCCATCCGCTCGGGCCACGCCGATCCATCCAACAACCTGAACCGCGATTTGACCGACGCGGCGCTGGCCAAGGCCGAGAACGTCTGCAACGGCGCCGACGACTGCCGCCGCGCCGTGCGCTCACAGATCAGCCAGGGCGCCGAGGTGATCAAGTTCACGGCCACCGGCGGGGTGAACTCGAACGTGGCCGGCGGGCTGGGCCGGCAGATGTTCGACGACGAGATGAAGGCCATCGTCGATACGGCCCACATGTTCGGCCGCAAGGTGGCGGCCCATGCCCACGGGACCGACGGGATCGAGGCGGCGCTGCGGGCCGGGGTCGACTCCATCGAGCACGGCACCTTCGGCACGCCCGAGACCGATGCGCTCTTCAAGAAGACCGGAGCCTGGTTCGTGCCCACCATGCTGGCGCCGCAGGCGGCGCTGGCGCAGGCGCGGGCCGGCGCGCGCAGCAAGAACACCCTGGACAAGGCCGAGATCGCGGCGAAGGCGGCGATGGAGAACCACAGGCGCGCGATCGCCTCTGGCGTGAAGATCGCCTTCGGCACCGACACCGGCGTGTCGTCGCATGGCGACAACGGCAAGGAATTCGCGCTGATGATCCAGGCGGGCATGACGCCCGCTCAGGCGATCAAGGCCGCCACCGTGGACGCGGCTGACCTGCTGGGGCGCAGTGAGACACTGGGCACGCTTGAGCCGGGCAAGGACGCCGACCTGATCGCGGTGGCCAAGAGTCCGCTTTCCGACGTGGCCGAGCTAGAAAGGCCCACCTTCGTGATGCGCCGGGGCGTGATCCACAAGCTGGGCGGCCAGCGCCAGGCTTTCCCGCCGGCCGGGCGCCCTTGAGCGACGCCACCGAACGGAGCTGTCTCGAGCGGCGTGGACAGCTCAACGGTTGCGCTCGATGATCGGCTAAAGCGAACGGCGGAACGGAAGCGGGAAGTCGTCTTGGCGCTGCGAATTACTGCCGATTACCCGCTGTCGGGGCGCGGCCCATTTCTCCCGTCAGCGGTAATCCGCCTGGCCAGGCTCAGCCGTTTCGCCGGACCAGTAGACCGTCGCCTTGGCCGTGAGCTCTCCGTGGCGGGCGACTATCGTCGCCGGGGTCCGGCGGAGCCCTGGGCGCGCTACGACACTCAGTCCTACAGCGCTGCGGCGATCCCGGTACGGCAGCAGCGCGACCGGCATCGCCGCAGCCGGCGCATCGCTGGAAAGCTGCGGGGGGGCCGTAGGCCGAGTGCAGTTTGTCGGCTGATAGTCCAAGCTCATGACAGTCGTTTGACCGACACGAAGGACGTCAGGAGTGAATCGGGCGGTCATCGACTGACAGGCCGGACCGACGACCGTGAGCGATCCCGCACGCCGCGGCCCACCCGGGAAACGTCTGAGGCCCGCCGCGTCAACGAATGAACCGTGCGTTTGGATCAGGACGTCGACCAATTCGCCTCCCCGCACGCCGAACAAGAGGAACCGGTTAGGTCGATCCGGTGAACGCTCGACCGCGAATTCGGACGGGTTGCCGAGGCTGGCGCGTGTATCGGGGATGATCTCAAGCTCGACCGGCACGCAGTCGCGGGTCGAGACCCGGACATCAACGACCGCAGTTCCGCCGACCGGTATGGTGTCGCGGCTGAGGGTTGCGCTCTCGACTTCGCAGAAGACGCGATCAGCGGGCGCCTCGGGATCCGGCGTCACCGCCAGCGTCGCCGAGGCGGACAACGGCCCCTGACGCACCGTCACGTCGCCCCCCGGCCCACCTCGCACGCGAAGGCTTCTCCCGCCCGGCAGGACCTCGGCGAAGCGGGACGGTGCGTCACCAAGGATGACCTCGCGCTCGCCCTCCAAGGCGCAACGCTGTGGCGACGCACGAACGTCCAGCGCGACCGTCTCGCCGACCCTGGCCTCCGGTGGCTCGAGGTTGAGCTGGAGCGCGCGGCACGGGGTCTGGCCGGAGATGGAGATCGTCGGCGAGGTCCCGCCTGGGCCGCTCGAACCGCTACCGACGCCCCGCAGGCGGCCGTGGACGACGAAGAGCCGGGCTTCGCCCTCCTAGTCCGCGATCCACCGGCCTTCGGCGTCCCGTTCGAACAGCGCGACCGGGTCCGGCGTGAGCCGGGACCGTCCGGGGGGCGGCGTGCACCCTGGAGGCTCATACAGGCTGCGATACTGGAGCGCGTCCCCGACTTGCATGACGGGGACCACGACGACCTTCAGTCCGCTGCAGGTCTCGGTCTTCGAAACCCGGACCTGAGCCGTTGCGGTGAGGGGGCCGTGATTCACCCGAACAAGCCCTTCGCCCGCCTCGAGACCCGTCGCCAGACCCGACCGCGCGTCCACCTGCAGGATCGTCGGCGTGCCAGACGTGAACGTCGGCGCGCCTGCTGGACGAGCGCATTCTCCCTTCAAGCTCGAAGCGTAGTCGACCAGGGGCGCAAACAGAGTCTCCGGCGCCCCGGCGACCCCGCCGACGACGATCGCGGCCTGTTCGCTGTAGTTGCCGTAGCGAAGATAGATGTTTTCGCAGGGGCGCTGCGGGAGCACCTGCAGGCCGATGCTAGCGCGCGCGCCATTCTGCTCGACCTCGATGGTCACCCGACCGGGCGCCAGCGCCTGAACAAGTCCTTCCGATGACACCTTCGCCCGGCTCAGGTCGGAACTGCGCCACCGCGTCCCGTTCGTGGCGTTGGCCGACGGCCACATGCAGGGCTGGTTGCGTTCGAGCGCCTGCAGCTCCCAATAGCCGCCTACCATCATGGCGGGAGGTTCGCCGTTCCTGACGCCGACGGTGAGCTGGCATAGGGCGTTCGGACGAACGTCGACCACGGTCCGCGCAGACAGTTCGCCACGGCGAACCATGACGTCGAGGGGGCCGGGCCGCCGCGCCGTGAAGGTCCGGTCTTGCGTCTCGACCACGCCGGTCGGAGATCTGAGATAGTGGGTCGTCGCGCCATCCAGCGGCGCGAGATACCAGTCCTCGATGGGCAGGCGGTTCGGATTGCAGCCCGTCGGCTGGTAGGTGAGACGCAGGATGAAGGTCTCGCCCGCCTTCGGCGCCAGGGGCACGGGCGCAAGACCCATCGAGGTGCAGGCCGGACCGGCGGTTCCGGTCGAGGCGCCCGCCGACGTCGGGACCCCGTCCGTCGGCGTGGGCCGGATATCGATGGCGCCGCCTTCGACGCGCGCCGCACGCAACGTCCAGCCTGGCGCCCAGTAGGCGGTGATCCTGCGGCGCGCCCGGTCGATCTCCAGCCGTGGTTCGGCGCCGGTCGCTATGGGGGCGAACACGATGTCGAACGCCCCTGCCGCATAGCGTCCGTCCGGCGCGGGGTTCGCAGCGGCGCTGAACTCGGTGGCGCTGTCCCGGAATTGAGCCGGCAGCCGGTCGTCGCCGTCTCTGAACAGCCCGATGCGCATGGGGCCCTGGACGTCGACGTCGGTCGGGGCGCCGGCCGCCCGTTCGATGGTCAGAAGGAAGGGTTGGCCCAGGCCGATGGAGGTGATCGGAGGTCCGTTGCGCGTACGGGCGAAGGCCGTTCGCGTGCCGATCCGGCGCCCGGTCATCTGCTCAGTGTAGACCGTGACCGTCTCGAGCCGCTGGCCGCTCCAGGCGTATCCCGCCCGCTGCTGCGTCCCGGTGAAGGACTCGCCGTCCCGAGCGAAGCGGATGAGGGCGCGCAGCGTCAGGCCGCGCCTGTTGATCGCGTCCACCACCTCGCGCGGCGGATCGCCCGCAATTCGGCGGAACGGATCTGTCGGATCGTAGCGCTCGACGTGCGTCCATTGCGTCACGGCGCCGGCGAGCTTGGCCCCCCGTGTCCCCTCGGGCGTGTCCTGGGGCGTTTCGACCGGCGAGCGGTAGAGCGGAACGAAAACCAGTTCGCCGCTGGGAGCTGTTGGACGTAGGCCAGCCCCCGGGTCGCGCGGTTGAGTCCCGTCGCCACGGAGCCGTCGGGGGCGACCGGAGACGTAAAGTCCACGGCGTAGAGGCCTGGGCGGGCTTGTGCCAAGGCCCGACCTGAAGTCATCGCTGCCAAGGCGATCGAAAGCGCGACCAGCGTGGCGAAGCGCGGCATCCACAGCGCGTACTTCACCCATCGGTGCTGCATGAGCGCCTCCGCCCGCCGGCGCCCATGCGCATGCCTTCGAGACGCGACCGCGCGCCTTCGGCAAGGCATGCACAAGGCCGACCGCTGCGCATCCGCCCCGGCCGCGTTAGGAGAGGGGTATGGCGCGTTCCCGGGACCCATGCCCCTTGTTCGCCCAGAGTCTGGCATTCGCCAGTCATCGGCTGCCAGCTCCCTTTCCTCGTCCGTTCGCCGTCACACTGTCATCCAGCGCCGGCGGCCCACCTGCGACCAAGTCCGCCCCGCTTGGCGTGGCAGGCTGGCGCCGGAAGCAGCGCGACTCAACCCCGCAGGCGGTCGGCGGCTTCTCCTCGGAAGGCTACTGGAAACAGAGCGGCGGCGCAGAAGCGGAGGCGTAGCAGGTCGCTTGGCCCTGTTGGCCATACTCCGTGGCGCTTGACGATGAGAACAAAAGAGGAATAAGAACGAAGACGGAACGCGCCCACAGGTTCTCCACAGGCGCTCAACAACGGGATGCCGAAGATGGTTCGTCTGGCTCGGGAATCGCTGGCCTTTGCCTCTGTCGCCAGCTTTGTCTGGATGGTGTGTTCGGTGGCGGGTCTTGTGACCTGACCGCCATGCGAATGGGGGAAGCGGCCTTGACGGGAGGAAGCGGCGAAGGGTTCGTCCACCTCCGGGTCCGTTCCGCCTATTCGCTGCTCGAAGGGGCCATCAAGGCCGACAAGATCGGGGGGCTGGCCAAGGGCGACGGGATGCCGGCCGTGGGGCTGGCCGATCGCGCCAATCTGTTCGGAGCCCTGGAATTCTCTGTCGCCACCAAGGGCGAAGGCGTGCAGCCGATTATCGGATGCGCGCTGCCGGTGAGCGGGATCGGCGAGGCTCTGCCCGAGCGCTGGGCCAAGACCCCGACAGTAATGCTGATCGCGCAGAACGAGCGCGGCTATCTCAACCTCTGCGACCTGTCTTCCATTGCCTACCTCGAGATCGACGCCAGTGAGGAACCGCACGTTCCCTGGGCGAAGGTCTGCGAACTGAGCGAGGGCTTGATCCTGCTGTCGGGCGGGCCCGACGGTCCGGTCGATCACCTGTTCGCCGCGGGCAAGATCGACGAGGGCCGCGCGGTGCTTGCCGAGATGAAGCGGGTGTTCGGCGATCGCTTCTACGTCGAGCTGCAGCGTCATGGCGCACCCAGCGAACCGGCCGCCGAGGCGGGGCTCGTGAGCTTCGCCTACGAGGAGGACGTGCCCCTCGTCGCCACCAACGACGTCTATTTCAAGAACGCCCAGGCCTATGCGGCGCACGATGTGCTGCTCTGCATCGCCGATGGCGCATTCGTGGGGCAGGACGAACGGCGGCGCGTCACGCCCGAGCACGGCTTCAAGTCGGCGGCCGAGATGCGGGCGCTGTTCGCCGACCTGCCCGAGGCGTGCGACAACACCCTGGATATCGCCCGGCGCTGCGCCTTCATGGTCAACAAGCGCGACCCGCTGTTGCCGCGCTTCCCCGGCAGCGACGGGCGTACCGAGGACGAGGAGCTGGCCTTCCAGGCGCGCGAGGGCCTGAAGCTGCGGATCGCCGCCGGCCGCGCCAACAGCTTCCCGGTCGCCGACTACGAGGCGCGCCTGGAGCGGGAGATCCAGGTGATCACCCAGATGGGGTTCCCCGGCTACTTCCTCATCGTGTCGGACTTCATCAAGTGGGCGAAGGCCCGCGGCATCCCCGTGGGCCCCGGGCGGGGTTCGGGCGCCGGCTCGCTGGTGGCCTACTCACTGACCATCACCGACCTCGACCCGCTGCAGTACGGACTGCTGTTCGAGCGCTTTCTGAACCCGGAACGCGTGTCGATGCCCGACTTCGACATCGACTTCTGCCAGGAGCGACGCGAGGAGGTGATCTCCTACGTGCAGCAGCGCTATGGCCGCGACCGGGTGGCCCAGATCATCACCTTCGGCACGCTGCAGGCCCGGGCGGTCCTGCGGGACGTCGGTCGGGTGCTCCAACTCCCGCTGGGCCAGGTGGACCGGCTGGCCAAGATGGTGCCGGCCAACCCCGCCAATCCTGTGACCCTGGCCCAGGCCATCGAGATCGAGCCGCGGCTGAAGGAGGAGCGCAAGCGCGACGAGGCGGTGGCGCGGCTGCTGGAGATCTCGCTGCAGCTTGAGGGCCTCTACCGAAACGCCTCGACCCACGCCGCGGGCGTGGTGATCGGCGACCGTCCGCTGACCCAGCTCACGCCGCTCTATCGCGACCCGCGTTCCGATCTGCCCGCCACCCAGTTCAACATGAAGTGGGTTGAGAGCGCGGGCCTGGTGAAGTTCGACTTCCTTGGCCTGAAGACGCTCACCGTGATCGACCGGGCGGTGAAGTACCTGGAGAAGCGCGGGTCGGCGGTGGACATGGCCGCGCTGCCGCTCGACGACGGGCCGGCCTACGAGCTGATGAGCAACGCCCAGACGATCGGGGTCTTCCAGCTTGAAGGGCAGGGGATGCGCGACACCCTGCGCCAACTGCGCCCCGGGTCGATCGAGGACGTCACCGCCATCGTGTCGCTGTACCGGCCGGGCCCGATGGACAACATCCCGGCCTTCGTCGACTGCAAGTTCGGCCGCCGCGAGATCGACTATCTGCACCCGATGCTGGAGGGGGTCCTGAAGGAGACCTACGGCATCATCGTCTACCAGGAGCAGGTGATGCAGATCGCCCAGATCCTGGCGGGCTACAGCCTGGGCGAAGCCGACCTTCTGCGCCGCGCGATGGGCAAGAAGAAGAAGGAGGAGATGGAGCTCCAGCGCGCCCGCTTCGTTTCGGGCGCCGAGGCCAAGGGCGTACCGGGCGCGCAGGCGGGCTCGATCTTTGACCTCGTCGACAAGTTCGCCGGCTACGGCTTCAACAAGTCGCACGCCGCCGCCTACGCGGTCGTCAGCTACCAGACCGCCTGGTTGAAGGCGAACGCGCCGGTCGAGTTCTTCGCCGCCTCGATGAGCCTCGACATCGCCAACACCGACAAGCTCTCGGTGTTCTACCAGGACGCCAAGCGCTTCGGCGTGAAGATCCGGCCGCCCTGCGTGAACCGCTCGATGGCGGATTTCGACGTGGAGGACGGCGAGGTGCTCTACGCCCTGGGCGCCATCCGCAATGTCGGCATGCAGGCGATGGAGCACGTGGTGCAGGTGCGCCGCGAGGGCGGGCCGTTCCGAGACATCTTCGATTTCGTCGAGCGGGTCGACCCGCGGCAGGTCAACAAGCGCACCTTCGAGACGCTGGCGCGCGCCGGCGCCTTCGACAATATCCACCCCAACCGCGCCCAACTGATGGCGGCGGCAGAGCTGCTGCTGGGGGTGAGTCAGAGCGTGGCGGCCCAGCGGGAGTCGGACCAGGGCGGCCTGTTCGGGGACTCCAACGCTGACCTGATCCAGGCCCAGCGCAACAAGATGCCCCGCACGGATCCCTGGACGCCCACCGAGCGCCTGGACGAAGAACTGGCGGCCGTGGGATTCTATCTGTCCGGTCACCCGCTGGACGATATGGTCGAGGCGCTGCGCCGCAAGCGGACCGACCTGCTCACCGACGCGATCGCCAAGGCGCTTGGCGGCGCCGAGGCGCTGCGGATGGCCGGTGTGGTCCGTCGCAAGCAGGAGCGTCCGTCGCGCTCGGCCGAGAAGTTCGCCTTCGTCACCTTCTCGGACCCCACCGGGGAGTACGAGGTGCTGTTCCCGCCCGAGAGCCTGAAGAAGTGCCGCGACTTTCTCGAACCCGGCAAGGCGGTGGCGCTCAGGGTGCGGGCCAAGGCCAGCGACGGGGAAGTCCGCTTCTTCGGCGATGACGTCGAGCCCGTGGAGAAGGCGATCGAGAACGTGGTCGCGGGCCTGCGCGTCCACGTCTCGCCCAACGCCGAGATCGAGGCGATCAAGAAACGCCTGGGCGTCACGAACAGCCGGGGCGGCGAGGTCCTGCTCACCACCCAGCTGGGGGCCGGGCGCGAGGTCGAGCTGAAGCTGCCCGGCCGCTTCACCCTGGATGGCGCCGTGCGAGGCGCGATCAAGACCGCGCCAGGCGTGGTCTTCGTCGAGGATCTGTGATCGCGCGGGCCGCCTCTGCGCGTCAATCCGGCCGGCGGCTACGACTTTAGTCCTAAGACCTATGGCCAATTTTCGCTGCCACGCCCGGGTGTCACCCTGGAGGCTGTGAGAGGCCGGCTGCTTTCGGTCTCCGAAGGGAGTTTCCGATGACTGTGGTCCGCATGGCCTTCGTCGCCGCCGCGATCGTGCTGACGGGCGGCTCCTCAGCCCACGCTGCGAAGTTCGTTTTCGATATACAGATGACGTCGCAGACCAACTGCAACCCGGTCGATTGCATCGCGGACGATCGCTTCGTCCCCTACAGCCACAAGCTGACGATCGAGTTCACGCCGGCGCGACGCCTCGACAACACGACGATCAACTCTCAAGGCGAGATGCTCCGCATCGTGTCGCTGCTGGGCCCCGCCGCGGGGGGGCCGCCGGATGCGGACCTCCTGGCGCTGAGCGGCGTGGACGCCGACCAGGTCCGGTACCGGGTGTTCGCGACCCAGGTGGACGTCGGCGTTCCGCCCTACCGGGGTGACTCCCAGGTCTTCATCAGCAGCAACGGCGGCCGTGTCTTCGACACGGAGCCGGGTGTCGTGAGGCAGGACGGCTATTACTTTTCCCTCTCGACGTTGCCGGTGCGACGGACCTTTCTGCGGTACGGCGGGCTGACAACCACCAACGACCTCTACGTGATGCTGCGCGGTATCGACGCCGCCGGCGGCTTCGATGTGATGGGCGGCGCGACGCACGATGATTATGCGTTCGATCCTGAGACCGGCGAGATGCTGCGCGACGACAGCACCTCGGTGGCGCGACGCGGCACGGCCAGACTCAATGTCGCCGAAAGCGCTGTTCCAGAGCCGGGGACCTGGGGGTTGCTGATCCTGGGTTTCGGGGCGATCGGGATGGTGTTGCGGCGACGCCCGGTCGTTGCGGCCTGAGGCGGCGGAACCTTGTGTCGCCCATGGCCGAGCATCCTTAGCTCGCGCCAAGCTCAAGCTCGTGCTTCCTTGACGGGAGAAACCAGGGAGTGCGCTGTGAAGTTGATTGCCCTTTTCGCCGTCGCCGCGGCGCTGACCGCCGGCCCAGCTCTCGCCCAAGGCACGTTCAACAACGGCAGGAAGCCCGCGACGGGCTTCGGCGCGCCGTCGTCTTCCGCGCCGAGGCCGTCCTACGGCGTCGAGGCCCACCAGCCCCAATAAGGCGGCGCCAGGACCTATGGGACCCCACCTTCCGCTGGGGGAGGGTTCAAGCTGTACGAGCCGTACAAGTCGAGCTCGGTCTATGCGAGCCCGAAGCCGTCGACGTCGGGCGCCAAGCCCTGCGAGACCAGCGTCTACGTCAACGCTTGCGACAAGCGCCGCTGAGCTTCGCGGTCGGCGGTCCGAAGGCCGCCGGCTCAACTTTCTGCGCGCGACCCGCCCGCGATGGGGCGGCTTGATTTTCCGGCGCTTTCCAACTACATGCGCCGCTCCAATCCACACGCGGGTGTGCGGGCCTGACAGGGAGACATCCTGTTCAGTCCGTTCCGGTCCTCCCCAGGGAGGGTTTGCCCGCGGCGGTTCAACCGGAAGAAAGACGAGATACAGACGATGGCTCTGCCTGAAATTTCCATGCGCCAGCTGCTCGAGAGCGGCGCCCACTTCGGTCACCAGACGCACCGCTGGAACCCGAAGATGGACAAGTACATCTTCGGCTCGCGCTCCAACATCCACATCATCGACCTGTCGCAGTCGATTCCGCTGCTGCACCAGGCGCTGGTGAAGGTGCGTGAAGTCGCCGCCGGCGGCGGCCGCATCCTGTTCGTGGGCACGAAGCGTCAGGCGTCCGAGCCGATCGCGACGGCCGCGAAGCGCTGCGCCCAGTACTACGTGAACCACCGTTGGCTGGGCGGCACGCTCACCAACTGGCGCACCGTCTCGGGCTCGATCGCGCGCCTGCGCGAGACCGACTCGCTGGTTTCGGGCGACGGCCAGGGCCGCTCCAAGAAGGAGCTGCTGCAGCTGACGCGCGAGCGCGACAAGCTGGAGCTGTCGCTGGGCGGCATCAAGGACATGGGCGGCATCCCCGACCTGATGTTCGTGATCGACACCAACAAGGAAGCCATCGCGATCCAGGAAGCCCGGAAGCTGAACATCCCGGTCATCGCCATCCTGGACACCAACTGCAATCCGGACGGCATCACCTATCCGATCCCGGGCAACGACGACGCCGCGCGCGCCATCCAGCTGTATTGCGACCTGATGGCCGATGCGATCCTGGACGGCCTGGCGGCCGGCCAATCGGCGGCGGGTGTCGACCTGGGCGCTTCGGTGGCCCCGATCGAGCCGACGCTGGCCCGCGAACTGACGCCGGAAGTCGCGGCTGAGCCCGCGGTGTCGGCGCCGGAAGCGGCGGCCCTCGAGGCCGAGATGACCGCGGCTGCCGAGCCCGATACCACCGCCGCGGAGGCCACGACGGCCGACGCCCAGGTGGAAGGCGGCGCTCCCGCGGCGAGCGAAGAACAAGCCGGCTAAGCCGCCCTCGGGCGACTGGCTGTCACAAAACCCTGACGACGGGCCCTCACATGGGGGTCCGTCGTGATTCAACGACCTAAGAGGAGCTGACCATGGCGGAAATCACCGCTGCGCTGGTCAAGGACCTGCGCGAAAAATCCGGCGTTGGCATGATGGACTGCAAGAAGGCCTTGCAGGAAAACAACGGCGATATCGAAGCGTCGATGGACTGGCTGCGCACCAAGGGCCTGGCCAAGGCGGCCAAGAAGGCCGACCGCGCTGCTGCTGAAGGCCTGGTGGCCGGCAAGATCGGGGCCGACGGCAAGACCGGCGTGCTGGTCGAGTTCAACGCCGAAACCGACTTCGTGGCCAAGAACGACCAGTTCCAGCAAGCCGCCCGCGACTTCGCGGACGTGGCGTTGGCGGTCGGCGGCGACGTGGCCACGATCTCGGCCGCCAAGACGGCCAAGGGCGAAGTGGTTTCGGACGTGATCACCAACCTGATCGCGACGATCGGCGAGAACATGCAGCTGCGCCGCGCGGCCAAGCTGTCGGTCGATGCGGGCGCCGTCTCGCTCTACCTGCACAACAAGCAGGGCGACGACGTCGCCAAGCTGGCCGTGCTGGTGGCGCTGGAAGGCGCGGGCGATCAGGCGACCCTGGCCGAAGTGGCGCGCAAGATCGCGCTCCACGTGGCCGGCACGCCCACGCCGCCGCTGGCCCTGAACGCCAGCGAGCTGGACCCGGAAGTCGTCTCGAAGGAGCGCGAAATCCAGGTGCAGATGGCGATGGAGTCGGGCAAGCCGAAGGAAATCGCCGAGAAGATGGTCGAGGGCCGGATCCGGAAATGGCAGGAAGAGGTCGTGCTTCTGGCCCAGCCCTTCGTCATGAACCCGGACCAGACCATCGAGCAGCTGGTCGCCGAGACGGCCAAGCAGGTCGGCTCGCCGGTGACGGTGAAAGGCTTCGTGCGCCTCGCCCTGGGCGAAGGCGTGGAGAAAAAAGCTGACGACTTCGCCGCCGAAGTGGCCTCGATGACCGGCCAGGCCTGATCCGCCTGACCTGACGAAAAGAGGGCGCGGTACGTTCGACGTACCGCGCCCTTCCTGTATGTTCCCCCGACACGCCGCCAGGATTCCGCCCGCATGCCCGTACAGCCGCGCCACAAACGCATCCTCCTGAAGCTGTCGGGGGAGGCTGGCGTCGGCGGCGACAAGTTCGGTATCGACCCCGCCACGCTGGCCGCAGTGGCCGACGAGATCGCCCAGGTGGCGCGCGCCGGCGTGCAGATCTGCGTGGTCGTGGGCGGCGGCAACTTCTTCCGGGGGGCCGCCCTGGCCGAAGCCGGGATGGAGCGGGCCAGCGCCGACTACATGGGCATGCTGGCGACCATCATGAACGCCCTGGCCTTGCAGTCCTCCCTCGAAAAGGTGGGGGTCTTCACGCGCGTGCAGTCGGCCATCCCGATGGAAGCCGTCTGCGAGCCTTACATCCGTCGCCGGGCTGTCCGGCATCTCGAGAAGGGTCGAGTGGTGATCTTCGCGGCCGGCGTGGGCGCGCCGTTCTTCACGACCGACTCGGGCGCCGCCCTGCGCGCCGCCGAGATGGGATGCGAGGCGCTCTACAAGGGCACCAGCGTCGACGGCGTCTACACCGCGGACCCCAAGAAGGACCCGAACGCCCAGCGCTACGAGACGCTGAGCTACCAGGACGTCTTGGCCAAGAACCTGAAGGTCATGGACCCGTCGGCCGTCAGCCTCATGCGCGACAATCACATCCCGATCGTGGTGTTCGACATCCGCGAGCGGGGCAACCTGCTCAAGGTGCTCAACGGCGAAGGCGTCTTCACGACCATCGCCTAGCCGCTACAGTCCACTTCCAAGACAAGACGACGGAGACGCCGCCATGGCCACCACCGAGAAGCCCGTGATCTCGAAATACAAGGATCGCATGGATAAGGCGGTCGCGGCGCTGCAGGACGAGTTCGGCTCGCTGCGGACCGGCCGGGCCTCGTCCAGCCTGCTGGATCAGATCCGCGTCGACGCCTACGGGTCTCAGACGCCGCTGAACCAGGTGGGTGCGATCAGCGTTCCGGAACCGCGGATGATCACCATCAACGTCTGGGACCGCGCGCTGGTCGTATCGGTCGAGAAGGCCATCCGCGCTTCGGACCTGGGGCTCAACCCTGTGGTCGATGGCACCACCCTGCGCCTGCCGATTCCGCCCCTCACGGAAGATCGCCGAAAGGATCTGGTGAAGCTGGCCGGCAAGTACGCCGAGCAGCAGCGTGTTGCGATCCGCAACGTGCGTCGCGACGCCAACGACGATTGCCGCAAGGCCCAGAAGGACGGCGTCATCTCGCAGGATGAGGAGAAGCGCATGGAGGCGGAGGTGCAGAAGATCACCGACGAAGCCATCAAGCGCGTGGACGAAGCCTTGAAAACCAAAGAACAAGAGATCATGCACGTCTGATTCAGTTAGGACCGCGTTCACCCTCATGGCCGCCGCCGACAAGCCACCGATTGCGGACCGTCCCGAGGGGCGGCCCCTTCACGTGGCGGTCGTCATGGACGGGAACGGCCGTTGGGCGAAGCAGCGGAGCCTGCCGCGGCCTCTGGGGCACCGCGCCGGGGTGGAGGCGCTGCGCCGTACGGTCTCGGCCGCCCCCAAGCTGGGGATCGGCTGGCTCACCGTCTTCGGCTTCTCCACCGAGAACTGGAGCCGCCCCGCCGCCGAGGTCGCCGAACTGATGGCGCTGCCCAAGCGCTACTTCGAGACCGACCTGGACCGACTGAACCGCGAGGGCGTCCGCGTTCGGGTGATCGGCCGCCGCGAGGGCCTGTCGCGCGAACTGGTGCGGCTGATCGACGACGCCCAGGCGCGGACGGCGAACAACACCGCCTTCCATCTCGATATCGCCTTCAACTACGGCGGGCAGGCTGACATCGCCGAGGCGGCTCGCCGCTTCGCCGCCGAGGTCGCCGCCGGCCGGCGCAAGCCCGAGGACCTGGACGAGGCGATGTTTGCGGGGCTCCTGGCCACGGCGGGTTCGCCGCCGCCCGACCTCATCGTGCGTCCCAGTGGAGAACAGCGTCTCTCGAATTTCCTCCTCTGGGAGGCTGCATACGCGGAACTGGTGTTCCAGGACGTGCTCTGGCCCGACTATGGCGAAGAGCACCTCCGGGCCGCCCTGACCGAGTTTGCGGCCCGGGACCGGCGCTATGGCGCAATCGTTGCCGATGACGTCCTCGCCGCCGGTTAAGCGGTTTGACTGGACCAACCTCGGCCTGCGCGTCGCGTCGGCCGCGGTGTTGGGACCGGCCGTGCTGGCGGCGGCCTGGTTCGGCGGCTGGCCCTATCTTGTAATCATCGCCGTGGGCGTGGCCCTGCTCGCCATCGAGTGGGGCGGGATGAGCGCGCCGGTGGCCCCCACACGGGTCGCGGCGGCGGTGGCGGCGGCCGTTCTTATCGCTGTTTTCGTGGGTTATCGCGGCGACTTCATTTGGGCGTGGGGCGCCATCCTGCTCAGCGCTGGCGCGGCTGCGATCGTCGCGCGCGGCATCGCGGAACGGCCCGCCGACACCGCCTACGGCGTGCTGTACATCGCCCCGGCCGCATTGTGCCTCGTGTGGCTGCGCTCCACGGACCAGGGCGACTGGTGGACGATGATGCTGTTCGCGGCCACTTGGGCGGCCGATATCGGGGCGTTTGCTGTCGGCAGCACCCTCAAGGGCCCGAAGCTGTGGCCGCGGTTCTCGCCCAACAAGACCTGGTCCGGCTTCCTCGGTGGCCTGCTGGCCTCGACGATCGTCGGCGCCCTGATGGCGCTGCTTCCGGCGTTCAAGCTCAACCTGGCCGCCGCGGCGCTGATCGGTCTGGCCGTGGGCCTCGCCACCATGGCGGGCGATCTGTGGGAGTCGGCGATCAAGCGGCGTTTCGGAGTGAAGGATTCCGGGGATCTGATCCCGGGTCACGGGGGACTCCTGGATCGGGTGGATGGCCTGATGTTCGCCGTCGTGGTCATGGCCGCGGCGCGCTGGGCCAATCAATGGGGATGGCATTGAACCTGCCGCGAAAGGTCAGCGTCCTGGGCTCCACGGGATCGATCGGGGTGTCGACCCTCGACCTGTTCGAACAGGCGGGCGTCGATATCGAGATGCTCGGCCTGACGGCCGGACGCAACGTGGCGCGGCTGGCCGAGCAGGCGCTGCGCTGGCGGCCGCAGGTCGCGGTGATCCAGGACGAGTCGCTGCTCCCCGAGCTGCGCGCGCGGCTGAAGGGTTCGGGCATCCGCGCCGAAGCGGGTGTCCAGGCGGTCACCGACGTGGCGGCTGCGGACGCGCAGTGGGTGATGTCGGCGATCGTCGGGTTCGCGGGCCTGGCGCCCACGCTGGCGGCCGCCAAGGCCGGGGCGGTGATCGCGCTCGCCAACAAGGAGAGCCTCGTCTGCGCGGGGCCGTCTCTGTTGCGCACAGCCAAGCTGGCGGGCGGCGCCGTAATTCCGGTCGACTCGGAGCACTCGGCGATCTTCCAGGTGCTCGATCCCGCCATCGCCGACTCGGTTTCGCGCCTGATCCTGACCTCGTCAGGCGGCCCGTTCCGCAACGCCACCCGAGAGGAGATGGCCAACGCGACGCTGGAGCAGGCCCTGGCGCACCCGAATTTCTCGATGGGCGCCAAAATCTCGATCGATTCCGCGACCATGATGAACAAGGGCCTGGAGGTGATCGAGGCCGCCTACCTGTTCTCCATGCCTCCGGAACGGATCGAGGTCCTGGTTCACCCGCAACAGATCATCCACAGCATGGTGGAATACGCCGACGGCTCGACGCTGGCTCAGCTGGGTCCGCCCGACATGCGGCCGCCCATCGCATGCGCCTTTGCCTGGCCCGACCGGCTGGCGTGGCCTGCGCCCAAGCTCGATCTGGTGACGGCAGGCCCGCTTACGTTCCAACATCCCGATCCGGCCAAGTTCCCCGCGCTGTCCATCGCCAAGCAGGCGCTGCACGCTGGAGGTCAGGCGCCGGCGGCGATGAATGCGGCCAACGAGCGCGCCGTCTCGGCTTTCCTTGACCGGCGCATCCGCTTTCTGGATATCCCCAACGTGGTGGCGGAGACCCTCGAGCGCATGGACCGAACGGCCGATCTCTCCACGCAGAACGACGCGGTGGAGAGCGCTCGACAAACCGACGCCGCGGCCCGGCGCGTTGCGGACGAGGTCGTGGGCGACCTCGCCGCAGCCTAGGAGTAGAAACTCCCTATGCAGTTTCTCCAGAGCGTCTTCCTCGCCGTCATCCCGTTCCTGCTCGTCCTGGGCGTGGTGGTGACCGTCCACGAGCTTGGGCACTTCCTGGCCGCCAAGTCGCTGGGCACCAAGATCGACCGTTTCTCGATCGGCTTCGGCCGCGCGATCGCCAGCTGGACCGACAAGTCCGGCGTCGAGTGGCGCCTCGGCTGGCTGCCGATCGGCGGCTATGTGCGGTTCGCCGGCGACGACAACGCCGCCAGCATTCCCGACGCCGAAGATCTGAAGACCATGCGCCGCGACCTGATCGAGCAGGGCAGGGGCGCCGAGATCTCGCGCTACTTCCACTTCAAGCCCATCTGGCAGCGGGCGATCATCGTTGCTGCGGGTCCGATCGCGAACTTCCTGCTGGCCATTGCGATCTTCGCCAGCCTGCTGATGGCGCTGGGCGAATGGGTCGTGCCGGCCCGAATCGCCGTGGTCGAACCCAACACGGCTGCGGCCGCGGCGGGCTTCAAACCCGGTGACCTGATCGTCAGCGCCGCCGGCCGCAAGATCAGCCGCTTCGACGATATCAAGGAAGTGGTGGCCGTCCGGGCCAATGTGCCGACCCCGTTCGTGGTCGAGCGCGACGGCCGGCAGGTGACCCTGGTGGCGACCCCTCGCTGGCGGGTGGCGCAGGACGCCGTGGCCGGCACCCAGAAACTGGGCTCGCTGGGCATCCGCCCTGCGCAGAGCCCGTCCGATTTCATCCAGATCCGCTACAATCCGCTCGAGGCGGTCGCCCGCGGGACCGAGCGGACCTGGCATACGCTGGAGACCACGATCTACTACCTGGGGCGGATGATCACCGGCCAGGTCCACGCCGATGAACTGCGGGGCCCGCTGGGCATCGCCACGGTGACCAAGAACGTCGCCCAGCTGGGCGCCGACGGTTCGAGCGGCCCGTTGGACACGGTCATGCGCGCCAGCCTCAATCTGCTGCAGCTGGCGGCGCTGATCTCGGTGAGCATCGGCTTCATGAACCTGTTGCCCGTGCCCGTCCTCGATGGCGGCCATCTGATGTTCTATGCGTACGAAGCCGTGGCCCGGCGCCCTCTTGCCGCCAAGGTTCAGGCGGCAGGGTACCGCGTGGGCCTTGCGCTCGTTCTCGGATTGATGTTGTTCGCGACCTGGAACGATTTGCAGCGCTTGAATGTGTTCAATCTGTTCGGCGGCCTATTCTCCTAGGCCCGTTCGTCCCTCAAACGGCTGATTCGATGCTTAGAAACCGCGTACCCTGCGCCGCGATCGCCTCCGGCCTTGCCCTCCTGTTGGGCTCGACCGCTCTCGTCGCCGTGCCTGGTGTGGCGGCCGCCCAGCAGATCCAGGGCGGCGTGGTCCAGCGCATTCTGGTTCAGGGCAACGAGCGAATCGAGCAGTCGACCGTCGTGTCTTACCTGCCGGTGTCGCCCGGCGAGCAGATCGATTCGGCCCGCGCCGACCTGGCGCTGAAGGCGCTGTTCCGGACAGACCTGTTCTCGGACGTGAAGATCGACTTCCAGAACGGCGACCTGATCATCACCGTCGTCGAGAACCCGATCATCAACCGCGTGATTTTCGAGGGGAACTCGGGCCTCAAGGAAGACAAGCTGCGCGACGAAGTGACGGTGCGCCCGCGCGGCATCTTCACCCGCGCCAAAGTCCAGGGCGATGTCTCGCGGATCGTCGAGCTCTATCGGCGCTCCGGCCGGATCTCGGCCACCGTGACGCCCCAGATCATCGAACTGCCGCAGAAGCGCGTGGACCTGATCTTCAAGATCGACGAGGGCCCCAAGAGCGGCATCCTCTCGGTCAACTTCCTGGGCAACAAGGCCTTCGGCGACAACGATCTGCGCGACGTTGTGGTCACCGAAGAGACGCGCTGGTTCAAGTTCTTCTCGAACAACGCCAACTACGACCCGGATCGGTTGGAGTACGACAAGGAGCAGCTGCGCAAGCACTATCGCAACCGTGGCTACTACGACTTCCGGGTCTCGTCGGCCGTGGCCGAGCTGGCGCCCGACAAGAACGGCTTCGTCGTCACCTACACCCTGGATGAGGGCCCCAGGTACAAGTTCGGCAAGATCTCGGTCGAGACCGAACTGCAGAAGCTCGACAAGGACGTTCTGGTGTCGCTGGTGCCGATCCGCAGCGGCGGCACCTACCAGGACGAGGCGATCGAGCAGTCGACCGACGCCCTGACGTTCGCCGCCGGCGCCGCGGGCTTCGCCTTCGTGGATGTCCGCCCGCGCTATACGCCCGACCGCGAGAAGGGCGTCGTCGATGTCACCTTCCAGGTCGCCGAGGGTCCGCGCGTCTACGTCGACCGCATCGATATCGTGGGCAACACCCAGACGCTGGACTATGTGATCCGCCGCGAGATGAGCGTGGTCGAGGGCGACGCCTACAACCGCGCCCTGGTCGACCGCTCCAAGCGCCAGGTCCGTTCGCTGGGCTTCTTCAAGGAAGTCGACATCACGGAAGTGCCCGGCTCCGCGCCCGACCGCACCGCCCTGCAGGTGAAGGTGGAAGAGCAGCCGACGGGCGAACTGTCGTTCTCGGCCGGCTATTCGTCGGTGGACCAGCTGGTGCTGGATCTGGGCATCACCCAGCGCAACTTCCGTGGCCGTGGCCAGGACGTCCGCGCGCGGGTGTCGGTGGGCTCGCTGCGCCAGCAGCTGGACTTCTCGTTCACCGAGCCTCGCTTCCTGGGCCGGGACGTTTCTGCCGGTATCGACCTCTACGGCTACCGCTACGACCTGTCGGAGTTCTCGGCCTACAAGACCACCACCTACGGCACGACGCTGCGCGCGAACTTCCCGCTCAGCATCGATAGCCGCGGGGCCGTGCGTTACACCCTGCGCTCGGACGACATCGAGATCGACAGCCTGCTCTGCGGCGCGGGCGGTGGATTCTCGTCAGCGCTGTGTGATCAGGTCGGCACCTTCGTGACGTCTCTCGTCGGCTATGGCGGACGCCTCGACCGGCGGAACGACTACCTGAATCCCACGCGGGGGTTCTATGTCGACTTCAACCAGGACGTCGCGGGCCTGGGTGGGGATGTGAACTTCCTCCGCACCGATCTGGAGGCGGCCTGGTTCCACGGGTTCACCAAGGATCTGATCCTCTCGGTGACCGGCTCGACCGGGTACGTGATGGGTTGGGGCGGCGACTCGGTCCGCATCAACGACCGCTACTATCGCGGCGGCTTGACGTTCCGCGGTTTTGAGACGGCCGGCATCGGCCCACGCGAGAGCAGCGCTTTCCGCGCCGACGCCCTGGGCGGCAAACTCTACGCCATCGGCACGGTCGAGCTGACGGTGCCGACGTTCCTGCCCGAACAGTACGGGATCAAGGCCGCGCTGTTCTCCGATGTCGGCACGCTCGGTAAGCTGGACAAGGAAGACAAGCTCTATCGCGCCGGCGACGTCGACTGCCTGGTCCCGTCTTCGGGAACCGACGCCGCAGGCAACTCGATTCCGAACCTCGCGGTCCCCGGCACCCGTAACCAGTGTATCCGCGACGACCTTTCCCTTCGGGCTTCGGCCGGGGTCAGCGTCTTCTGGAAGTCGCCGATGGGTCCGATCCGCTTCGACTTCAGCCGCGTTTTGGCCAAGGAAGACTACGACAAGACCGAGACCTTCCGGTTCTCCACCTCAACCAGGTTCTAGGAAACATGACCTTCAAGACTTTTGCCGCGGCTGGCACGGCCGTGGCCCTGGCGCTCACGGGCGCGACGGCCTTCGCTCAGGCTCCCGGCGCGGCGCCAGCGCCCGCTACGACCGCTCAGCCAGCGATGACTCACGGGGCCGCCATCCCCGGCGTCTGCGTGGTCTCAGTGGACGCCGCGATCGTGAGCTCCACGGTCGGCAAGAACGCCCAGCAGCGCCTGCAGCAGATCGCCACTCAGGTGAACGCCGAACTGCAGGGCGAGCGCACCGCGATCCAGAACGACGCCAAGGCGCTCGAGGGCCAGCGCAACACGCTGGACGCCAATACGCTCGAACAGCGCGCGGCGACGCTCCAGGTCCGGGACAATGCCTGGCAGCGCAAGGCCCAGCAGCGTGAACGCGAACTGCAGGTGACCCAGCAGAAGGTGCGGGAGCGCCTGGGCCAGGAAGTCTCGCCGCTGCTGCGTCAGGTGTACCAGCAGAAGCAGTGCTCGGTGCTGCTGGACGGCGCTGTCGTGTTCGCCAATCCGTCGATGGACCTGACGCCCCAGCTGGTCACGGCGCTGAACGCCAAGATCACCCAGTTCACGATCGAGCGTGAGCGCCTGGATCAGCCGGCTCCGGCCGCGGCGGCGGCCCCGGCCGCGGCGGCGGCTCCGCGCCGATAAGCACGACGCGCGGGTCGAGTCCGACTAGAAGGCTCGAGTCATGCCCGATCCGCGCTTCTTCGAAGACCTGGGCCCGGTCCCGCTGGGCGAGCTTGCGCGTCTGACGGGCGCCGAGCTCTCCGGCGGGGCCGAGCGCCTCGTCAGCCGCGTCGCCGTCCTGGCCCAGGCCGGACCCGACAGCATAACCTTCCTGAACGATCGCAGGTACGCCGCCGAGCTTGCGCGTGGGCGGCCGGGCGCGTGCTTCCTGCCGCGCGATTCGGCCGATCTGGCGCCTGAAGGCTGCGCGGTGCTTACCGTCGCCAACCCGCAGGCCGCCTATGCCATGGCCGCCGCGCGTCTGCATCGCCCCCGCATCGGGGGCAACCAGGCCGTGGCTGCGGATGCGCGGCTCGAGGAGGGCGTCGTGCTGGGGGCGGGGGCGGTGATCGGACCGGCCGCGCAGATCGGGCGCGGCACGAAGATCGGGGCCAATACCGTGATTGGCCCCGGCGTGGCCATCGGACGCGATTGCGAGATCGCGCCCAACGTGACGGTCGGCTTCGCCCTGATCGGCGACCGGGTGAAGATCCTGGCCGGCGCCCGCATCGGCGAGCCGGGCTTCGGCGCCACTGTAGGCCCCAACGGGCTGATCGACGTCCCGCAACTGGGTCGGGTCATCGTGCAGGACGGCGTGACTATCGGGGCCAACACGACCATCGATCGCGGCGCGTTCGACGACACCGTGATCGGCGAGAACACCAAGATCGACAACCTGGTGCAGATCGCACACAACGTCCGTGTGGGACGCAACTGCGTCCTGGCCGCCCATACCGGCATCTCCGGCAGCGTGACGATCGGCGATGGCGCCCAGTTTGGCGGCCAGGCCGGCGTGGCCGACCACATCGTCATCGGCACGGGCGCCCGCGTCGCTGGCGCGGCGGGGGTCATGAAGGACATTCCGGCCGGCGAGACCTGGGGCGGCGTGCCGGCGCGTCCGCTCCGCAACTGGTTCAAGGAAACGGCGTGGCTGGCGCGTATGGCGCATCGCCGGGGGGGACAAGACAAATGACGCGCAAGGCGCCCGTGGGGGCCGACCCCACCACGATCGACATCACCGAGATCCTTCAGCGGATTCCGCACCGCTATCCGATGCTGCTCGTCGACCGTTGCGAGGAGTACAAACCGCACGAGAGCATCGTCGGCATCAAGTGCGTGACGGTGAATGAGCCGTTCTTCCAGGGACACTTCCCCAACTATCCGGTGATGCCCGGCGTACTGCTGATCGAGGCGATGGCCCAGACCGGCGCGATCCTGATGTCGAAGTCGCTGGAGGTGGACACCGCCGGCAAGGCGATCTTCTTCATGAGCGCCGACAACTGCCGCTTCCGCCAGCCCGTACGCCCGGGCGACGTGGTTCGCATGGCGGTAAAGGTGGTCCGTCACCGGGGCGACATCTTCAAGTTCGCGGGGCAGTGCCTGGTCGACGATAAGGTCGCCGCCGAGTGCGAGTTCGCAGCGATGGTGGTGGAGACCTGATCCCTTGGCCGTAGACATTCACCCGACCGCCCTCGTCGCCAGGGGTGCAGAGCTGGCCGACGGCGTTAGCGTGGGGCCCTTTTCCATCATCGGCGAGCACGCAAAGATCGGGGCGCGGACCCAGATCCTGGCGCATGTGGTGATCGAGAACCGCACCACGATCGGCGCCGACTGCTCGGTGCGCAACTTCGCCAACCTGGGCGGGCCGCCGCACCACACCGGCTACAAGGGCGAACCCACCGAGCTCATCATCGGCGACCGGAACAAGATCTGGGAGCATGTGACGATGCACATCGGCGGCCCGGGCGGCGAGGGCGCAACGCGGGTGGGCGACGATGGGATGTATATGGCCACCAGCCACGTGGGCCACGACTGCATCGTTGGCGACAACGTGATCCTGGCTCACTCCGCCACGCTGGGCGGTCACGTGGTGGTGGGCGACTTCGTGATGGTGAGCGGTCTGGCCGCCGTCCATCAGCATTGCCGGGTGGGGCGTTACTCGTTCATCGGCGGACTGGCGGCGGTGACCAAGGACGTGATCCCGTACGGCATGGTCTGGGGCAATCACGCCCACCTCGAGGGCCTGAACCTCGTCGGTCTGAAACGCCGCAACTTCAGCCGTGAGACGATCAGCGAGCTGCGCTCGGCGTATCGCCTGATGTTCGCGGAAGAGGGCACGTTTCAGGAGCGGATCGACGACACCGAGACGGCCTTTGGCAAGAGCGCGCCGGTGATGGAGATCATCGACTTCATCCGCGCGGACGCCAGCCGGCCGCTCTGCCTGCCGGAGCGCGAGGTCTGATGCTGAAGCTTGGCCTCATCGCCGGAGGCGGGGGGCTGCCGGTCGAGATCGCCGAACACTGCCAACGTTCGGGCCGGCCGCTGTTTGTTGTGCGCCTGAAGGGGTTCGCCGGCGATGCGCTCGCGCCCTACGCGGGGGCCGAGGTCGGCATCGCCGAACTGGGCAAGTGCATCAAGGTTCTGAAGCGGGCGGGCTGCCAGGCGATCTGCCTTGCCGGCAACGTGGCGCGTCCGGATTTCGCCAGCCTCGTGCCCGACCTGCGCGGGCTGACTCTGCTGCCGAAGGTGATCGCGACAGCCCGCAAGGGCGACGACGCCCTGCTGCGCCTGCTGGTCACCGAGTTCGAGAGGGAGGGCTTTGCGGTCGAGGGCGCCCACGACGTCATGGACGACCTGACGCTGGGCGCCGGGCCGCTGGGCCGTCACGTGCCGGAAGACGAGACCCTGGCGGACGCGCGCAAGGCGCTGGACGTCGCGCGCGCCATCGGGCGGCTGGATATTGGGCAGGCCGCGGTCGTCGCCCGCGGGCTGGTCCTGGCGGTGGAGGCCCAGGAGGGGACGGACGCCATGCTGTCGCGTGTGGCCGAACTGCCGGCTCACCTGAGGGGCAAGCCCGGCGGCGGGATCGGCGTGCTGGCCAAGGCGCCAAAGCCGATCCAGGAGACGCGGGTCGACCTGCCCACCATCGGCCTGGCCACGGTCCACGGCGTCGCCCGTGCGGGGCTCGCCGGGATCGTGGGGGAAGCGGGACGGCTTCTGGTGCTGGACCGGGAAGAGACTATCGCGCTCGCCGACGAACTGGGCGTGTTCATACTCGGTGTCGAGCCCGCCCAAGGCGGCGCCGGCCTCGAATGAACACCCGGCCGCTCACCGTCATGCTGGTGGCGGCGGAAGCGTCGGGCGACGACCGCGGGGCGGGGCTCGCGCGCGCGCTGAAGCGCAAACTGGGGGAAGGTCGTGTCCGGCTGGTTGGGATCGGCGGGTCGCGCATGGCGGCTGAAGGCGTGGAGAGCCCCTTCGACATCGCCGAGCTGTCGATCTTTGGCCTGACCGAGGGCGTCATGGCTTACCGCAAGGTTGTGCGCCGGGCGGACGAGGCTGCAGCGCTGGCGGCGCGCGAGCGACCCGATGTGGCGGTGCTGATCGACTCGTGGGGCTTCACGCTGAGAGTAGCCCAACGGCTGAGGCGGCAGGCGCCGAAGCTGCCGCTCGTGAAGTACGTGGCGCCCCAAGTCTGGGCGTCGCGGCCGGGGAGGGCCAAGACCGCTGCAGGGGCTTTCGACCTTCTGCTGACCATCCATGCCTTCGACGCGCCGCTCTTCGAGAGGGAGGGGCTCCGCACGGTTTTTGTCGGCGACTCCACGCTCGCGATCGACTTCAGCGGAGCTGATCCCGCACGTCTGCGCGCGTCGATCGGAGCGGGCCGCTCGGACCCGATCCTGCTGGTCCTGCCCGGCAGCCGACCGAGCGAGATCGAACGAATTCTGCCCGTCTTCGAAGACGCCGTATCGATCCTGAAGGCCGAGCGTCCAGAGCTGCAGGTCGTGATCCCGGCAGCCCCCACGGTGGCTGATACCGTGAAGACCCAGGTCGCGGGCTGGCGCCATCGTGCGCACGTCGTAGAGGGCGAGGCCGCCAAGCGTGACGCCATGAAGGCCGCGACGGTCGCGCTGGCCTGTTCGGGGACGGTGACGACCGAGCTGGCGCTGGCGGGCTGTCCGATGGTGGTGGCCTACCGGCTGGCGCCGCTGACCTACGCCATCCTGAAGCTGCTCATTCGCACGAAGTATGTGACTCTGTTCAACATCGCCGCGCAGGACTTCGTGGCGCCCGAGATGATCCAGGCCGACTGCAACCCGCCGGCGCTGGCCCGCGAGGTCGCGCTGCGTCTCGACGACCCGGTGCTGCGCGCCGGGCAGGTCGAACGCCAGTCCGAGGCGTTGATGAAGATGGGCCGCGGCGGTCCAGATCCGAACGATGCGGCGGCCGATGCCGTGATCGCCCTGATCGCGTCGTAGGCGAGGCGGCGCCGAACGAGAAAGAGCCGGCCCTGGGGGCCGGCCCTCCAATCATCAGATCTTGGACGATCAGCGCTTGTCGATCGCCGTGTAGCTGCGCAGCGGCGCGCCCGTATAGATCTGGCGCGGACGGCCGATCTTCTGCGACGGGTCCTCGATCATTTCCTTCCACTGCGAGATCCAGCCCACCGTGCGGGCAAGAGCGAACAGCACGGTGAACATCTCGGGCGGGAAGCCCAGGGCGCGCAGCGTGATGCCCGAGTAGAAGTCGACGTTGGGGTAGAGCTTGCGCTCGATGAAGAACTCGTCGTTGAGCGCGATCTTCTCCAGCTCCATCGCCACCTGCAGGAGCGGGTCGTTCTCGGCTCCCACTTCCTTCAGCACCTGGTGGCAGGCCTGCTGCATCACCTTCGCGCGCGGGTCGTAGTTCTTGTAGACCCGGTGGCCGAAGCCCATGAGCAGGTAGCGGCGGTCCTTCACGCCCTGAACGAACTCGGGAATCCGGTCGACGGTCCCGATCTCCTTGAGCATGTTCAGCGCTTCTTCGTTCGCGCCGCCGTGCTTGGGGCCCCACAGCGAGGCGATGCCGGCCGCGATGCAGGCGAATGGGTTGGCGCCCGACGAACCGGCGAGGCGGACGGTCGAGGTCGAAGCGTTCTGCTCGTGGTCGGCGTGCAGGATGAAGATGCGGTCCATGGCCTTGGTCAGGACCGGGTTGGGCTTCCAGTCCTCGGCCGGAACCGAGAAGCACATGCGCAGGAAGTTCTCGGCGTAGGACAGGTCGTTGCGCGGGTACACGAACGGCTGGCCGCGCGAGTACTTGAACGCTCGCGCCGCGATCGTCGGCATCTTGGCGATCAGCCGGTGGGCGGAGATCATCCGTTGCTCGGGATCATCGATGTCGGTGCTGTCGTGGTAGAAGGCCGACATGGCGCCGACCGCGCCGCACATGATCGCCATCGGGTGAGCGTCCCGACGGAAGCCTTGGAAAAAGCGGTCGAACTGCTCATGCACCATGGTGTGGTACGTGATGTTCTTGTCGAACTCGGCGAACTCCGAGGCGCTGGGCAGTTCGCCGTGCAGCAGCAGGTAGCAGACCTCGAGGAAGCTGGACTTCTCGGCCAGTTCATCGATCGGGTAGCCGCGATGCAGCAGGACGCCCTTGTCGCCGTCGATGAAGGTGATCTTGCTTTCGCAGGACGCCGTCGACGTGAAGCCCGGATCGTAGGTGAAGACGTCCGCCGCGCCGTACAGCTTGCGGATGTCGATCACCGGCGGGCCGTCAGTACCCGTCAGCACCGGGAGCTCGACCGATTTTCCGCCGAATTCGAACTTCGCCGTGTCGCCCATAAGACCCCCTTCGCGCCTGCGAGATGAAACACTTGTTGGGCGATTATACCTTTTACGCGGAGAGCGAAAGCGCGTCGTCGATACGGCCCAGACTCTCGTCGCGACCCAGCGCCGTCATGGCTCCGGCGAGGTCCGGCGCCGGCGCGCCGCCCGAGAGAATGGCGCGCAGCTGCGGGCCGAACTTGCCCATCCCGACCCCTTCGGACTCGGCGAACTGGCGCAGTCCCGCCTCGAGTCCCGGGACGCTCCAGTCGGACACACTTGCGAGAGCCGCGCGCAATCGAGAGATCCGACCGTGCAGCTCGCCATCAGCAAGTTGCTCTCGGGTCTTGTCGGGCAGGACCAGCGGGCGGGCCTTCAGGACGAACAGGACCGCGTCGGCCAGTTCCAGAGTGGTCTTGGCGCCGTCCCGCACGAACGGGATGGTGCGCGCGATCAGCGTCTCGTCACCCTGCTTCAGCGCAACGTCGCGGCTCTTGAGGATCTTGACCACCAGGCCGGCGAGGCGAACCGGGTCAGCCTGACGGATGTAGTGGTTGTTGAGGTGGTTGAGCTTGGCCCAGTCCAGGCGGGCCGGCGCGCTGACCACGTCGATGATGTCGAACCAGGCGATCGCCTGCTCGTCCGAGAAGATCTCGTCGTCGCCATGGCCCCAACCCAGCTTGGCCAGGTAATTGCGCATGGTCTCGGGCAGGTAGCCCATGTCGTCGAACTCGGTCAGCGCCTGGGCGCCGTGACGCTTGGAGAGCTTGCCGCCGTCCGGCCCGTGGATCATCGGCAGGTGCGCCCAGACGGGAATATCCCAGTCCAGCGCTTGATAGATGATCGTCTGGCGCGCGGCGTTGTTCAGGTGGTCGTCGCCGCGGATCACATGGGTGATGCCCATGTCATGGTCATCGACGACGACGGCCAGGTTGTAGGTGGGGCTTCCGTCCGAACGCAGCAGGATCAGGTCGTCGAGCGTCGTGTTCTGGAAGGTCACGTCGCCCTTGATGGCGTCGCGGACGATGGTCTCGCCGTCGAGGGGGCTCTTGAGACGCACCGCGTACGGCCTGTCGGGCCAGGTCGACGGATCCGCGTCGCGCCAGGGCGAACGGACGACGCGACCGGCGGCGCGGGCGGCCTCGCGCTCGGCGTCGAGCTCTTCCGCGGTCATGTAGTCCCGATAGGCCTGGCCACGCTCCAGGAGTTCGGCCACCGCCTCGCGATGGCGGTCGGCGCGCTGGAACTGGAATACGGCCGGCTCGTCGGTCTCGAGGCCCAGCCACTTCAGACCCTCGAAGATGACGTCCACGGCGGCTTCGGTCGAGCGTTCGCGGTCGGTGTCCTCGACACGCAACAGGAACGCGCCGCCGCGGTGACGCGCGTATAGGTAGTTGAATAGGGCGGTGCGCGCCGTGCCAATGTGCATCATGCCGGTGGGCGACGGGGCGATCCGGGTACGAACGGGGCGATCAGTCATAGAGGGCGTGGGCGAACTCGAGGGGAATGGGAACCGCGCGGCCAGCGTCGCGGCGGCGCCTCTTAGCACGCGGAGTCGGCCCCGGCCTAATCTGACACCTCCGAGTTTGCGGCGGATCGGGGCGTGGCTGACCGATCAGGCCGACGCACAGATCGAGCGGTGGACACTGTGGACGCCAGTGGCGCTGGGGTGCGGCTGCGCGGCGTACTTCGGCCTGATGCGCGAGCCGCAGGCGTGGGTGGCGTGGGCGCTGCTGCCGGTCGTGGCGGCGCTGCTGGTCGCCACGCGGTGGAGCGTCACACGGGCGATGACCATGGGCCTGGTGCTGGCGGCCTGCGCCGTCGGCGGCTTCGCGGTGGCGAAGCTGCGGGCCGAGGCGGTCAAGGCGCCGGTGGCCCAGGCGGGCGCTCGGCCGCAAGCGGTCGAGGCCTGGGTGGTCGATATCGCGCAACCGGGGGAGGGCGGCCAGCGGCTGTTGCTGGCCCCGATCCGGGTGGGCGATTGGGACGCTCAGGCTACGCCGATCCGGATGCGCGTGACGCTGCGGCCCGGGACGCCGCTGCCGCGGCCGGGCGAGGCGTTGAGTCTCCTGGCGATTGTGAACCCGCCGCCGCCGCCGGCCAGTCCGGGCAGCTACGACTTCGCGCGGGACGCCTACTTCGAGAGCGTCGGCGGCGTCGGCCTGGCGTTGCGGGCGCCGCGGTTGGTGACGCCGGAGAGCCAAGCGCCCTGGCGGCTGCGGCTGACCATGTGGGTGAACGCCCAGCGCTGGGCGTTGACCGAGAAGATCGTCGCGGCCCTGGGCCCTGACACCGGCGGGCTGGCGGCGGCCATGACCACGGGTCACGAGGCCTTCATCCCGAAGGAGCAGGTCGAGAACCTGCGCGCTGCGGGCCTGGCGCACATCATCTCGATCAGCGGCCTGCACATGGCCATCGTCGGCGGCTTCGCGTTCGCTGCGGCGCGGCTGCTGGTGGCGGCCTGGCCGTTGCTGGCGCTCAGGGTATCCGGCAAGAAGCTGGCGGCGCTGGTCGGGCTGGCGGCCGTGGGCGGGTACCTGGTGCTGTCCGGCGCGCCGCCGCCGGCCGAGCGGGCGGCGATTACGGCGGCGGTGGCCTTCGGGGCGATCCTGGCCGACCGGCAGGCGATCAGCCTGCATGCGCTGGCGCTGGCGGCCATGGGCGTCCTGCTGCTGCAGCCCGAGGCCGTGACTGAGCCGGGGTTCCAGATGAGCTTCGCCGCAACGGCCGCACTCGTGGCCCTGGCAGAGGTGTGGCCGCGGCCGGTGAAGGAGATCGAGGTCCCCTGGTGGATCCGCTGGCCGCAGGCGGCGGCGACCTGGACGGCGGCCAGCCTGGCGGTGAGCTTCGTCGCGGGCCTGGCCACGGGGCCGTTCGCGATCCAGCACTTCAACCGCGTCTCGACCTGGGGCCTGTTCGCCAACCTGGTCGTCGCGCCGATCTCGTCCTTCCTGATGATGCCCGGTCTGGCGCTGGGCGCGGCGCTCACGCCGTTCGGCCTGGGGCAGGCGCCGCTGGAGGTGGCGGGGTGGTCGATCGGGCTGATGAACCAGGTGGCGGCGACTGCGGCCGGCGCGCCGGCGGCGCAGGTGGTGATCCCCAGCGCGCCGGACTGGGTGCTGCCGGCCAGCTTCCTGGGTCTGCTGTTCGTGTGTCTGTGGCGCGGGCCGTTGCGGTGGGCGGGGCTGCCGCTCGCGCTGGCGATCCTGTGGGCGCCCCGGCCTGCGGCTCCGGACGTGTGGGTGAGCGCCGACGGGGCGGCGGTGGCGGTTCGGGAGGGGCGTGAGAGCGTGCTGCTGCGGCCCGATGTGAAGCTGTTCGGCGCGGAGCTGTGGTCGCGGCGGCGGGGGCTGACGCCGCTGATCAGCGAACCTGAGCGTGACGCGCGGTTCCAATGCGACCGCTGGAGCTGCCTGCCGAAGGCCGAGGCTCCGGTGCGGCTGGCGGCGGCGTGGAACCTGAAGCGGCCGTTGAAGGCGGGCAGGTTGGAGGCGCTCTGCACGGGAGCTGACGTGGTGATCCTGCGGAACAGCTTCAAGCCGGAGAGCTGTCCGGCGCCTCTGGTGCTGACGGGGGCCGACTTCGCGGCGGGCGGGTCGGCGGAGCTGTATCGGCAGGGCTCGGGGTGGCGGGTCGTCTGGGCGCAGGACCAGCGGGGGCGGCGGCCGTGGACCTGGGGGTATGACCCGCGATGATGTTCGCCAAGCCGCTTCGGGAACGGGTTCGCTCGGGTGAGATCACCACCAGCGTGCGGATCTGGCTGACGCCGCGGGTGAAGGTGGGCGGGCGCTACCGGCTGCTGGACGGGTTCATCGAGGTGACGCGGCTGCAGGAGGTGGATCTGGACGACGTCACCGAGGCCATGGCGCGGGAGGGCGGGTTCGAGAGCCTGGAAGCCCTCATGAAAACCGCCCGCCACGGGCGTGGCGAGCGGGTCTTCATCGTCGATTTCGTGTGGGTCAGTGGTAGCGGCGGATGAGGCCGACCAGCTTGCCCTGCACGGCCACCTGGTCCGGGCCGAAGATGCGGGTCTCGTAAGCGGGGTTGGCGGCTTCGAGGGCGATGGACGCGCCCTTCTTGCGCAAGCGCTTGAGGGTGGCTTCCTCGCCGTTGACCAGGGCGACCACGATGTCGCCCGAGACGGCGCTGTCGGTGCGCTTGATGACCACGAAGTCGCCGTCGAGGATGCCGGCGTTGATCATCGAGTCCCCGGCGATCTCAAGGACGAAGTGTTCGCCCGCGCCCAGGATGCTCTCGGGCACCGGCATGCGGTCGCGTTCCTGCTGGATCGCCTCGATCGGCGTGCCGGCGGCGATCTTGCCGAGGATGGGCAGTTCGCGGCTGTCGTTGGCGGCGACCGCGACCGCGGAGCCGGCCTCGACCAACTGGGGCTTGAAGGGCGCGCGACCCTTGGGCGGCGCCGCGGCGGTGGCCTGCTGCGGCAGCTTCACAACTTCCAGCGCCCGGGCGCGGTGGGGAAGGCGACGAAGGAAACCGCGCTCTTCCAGTGCGGTGATCAGGCGGTGGATGCCGGACTTGGAGGCCAGATCGAGGGCCTCCTTCATCTCGTCGAACGACGGTGAGACGCCCGATTCCTTGATCCGCTCGTGGATGAACATGAGCAACTCATGCTGCTTGCGGGTAAGCATTTCAGGACCTCGCAGAACAAACCGCCAACTTCTGTCGATGTTCTCTAGGTGTTCCGCGTTAATGTCAAGTTACACCTAGGCCCTCTGAAATCCTTGGGGTTTTTCCCGTGTAGAGCCGACTCAGGCGAGCAGGGCGCGAGTCGCCGCGGTGACGTCGGCCTGGCGCATCAGGCTTTCGCCCACCAGCATGGCGCGGGCCCCGCAAGCCTCAAGCCGGGCGGCGTCGGCGGCGGTGAAGAGGCCGCTTTCGGTGACCAACAGGGCGTCCGGCGGCGCGAGCGCGGCGAGGCGCTCGGTGATCGCGAGGTCGACGGTGAAGGTGCGCAGGTCACGGTTGTTGACCCCGACGAGGTCGGCGCCCAGCCGTCCGGCGCGCGCCATCTCGGCCTCGTCATGCACCTCGACCAGGGCGTCCATGCCGTGGGCGCGGGCCTCGGCCATCAGGTCGGCGGCCAGCGCGTCGTCCACCATCGCCAGGATCACCAGAATGGCGTCGGCGCCCAGCGCGCGGCTCTCGGCCACCTGCCACGGGTCGACCAGGAACTCCTTGCGGATGCAGGGCAGCGAGACCGCGTCGCGCGCGGCGGTGAGGTAGCTGTCGGCGCCCTGGAAGCTGGGGGTGTCGGTGAGCACCGACAGGCAGGCCGCGCCGCCGGCTTCGTAGGCGCGGGCCAGTGTCGGCGGATCGAAGTCCGCGCGGATCAGGCCCTTGGACGGCGAGGCCTTCTTGATCTCGGCGATCAGGGCCAGCCGGCCGGGGCCGTGGGCGCGTTCCAGCGCGGCGCGGAAGCCACGGGGTGCGCTGACGCCGGCCGTGGAGACGGTGGCGCGGGCGGCCTTCCGCGCGGCGACCTCATCGCGCTTGTAGGCGGCGATCTTCTCGAGAATATCGGCCATCAGCTGTCCAGCGACCGCGGCGCGATCTGGACCAGCTTGTCGAGCGCGGCCTGGGCTCTGCCATCATCGACGACCCGGGCGGCCAGCTCGACGCCCTCGCGGAGGGTCTCGACCTTGTCGCCCACCAGGAAGGCGGCGGCTGCGTTCAGCAGGACGATGTCGCGGTAGGGCCCGGGCTTGCCCTTGAGCAGGTCGCGCAGCGCCACGGCGTTCTCGGCGGGCGTGCCGCCGGTGAGGTCGGCCAGACCCGCCCGCGGCAGGCCCACGGCCTCGGGCGTCACGGTGAAGAGACGGACCTGGCCTTCGCGATACTCGGCGACGCTGGTCTCGCCGGTCGTCGTCATCTCGTCCATGCCGCCGCCGTGGACCACCCAGGCGCGTTCCGACCCCAGCGCGCCCAGCACCTGGGCCAGCGGGGCCACCCAGCGCTCGGCGAAGACGCCCACCACCTGGCGCTGGGCGCCGGCGGGGTTGGTCAGCGGGCCCAGCAGGTTGAAGATCGTGCGGAAGCCCAGCTCGCTGCGGATCGGCGAGACGTGGCGCATGGCGCCGTGGTGCGCCTGGGCGAACAGGAAGCAGATGCCGGCCTCGTCCAGCGCCTTGAGCTGGCGCTCGGGCCCGGCGTCGATGGCCACGCCCAGTTCCGACAGCACGTCGGCGGCGCCCGACTTGGACGACAGCGCCCGGTTGCCGTGCTTGGCGACCTTGAGGCCGCCGCCGGCCGCCACGAAACCCACGGCCGTGGAGATGTTGTAGGTGTGCTGGCCGTCGCCGCCGGTGCCGCAGACGTCGATCGTCGGGAAGGGCGGCTCGATGTGGATGGCGGCCTTGCGCATGGCCCGCGCACAGGCGGTGATCTCGCCCATGGTTTCGCCGCGCATGCGCATGGCGGTGAGCGCCGCCCCCACCTGGGCCGGCGTGGGCTCGCCGCGCAGGCAGGCGGCGAAGAAGTCGCCGGCGTCCTCCTCCGACAGCGTGCCGCCATCGGCGAGGCGCATCAGCAGGGGCTTGAAGGCGGCGGACATGAAGGCTGAGCGTCGGCGGTCAGATCTGGGCCAGGCGCTTCACGCCGGCCAGGTCGAGGAAGTTGCCGAGCAGTTCGTGGCCGCACTCGGTGGCGATGCTCTCGGGGTGGAACTGCACGCCGTGGATTGGCCGGGTCCTGTGCTGGACCCCCATGATCTCGCCGTCCTCGGTGCGGGCGGTGACCTCGAGAACCTGCGGCAGAACGTCCTTTTCCACCGACAGGCTGTGATAGCGCGTCGCCGTGAAAGGGTTCTTCAAGCCTTTGAAGACACCCGTGTCGGTGTGATGGATAAGGCTGGTTTTCCCATGCATCAGGGCGCGGGCGCGGACGACTTCGCCCCCGAACGCCTGGCCGATCGCCTGGTGGCCCAGGCAGACGCCGAGGATCGGCAGGGATTCCGGCGCCTCGCCGATGAGCTGGAGACAGATGCCGGCTTCGTTCGGGGTGCATGGTCCCGGGCTGAGCAGGACGGCCTCCGGCCGAAGACCCAGCGCCTCGTGGACGGAGATCGCATCATTGCGGTGGACAACCGTCTCCGCCCCCAACTCGTTCAGGTAGTGGACGAGGTTGTAGGTGAAGCTGTCGTAGTTATCGACGACGAGGATCATGGGCGTTCCATAGACGATTTCCCGCCGAAGTGGACTCCGGTTCGGCGTGCGCCACCGTCAAATAGGGGTTCCAGGGACGCTTTCGAAGAGAATGCGCCCTGGGGCTTTGCCGCGGGGGGCGCCTGGCGGGATGCTGCGGACATGTCCATGAGCGATTCGGCTCTCGATCCCCGGGAAGTGGCGCGCGCCCGTTCGCTGCTGAAGCCCCCTGTGCGGCGCGACCCGATGTGGCCGGCGCTGCTGGCGGCCACGGCGCTGGCGGTGACGTCGGTCGTGTTCGCCACGGTGATGGTGCTGGCCCCGCCGGTGCAGACCGAACACACGGCCCAGGGCGCGCCGGAGTAAGGGGCGGGCGACGCCCTGCGCGCCGCAGGCGCCGTCTTGATTCAACCACGAACCCCACGAACCACACGAACATGCGGCGGCGCGCTCCGAGCTGTGGCCTGGGAGCGTTCGTGTGGTTCGTGTGGTTCGTGGTTCGAAATGGAGGGCGCTTCGCGCGGGTGATGCGTCAGCCGGAGGGGCGCCACCGGGGCCGGTGCGGGCTGGTCCCTCGAGGCGCGGAGTCCGGGGCCGTCGCGTGCAGGCCGGCGGTGAAGGCGCGGGCGGCGGCGTTGGCGGCGGCGACGTCTTCGGGTGTGGCGGGTTCGGGGTC